>VOFF01000061.1_pt1 | contig 38000 bp, 56 predicted proteins | sample 5384061 | NCBI WGS metagenome assembly VOFF01 (sample SAMN12384725, study PRJNA508395) | human gut metagenome | isolation source: healthy gut E | host: Homo sapiens | reverse complement strand
CGAATGCAGGCTGTGTCCGAGAGAGTGCGGTGTGGATAGGCTCAGCGGCGAAACAGGTTTTTGCGGCGCGGGAGACAAAACCAGAATCGCCAGGGCTGATTTGCATTTTTGGGGGAGGAGCCGTGTATATCGGGTGAAAACGGTTCCGGTGCGGTATTCTTTTCAAACTGCACGTTAAGATGTGTGTATTGTCAGAATTATGATGTAAGCTCAAAAGGAAAAGGGCTTGAAAAGACGGATGAAGAACTTGCCGATTGTTTTTGGAGCTTCAGGATAAGGGAGCCAACAATATCAATTTGGTCACTCCGACCCATTATATTCCCCAACTGGTTTCCGCTCTGGACAATGCGAAAAAACGCGGTCTGAATCTGCCTGTTGTATATAACTGCGGCGGTTATGAGAAAGCTGAAACACTGAAACTTCTTGATGGGTATGTAGACGTCTATCTGCCTGATATGAAATATTACTCAGACAAATACGCCAAACGTTATTCCGGCGCAAAAGATTATTTTAAAACGGCTTCCGAAGCTGTTTCGGAGATGTACAGGCAGGTGGGCAAGTGGGGAATTTGACAACAGCGGTCTTATAAAAAGGTGTCATAGTACGTCATATGTTATTGCCCGGTCTGATTTTTGAGGCTAAAAAAATAGTTGACTATTTGTTTGAAAAATATGAAGACAAAATTTGGCTAAGCCTGATGAGCCAGTATACCATTATGCCTCGGCGTGAGAGGTATGGATGAGCTTAACAGGAACTTGCCGAAAGGATATTATGAAACTTTGGTAGATTACTGCGCGTCCCTGGGAATGGAAAATGTCTATGTTCAGGAAGAAGGCTCGTCCGATTTGTGTTATATACCTGAATTTTACGGAAGTTATCAGTCTTTATCAGAAGAAGGGGAGTAAAATGATAAGAGGAAGCGAAGATACTGCTGAAAGATACAAGCAGGATATTTTTAAGTATGCTAAACAAAAATATGACGCGGAGCCTGACTATCCGTGGGTTAAATCACCTGAAAGCGCTGTTTTAAGGCATAAGGACAATGCAAAGTGGTTCGTTTTGTTAATGACAGTGGCGAAAACCAGTTTAGGGCTGAATAACTCTGAAATTGTGAATATTATAAACGTAAAATGCGACCCTGTTTTAATAGGCTCTTTAATTAAAGAAAAAGGTTATTTTCCGGCTTATCATATGAATAAAGAACATGGATTACGGTTTTGCTGGACGGTTCTGTTTCAATAGATGAGCTGTATAATTTAATAGATTTAAGTTATGACTTGAGTAAATAAAATATTTGATATATAATGTTAATCATAGAGTGTAACACTGAAAAAATTTTTAGAGGTGAAAGATGTGAAAAAGTATAGTAATGAGGAATACAAAGCGTTATTGACAGAGATTGAAAACATTGATTTTGCCGAGGTCAAGCTTGAGAATGAGTGTGAGGAGAGGGTTTGCAGCGACCTTAACCTGTGGGATGGCAGAAATACTAAATTTGGTTATGCCGATGTTTCGTGGTCAAGTTCAGACCCGGATTCTGTATCCACATCGGGCGAGGTAATTTGCCTGCCCGAGGAGAAGAATGTGACTATAACGGCTCATTTTTCGTATCAGGATTATCCTGAAATAAACATTGACAAGAGTTTTGTGCTTAACGTTCTGAAAGGCAGCGGAAAAAGGCAGGAGAAAAAAACTCTAATATAATCGACAGAAGGGGAAGACGGGTCATTTTTGTTATTGGCGACTCCACTGCAAGCATATATCCACACAGCGGAGAAAACAACAGGTTTCCCCAAACTGGCTGGGCTCAGTATTTTGATAAGTATTTTATAAGCGATAAAGCCGTGGTTGCGGATATAGCCATGAGCGGCAGGAGCGCAAAGAGTTACACAGAAGAAGATAATTTTAAGGTCTTTAAGGATAATATCAGCGAGGGCGATTTTCTGATATTACAGTTTGGTCATAATGATTCTAAAAATACAGGATCCGTCAAGATATGCTCCGGCGTTTGGTAAAATTGATGAAAAAAGGCTCATATAAAAATTATATGAGCGTATATATAAATATTGCGAGAGATGCCGGAGCAATTCCGATATTGGCAACCCTCAGTGAGCAGACGGAAGCTTTCAGACGAGAGCCTTGAAGAATACGTCAATGCCGCTAAAGAACTGGGAAAAGAGTTGAATATTCCGGTGCTGGATGTCTATAAGAGGACAAATGACTGGATAAACGAGGTCGGTCTTGAGGAAGCAAAAGCTTATATAAAATCATAAAAGCCTCATGATGAGAGGTTTATGTATAACCCTGAGTTCTTAAATTCACAGTTCTACGAAAACGGCGATGATGATGATACTCACCTGAATATCTTCGGAGCGGACAAAATAGCCTTTTTGGGTTACTGAGGAAATCAAAAAAGAACGTTCCGAACTGGCTGTTTTGATAAAATAATAAAATCATATCAATGCGATATAAAATAATTCCCTTAAAGGAATTTGTGACAATTTTTTTTTGTATTCTATATACATATTTGTTAATTTTAAGATTGACAATTCAAAAAAATGGGAATATACTATCTTCAAGTAAAGAGTTTGAATTCGAACAGTTTTGTTTGTTTTCAAACAAGCTGTTGCTTTATAAAATTTGACTTTTTTAGTGATGACTTTTGAATTGTTAATATATGAGAGATAATTTGAAAAAGTAATTTAAGATAAAAAAGAAATTAATATCAGCATGCAAAGAGGCATCTGGTGTATTTCTTTTTATTTTACCCTTTGAGTTTGAGAAATTTTTAACAAGGCGGTGACAGACTGTGAATGATATTGCAGCGGAACTTTATACAAAGCTGAATGAAACAACCATTGCTTTTACAATTCCGATTTTCGGAGGGATTCCGGTGCCGGAATCCGTGGTTATAACCTGGGGGATAATGGCTGTTCTTGTCTTGTTTTCTATCATATTTGTCCGAAACCTGAAACTTGCGCCAAGCGGAGTGCAGGTATATTTGGAAACGTTTATCGGCTGGATAAATAACTTTTTACCGGGATTTTAGGCGAGGGAGGAAAGAGGTATATCCCTTTATTTGGGGGAACTGTCTTGTTATATATCGGATGTTCTAATATAGTTGGTCTTTTTGGTAGCTTACGCCGCCGACAAAGGATTTAAATGTTACCGCGGGGCTTGCCATAATGAGTATTGTTTTGGTGGAGGCTGCCGGGATAAAGGCGAAAGGCGCCGGAGGCTGGATAAAGGGTTTTGCCCAGCCGATGGCTTTTATGACGCCGCTTAATGTTTTGGAAATCGTAATAAAACCGCTTTCACTTTGTATGCGGCTTTTTGGAAACGTTTTGGGCTCATTTGTTATTATGGAGCTTATAAAAATGGTTGTTCCTGTTTTTGTTCCGCTTGCATTCAGTTTTTATTTTGATATATTTGACGGATTATTGCAGGCATATGTTTTTGTTTTCCTGACATCGCTTTATATTCAGGAAGTAACCGAAACGGAATAGTCTTAAATTAGAAAATTGATTAAACTACATATAAATTTATCAGAAATTTTAAAGGAGATGTATATTTATGGGAGCATTAATAGCAATCGGTGCAGGTATAGCGGCACTCACAGGTATAGGAGCAGGTATTGGTATAGGAATAGCAACTTCAAAGGCGACAGAAGCTATTGCAAGACAGCCTGAAGCCAAAGGCGACATCAATAAGGCTCTGCTTTTTTTGGGATGTGCTCTTGCGGAAGCAACCGCTATTTATGGATTCGTTATCGCAATCATGATAATCCTGTTCTTGAAATAGGAGAGGTATTTTTTTATTATTTGGATGACGGAGGTCGGTTTGAATGCTTAACTTAAATTGGAATATAATCTGGACCTTTGTAAATCTTATCATATTGTATATTTTACTTAGAAAGTTTCTTTTTGGTCCGATAACCGCAATGATGGAGAAGCGCGAGGGCGAGATAAAATCGTCTCTTGACAACGCTTCTGCGGCGAAACAGGAAGCCGCCGCTTTAAAAAGCGGCTTACACCGATAAGCTTTAAAACTGCTGAGGCGGCTGCCGGAGATATAATAAAGTCCGCCAAAGAGGAAGCCAAAGCAAAACGTGATGAGATAATAAGCAAAGCCAAGGAAGACGCCGGAAATATTGTTTTAAACGCTAACAAACAGATTGAGCTGGAAAAAAGAACGCTCAATATCTGAAGCTAAGTCTGAGATAGCCTCGCTCGTTATGGACGCGGCGCTGAAGGCGGCGAAGAACGGTGATGTTTCTGAGAGCGCTGTTGACAGCTTTATACTTGAGGTAGGTGAAGCAAAATGAGCAGAGCAAAGATAATAACCAAAGAGGCTTTAAATTATGCTGAGGCGCTTTATCAAATCAGTAGTGACATAAAAAATGTTATGGAGTTCACCGCACTGCTTGCTGTGGATGAGCTCAGACAAGCATTGGCTAATCCAACAATAAGCTTAAAAAGAAAATATGCGGTTATAGACAGAATTTTTGACGGCGGCTTTGGAAAGTTTATGAAAACAGTATGTAAAAACGGTGATTACAGCGTTTTATCTTTGATAGAGGAGAGTTATAAGCAGGTTTGGAACAGGCACAATTCAGTGCTTGAAGCTTCTCTTGAATATGCAGAGCCGGTTAGTGAAAAATCGGTATCCAGTATTAAGGCAATGCTTGTTAAAAAATATGGCGTAAAGTCTGTTGAGTTAAGCTTGGTTGAAAATAGAGATTTAATAGGCGGTTTCAGACTTTATGTAAATGATAAGGTATATGATAAAAGTGTTTTTGGGAGCTTTGAGACAGAATGCGCAGAACACTTTTTGCGGAGGTGATAGATTTGAGCAGTATTAACACAAGTGATGTTATTTCAGTGCTGAAAGAAGAAATATCTGATTTTGACGTAAAAATGACGGCTGTTGACGAGGGCAGTATTATCAGCATGGGCGACGGCATTGTGACAGTGTATGGCTTAAGCAACGCTATGTACGGCGAGTTGGTTATATTTGAGACCGGGAGTAAAAGGCATGGTTCAGGGGCTGGAGGAACAGACTGTCAGCTGTGTGCTTTTTGGGAAGCGACCATGGACTTCATGAGGGCTCAAAGGTTAGATGTTCAGGAAGACGCGCCGGAGTTCCTGTGGGAAATAATTTAATCGGCAGGGTTGTTGACGCTATAGGAAACCCGATAGACGGACAGGGTGAGATAAAAAGCAAGACGATTTCTATCCAATTGAAAGCCCGGCGCCTGGAGTTATTGAAAGACAGCCTGTAACGGTTCCGCTGGAAACCGGAATACTTGCGATAGACAGCATGTTTCCTATCGGCAGGGGACAGCGTGAGCTTATAATCGGGGACAGACAGACTGGAAAAACCTCAATAGCGACTGATACAATAATTAATCAAAAAGGCAAAGACGTTATATGTATCTATGTGGCTGTTGGACAGAAAGCTTCTACGGTTGCAAAACTTGTCAGCGACTTCAAGAATATGGGAGCCATGGATTATACTATAGTTGTTTCAGCGTCCGCCAGCGATATGGCGCCGCTTCAATATATAGCCCCATATTCGGGAACCGCTATGGCAGAATATTTTATGCACAAAGGAAAAGACGTATTGATTGTATATGATGATTTGTCTAAGCATGCGGTTGCATACAGGGCGATGTCTTTGCTGCTGGAGAGACCGCCGGGCAGAGAAGCGTATCCGGGCGATGTGTTCTATCTGCATTCTCGTCTGCTTGAGCGTTCCAGCCGTCTTGACGAGGCTCACGGCGGCGGTTCTATCACTGCATTGCCTATTATAGAAACCCAGGCAGGAGATGTTTCGGCGTATATACCTACGAATGTTATTTCTATAACAGACGGTCAGATTTTTCTGGAAAACGAGCTGTTTTTTGCAGGTATAAGACCGGCTGTAAACGTGGGGCTTTCAGTGTCTCGTGTAGGCGGAGCAGCGCAAACCAAAGCAATGAAAAAAGTTGCCGGAAATCTGCGTATTGATTTGGCGCAGTATCGTGAAATGGAAGTGTTCAGTCAGTTTAGTTCGGATTTGGACCCGGCGACCAAAGAGCTGCTTGACACCGGAGACAGAATAATGGAGCTTTTAAAAACAGCCTTTGCTGAATCCTTTGCCGCTTTATGCACAGGTGCTTTTGCTCACAGTGAGCAAAAATAGAATGCTGCTTGATATACCGATAAATGAAATAGTAAACTTTAAGTCAGACTTTATAGATTTTGTTGAGCGGAAAGCTCCTGGAATAATAAAAACAATAATCGAAACTAAGGCGCTGAGTGATGAAGACGAAGAAAAAATCATAGAGCTGTGCAAGGAATTCAAGACCGGAAGATATGTATCAGCATTGGCTGATGACCCGGGAGAAGAAGCGGAAGTTGTGTTAAACGAAAACAATAGTAAGGAAGACTGAGAGCGGGTGAGATAATGGCTAATATGCGTGAAATACGTTCGAGAATAAAAAGCGTTAATGATATAATGAAGATAACCAACGCAATGTATCTTATATCTTCATCAAAGATGAAGCACGCTAAGCAAAGACTTGACGATACCGAACCATATTTTTATACTTTGCAGAATACTATTGCTCATATTTTGAAGCATACCCCGCATACAAGCAATTTATATTTTCACCGCCGCGATGAGATACCAAATGAAAAACGTAAAAAAGGTTATATCGTGATAACAGGAGATAAGGGGTTGGCAGGAGCCTATAATCATAACGTGCTTAAACTGACCGAGCAGGAGATTGCTAAGGGCGGAGAAATTAAGCTCTTTATAATAGGTCAGGTCGGCAGAATGTATTTTGCCAGAAAGGGCATACCGTATGAAGCGTATTTTCAATACACCGCTCAGAATCCCAGTATGTACAGGGCGAGAGAAATTTCTGAGTTGATACTGAGTAAGTTTCTGTCAGAGGAGCTGGACGATGTTTATGTAGTGTATACAGATATGATATCGTCTATGAAAGAGGAAGCAAAACTGCTTCAAATACTGCCGTTCAGGCGTGAGAGATTTGAAAATCTGCACAGCGGCAAACATCGTGAGATTCACCATACTGCCACATTTGACCCGTCTCCCTGAAATAGTTATGGAAAACCTTGTCCCGAATTATGCCAAGGGATTAATATATGGAACAATGGTGGAAGCGTTTGCGAGAGCGAGCAGAATGCCAGAATGATGGCAATGGACTCCGCGACAAAGAGCGCTAAGGATATGATTCAGGAACTTAACCTTGCGTATAACAGGGCGAGACAGGCCGCAATAACTCAGGAGATAACAGAGATTGTCAGCGGTGCGAAAAGTCAGCATAAAAAATGAGCGCGGTATAACTCTATGACAGTATGAGATGGGAAATAGGAGGTAAGAGCAGTTATGAATATAGGAAAAATTGTTTCGGTAGCCGGACCGGTAGTTGACGTGGCTTTTGAGAGCACCGATCAGCTTCCCAATATCAGGGACGCACTGACAGTCCAAAATAATGATAAAACCTGTGTTATGGAAGTGGCTCAGGACAGGGGCAATAATGTGGTTAGATGCATTATGCTTGCCGCCAGTGAAGGCCTTAAAAAACGTATGCAGGTTGTGTCTGAGGGCAAAACTATTACAGTTCCTGTTGGAGAACAGACGCTGGGACGTATGTTTAACGTTTTAGGTGAGACCATAGACGGCGGAGAGCCGGTTCAGGGGAAGAGCAGTGGAGTATTCACCGCGCGGCTCCGAGTTTTGAAAACCAAAAGCCCGGTTGTTGAGATATTGGAGACTGGAATTAAAGTTATTGACTTGCTTGCTCCATATGCAAAAGGCGGAAAGATTGGACTGTTCGGAGGAGCAGGAGTTGGAAAAACAGTTCTTATTCAGGAATTGATACATAATATAGCGACAGAGCAGGGCGGATACTCAATATTTACCGGGGTTGGAGAGCGTTCCCGCGAAGGAAACGACCTATGGCATGAGATGAAGGAATCAGGGGTAATTGATAAAACCGCTTTGGTGTTCGGACAGATGAACGAACCGCCCGGTTCGCGTATGAGAGTTGCCCAAACCGGTCTTACTATAGCCGAATATTTCAGGGATGTTAAAAAGCAGAATGTTTTGTTGTTTATTGATAATATTTTCAGATTTGTTCAGGCAGGTTCGGAGGTTTCAGCATTGCTGGGACGTATGCCGAGCGCCGTTGGTTATCAGCCTACGCTTGCCAATGAACTGGGCGAACTTCAGGAAAGGATAACATCAACAAAGGACGGTTCAATAACTTCAGTCCTGGCTGTTTATGTTCCTGCCGATGACTTGACAGATCCGGCTCCGGCTAATACATTTGCGCATTTGGACGCAACAACAGTGCTTTCAAGAAAAAAATTGTTGAGCAGGGTATTTATCCGGCTGTCGACCCTCTTGAGTCCACATCCAGAACTTTGGAACCTTCCATAGTTGGCGAAGAGTATTATATGGTTGCGAGAAAGACCCAGGAGATCCTTCAAAAATATAAAGAACTTCAGGATATTATAGCTATACTGGGTATGGAAGAACTGGATGAAAATGATAAAGTCACGGTATTTAGGGCAAGGAAGATACAAAAGTTCTTGTCACAGCCGTTTTCGGTAGCGGAAGTGTTCTCAGGATTTAAAGGCAAATATGTGCCTTTGAGCGAGACAATCAAAGGCTTTAAGGCGATTATAAACGGCGAGATGGACGACTATCCTGAAAACGCCTTTATGATGGCAGGGACAATTGATGATGTAAAGAATTTTAAAGGTTAATTAAGATTATAACTTTTTTAACTTGTGAGGAGGATTCACATGTCTGATGAAAAAAACTTTTAAACTTGATATTCTTGCCAGCGACCGTTCGTTTTACAGCGGTCCATGCGAGATGCTGATATTTCCTGCTCTTGACGGCCTCCAAGGAGTCCTGCCACATCATGAGGCAACCGTAACCTGCACCAGCGAAGGCGAGCTTAAATATAAGGTTGACGGAAAGTGGTATTATGCCGCTGTAAGCAAAGGGATAGTAGAAATCATGCCGACGTATGTAACCTTGCTCGCGAATACCGTAGAAAGACCCGAAGAAATTGACATAAAACGTGCCAAGGAAGCAAAAGAACGCGCTGAAGAGAGAATGAGACAGAAACAGAGTATTCAGGAGTATTATCAAACTCAGGCGGCGCTTAACCGCGCGCTGTCAAGGTTAAAGGTTTCAAGACAGCATATGAAATAGATTTAAAAAGCATACCAATTTTGGTATGCTTGTTTTATTTATACTTTTAGTTTGGGTATAATCTTTCCGTTTTTTAGGGGAATGATAATTATAAGTGAAAGAAAAAAAAGTTTTTGATTTATGCAGAAAGTATTTCGAGTTAAAATTTAGTATTTATTTTTAGGTTAAACCCGTGTTTGATATTTATAGATGAATTGAAATTCACAGACTTATTGCTATTCTAACAAAAATTATTATTTGGAGGTTATGTTATGGCATGGTATTTTATTGTAGATACATATATTAACGAAGAAAAAAGGACGTGGGGAGTATGATGAATATATTAATGCTGTAAAACCGATTGTTGAAAGCTATGGCGGAAAAATATTTAGTTCGGACTGAAAATCTTCAAACTCTTTCCGGTGAGAGAAATCCACAGCGCGTTATAGTAGTGCGTTTTGAAGATAAGAGTAATTTGGAAGCTTGTTTTGCTTCCGATGAGTATAACATGATAGTATCCAAGCGCAAAAATAATGTGGACAGCCGCGCTGTAATAGCGGAAGGTATTTAAGAAAATGGGTTTGTAATTATAAAATATTATTTTTATTTTAGTTTATATAATAATTATGGAGCAGCAAAAATGCTGCTCCATAAATTTGTTCTTAATATGCTTCACAAAAGCGGGTTCATATTTTCAAGAGAATCCCAAAGATAAACTTTAACTGTGTCTCCGGCAACTGTTCCAACTTCAATTTCGTTGCTTGATCCTACAGCTGCGTATTTTACATCAGTTAATACATCATTTGTATATCCCGCCGCAACTACGACAGCATTCTCCGGGAAATCTTCTCCTCTGCTGATAGAAACAACTCCGGTATCTTTTGAATATCCTGTTATTTCTGTTACAGGCTGAGGCTGAGGAGCGTTGTCATTCATAATTACCAAAGAATAAAGGTCCGGGAGCCATCCGTTCTCGTTATAGAATGTAATATCTCCGGTGTAGTCCTGATTGACTGTTAGAGAAATTTCTTTCATGTTATGGGTCTTGGTTCCAATAGTTGCAAAAAGCGTATGAAGGCTTTGAGGCGTCAACTGTAACCATACCCGAGCCGCGTCAGGCAGGTCAACGATTACAGGCAAATCTTCACCTCCGAAGTAATAGATTGAATACTTGCCGGCCGGGAGTGAAATGTCTGCAATAGTTGGTTTGACATCATAATCTCCGCTTTTACCAATATAGTTGACGAAAGTTTGAGTGAATTTTTCTCTCAGCAACGTTTCATCAGTTTTATCTGCAAATATTGCTTTTACTTTAGCGTCGATTCCGTCAACAAATTTGGCTCTTTCAGTGTTAGAATTAACTCTTGCAGGCTTTGAACCTAAATCATTTTTTGTTATATTGAAATATTTTGTTCCGGTTGGGTGGTTAGAGGAGGTTCCTGAAAATACTCCTACTTGTGCTGGGTCTGTCTCTTCCGGTTCAGGCTCTTTTTCCATAAACACGTTAAGCTCGTTTACAGCCCAATATTTTGAAGAGTTAGCTTCAGTTATTACTATCTTAATATACTGAGCCTGCTGTTCGGGGAACTCGATTACGAGTTTTGTGTCCTGTTCCGGATTTCCGGTAACAATAGGGTCTCCAAAGTTTTTTTGCCGTCATTTGATACATATAGTGCGTATCCTTTAGGATGATCAGTAGTCTTGGTGTTATTGTCAATAACTATCTTGTTAAACTTTTCAGTTTTACCAAAATTAATAGTCATGTATTTGCCGATTTCCTGCCAGCTGCAGTGCCATTTTGTTTCTAAGTCTCCGTCCCATGCTGCAAATGTGCTGGAAGAATTGTTTGAAGCCGAGCCTTTCCATGCACTTCTGTCAAGTCTGCCGTCCGCTTGCAGGAATTTTATACTGTTAAGGTTTACAAACTTTGCGTCCTCGCCGCTTGCTCCGGCAGCATCAAAAACTATAATAACATCATGTTTTCCTTTAACTGTTTCATTCAATGTACATGAGGCTTCTTTCCAGGTCTGTTCGTTACCTGTGTTAGGTACCTCTATTGTTCCTATTATGTCGTTGCTGACCGCGTCCAGCTTAACCTGGAGAGTGAATCCTGAATCGACACTTGCAACTCTTGCTGAAATCATATTTGAACCCACATCTCCGAAATCAACATTTTCAAAAATGATATGTGAGTCATAGTTGAATTGATTTCTAACAAACCAATCCTGTCCCATTGGGGTTTCCACATCAACCTTAACTTTTCCTTCAGCACTGGTAGCTGACATAGATTCATACGGATTTTTTACTTCGCCAGATGGTTTGTCATCCGGACCATGGTCAGGTTTTTCGGGAAGTGCCGGAACAGTATATCCTGCTTCGCCGCTTGTCTCGATAGTAATGCCTGTGCTGTCGAGAGTTCCGTTCCATTCAACAACAAGTTCCTTATCATATCCGGTTCCGGTTCTGGTGAAGTTAACAGGCTGACCGTTTATCTGAACGACTGGATTGGTTTCGCCGAAGTTGTCAGAAAAAGGTGAATGTTTTTGACAGCAATTGGATTATCCGATTTCACAGTCATATTCTGATTTTGATTTGCTTCGCCGCTTTCAACACAGCTGACTGTTCCGTATCCTTCAGGCATTACAAACATTCCGTCTGTCATTACGTTGTTCATTTCCGGAAGAAGTCTGGGCTGAACCCAAATATCCTTTTGTGCGCTGGTCTCTGTAATATCCGACTACGTCATTATAATTTCTCCATAGTCCCGGCATGCTGATATATTGTTTATCACCGGATATAGTTGTTGCAGCATAGTTCGGTGTGTTTACTGCCGGCAGAATATCAAGCGGATGATTGAATACCTTGTTTCTGTCTGTATACTGTCTGTTGTATGAATCACGCTGCATTGCTTCAAAAATGTTTTCTCTTCTTGTTTGCAGAAGCAGTCCGCCATAGTGCATAAGAGTGTACGGCGTCCATTCGTTGTAGGTACCTTTTAAAGTTCCCATACCCCAATAGTATGGATGATAGAAACTGTCGAGTTCTGAAAGTGCATAGTCTGTTTGTTCATCTGTCCAGATTTGACCTAATTTTTAAGTGAAGTGAGAGCCATTGTCCTGTTAAGAATGATTCGCTGACACGTTTGTCTTCCGGGAAGTTGTTTGAAAGATAACGTTTTGCAAAAGAATCAGTAACGGTATTATATGCTGTAGTATATTTCGCAGCTTCTTCAGTTTCACCCATCTCATCAGCCAAACGTGCCATTATTTTTATAAGCCACCGCTGAAACACTTGCATTAGCAAGGCTTTTGATAAGGATGGTAGTAGAAACCCAGTAAAATCAAGGCTTTGCAGACAGCAGGCAGACGGTGCTTTTATAAAAAATGAATATGAAGATAGAAAAAGACGCATTTTGAGGTTTGCGTCTTTTTTTCTATTGGGCTTTCTGCTTTACCTTGAGAAATGAGCAGACAACAGCAAACGCCATTGAATGGACTTCCATTGATGGTGTTTTTTTTATTGTCTGGAAAGGAGCAGAAAAATAGAAACAATGTACGAAAAAGCAAAGAACGAAAGGCGGTCTATGTGTGCCCTTAAATTAGGAAGCCTGTTTGACGGAATCGGCGTGTTCCCTCTTGCGGCTTCCCGTAATGGAATCATTCCCGTTTGGGCAAGTGAGATTGAAAAATCCCCGATTGCCATAACAAAACGCCATTTCCCCGGCATGGAACATTTAGGGGATATTACAAAGATACATGGAGGAAACATCCCTCCTGTTCATATTATTACATTCGGTTCTCCCTGCCAGAACCTTTCTAAAATCGGAAAGCGTGAGGGACTGGCCGGAAGCAAATCAGGACTGTTTTTTCAGGCTATCAGAATTATAGAAGAAATGAGGTGTGCTACAAATGGGTTATATCCAGTTATCGCTGTTTGGGGAAAACGTCATGGGAGCGTTTTCTTCAAATGACAGGATGGATTTTAGAGCCGTGCTGCAATCATTTTCCGATACCGAAATTTCAATGCCTCCTACTGGAGGATGGGCTAACGCCGGTATGGTGCGAGGGGGAAAAACTGACCTGTGCTGGCGGCTCATGGATGCCCAGTATTGGGGAAAAGCCCCGGCTTGTTCAGCGAAGAAAAAGAATCTTCCTTGTGGCGGATTTTTTAGAGGACAGCGTTCCGCAGAAATACTATTTAAGCCCCGCGATATGTTCCCGATTCCTCCGCCTTGCACAGACTACGGGCTGCCCGCCGCCGGAGCCAGTCGAATATCTCTTGATAAAACAAGGGGGAAAATACCCGTCATCCGCCCCTTTCAGGAACGGCGTATGCGGAGTGCCGCAAAATCAGGAAACCAGTCTGCTTTCCTCGCAAGTTTCGGACGGCCAGATGAACCTTTTCCAACTTTACTGGCAAAAAGCAGTCAATATGATTTCATTCTGGTATGAGGGGGAAGAAAAAGACGGAGTTCTCCGAAATTTGACACCGGTTGAGTGTGAGCGCCTGATGGGATTACCGGAGGGGTGGACAGCATATGGAAATTTAGGACAGCCCATTAGTGATAATGCACGATGCAAAGCACTTGGGAAACGCAATCGCCCTGCCGTGTGCTGATTACATCATGGCAGGAATAGCAGAAACCATACATGAATAAGAAAAAGGCGGTTTTTGTATGACAGAGAAAAATCGTTCACCTCCGTTGTCGGATGGAACATCAACAGAAGCTATCGAGCCAACTATATTATTTCAGAAAGGACAGGTACATCTATATGGAATTAAAATTCGTTATCCCCAACATGGAAAAGACATTCGGCAACTTGGAGTTTGCCGGAGAAGACAAAACAGAACAGAGAAGAATCAACGGACGCATGACGGTACTCTCCCGCAGCTTCAACCTGTATTCAGGACGTACAGAGAGCGGATGATATTGTAGTTATCCTCCCTGCCGAAGCCGGAGAGAAACATTTTGATTTTGAGGAACGCGTGAAGCTCGTCAATCCCCGTATCACCGCAGAGGGCTATAAAATCGGCACAAGGGGCTTTACCAACTACATTTTGCACGCTGACGATATGGTAAAAGCATAAGGAAAAGGAGGACATCAGACTATGAGATTGGCAAACGGAATCGTAATTGATAAAGGAAGCAACTTTCGGGGCATTGAAGTTTTCTGCCCTCCGCCGTGAGGTTCACCTCCAGAATGAAGATGGCTCGGTATCAGAAGAAATCAAGGAGCGTACCTATGACTTAAAATCCAGAGGACAGGGGCGTATGATTCAGGTTTCCATCCCTGCCAGCGTGCCATTAAAGGAGTTCGATTATAACGCAGAGGTGGAACTTATCAATCCGGTTGCAGACACTGTGGCAACGGCTACCTTTCAAGGAGCAGAGGTGGACTGGTACATCAAAGGCGGATGATATTGTCCTGAAAAAAGGGGCTGCCATGAATCCACAGCCGCCGAAGAAAGACGCTCCCCCCTGTAAAATAACAGGAACCTAAGAAATAGCGAAAGGAGGATTGTTCCCATGAAGCAGCTTTTCCCCCGTGGAAAACGTATCCGTCCCACGGATAAAGACCTTGTATTCCATACTGCCCTTGCTTCTCTGTTCCCTGTCTTCCTGCTGGTTGTCCTGCTGTTTCATATCCGGCAGATTGCCGGAACCAACTGGCAGGAAGTGTCTCTTTCCCAGATAGCACAGGATGTAAATATCCCTTACCTGCTATTCAGCATGGGCGTGGCAGGGCTGATGTGTCTTACAGCAGTTCTTCTGTTCTGGCGATACCGCAGGGACGAAGTAAAGCAGCTCATCCACCGCCAAAAGCTGGCAAGGATGGTGTTGGAAAACAAGTGGTATGAATCGGAGCAGAGAAAAGAAGACGCTTTTTTCAAGGACTTGTCTTCCAGCCGTTCCAAAGAAACCATCACTTATTTTCCTAAAATCTACTACCGGATGAAACAGGGCTTGCTCCATATCCGTGTGGAAATCACCTTGGGGAAATATCAGGAACAGCTCTTAAACTTGGAGAAAAAAAGCTGGAAAGCGGCTTGTACTGTGAGCTGACGGATAAGGAATTAAAGGATTCCTATGTGGAGTACACCCTGCTTTATGATACCATTGCCAACCGTATTTCCATTGAGGATGTACAGGCAAAAGGACGGCAGGCTCCGGCTCATGGAAAATGTCTGGTGGGAGTATGACAAGCTCCCCCATATGCTCATTGCCGGAGGAACCGGCGGCGGAAAGACCTACTTTATCCTGACCCTCATTGAAGCCCTGCTCCGCACCAACGCCGTCCTGTTCGTGTTAGACCCAAAGAACGCCGACCTTGCAGATTTACAGGCGGTTATGCCGGATGTGTACTACAAAAAGGAAGATATGCTCACCTGCATTGACCGTTTCTATGAGGAAATGATGAAACGCAGCGAAGACATGAAGCTCATGGAAAATTATCGGACAGGGGAAAACTATGCTTACTTGGGACTTCCGGCAAATTTCCTTATCTTTGATGAATATGTGGCATTTATGGAAATGCTCGGCACAAAAGAAAATGCTGCTGTCCTCAACAAATTAAAACAAATCGTTATGCTTGGGCGGCAGGCTGGTTTCTTCCTGATTCTCGCCTGCCAGCGTCCAGACGCAAAGTATCTGGGGGATGGAATCCGTGACCAGTTCAATTTCCGTGTGGCTCTGGGGCGGATGTCGGAAATGGGCTATGGAATGATGTTCGGGGAAACCACAAAGGACTTCTTCCTAAAGCAGATAAAAGGGCGTGGCTATGTGGATGTAGGAACCAGCGTTATCTCGGAATTTTATACGCCCCTTGTCCCAAAAGGACACGATTTCCTCAAGGAAATAAAAAAGCTGACAGACAGCAGGCAGGGAGTGCAGGCGGCGTGCGAAGCGAAAGCCGCAGAAACGGACTGACCTGCTGTGGCTGGTGTGCCGCAAGGCACGCCAGCAAAACCCCTCGTATCTAACAGAGGGGTACAAATCGACAGGCAACAACCAAACAACAGGGCAGAATCCTATGGTACACAAGGGATTTTCCCCCATATCCTGCGTATGTCAACAAGGCTCCTAAAGTTGACATACGCTTTTTTAGACAGGAGGGATTTTCACTGAATGAAGAAACATGGGTACGGGACATCAAAGAGAAACGGGAAGTTTACGGTATCTCACAACAGAAACTTGCGTTAGCTGCCGGAATCACCCGTCCGTACCTGAGCGACATTGAAACGGGCAAGGCTCACCCATCCGAAGCATTGCAGGAAGCCATCACGGAAGCTCTGGAACGCTTCAACCCAGACGCTCCCCTTGAAATGCTCTTTGACTATGTGCGGATTCGCTTTCCCACTACAGATGTGAAGCATATCGTGGAAGACGTGCTGCGGCTAAAGCTGCCCTACTTTATCCATGAAGACTACGGCTTCTACTCTTACACGGAGCATTACTATCTTAGGGATATTTTCGTTTTGGTATCGCCGGAACTGGAAAAAGGGGTGCTGCTGGAACTGAAAGGGCGTGGCTGCCGCCAGTTTGAAAGCTATCTTCTGGCACAGGAACGGAGCTGGTATGAATTTTTTATGGATGTTCTCATGGAGGACGGCGTGATGAAGCGGCTTGACCTTGCCATCAATGACAAAACGGGAATCCTGAACATTCCCCATCTGACAGAGAAGTGCCGGAATGAGGAATGTATCTCGGTCTTCCGCAGCTTCAAAAGCTACCGCAGCGGCGAACTGGTACGGCGTGAGGAAAAAGAATGTATGGGGGAACACCCTGTATATAGGCTCCCTCCAAAGTGAGGTGTACTTCTGCATTTATGAAAAAGACTATGAGCAGTACAAAAAGCATGATATTCCATTGAAGACGCAGAGGTAAAGAACCGTTTTGAAATCCGGCTGAAAAATGAGCGTGCCTTTTACGCCATCCGTGACCTGTTAGAACATGACAATCCAGAACGGACAGCTTTTCAAATCATCAACCGCTATGTCCGGTTCGTGGACAGGGACGATGCAAAGCCCCGTTCTGACTGGCGTATCAATGAGGAATGGGCGTGGTTTATGGGGGAACACAGGGGAAGCCTGAAACTGACAACGAAACCGGAACCCTATTCCTTTGAACGCACCCTGCACTGGCTCTCCCATCAGGTAGCCCCCACGTTAAAGCTGGCTCTCCGTCTGGATAAGATGAACCACACCCAGATTGTCCATGACATCATCACCCATGCAAAACTGACGGAGAAGCACGAAAAAATCCTGAAGCAGCAAGCCGCCGCTGCAAAGGAGATGGTGCTTTAACGGCGGCAATCTTGAAAGATAAGGACTTTTACAGGAAAGAAAGGAGCTTTTATGAATTTCGGACAGAATCTTTACAACTGGTTTTTATCCAACGCCCAGTCCCTTGTGCTGCTGGCAATCGTGGTGATTGGACTGTACCTCGGATTTAAGAGGGAATTTTCCAAACTTATCGGTTTTCTGGTGGTTTCCCTTGTAGCGGTCGGTCTGGTCTTCAATGCGGACGGTGTAAAGGACATCTTACTGGAACTGTTTAATAAGATTATCGGTGCATAGGAAACAAAATAGTTACACTTCCGTTATGGAGCAAGCTCTGATTGCTTCATGGCGGAAGTCCACTAGGGGCTTGGGGAGCGTAACTCCCCAAAAGAAGCATTACAGAGAATGGAGGTGACACTGTGGAAGAAATGCGGATTTACATTGCCAACTTAGGAAAATATAATGAGGGCGAACTGGTAGGGGCATGGTTCATGCCGCCGGTGGATTTTGAAGAAGTCAAAGGAACGTATCGGCTTTGAATGATGAGTATGAGGAATACGCCATCCATGATTATGAGCTGCCCTTTGAGATTGACGAATATACCCCCATTGAGGAAGTCAACCGCCTGTGTGAAATGGTGGAGGACTTACCGGATTACATTCAGGAGGAACTATCAGAGCTGCAATCCTACTTTGGCAGTATCGAAGAACTCTGTGAGCATGAAGACGATATTATTTGCCATTCCGGCTGTGACGATATGGCGGATGTGGCTCGCTACTATCTGGAAGAAAGCGGACAGCTTGGCGAACTTCCGGCACACTTGCAAAACTATATCGACTATGCTGCCTATGGGCGTGACATGGAATTGGAGGGAACCTTTGTTGTCACGAACCACGGCGTATATGAAATCTTACGGTAGACCCGTCTGTATCTCTTTCAGGAAATACAGGCGGATTTTTTTATTCAGGGGCGGCTCTTTTGCTGCCCCCATCTTTTAGAAAGGACGGACAACATGAAGAAAATACGAAGCTATACCAGTATCTGGTCGGTGGAAAAGGTACTCTATTCCATCAATGATTTTAAGCTGCCATTTCCCATCACGTTTACACAGATGGCGTGGTTCGTGGTGTCGGTGTTTACAGTGATACTCTTTGGGAACCTCCCTCCCCTTTCGTTCATTGACGGGGCATTTCTAAAATATTTCGGCGTACCCTTTGCCCCTCACTTGGTTCATGTGCCAGAAGACCTTTGACGGGAAAGCCTTACGGCTTCCTGAAATCCGTACTGGCATATCTGGTACGCCCGAAACTGACCTATGCAGGAAAGCCCGTGAAGCTGGAAAAGGAATATCCGGCACAGCCCATCACGGCAGTAAGGAGTGATATTTATGGCATATCCGATTAAATATATCGAAAATAACCTTGTGTTCAACCATGACGGGGAGTGCTTCGCTTACTATGAGCTGCTTCCCTACAACTATTCCTTTTTAAGCCCCGAACAGAAATATCAGGTACACGATTCCTTCCGGCAGCTTATCGCCCAGAACAGGGACGGAAAGATTCATGCCCTGCAAATCAGCACCGAATCCAGCATACGGGCGGCACAGGAACGCTCCAAACAGGAAGTGACGGGCAAGCTAAAGGATGTTGCCTGTGCAAAGATTGACGCACAGACCGAAGCCCTGATTTCCATGATAGGGGAAAATCAGGTGGACTACCGCTTTTTATCGGCTTCAAGCTGCTTGTCAATGAGCAGGAAGTCACCATGAAACAGTTCCGCAGGGAAGCAAAGACCGCCGTTTCCAATTTTCTCCATGAAGTCAACCACAAACTCATGGGGGATTTTGTTTCCATGAGCAATGAGGAAATCTGGCGGTTTCAGAAGATGGAAAAGCTGTTAGAGAGTAAAATCTCACGCCGCTTCAAAGTCCGGCGGCTTAACAAGGACGATTTTGGCTATCTGATTGAGCATTTATACGGGCAGACCGGAACCGCCTACGAAGATTATGAGTATTACCTGCCGAAGAAGCGGTTTCCGGAGGAAACGCTGGTGAAATACTATGACCTCATCAAACCCACCCGTTGTCTGATAGAGGAAACCAACGGTATCTGAAAATTGAACAGGAAGGCGGAACAGTATATGCCGCCTACTTTACCATCAACAGCATTGTAGGGGAACTGGACTTCCCATCCTCGGAAATCTTTTACTATCAGCAGCAGCAATTCACTTTTCCCATTGATACCTCTATGAATGTGGAGATTGTGACAAACCGGAAAGCCCTCTCCACGGTGCGGAACAAGAAAAAAAGAGCTGAAAGATTTGGACAACCACGCATGGCAGAATGACAGTGAAACCAGTACAAAAACGTGGTGGACGCTTTAGACAGCGTGAATGAGCTGGAATCCACCTTAGACCAGAGCAAGGAATCCATGTATAAGCTGTCCTATGTGGTACGTGTGACGGCTCCCGACTTGGAAGAACTGAAACGACGTTGCAATGAGGTGAAAGATTTTTATGACGATTTGAGTGTGAAGCTGGTGCGCCCCTTTGGGGATATGCTGGGGCTGCATGGGGAATTTCTCCCTGCCAGCAAACGGTATCTGAACGATTACATCCAGTATGTCACCAGCGACTTCCTCGCTGGTCTTGGCTTCGGGGCAACCCAGATGTTAGGGAAACGGAGGGTATTTATATCGGGTACAGCCTTGATACAGGAAGAAATGTGTACTTAAAACCTGCCCTTGCCAGTCAAGGGGTAAAAGGCTCTGTTACCAACGCCCTTGCTGCCGCTTTTGTCGGCTCCCTCGGCGGTGGAAAATCATTCAGTAACAACATGATTGTCTATTATTCCGTACTATTTGGGGCACAGGCTCTCATTGTTGACCCGAAAGCGGAACGGGGACGCTGGAAAGAAACCCTGCCGGAAATCGCCCATGAAATCAATATCGTAAACCTGACCTCAGAGGAACAGAACAGGGGCTTACTTGACCCCTATGTGATTATGGAGAACCCAAAAGATTCCGAATCACTGGCAATCGACATCCTGACCTTTTAACGGGCATTTCCAGCCGTGACGGGGAAAAGTTCCCTGTTCTTCGGAAAGCTATTCGTGCAGTGACAAACAGTGAGGAACGGGGACTTTTCAAAGTGATTGAGGAACTTCGGGCGGAGGGAACCACCATCAGCACCAGCATAGCCGACCATATCGAATCCTTTACAGACTATGACTTTGCACACCTGCTCTTTTCGGATGGGGATGTCACACAGTCCATCAGCCTTGAAAAGCAGCTCAATATCATTCAGGTAGCGGATTTGGTGCTGCCGGATAAGGAAACCTCATTTGAAGAATACACCACAATGGAGCTGCTTTCCGTGGCAATGCTCATTGTAATCAGCACCTTTGCCCTCGACTTCATCCATACCGACCGCAGCGTATTTAAGATTGTGGATTTGGATGAAGCATGGAGCTTCTTACAGGTGGCACAGGGCAAGACCCTCTCTATGAAGCTGGTTCGTGCCGGACGTGCCATGAACGCAGGCGTTTACTTTGTCACCCAGAACACGGACGATTTGCTGGATGAAAAGCTGAAAAAACAATCTGGGCTTGAAATTTGCGTTCCGTTCCACAGACATCAACGAAATCAAGAAGACCCTCGCCTTTTTCTTGGAGTGGATTCCGAAGATGAAAACAACCAGAAGCGGCTCCGTGACTTGGAAAATGGACAGTGCCTTATCAGTGATTTGTACGGGCGTGTGGGAGTGATACAGTTCCATCCTATCTTTGAAGACCTGTTCCATGCCTTTGACACCAGACCGCCCGTAAGAAAAGAGGTGGAGGAATGAAGATAATAGAACCCATCCAGCCGGGGGGCAACTCCCTTGTCCCTTGTCCAGCAACAAAGGGACAAAACTCTTTAAAAAAAATCGGGAAAATTATAGCAGGAAAAGTGCTTCTGGCACTCCTGCTCATCCTCCTGCTGCTTAGCAGTTTTCGGCACAGCCGCCCACGCTGCCGGACTGGTGGATGATACAGTGGATGCTGCCAACGAATACAGCACATACCCTCTGGACAACTACCAGCTTGATTTTTATGTGGACAGCGGATGGGACTGGCTCCCCGTGGAACTGGCTGGACGGTATCGGGAAGCAGGTGATGTACGGACTGTATGCCATCACAAATTTTATCTGGACAATCAGCCTGTACCTTTCCAACGCCACAGGGTATCTGATTCAGGAAGCCTACTCGCTGGACTTCATTTCCTCTACGGCGGATTCTATCGGGAAAAATATGCAGACCCTTGCTGGCGTTACCACAGGCGGCTTGTCCTCGGAGGGATTTTATATCGGGTTCCTGCTGATTCTCATTCTGGTGGTGGGGATTTACGTTGCCTACACAGGGCTTATCAAACGGGAAACCACAAAAGCCATCCATGCCGTTGTGAATTTCGTGGTGGTGTTCGTGCTGTCCGCTGCCTTTATCGCCTATGCTCCTGATTATATCGGGAAAATCAATGAATTTTCCGCAGACATCAGCAATGCCAGCCTGACCCTTGGCACAAAGATTGTGCTGCCAAACTCGGAAAGCCAGGGAAAAGACAGCGTGGATTTGATACGGGACAGCCTGTTTTCCATTCAGGTCAAGCAGCCGTGGCTCCTGCTGCAATACGGCAACTCGGATGTGGAAAGTATTGGAGCTGACCGTGTGGAACACCTGCTTTCAACCAGTCCAGACGAAAACAACGGGCAGGACAGGGAAGAAATCGTGGTGGAGGAAATCGAAGACAGGGAAAATACGAACCTTACCATCACAAAGACCATCAACCGCTTGGGAACCGTCTTCTTCCCTGTTCATGTTCAATATCGGTATCTCCGTTTTTGTATTCCTGCTCACGGGGATAATGATTTTTTCACAGGTGCTTTTTATCATCTACGCCATGTTCCTGCCTGTGAGCTTCCTCCTTAGCATGGTTCCCTTTTGAGGGGATGTCCAAACGTGCCATTACGAAAACTGTTCAATACCATCCTTACCAGAGTCGGAATCACCCTGATTATCACGGTAGCGTTCAGCATTTCCACCATGCTCTACAACCTGTCTGGGGAATATCCGTTCTTCCTGACGGCGTTCTTGCAGATAGTGACCTTTGCCGGAATTTATTTTAAGCTGGGGGATTTGATGGGGATGTTCTCCTTACAGAGTGGGGATTCCCAAAGCATGGGGGAGCCGTATCATGCGAAGACCCCGTATGCTCATGCACGCCCATATGCACCGTTTACAGCATAAGTTAGGACGTTCTGTGGCGGCTCTTGGGGCTGGAACGGTTGCCTATCACGCAGGAAAACAGGCTGGCTCAGACCAGAGAACTGCTTCCAACTCTAGTTCTTCCAAAAATACACAGGCAGACCACACCCGACCAAATGGACGGGCAGCACCAGAAAAGAATCCGTATGGAAACGGGCTGGCTCTTTGCGGTAGGTGCGGTGGCAGATACCAAAGATAAGATAGCCGATACTGCCGGACAGCTTCGGGAGCAGGCAAAGGATTTGCCCGTCAATGCAAAGTACACCCTTTATCACGGGAAAACACAGGTATCAGAGGGAGTACGGGATTTTTACTTCCAGCGTGACCCAGACCCGAACTGCCAGAGCGGAACAGCGGAACGCACAGGCAGAACGCCGCAGACAGACCATCGCAGAACGCAGGGTCGGAACTGGAACAGGCAAAACAGCCGCAACAGAAAGCTTCCGAAACACCCAAAGGGGCAGCTCCTGTCCATGAACGCCCTGTTACTGCAAAGCAGCCAGAAGATTTCCGACATCATGCAGATACCGCTCATGCAGGAAAACCAGCCATGCAGCCTGCTTCCCTATCCATCAGGGAACGGGGACAGGTTCCTTATGGGGAAACTGTGGCAGAACGGGCTTCGGTTCCGGTAGTAAAAGCTGCTTCTATCCACCATGAACAAACGCCTCCTTGTAAGGACAGAACGCCAGATAATCCCATCTGCTTCCCTATCCCAGCCAAATGAAAGACAAAAGACGGCTCCCACTATCACACAGGCTACTCCCCATCCGGCAAGACCTGTCCAGAACGATACGGCTCCTGTGATACCGGAAAGAAAACGGGCTGCCTCTGCGATAAAAGAATCAAACTTTACCATCCGGCGTACCACCGCCAGAAAGGAGTGGACAAAAACGGTAACAGCGGGCTGCCAAACAAAAGAAAGGGGGAGAAACCATGAAGTTAAGACACCTTTTCTTTGCCTGTTCCGGCGTGTTCGTGATGATGTTCTCCTGCTCCTTTTGGTGGTGATTGTCTTCTCGGATGAGGAAGACGGAGGAAGCGGCGGAAATCTTATCTATGGGGGCGTGAACGTATCACAGGAAGTCCTCGCCCATAAGCCTATGCTGGAAAAGTATGCAAGGGAATATGGCATAGAGGAATACTTAAATGTGCTGCTCGCCATCATTCAAGTGGAATCCGGCGGCACGCTGGAAGACGTTATGCAGTCCTCGGAATCTCTGGGGCTTCCCCCGAACTCCCTTAGCACAGAGGAATCCATCAAACAGGGCTGCAAATATTTCTCGGAACTGCTCGTAGCGGCAGAAACAAAAGGCTGTGACTTAAACAGTGTGATTCAGTCCTACAATTATGGCGGCGGTTTCCTAGACTATGTGGCAGGACGTGGGAAAAAATACACCTTTGAACTGGCAGAGAGCTTCGCAAGGGACAAATCCAGCGGAAAGAAAGTCACCTACACTAACCCTGTTGCGGTAGAGAAAAACGGGGGCTGGCGGTATTCCTATGGAAATATGTTCTATGTCCTCTTGGTATCGCAATACCTGACCGTGGCACAGTTTGATGATGAAACGGTACAGGCTATCATGGAGGAAGCCTTAAAGTATGAGGGATGGACGTATGTGTACGGGGGGCGATTCTCCCTCCACTTCCTTTGACTGTTCTGGACTGGTGCAGTGGTGCTATGGCAAGGCAGGAATCGCCCTGCCACGGACAGCACAGGAACAGTACAATGTGACGCAGCATATCCCCCTGTCCGAAGCAAAAGCAGGGGATTTGGTCTTTTTCCACTCCACCTACAACGCCGGAACCTACATCACCCATGTGGGGGCTGTATGTGGGAGATAACCGGATGTACCATGCCGGAAATCCCATTGGTTACGCAGACCTGACAGGCTCCTACTGGCAACAGCACCTTGCCGGAGCCGGACGAATCAAACAATAAGAAAGGATGAACCGATATGATTCAGATTAGAAAAGAGGAAAACCAGAAAAAGCAGAAAGAAAAGAAACTGAAAGTCTACAAAGTCAATACCCACAAAAAAACCGTGATTGCCCTGTGGGTGCTGCTGGCAATGAGCTTCCTGTTTGCCGTCTATAAGAATTTCACGGCGATAGACATTCATACTGTCCATGAAACCAAAGTAATTGAGGAACAAATCCTCGACACCCACAAGATAGAGAATTTTGTGAAGAATTTCGCAGAAGTCTACTATTCATGGGAACAGTCCGCCGCTTCCATTGATAGCCGGACAAATGCTTTAAAAGGCTATCTCACCGGAGAACTGCAAGCCCTGAATGTAGATACTGTCCGAAAAGACATCCCCGTATCGTCTGCCCTGACTGATTTTCAGATATGGGAAATCACAGAAGAAAAGGAGCAGCATTATCAAGTGACCTATACAGTGGAACAGCGTATCACAGAGGGAGAATCCGGTAAAACCGTCCGTTCCGCCTATCAGGTGACGGTCTATGTGGACGGCTCTGGAAACCTGACGATTATCCAGAATCCAACCATTACCAGCGTTCCCGTAAAATCCGGCTATACGCCAAAAAGCGGTACAAAGTGACGGTACGGTGGATTCCATCACTACGGAGGAAATCAACGAATTTCTCACCACCTTTTTAAGCTGTACCCTACGGCAACTGCAAATTATGTAAATGATGGTGCTGAAACCTGTGGGGGAAAGAATATATTTTCTCCGAACTGGTGAATCCAGTCTACAACCGAAGCGGAAATCAGGTGACGGCTTCCCCTAGCAGTGAAATATCTGGATAACCAGACCATGACAACACAGGTATCACAGTTTGACCTTGTACTGGAAAAGAACGGGGAAAACTGGAAGATTGTGAAATAGAGTTATATAAAGCAGAAGACACATTGTATTTCCTGAAAGATTACAATGTGTCTTCACGTTAAAATTCTGTTCTGACATTCCCCTGTCCTCTGTTTCGACTTCGGCTATCTCTTTTGCTGTGGCGGTGACTACCCGTATTCCTTTCTCACTCATACTATCAAGCAGTGTATCAAGCTGCCTACGTTGTGTATCTTTTTCCGCTGATTTATCTGGGAAAAAGAAATTGGTCTACGGATATATCATAGCGTGTTACAAGCTCATAAAAAATTTGTAAACTCGGCTGTTGTCCTTTATTCTCAATATTAGCAAGATAACGTGGTGAGATATACATTTCATCACTTACTTTTTACGGCTCTCTTTTCGTTCGGTTCTCGCTGCTTTGATAGCTTGTCCGAAAGCCTTAAAGTCATATTTAGCTGTTGGTCTTTTTGCCATATTTATTCACCCATATACATTCTACTGTTCCTCTTTCATACTGAATACGTCTATACAGTTCCTATTTATAGCCATAATAATTCATATGCTTGCACTTGCTATTATTCGTATGCCCGACTATAATTATACTGATATGATTTGTAGAAAGGACTTGGGTGTTATGGAATATATGTCTTGCCCCGAAGCAGCGAAGAAATGGGGAATTTCTGAAAGGCGGGTACAGATACTTTGCAGGGAGAAACCGCATACAGGGTGTTTCAAAACTTGGGTATATGTGGTTGATACCAAAGGACGCGGAAAAACCGATTGACGGTAGAACAAAACAAGGAAAGGAGCTACACCATGAATAAAGTTTTGATTATAGATGATGATAAAGAGCTTTGTGCGCTGATTAAGCGAAGCGTTTTATCAGAAGATATAGAAGCTGATTTTTGTAATACAGGAAAAGAGGGATTACAAAAATTAAAAGAAAAAGAATATCAACTTGTGATACTGGACGTTATGATGCCCGGTATGGACGGATTTGAAACACTGGAAGAAATCAGAAAAGAAAACAGTCTGCCGATTTTGATGTTTACCTCTAAAAATGACAGTGCTTCCAAAGTGCGCGGCTTACGCGCAGGAGCCGATGATTATTTGACAAAGCCTTTTGATATGGACGAACTAATAGCCCGTATTATTTCTCTTATACGGCGTTATACCCGTTTCAATCAAACAGACGGAATGACACAGCAGCTTGAATTTGACGGATTGAAAATAGACCTTGAAAATCGCTCTATTACTACAGGAAACGGAACATTTGAACTGCCTCCAAAGGAATTCGACCTGCTTTTTATACTGCGCGAAACATCAAGGAAAAATTTTGACAAAGCAACAGATTTATGAAGAAGTGTGGGGAGAAGAATATGTTTATGATGACAGTAACATTATGGCGATTATTAGCCGACTTCGTAAAAAATTAGAAGTTAATCCCGGAAACCCCAAATACATTCAGACAATTAAGGGAATTGGTTATCGCTTTAGCAAGGAGGTTTGATTTTTATGGAAGCGATTATTTTTCTATCAATTATCATTGCACTTTTTCTATTTTTGTTTCTTGCCTTGTTATCCGGCGTGTAAAAAGCAGATAGCAGAAATAACAGACGCATTGGCTGATGTAAAAAATGGGAATGGAAACAGGCGGATTTTATCAGCAACAAATGAACTGGTAGCTCCTCTTGCTTATGAAATCAATGAGATTGTTGTATCTTATGAGAAAAGGCTGTCTACTGTCCGGCAGGCAGAAGAAACGAACCGCCAGCTTATGACAAGCCTTTCCCATGATGTTCGGACACCGCTTACAACACTTATTGGGTATCTTGACGCCGCACATAGAGGAATTGTCACAGGAAAAGACAAGGACGACTATATCGAAACTGCCCGTCGTAAAGCTCACGATTTGAAAGAATATATAGATATTCTTTTTTGACTGGTTCAAATTAAACTCTAATGAGTTTGCTATGGATATAAATACCGTTGAAGCTGCGGAACTAACACGAAATATTTTGATTGACTGGATACCTATATTTGAAGATAGGCAGATAGATTATAACATTGATATTCCCGAACAGCCTTTCCGAGTAAAAACTTGATACGGACGGTTATATGCGGATATTGAATAATCTTATTCAGAATGTAATTTCCCACAGTCATGCAGACAAAATAGAAATATTCCTATCAAAGCAGGAAAAAAATATGCAAATTCGATTAACTGATAACGGGATAGGCATTGAAAAAGAAGATTTGAAACATATTTTCGAGAGGCTTTATAAATGTGATAAAGGGCGTGCTGAAAAAGGCAGCGGTCTTGGCTTATCTATCGTTCATCAGCTTGTGGAAAAGATGAATGGCACAATAACAGCAGATAGTGTACCGGAAAAAGGAACTAAATTTACTTTACTTTTTCCGTTGATAGATTAAGGCTTTTCCGTCTTTATGGCGGGAGCCTTAATTACTTTCGGAAGCTGTATTTGAAATTGCAAGGTTAATGCAAGGTTGTTGCAAGGTTAATGCAAGATTGGAGTGATAGAATACTTTACAGAACAGGAGGTTTGAATATGGACAAAAAATATATCATTGAAACAAAAAATCTTACAAAGCAGTACGGCTCACAAAAAGAGTGTTGCTGACTTAAATATCCATGTACAGAGAGGAAGAATTTATGGACTGCTTGGAAGAAACGGAGCCGGAAAAACAACTACTATGAAAATGCTGCTTGGATTGACAAAGCCTACTTCCGGCGAAGTCAAAATATGGGGAAAGTCTTTGCAGGGGAATGAAAAGAAATTGTTGCCCCGTATCGGTAGCTTGATTGAGTCCCCCGGCTTTTATCCTAATCTGACTGCTACGGAAAATTTGCGTATCTTTGCAACCTTACGGGGAGTACCAAACCGCCACGCAATCAAAGACGCTTTAGATTTGGTGGGATTGCCTTATAAAGACAAAAAACTGTTTTCCCAGTATTCGCTTGGTATGAAACAACGGCTTGCGATTGCACTTGCAGTCATGCACGATCCGGAACTTTTAATTTTGGACGAGCCTATCAACGGGCTTGACCCTATCGGTATTGCAGAAGTACGCTCTTTTATCCGTGAGCTTTGTGACGCAAGAGGAAAAACCATTTTAATTTCCAGTCATATTCTTTCAGAAATCGCACTATTGGCTGATGACATTGGTATTATCGACCATGGCGCACTACTGGAAGAAGAAAGCCTTGCAGAACTGGAACAAAAAAGTAGCAAACATATTCGATTTACTCTTTCTGATACCGCACAGGCAGCAAGAATTTTGGAACGTACTTTCCACGAAAGCCATTTTTCTATACAGGACGACCATAACTTACGCTTGCATAACCTTGACTTATCCGTAGGAAAAATTGTAACTGCCTTTGTGGAAAATGGATTGGAGGTATCAGAAGCTCATACCTGCGAAGAAAGTCTTGAAGATTACTTCAAGCGAGTGACGGGAGGCGAGGGAATTGCTTAAACTGATAAAATGTGAATTTTTGAAATTGAAACGGAAAAAGTTTATTCCACTGGTTATCTTATCAGCTTTTATGTTCCCTATCCCTCTGACTTATTTAATGACAACTCCCTCTATGATGGAGCGATACACAGATAAGGCAGACGCATTTGATGGACTTTTTAATATGGTACTTGGGTACGGAATACAGTTTTTACTTCCTTGTATTATTGGTGTCATTGCAGCTATGTTGTTTTTTATGGAACGGGACAATGATACATTCAAAAATTTGCGTACTATTCCTGTAACCAGTACCCAAATGGTACTTGCTAAAATTTTTGTACTATTTCTATTTGGAATTATCTTTTGCGTTGCGTCCACTATTGCGACAATTCTTTGTGGTTTGGGAACATTAGAAGTTTATGGACTTGGTTACAAATTATTTTTAGCCGTTGAAACAGGGATTTTTATTACAGCAGGTACATTGCCGCTGATTGTGCTTGTAGTCTTTTTTAGTAAGACCTATGTGTTTTCAATTTTGCTATGTGTTTTTTATAGCGTATTGAATATGAGTGCAACCGCATTGTTTGACGCACTTCCAAAAACAATATTGTGGTTCCTACCTACACCATTAACTACATTTTGGAGTGCCGGGAATATGGCTTCACATGGAATAAAAATGGATTTGGAACAAATGACAGGACTTATTCCCTCAACATTTCAAGTCGTAATGATACTTGGAATTATGTCGATTATTTCATTTTGGTTAATTGACCGATTATACAAACAAAGGGGGGAATAACTGTGGTTCGTATCGTGAAAACAGAGTTTTACAAACTAAAAAGATATCATATCCTTTGGTCTGGGGTTGCGCTTATGTTTTTATCTGTTATTCTGACTCTATTTACATCTATGGCAAATGATGGTTCAGTATGGGATTTTGCTTACCTCACAGAACAGGTTATCAAAAACAATATGTCCATGATTTTCCCTATGTGTATTAGTTTGATTGCTGGATATATGATTTCCCGCGAACAAACGGACGATACCTTTAAAAAATATTTTAACTGTACCGATTTCATTTAAATGGTTGTTGACCGGAAAATTGATTGTATGTGGTGTACTGTCTATTATCTTCGGTTTGATATGCAGTCTGTTTACAATTATCGCAGAAATGATTGTAGGATTTCCGGGTTTTCAAATATCCTTAGCCTTAAAAGCGGCATTACAAATAACCGCAGTCAATTTCTTTTTGTATATTGCTGTTCTGCCGATTATTATAATTACCTGTCGTAAAGCAGGCAGCTTTTTTTAGTCGGTGTTATTATTGCCTTTGTTTACGGATATGGAGGTATGTTTGCCGCAGGAAACATGACGTTAGCAAATCTTTATCCGATTACGGCAAGTCTTGGAATGATTGGCTGCCGCAGCTATGATACCGCAGTCAACTGGAACATATTAACTTGTATTTGTAGCCTTGCAGTTATTGTTGTCATTTCCGCAGTCTTGATTATTTGCATGAAGGAAACAGAACTCAAACAGGCAAAGAAAAAAAAAGCGAAAAAAGGCGGCACCAAAGAAAGGGTGGTAAAATTTTATGAAAAAATATTGTTATCATTGATACTAATTCTTATTGGAGTATCCACGCTTTCTGGATGTACAAAAGATGAAATTCTTAATCATTATAATAATGTTGTTCAATCTGCGGGTTCCATAGAACTTACAGGAAAACTCTCTCTACAAGGTAAAAAAAGAAACCGGGATTGATGATTATACAGGAAGCTATCAAGCTGACTATGAAAATTTTTCAGATACAGAGTATCTATTTGGAGGGACTTCAATAAAGAGAAGCCGGAAAAGATATAGCTGTAACTTGCACATTGGAAGTGACAAGTGGTACTGCAAAAGTATTTTTGGATTTCGGGAGCTGATGAAGCTGTAACTTTACTTGAAACAACAGGAACATACAGCGATACTATTACACTTCCCGATGGCGGAAATTATATCGGTATTGAATGTGAAGATTTTACTGGAAAAATAGAAATGAATATTAAATGATACTCTGCCGGACGACGGTAAAGAAAAAAAGCCGTCGTATCGCAGATAGATTTTCATGCGCCTTTGAAGCGGTGGCTTTAATTTTTAGAGCCGCCGCTTCTTTTTGTCTATTCTTGAACCAACGATAACACAGAATAATGAGTAGTGGCATTTAGGAGGATTGCCACTATGGGGATCACAGCATATTTATTCTCATTAAAAAAGTTAGCTCCCCCCCCCTGTGGAAGTCCGACTTTGAATATGAACTGACAAGTCATATTTATTCTATTTTTTCTCATGCACTTTTTTATTTTAAAATGGGTGTATTTTTTTATTCAAAAATGCAACTGCACCCCTGTCCTGTCGGGACTAAGAGCGAAAAGGGGGAAAGAAGCAGAAATTCCTATCAACTCGCTCCCTTTCAAGGCTGGAAAGGGGGTGAGTAATGATGAAGCCATCTGAATTTCAGACAACCATAGAGAACCAGTTTGATTACATCTGTAAAGTCGCTATGGAAGATGAACGCAAAGACTATCTCAAAGCGTTGTCCAGGCAGTGCAAACGGGAAACCCTGTTTTGTGATATGGACGATTACACCGTCAACTTGTTTTCTTCCGAAGACACCTATCCATCCCACTTCCATACTTTTTTGAAATGGATGGATTTACTGTCCGCATTGAAAACAGCCTATTAGCAGAAGCGTTGGAAAATCTGGACGGAAAGAAACGTGACGTTATCCTGAGATATTATTTCCTCGGATTTGACGATACGGAGATTTCAAAAATTCTGAAGTCAACCGTTCTACTATCCAGAGAAGAAGACACGCCGGACTGGAATTTATCAAAAAGTTTATGGAGGATAAAGCATGACAGCAAAGCACCCTATGATTCCGTTTCCTGTGATTGTAAGGGCTGCGGACGGCGATATTGAAGCAGTCAACCAGATTGTACGCCATTACAGCGGTTTTATTGCCAGCCGTTCCATGCGTCCCATGAAAGACGAATATGGCAATACCCACATGGTTGTAGATGAAACCCTACGCCGCCGGATGGAAACACGTCTGATTGCAAAGATTTTATCTTTTGAAATCAGGGAACCAAAGTAAAAATAACGCTCTCCTGTGGAAGCATGGACAAGCCCATGCTTCCCAGACAGAGCTTGCCAGTCTATTAAAGTGCATTATCACCAGTGCATTTTAACAGGCTGACAAAGCCAGATTGTTCCTTGAAAAAGAAAGCGTCTAATCAACGCAGCATAAAGCAGCCGAATACGTTTCGATAGAAAGAGAGCCGTTGGGCTGGCACGCCGTAACCCACAAAAGGAGGGATGAAACCGGATAGCGATTCCTGCCAGCGTTCCATAAGCAGCTTACCGCAGAGCTGCCGCCATGACCTTTCTATCGTGATAATGATACTTCCGTACAGCCTTAGTCCGTGTGATGATGTAGCACCGCTGGCAAAGGGTACGGCTGGATGAGAACCATTCAGGGGTGAGATTCCCATGAGCTTTAGCGAAAGCTGTTCGGTTTGCTTCAAAGAAAATAACAGGAGGTTGTTATCTTATGGAAAATACAAAGAATCCTGCCCCTGAAATGATACGGGAATACCAGATAGGAAACACCTGTTATGTGGTAAAATCCCGCTCAAAAGAACAGGCACAGGAAGACGCAGTAACGAAAGTAAAAAGGCTTATCCGCAATGATTTGAAACAATAATTTTAAGATAAAATAAGGCAGACAGGAAACAGAAAATGCGGTACAATAAAGTTGTAAAAGCATTGTCTGTTTGACTGTCGGATAGGAGGTACTTATGTTACAGCAGTCAAACAGCACTATCACTTCCATTTATCCGATTGGAAATCAAACAGAGGAATTAACCGCATTATACTGTCGGCTTTCACAAGATGATAAACAGGAGGGTGATTCAAACAGTATTATTAACCAGAAAAAAATCCTGAAGCGTTATGCAATCGAACATGGGTATCAGCCTTATGTGTTTTTTTTGTAGATGATGGATTTTCTGGTACAAATTTCAACAGACCAGATTTTCAAAGAATGATTGCAGAGGTCGAAGCAGGAAGAATCAAAACGCGTTATAGTCAAAGATATGTCAAGACTTGGGCGTGATTATTTGCAGGTGGGAATGTACACAGAAATTATGTTCCCGAACCTGGATGTCCATTTTATTGCTTGTCAATGATGGCGTGGATAGCCATGTGGGGAGAATGAGTTTACCCCATTTCGTAACATAATCAACGAATGGTACGCAAAGGACACCAGCAAAAAAATCCGTGCAGTCAAACGTTCTAAAGGAATGGCAGGCGAGCATATCGGTTCTCACGCTCCTTATGGATACATGAAGAATCCTGACAATAAAAAAGGAATGGCTTATAGATGAAGAAGCCGCCGAAGTGGTTCGGGAAATCTTCCGTTTATGTGTCAATGGTTATGGACCGACACGAATTGCCAATATTCTAACGGAAAGAAAAATTCTTTGCCCTACTTATTATGCGTTAGAGCATGGGGAAAAGCCACGAACCGTTCTTCCACCTGACAAGTATCTGTGGAGTGCAACTGTGGTATCTCACATCTTAGAAAGAATGGATTATTTAGGACATACTGTGAATTTTAAGACCCATGTTAAGTCTTATAAAAACCGTAAAAAAATTGAGAACAGTCCTGAACAATGGAGGATTTTTGAGAATACTCACGAAGCGATTATTGATAAGGAAACCTTTGAGATTGTTCAAAAAATCCGTTCCGGAAAACGCCGCCCTACCAAAATGGGTGAAATGCCTATATTCTCTGGTTTGCTCTACTGTGCAGATTGCGGAAGCAAAATGACATTTCATAGGCAAATGGCACAGAGCGCAGAGAAACATAATTTTGTATGCAGCAATTACCGGCACAATTCAAAATCATGTACTATGCACTATATTCGTAATGTAGTAGTCGAACAAATTGTGCTGGAAAACCTGAAAGAAGTTATCCGCTATGTATCAGATTATGAAGATGAATTTGTTCAGATGGTCATGGACACGGATATGCGGCAAAGAAATAAAGAATTATCGCAAAAAAAGAAACGGCTTGCAGAAATCCATTCCCGTATTCAAGAGTTGGACAAAATTTTTCAACGGATTTATGAAGACAATATTAGTGGAAAACTTTCAGATGAGCGCTTTATGAAACTTTCAAAAGGATATGAGGAAGAACAACATACTTTGCAGGAAGAACAGACTTCCTTAGAGAAAGAATTACAGAAAGAAGAAAAACAATCTGTGGATGTAAAGCAATTTCTTTCAGTAGTCCGCAAGTACACTAACCTTACAGAACTAACACCAGAAATTGTACATGAGTTTATCGACAAAATTATTGTCCATGCTCCTGATAAGAGCAGCGGTAAACGCTTACAGGAAATTGAAATTATCTATAACCATATCGGAGTATTCGACCATTCAAAGGTCATTTTGTGGAAAGGAAAAGCGGTATAGTACGCAACATACTATACCGCAAAACCTAAATCTTAAAAACATCCTTACCAAACCCTCATTATACGGGTTTGGATTTCCGCCTGCGTCATACGAGTTTTCAGAATTGTCAAATGTATACGGATATGTTTTATTTCCGTAGAGTTCAACCTGTTTTAAAATTCTGTCTCCGGCTTTTTTTGATAGGGCCAGAAGTAATCCAGCATAGTGGTTCCTTCCGGAATTGGGTCTTTTCCTAAGATTATGCCGTCTGTTGATGGATTGCCTGCAACCTGCATTGTTTCATAAACTGAAATAATAAGACCGCAGTTAAGGTCTACCCATTTATCAACGTTTCTATAGTCGGGATGCTCAGTATAATCCCAGTCAACAAGCTCGGCGCGGTCAGCTTTGTTTCTACCGCTGTGTTGAAATCGTGATGTATCTGTCCATCGTTTCTTTGGGTTCTTGCCCAATATTCCAGTTCACGCCAAGCAAAGAATGGTATAAACTGAGCAATAACCTGCCTTGCCTGCCACATTTGATCCATTGTTCCGAAACAGGTCCATTGTCCTTCGGAATATGCAACTCCTGCCATCTTTTTTATACATCGAGTTGTTTGATATGTTTACAAGAGTGTTTTGAATTTGATTTCTAAACCAATCAGGTAGATTGAGTCCTCATTTTGGTAACAAGAATTTCAGCATTGTTTTTTTAAAGTGTCAAACTTCTCTAAACCTCTTGCTGCTATATCTCCCGGATTATTGTAAAGATTCAGATAATAATGCCAGTCAGGTTCTGAATCGTCATACCATGCGAGAACAAATCTGATTACGGTGCTCTGTTTAGCGTCAAGATTTACTTTAACAGCAACCTTATTGGTCTTTCCGCTGATAGAATTGTCAAGCACGCCGGTGGTGTTAAAATCAGAATTGTTTCCAACTGATACTATTGCTCCGTTTTGTTCAGAGTTTCCATATATAGCCCATTTTTTTGCCGTTAAAACCTTTTCCGTCAACAAGGGGCTGGTATGTCGTTTGTAGTGAGCTGGAATGCGCATGAAGCGTCAACGCTTGTATCACCAAGGTTCTCGAGCGTCATTTCATAGAACGCATACGGCATACTCATATTGTCATAGTCCACATTGTCCAAAGGTGAAAACGCCTTTAAATTAACTTTGAACATCATTTGTTGAACCCATATTTGCGAAGTGCATAGGCCATATTGCGTCATCTTCTGAACGGCCGTTGCTTGAAGCTGATTTCATTGTATCAACCGTTTTTTATTGAGCCGTTTCTGTTTGTGTAAAGCTGGTTTAGCGTCTTTTTAATGCGGTGTAATCGTTTGCGTCAGCCGGTGCCTTTGTCAGTGCGGCAAAAGAACCGAGCCTTTGCGTTAAATTTTACTCCGCCGGTTCCGAATCCTCCGAGCGGAGTTCCTGTTGTTCCATCGACTTGTTGTGTATCGGAAACCGCGTTTACTTCTATCGGCACTGCAAAGTGCTGCATACAAGAGAAACTATAACAAATACCCCCATAAGCCGTTTAAACAATCCTTTCATAACTGTTCATCTCCTTAATTTATTTAACTATCAGCTTAATTATATCAGACAGACAGTAATAATCTATTTATTTATAGACTGAAACTGCCCAAAAATTGAACTGAGTTAAGTTGAAACTTTATTACAAATGTGATATACTCTATAATATAGAGGTGAAAAGTCATGAATCAATTCTATGAAGTTAGAAAAAAGTGAATTTTCTTGTGAAAATAACCTATATGAAGTGGCATACAGCCCCTCATATACATATGGATATAGAAATATTGCACATGAGAAAAGGTTCTCAGCATTTGAGGATTGACGGAAAATCTTATTTGCTTAAGCAGGGTGAGACAGCCGTTATATTCCCCAAATATTGTACATGGTATTATAAGGGAAAAAATATTTCAGTTTCCGGTGTTGATGAGATGCTGATAATATGTTCCAAAAGTTTTACGGCAGATTTTTTCCTGATATGACTGACAGTTTTCCATTAAATCCGATTATAGCAAGGGAAGAATTATCTCCCCGACGCTAAATATGCGTTTGAGAGTATTTCTAGCAGTCTGTCAAAAATCTTCAGATTGCCTGGACGGTAATAATTCTGAGCAGAATTTTAGAATCGGTAAATCTTTCGCAGGAAATACATGCACCGATTGAGGATATAAGCTTTAAAATTATGAAGTATATTGAGGAGCATTTTACTGAGCCTATAACCTTGGAATCCATAGCAAACGAATTATGTGTGGCTGAGACCTATGTGTCGAGAGTTTTTCAAAGAAGATAAAGATGAATTTTAGAAAATATTTAGAATAGTCCGCGCTGAATATGCAGCAAATCTTCTGCGTATGACAGATGATAAAATCATTACGGTGGCAGAAAACTCAGGGATTTCAAAGTGTAAGTACATTCAACAGGGTATTTCATGATATCTATGGCATGTCGCCGAGAGATTTTAGGAGCAATATAACTAAATATACCAGAGCCAATTAAGTAATTTGAGTTTTAATAGATTTATTGTGAAGTTATAACATTGCAATTGTTTGCAGAATTAATATAAATGTGTTTTATAATGTATTGGAAGTATTAAAGTCAACAGAAAATTAGACAGAAAAATTAAGGTTGTTTTTCAGTGAATTTTAGCAGGTATGAAATATCAATCAGAAAACGTTATATGACAGCTAATCTAACGAGAAATGCTAGTACATTATATTGTTGGTCTTTAAAAACAACCTTAATTTTTCTGTCTAGTTTATTGTAAGCTTTTACGGTTTAGTTTTTATTAATTTCTAAAACAATTAGATTATGTATTGTGAAAGAATACTATATTGTATAAAGGCGTTATAAAAAACATGGGTGGTTTATAATCCACCCGTCTGTTGTATTCCTAAAATTAATTTATTCCAATTCAAAGGCTCCTGTATACAGCTGATAATATCTGCCCTTTTTCTCTATCAAATCCTGATGATTTCCTCTTTTTCGATTATCTCACCGTTTTCAAAAGCACCATTATCGCGTCTGCATTCCTTACTGTTGAAAGCCTGTGTGCTATTACGAATACCGTTCTGCCTTTCATCAGGGCGTCCATACCTTTCTCAATATGAGATTCTGTTCTGGTATCTATGGAGCTGGTTGCCTCGTCGAGTATCAGTACCGGAGGGTCTGCAACGGTTGCAACTGGCAATCGCCAGAAGCTGTCTCTGTCCCTGGCTGAGATTATCACCGTCGGCGGTCAGCATGGTGTTGTATCCATCAGGAAGATGCGTAATAACCAGTGTGCATTTTAAGCTATTTTTGCGGCTTTTATAACATATCCTCTATCGCTCGCTTCGCAGGTTACCGGCATCTATATGGCCGTCCATTACGGTGCCTG
>VOFF01000779.1_pt1 | contig 38001 bp, 70 predicted proteins | sample 5384061 | NCBI WGS metagenome assembly VOFF01 (sample SAMN12384725, study PRJNA508395) | human gut metagenome | isolation source: healthy gut E | host: Homo sapiens | reverse complement strand
ATCAAAGTGACACCGGACAAGGTGACAGTTGAAAAAAAAGGTCAGAAAGCAAACCTGAATGTAACATATCTTCCGGCAGATACAACAGATGAAAAAGCTGTTACATGGAAGAGCGAAAATGAGAGCGTAGCAACAGTTGATGAAAATGGTGTTGTTACAGCAGTTGCAGGCGGAAAAAACAAAAGTTATCGCAACAGCAAAAAGCAAACAATAAGATCACAGCAGTATGTGAAGTAAAAAGTTCCGATCCATACAGAAAGTATTGCGCTGAATAAAACAGAAATTACAGATCTTCTGAAAGGTAAAACAGAGAAACTTGAAGTATCGTTTATTCCGAGCAATACAGAAAAGAAGATAAATCGTGAAAAAATGGACAAAAATACAGCAGCGCGGCGGATATATAGCTGCAGTTGATGCAAACGGAACAGTAAAAGCACTGAAAAGAAGGCACAGCTACAATCACAGCAACAACAGCCGATGGAAAAACATACAGCTTCTTGTACAGTGACAGTAAAAGAAATTCACCTGACAGATGTTGCTATGAGTGGTTTTAAACTTCGTATGTATTGATGCTGGTGAATTTTATCAGCAACCATGACAGTTATTAACTGAGAAATTCCTGCAAGCAACAAATCTGCATGTAGTGTTTTCTCATTTTGGGTTTTACGACCGGCAATACAGAAACTGTCTTTAAAATGGTTAATAGATTTTTTCAACGTTTACACGGATTTTATATGTTTCTTCCCATTCTTCTGAACCTCGTTCCACTCCGGGATAGGCACGAAGATTCTTTTCGGGAGTAAATGTAAATCATTCTTCCACAGGAAGATGTGGTACAGGGGTTCTCACAGCGGCAGACACGGCGTTTCGTTTTGGTTTCACGGTTGTATTCCCATTTCATTTTTAGGGCATACAAACTTCATGCTGGGAAGTTTGCTTCTCAGATGAGATTTACTCCCTTCCCGTTTCATAGGAAGTGTGGAATCATGCGGACAGCAAGGAACACCATTTTCGTTGAAGGTGTAGCCATTTTCTTCCATTGATAGTTTTGTCCGGAGTGGAATAAATGCTTTTTCAAAGCCAAGATCATCCAAAAGGGCTTTGTAGATTTCAATGGTATCAAAAGCGGCATCGCCTAGAAAAGTTTTAGGGTTGATCAAAGGATGCTTCTGAAAGAAATCAATCAAAACAGGGAGCAGTGCCTTAGAGTCCGCAAGTGATTTATCTTCATCTGGTGAATCGGATTTCTTTTCAACAATGATATTAGGATGAGCATTTAGGAAATCTTTATTGTAGAAGGTAATATCGCGAACAATACCAAGACCATTCGTGACAATACCAAACTTATAGGCATAGCAGAAATGTCCGTTGATATACATCTGTTGGATAGCCGGGTTAGCAGCAGCGTGTGTGGGCATTGAGCCGTAAGCAGCTTTGTAAGGATCAAAGTTTTTATCAAAGTTGTGAGCCTTTGCAAAGGCCTTTAACTGTTTTATGATACGGTTTGCGTATTTCGGATTATTTTCTGTTACCCATGCCTCAATTCCAGAAGTATCAAAGATACTCATGGAAGCAAGGTTAGAATCAATACGTTGGCAGATCGGTTCAGTGATATCAACTAAGTGATCGAACATCGATTGTAAGTCCATAAGAAAGTCCTGTTTAAAGCGGGTAAATTTTGAGGCATCAGGAACAACACGGAAGCCACAGAAATCCCGTAGTTCCTGAGAATATTTTAAAAAATATAATCAGAAGAGTATCTGTCGGGATTGAGAAAACGCGCTGAATAAGGAGAGCCTTAATCATAGGATAAAGTGGATGCTTACGAGGTCTTCCTGTAGAAGCGTGAAAATGAGTAACAAAAAGAAACAGGAACAATTTCATCAAGATTAATGGTTTGGTCAAGTAGAGAAAGAAACTGATATTTGTCATTATCGAATTTATTTTGGCAATCTTCAAAAACTTAGTCGGAATATTGGGCGGCGGGTATTATGTATCGGTGTCTGCGGTAACCGGAATCGTACTGACCGGAGTTTTGTTTTTACAGAATGTATGTGAAGAAGCGTATCACAGCAGCGTGGGATCTGAATATGGCTGCCTTTGCCGTGCTTGTGTTCGGATATCTTCTGTCTTGTTTATGGGCGGTGGATTCGGGAATGGCTCTTATGGGAGTCGTGAAGTTCCTTCCGTTGTTATTGTTCTACGTACTTGTATCGGGTCTGACGGACGAAAGAGAAAAATGATCGCGTCTCTTCCGATGCTTGGATGTCTTATGACTGCTTTTTCATTTGTTATGATGCAGTTTGAAGTTTTTTGAACAATGGGTATCGGTTGCAGGCAGGTTGTCGGGATTTTTTCAATATCCGAATACATATGCATTGTTTATGCTAATCTGTCTGATTCTTGTAATGTGGAGATTTGATTACAAAAAATTGACTGGCTCGATATCGTGTATGGTGTTGCCGCTGTATTTGGAATTATTATGAGCGGAAGCCGTACGGTATTCGTATTAACTGCTGTTGCCGTTATATGGGTGTTTGCGGCAAAGTCCTCGGGGAAAAAAGTTATTATTTCAGTGTTGGCGGCAGGCGCCGTTGTGGCGGTGATATTGGCTGTTGCGCGCAGGAAGCGCAGGTATTCTTGAGCGATTTACAAATATTTCCTTCGGAGCAAGTACGTTTCTCGGAAGAATTTTGTATGTGCAGGATGCGCTCCCGCTTATATTAAAACATCCTTTCGGACTCGGATATTATGGTTATTACTTTATACAGCAGTCAGTACAGACTGGTGTGTATACAGTTGTAAATGCACATAATGAATTGATTCAGATCTTGCTTGATGCAGGCGTGATCCCGGCGGTATTTATGGGCGCGGCGGTTTTACGTTCTGTATTTACGAAGAGGACGCAAAGCCGGAACAGGATCGTTCTTAGCATTATGATCTTACATAGCTTGTTCGATTATGACTTTCAGTTTCTGGCGATGGGATTTGTGCTGATCCTGTTTCTTGACATGCGGAATATTAAGACGCAGAAAGTGCCTGTTTTAACCGGAACGGTTGTAGGTCTGACCGGGGCGGCGGCAGCGGCGCTTTCGATTATGTGCGGGGTTTTCGGACGTTTGCTATACGTCGGGAAATTATAAAGCGGCTGAAAAAAGTTTACAGTGGAAATACAATGGCGCAGCTGGCTCTTCTTACGAAAGCGGATAAGGCAGAGGAAATGAAAGCGATTGCGGAAAAAGTGATCGTGGATAATCAGTCTGTGTCTCTTCCATATAGTGCATTGGCACAGGCGGCTTTTTGCGGATGGGGACGTAGAACAGTTTACGGAATATAAATTAAAAAGCGATTGAACTTGCGCCGTATCAGTATGAAGAATACGAGAATTATCTTGAAGTTTTAGTATACTGCAATGACCTGTATCACCAGATGGGCGATAAAGACGGGGTAAGATTTTGCGTGGAAAAGGCAGAAGAAATCCCGAAGATGCTGGAGCAGGTAAAAGAAAATACGAGCGCGCTGGGCTGGAAGATCGTAGATCGTCCGCAAGTGACATTGTCTCATGAGAATCTTGAGATCATTGAGGACATGAGGAGGCGGATGGATGAATAAAAAAGAGAATTGTCGGGGTCGCATTGGCTGTCGGAGCATGTGGAGTCCTTGCGGCGGCGGGGATGATGCTTAGCAAAAAAAGTGGAGCGGTCGTGCTTGATCAGGCCGGAAATGAGATTGCAAAACTTATATTGCAGGACGGAAAGATCAGTTATGAGTGTGAAGACAAATATCAGTCTTATGCGGATATCGTTTCGCAGGAAGCGGTCAAAATGATTCAAGAGCGCGAAGGTGTGAATGAAAAAACTGCGGCAAAAATACTGGCAGACAGAGAAATAACAGTGAAAACATGGCTCGACCAGGGAAACTTTGGATGCGGTGATCGGCTCTTATAATGACGGTGAAGGAATGGCATGTGAGCGGTTCGGAGCGGCGGTTACTGATAAAGAAGGGCATCTGACGGCGTGTTACAGTGATACAAAAGGAAACGACAACTATAACAATGTGACAAAGCCGGCGTTTGCAGGATCGACGATGAAACCGCTTAGTGTATATGGCCCGGCGATTGAGGACGGAACGATATGTTGGTCATCGTTGTACGAAGATAGCGCTTATGGAGTTGTGGCAGGAGACAACGGATTGCCAGAGAATGGCCGGAAAATGTCGTGCCGTTTACAGGGAAAAAAATGTGACGGCTGCAGATGCACTGAAAGAGTCAAATAATGCAGTAGCCGTGAAAGTACTGAAAGATTACGGTGTTGAGAAGTCGGTTCGTTTTTTGGAAGATACGCTCGGTTATGATGTGGATAATGAGAAAAAAAGATTTTAGAGGAGGAAGGAGAAGACCGAACCTTAAGCAATATAGCGAGTGGATATCTGGCGGAAGGAGAAGACAGAATTTTAAGCAACATAGCGCTTGGATATCTGGAGAACGGCGTGACGGTTTCCAAAATGGCGGACGCATATCAGGTATTTATAAATGAAGGAAAAGATACGCCTCTTTGTGCTGTGAAAGAAATAGAAAAATCAGGAGAGACCTATTGGACGCCGCAGCAGAAAGAATCGGAAGTGTTCAGTGAAGATACGGCTTATAATATTATGAACCGGATGCTTCGGGAAGTCGTGACAGACGGAACAGGTATATCAGCACAGGTGACAGGACTTGACGTGTGTGGGAAAACAGGAACGAGCGAGTATGGAGACCATTGGTTTGTCGGAATGATTCCGGGAAATGTATGTGCGGTATGGTATAAATCTGATAAAGATATGGACGCTGAAACTGCAGACGCCGCTCGGATATGCAAAGGGGTCTTTGAAAAAATCGGGGCAGATGCATCGGAGCAATATTCGATTCCAACCGGTGTGAAAGAAGAAGTATACTGCAAAAAAGAGCGGACTTTTTGGCAGGAGAACAGTGTCAAGAAAACAGGTATCGGATATTATAAAAGAAGGAACATTTTCAAAGTTGTGCGAGGAATGTCGATAATATTTATACCGTATAGAACAATACTATTTTATCGAATAAGTGTTAAAAAAGTATGTTTTGAAGGAGGCGATATTTTTACTTATAAAAAAGAAATATTATGAAAAGAAACAAGGGAGGAAAAGAACATGATCACAAAATTTGAGAGAAAAGTGATTGCAGGACTTACGGCTTTTCTGATGTGTCTGTCGATGATATTTGCAGTTCCAGTTTCGGTAAATGCAGAAGCAGAGCGGACACAGGATGAAGCAGTAAGCGGCGTACAGCAGAATGAGACAGTGAAGGGATGTACAGATACCGGATGGTATGTCAGAAAATGTACCGCATGATATAATTGCAGGTGATGAGGCGGGCGATGTACCGCACGACATAACTGTAGGTGATGAGGCATCAGAAAAGGTACAACAGGATACAGTTGAGGCGGGTGGTGCGGCAAAGGAAAAAGAAGATCAGCCGACAGCGCCATATGAGGAAGAAACGAGAACACCTCAGATGCTGAATGTCGATCAGCAGGAAGAAGTGGCAGGAACAATCACTCTGAAAAAAAGACGGAACACCGGAATATGGAGAAGTTGCTTTTTCGACAGAACAGACAATGGTTCGTTATCGTTTGAATATCGAGGAAGACGGGCAGTATTACTTTGGTTTAATTAAAGATTGAATGTAAGTGCGTATGTTTCTCTTTTGAAAGAACAGATGAGGGAGACAACTATTTGTCAAATGAATCTTTACAGCTATGAGCTTCGTAAAGATGGAAATTATTATTTAGAGATAGAAAAATCTTCGGAAGAAGCGTTGGAAACTTTAAAGTGGTATGCCGGAAAAGTAAGAGATATTAAACCGGGAGAATTTGAAGCGGAATTAAGCGAAAATGTAGAAGAGATTTTTTACAATCTGACAGTGGATGAGACGGGATGGTATCGCTTTAGCTATGACGCATTGTCAATGAGCGTGAGAGATAAAGAGACCGGCGAATATATTTCTTCGTGGTCGTTCTGTAAATTAGAACAGGGTCATACTTATTATGTCGGTGTAAATAATAGAAATACAACTGGGGTGTTATCAAATAAATGGAGTGTGAAAAAAGGAAAAGCGATTCCGGTAGAGTTGGGACAAGTTTATCGGAATGAGAACTTAAAAGAGATTTATTATGTGTTCGTGCCGGAAACGACAGGGAAATATGTCGTAAAAGAAAGATCAACTATTTATGATGAAAATTGGAAAGAAATCGAACGTAAATCCGACGTTGCCGCTGTACAAATGGAGGCGGGAAAAACTTATTACATTACAGTGGAAGCTCGATATTGGAGTATCCAAAAATATGTGGCAAGCGAACAGGAAGCAATAGCGGTACAGGCGGGAAAAACATATACAGCGTCTCTCGAAGAAGAGAGATATGTTAATTATACGTTTACCCCCGGACGGCACGGCAGTTTATCGGTTCAAGTCTCAGCAGGATAAGATGAATCTGAGCATGAAAGAATCTGATAAGATAATTGGGTTCGGTAATAGCAGTGGAAAAATTAATTTTTTTGCTTTGCTTGAAAAGGGAAAAGACATATGAATTTTCAATAGGAGGAGATGGTTCAAGAGAGGTTCAGTGGAGCATTACAAAGGCATCTGTAAAAGCTGTTGAAGAAGGAACTGAGTATACAACGACAGAAGAGGAAACTCCAGTATATGATTTCGTTCCAAGTAAGTCAGGAGAATATATGTTTTCTTCAAAAGATGGAGGAACAGGAAAAGTATACAGCTCCGATTGGAAAGAAATAGACGGATACTGGTATAACGGAGCTGTTGAATTTGGTGTGAAAGTTTCATTGGAACAGGGAAAAACATATCATTTGGGCATTGCGTTATCAGATAAAGAAGCAAAATGGAAGATCGAGCAAGTAAAAGAGTCATCGGATTATACATATCGTGTGCTGTCTGATAATACAGTAGAAATTTTGAAATATTCCGGTGCAGAGAGCAATGTAACAGTGCCTGATAAGATTGATAATAAAGTAGTTAAATGTGTCGGTTACGGAGCGTTTGCAGAGAATGAAAATATTGTCGGTGTAACGATTCCGGCGCAGGTTACAGATTTACAGTACGGCGTATTTGCGTCATGTGCAAATTTGGAAACAGTTACATTTAAGGCAGGAAGCAAATTACAGAAAATTGCGGCAAGGGCATTTGAAAATTGTTCAAAGCTTCAGTCGATCAGCCTGCCTGACAGTGTTCAGACAATCGAAGAAAAAGGATTTGCTTATTGTAAAAATCTTGGAACAGTTGATCTCGGAAATGGATTAAAAGAGATTGATAACTATACATTTTACCATTCGGGAGTGACACGAATTCGTATTCCTGACAGCACGACAGAGGTTGGTAAGTGTGCGTTTGCTGGGTGTTCTTTGGATAATGTTATTCTCGGAAGCGGTTTGAAAGGCATTGAAGAAAGCGTATTTTCTGGCTGCGGTAATTTGAAACAGATTGAGATACCGGATAATATTACGTATATTTCGGATAGAGCATTTAGCTATGCAGGACTGACGTCTGTTGAGATACCGGATTCAGTGACCAGTATCGGAGAAGAGGCGTTTTACGGTTGTGGATCATTGAAAAAAGCGGTAATCGGAAATAATCTTGCTTATGTAGCGTATAGCGCATTTTATTCATGTGCTCTGACGGAGATTATGTGGGGAGGCAAGATTGAAAAATAGGAAAATCGGCTTTTGCCCAGAATAAAAATCTTACGACAGTTTCGATTCCAAACAGCGTAACAGAGATCGAGTACGGGGCGTTTGCAGGATGTGAGAATCTGAGCGATATCGAAATTCCTGATTCGGTCGAGGCAATCGGTGGTTTTGCATTTGAAAGTGATATAAATCCAGGAAATACTGCATGGTATGACGCGCAAGCTGACGGAGATGTATATGCAGGAAAAGTTTACTACAAATATAAAGGAGAAGTACCGACGGATACAGTAGTCACGATCAAAGACGGTACAAAAGGTATCGCAGGATATGCATTTTATATGCAGAGAAATTTGAAAGAAGTTGTGATTCCTGATAGTGTTAATAATATCGGAGAAGCGGCGTTCATGGACTGCATATCTTTGAAGAATGTTACAATTCCTGACAGTGTCAATAATATCGGAGAAGTGGCGTTTATGGGATGTGAATCTTTGAAGACAGTCACAATCCCCGAATCTGTAAAAGTGATCGGAAGAGGCTTTAGGATATTTGTCGAGCAAGCAATATGAGCAGGGATATAAGGTAGAAGGATTTACAATCCGGGGAGTAGCAGGATCGGCTGCGGAGAAGTACGCAAAAGAAAAAACGGATTTACGTTCGAGGCGATGAAGCCGGATTATATAAAAGGTGATTCAGATTCGGACGGAAAAGTGACGATCTCAGACGTTCGTACTACTTTGAGGTATGTATGTCAGAAGGTTGAGTTGGACGAGGAGCAGAAACTTTGCCGCAGATGTGGAAAAGGACGGAGTTATAAACATTAAAGATTTAAGGAAAGTATTGAGATTTGTATGTAACAAAATAGAAGAACTGTAAAAGCGATTGAAAGAGATTCAATTATACAGACTGCCGCTTGCGATTTTATATGCAAGCGGCAGTTTTTGTTATAGAAAATAAATGAAAGGAGAGACGCGTATGATCACAAAATTTGAGAGAAAAGTGATCGCAGGACTTACAGCTTTTCTGATGTGCCTGTCGATGGTGTTAGCAGTTCCGGTTTCTGTAAATGCAGAGGCAGAACAGACGCAGGATGAAGCGGTAAGTGGTGCAAAGCAAGAGGAGACAGTGAGTGATGTGCAGATGCAGGATGAAACTGTAAATGATGCACAGCAAGACGTAACTACGGGAGAGGAAGTTGAAGAAGGTGCGGCCGGAGATATACAGAAATTGCCGGGGATGAGCGCAGAAAGCACAGATGCAATGCTGAATACAACGTCACAAGAAGATGTGATAGGAAGTATTACTCTCAAGAAAGACGGCACGGAAGAATCCGGTTCGATTATGCTGCAGGAAGATCAGACATCTGTTCGTTATCAGTTGAATGTTGAAGAAGACGGGCAATATTATATTACGGCAACAGGTGATAATTATTGGAGTACGTATGCGAGCATTACGGAAGAAACCGAAGACGGAACACAAGATGTGGAGATTATCAATTCACGAGTTGAACTTCGTAAAGCAGGAACATATTATTTGGAATTATCAGATTATTCATCAGAATCTCAAAAAATTATAAAATGGAAAGCCGGAAAAAGTCAAAGATATTACCCCCCGGAGAATTTGATATAGAGTTAAATGAGGAGAAGCCTGAGGCGTACTATAGATTGACAGTGGATGAATCCGGGGTTTATTATGTGCGTTCTGTAAAGGGATGTCAGTTAAGATAAGAGACACACAGACAGGAAATGAAATTTTATCTTCATCGTCTTTTTATAAATTAAAAAAAGAGAATGTTTATGAGATTACACTCGGAAGATACAGTTGGGAAAACGCTTCAGGAAAATGGGGAATTCTGAAAGGAATCGAAAAAGAAGTAGAGTGTGACAAAGTGTATATTAATGAGACAGATGGCGTTTACTATAAGTTCGTTCCGAAAACGACAGGATATTATAGTGTAGAAGGCGGTTTTTATGACGAAGAGTGGAATCAGATTTATTCCGAAGAAATGCTTGCCGGGAATGCGTATTATTTAGCGCCGTATGGAAGATATTGGTGTATTAAACAGTCTGAATATACTCCGATTGATCCGGGTGGTTCTGGTGGAAAAAGTACAGGTCAAAGTAGGCGAGACGTATACTCATGATATGAGAAAAGGCGGTTTTTATGAGTTTATACCGGAAGAAACGGCAAGTTATCATTTCCGCTCTAATGAAAATGTGAAACTGGAAGTTAAAGAGAGGATATTCGAGATAAACGGTATCGGAACTTTAGAAGGCAAAGTTGACTATTCAGTAGTTATGAGAGCCGGATCTGTATATTGGATACATTTGTACGAGATGGATGCAGCAACAGTTACATGGACGATTGAAAAAACAAAAACAAAAACTGCGGTGACAGGAACAAAATATACTGCTGTAAAGGCGGATCAGACACATATGATTTTGTACCAAGTAAATCCGGAGATTATTCTGTTTCTTTTTTTAACGGAAAAGGCGGAGTTTTTAGTATATGATGACGCATGGAATGAGATAAAAAAAATATTATCCTGAAGAAGCAGACGGAAGCCGTGTTGTTCTTTCGCTGGAACAGGGAAAAAACGTATCACTTTGCTGTTGCAGCATTAGAGAAAAAGATATGCAACGGGAAATCGAATCAGCTAAAACAAAAAACGGATTCGTATACACAAATTTAGCTGATAATACAGTAGAGATTTTGAAATATACAGGAACGGAAAGTAATGTAACAATACCGGATAAGATTGACAATAAAGTCGTAAAAACTCTTGGAGCTGAATCATTTACAGAGAATGAGACGGTAATGTAGGAGTTACGATTCCGGCACAAGTTACGAATCTGCAGTACGGAGCGTTTGCATCATGTACGAATTTGAAGAAAGTAACTTTCGCACAAGGCAGTCAACTGAAAAAAATCAAAGAAGAAACATTTGAACACTGTCAAAAGTTAGAAGAAATACATATTCCCGACAGTGTTACACAAATAGAGAAGGGAGCGTTTTATTATTGTCGGTCTTTGAGCAAGTTAACGCTAGGGAAGAAGCTTGAGGTAATTGATAACGACGCCTTTGAAGGCTGCAGCAGTCTGAAACAGATTGAAATTCCTGATTCTGTGGAAAGTATCGGAGAGGGAGCATTTACATATTGCACTTCTCTTGAACATGTGACGATTGGAAATAAACTGGCATATGTAGCGAAAAGTGCATTTTCATGGTGTAACCTGACGGAAATTACATGGGGAGACGGAATTGCAAAAATCGGAGACAGTGCGTTTGCTTGTAACCAAAAAACTTACGACGGTTTCGATTCCTGATACAGTAACGGAACTTTGAATACAAAGCGTTTGCCGGATGTGTAGAGTTAAGTGATATTGAAATTCCTGATTCGGTAGAAGCAATCGGAGGCTATGCATTTGAGAAGTGGGATATATATAATGAAGGTGGGGACACTGCATGGTATGACGCACAGGCTGACGGTGATGTGTATGCCGGAAAAGTTTACTACAAATATAAAGGAACAATCGCAGAAGGCGGTACTGTCAATCTGAAAGCCGGTACGAAAGGAATCGCAGGATATGCGTTCCTTGATCAGATAAATCTGACAGGAATTGAAATTCCTGATAGTGTAACGAATATCGGCGATTATGCATTTGTCGGATGTGAAAAATTAAACAAAGTGACTGTCCCTGCTTCTGTAACAAAAATCGGAGAGAAAGCTCTTGGATATTTGACGTCGGGAAAGGGAGGACAGGCTTATAAGTTAGAAGGCTTTACGATCCGGGGAGTAGCCGGTTCAGCTGCAGAGAAGTATGCGAAAGAAAAAAACGAATTTAATTTTGAGGCGTATACTCCTGAGTATATTAGAGGAGATGTGGATGCCGACAGAAAAGTTAGTATCGGAGACGTCCGTATGACATTGCGGAGCATCTGTAAGAAGGCGGAATTGAACGGAACACAGAAGCTTGCGGCAGATGTGGAAAAGACGGAACAGTAGATATAAAAGACTTGCGGAAGATTTTAAGATATGTCTGCGGTAAAATTGAATATTTGTAAAGCATATTATTAAGTGTATTGTTAAACGCATTTTGTGAGTGAATCTCAAAAGTGTAAGAATGGGAAGAACCCTGCTTTGCCGAAAGGCGGAGCGGGGTTCTTCTTTATACTGCGATCATCCGTGAATGTGAGCGCTGACGATATCTCCGCGATAACTATTCTGTGGATGCCAGTGATATCTGCGGCGATAACTATTCTGTGGATGCCAGTGATATCTGCGGTGATAACTATTCTGTGACTGTCGGCGATATATGTTGTGGTAATTATTCTGTAAATGTCTGTGATATATGTTGCGGTAATTATTCTGTAAATGCAAGTAATATGTGATGCAGTGATCTGTGCAGATACGGCAGATATTCTTCCATACTGACAGGCTGGCTGTTATGGATACAGTTATAACTTGTAGAGATCAGTTCTATCATCGTGAATAGAAGCAGTTCGAGCAGGGCAGTTTACATTGTATTTTTTTCAAAGCGGTCATGTAGTGATCGTAGAATTGGCTGGAGAAAGAAGGATCTCCGTTTGTAAAGACACTTTTAAATATCCCCCATGATAAGTTTTTGGCAATAAACTCCATGAAGAAGTGGTTTTTTTTGAAATCGTTCGATAATGTAGTCCGTAGTAAAGAGCAGTTCATCCTCAAAACTGCTCACATTTGCTTTTTTCAAGAGCGCGGTGTGCATCGTCAAAAGTTGATTTGCCTTATATACGATGAGTTTGTCACGCAGATCGTATTTATCCTTGAAATACAGGTAAAAGTTCCTTTTGCAAAGGCCGGCCTGTTGGACAATATCAGAAATTGTTGTTTTGGCAAATCCTTTTCCTGTGAAAAGATGAAAGGCAGTTTCGAGAAGTGTGCTCTCTTTCTGCTTTTTATTATCATCAACTTTGCTCATAATAGATCCCCTCTTATTTTTGATGCTTAATCTTTTGTTATTTTTCCTATATTATGAATTGTTTTATTGAGAAAGTCAATAAAATGACTAAAATTCATTTTTATCGCTGAAAAATATTGACTATTAGTCATTTTGGAATATATTGTGTATTATACAAAAAATAAGGAGATGATTTCAGTGGTCAAAGCAGGCAAGTGGATTGCAAAGCATCGGGTGTTGATCTTGATTGTCAGCGCGCTGCTTATGATTCCGTCTTTTTCGGAATCGTGAATACGAGGGTCAACTATGATCTGCTCAGCTATCTGCCGGAGCATCTGGAAACTGTAAAGGGACAGGACATTCTGGTAGATGAATATGGCATGGGAGCGTTTTCCATGGTCGTAGTAGAAGATATGGAACTAAAGGATGTACAGAAGCTGGAGGATAAGCTCAGCGAAGTACCGCATGTAAAAGATGTGTTATGGTACGATGATGCCGCAGATATCAGTCTTCCCGTCGAGATGCTGCCGAAGGATATAAGGGAAGCCTTTTTTTCAAAGGAGAAGCAACGATGATGTTGGCTCTTTTTTGATAATACGACATCCTCGGACGAAGCAATGGATGCGGTGACACAGATGAGGCAGATTGCAGATAAGCAATGCTTTATAAGCGGAATGACAGGTGTTGTTACAGATATTAAAAAATCTTTGCCTGCATGAGCTCCCCGATTTATGTGGTGATCGCAGTACTCTGCTGTCTTTTGATATTGGAACTGACGTCCACGTCGTTTCTTGTACCGATCTTGTTTTTGATAAGTATCGGAGCGGCGATTGTATATAATCTCGGAAGCAATATCTTTTTGGGAGAAACGTCCTATATTACGAAAGCGCTGACTGCGATTTTACAGTTAGGCGTAACGATGGATTATTCCATTTTCCTTTTGAATAGTTATGAGGAAAATAAGAAACGGTTTCCGGGAGAAAAAGAACGGGCGATGGGGCATGCGATCGCGAATACGTTTAAGTCGGTTGTCGGAAGTTCGGTGACAACGATCGCAGGCTTCGCGGCGTTGTGCGCCATGACGTTTACACTTGGAAGAGATCTCGGAATCGTAATGGCAAAAGGTGTTGTTATGGGAGTGCTCTGTTGTGTGACGCTGCTTCCTTCACTTGTTCTTGTATTTGACAAATGGATAGAAAAAAACAACGCATAGACCACTGTTTTCTAATATGAATAAACCGTCAGAGTTTATTACGAAACATTATGCTGTCTGGATCGTTTTGTTCCTTGTCCTTTTTGTTCCCTGCAATTTACGGAAACAACCATACGAAGATCTATTATAATATCGCTCAGTCTCTTCCGGGATCGCTTGACAGTAATGTGGCGAATGAAAAACTGGAAAAGGATTTTGAAATGGGAAACATGCATATGATCCTCATGGATAAAAATATGGATGGTGTGCAGAAACAGAAAATGCTCGATCAGGTTGATGAAGTTGACGGTGTAAAATGGACGATCAGCATGAACTCTTTGATAGGTCCGTCCGTGCCGGATTCGATGATCCCGGACGATATTAAGAGTATGTTGAAAAGCGATCACTATGAGCTGGCATTTATTTGTTCGGAATATGCATCTGCAACAGATCAGGTAAATACACAGATCGCACAGATCGACGATATTGTGAAATCATATGACGATGACGCTATGGTGATCGGGGAAGCGCCTTTGATGAAAGACCTTCAGGATGTAACGGATGTAGACCTTACAATGGTCAATGTTCTTTCGATGGCGGCGATCTTTCTGATCATTATGATCGTATTTAAGTCAATTTCCCTTCCGGTTATTCTTGTATCGGTTATCGAGTTTGCAATAGCGGTCAACATGGCGTTTCCATATTATATGGGAACGGAACTTCGTTTGTGGCAAGTATTGTGATCGGAACGATTCAGCTTGGAGCGACTGTTGACTATGCGATCTTGATGACGAGCCGTTATCAGAAAGAACGCGGACGCGGAAGGTCGAAAAAAGCGATCGCGATCGCTCATAAAACAAGCATGCCGTCAATTATCAGCAGCGGTTTAAGTTTCTTTGCGGCGACGTTCGGAGTGGCGTGCTACTCTAAAGTAGACATGATCGGTTCTATATGTACATTGTTGGCAAGGGGAGCGATCATCAGTATGATCGTAGTTATACTTGTACTTCCGGCGATGTTTATGATATTTGATAAAATTATCTGTAAGACATCGATTGGATTTCTCGGAGAAAAGGCGAAGAAAACGGCGCAATAAAAAGTAATGGAAACAAAAAGTAAAACTATGAATGTCGGGAAAGGATGTTGGCAGTTATGAATAAAAACAGAAGAATGAAACATGTAGTAGCGGCTTCACTGGCTTTCGGAGGGCGGCGCTTACCGATTGGACAGATCGCTCCGGCAGCAGTATATGCGGCAGAGCAGACGGAAACTGTGAAAACAGAAAGTACAAAAAAGCGGAGAACAGGCAGACGAAGGCCTGTTTAAAGAAGAAACGGTTTATGTCAATGCAGATGCAAACGGAGCGGTAAAACTTATAACAGTTTCGGATTGGCTGAAAAATGCGGGAACGACAGAAAGTTTAAAAAGATGTCAGCGAACTTGACGGTATTAAAAATATTAAAGGAGAAAGAAACCTTTTCGGAGTCGGGCGATAATCTGACGTGGGATACAAACGGCGCAGATATTTATTATCAGGGAACGACTGAAAAAAGAACTTCCGGTTTCCGTGAAACTGACCTATTATCTGGATGGAAAGAAAATCAGTCCTTCAGAGCTGAAAGGAAAAAAGCGGACATCTGAAGATCAAAATTGATTATACAAATAACACAAAAGAAATCGGTGAATGTAAGCGGAAAATCCGAAGAACTAAGCAGTCCGTTTGTAATGATGACAGGAATGATACTTCCGAATGAGACGTTTAGCAATGTGGCGATCGACAACGGAAAAGTAGTGTCAGACGGGAATAGAAATATCGTACTTGGATTTGCTGTTCCGGGTATGAAAGAAAGTCTGGGAATGAATGATTTCTCGCAGTCGTCTTCGCAGGTATCGCTTCCTGAAAGTCTTGAGATAAGCGCGGACGTAACGGATTTTACGATGTCCTCTACTTATACGGTCGCATTGTCCGATATTTTGGAAGATTTGAATGTGAAAGAAATCGTTGATTACAGTTCTTTGCAAAGCGCTCTTGATGAGCTGGAAAATGCGGCGTTGGAACTGGTAAGCGGAACAGATACGTTGTCTTCCGGGCGGCGCAGCTTTCTTCCGGCGCGGCAGAATTAGAAGACGGCATCAAGCAATATACAGATGGAACGGATACGTTGGCAAATGGAGTTGTATCTTATGTAAATGGGGAACAACAGTTAGCAGACGGCGCAAAAAGCCTTACGGAATTGAGCGCAGGCTTATCCCAGGTTCAGTCAGCAGTGAGTCAGCTTAGCGCAGCCACAGACGGAAGTTTGACAAGCGTGAATGAGAAAGATATTAAGGCAGGAGCGCAGAAATTGGCAGACGGAACGCAGCCAGCTTTGTACAGGTTCTCGGAACAGAGGCTGTTCAGGCTGTGATGCAGCAGGTGACAAGTATGATCGAGATGGGAAAGGCGCTCATTGAGGAAAACGAAAGGGCTGGAAACAAGTCTGCAAAACGGAATCGTAACCCCGGTTCAGGATCTTGCGGCGCAGGCACAGGCAATTTCAGGAGAGCTTCAGAAAATTTCAGATTTGCAGACGAATCTTACAAATGCATGTACTGCCGTAAATACTGCGGTAAACGAAAATAATGCTGTTATTGATGCCGATAATGGACAGATTGCGGCGAATAACGAAAAAAAGATTACGTCAGCTAAGACGAAAGCCATCTCAAGTTCACAGACGATTCAACAGGCGGTAGATTCCCTGACGGCGAAGAGAAATGAAATCGCACAAAATGATCCTCAGTCAGCGGCTCTTGCAGATCTTGATAATGCGATACAGGCGCTGAATGAAGCGAAAAAAAAACGCCGCGGCTGAAGTGACCGATATGCCGGAACTTTCTTCTATAGAAGGAAAACTAAATCCGGTGCAGGCGGATCTGTCAGGCGTGGATGTGCAGGCTGTTCAAAATGCAGTAGGAAAAATGAAAGTAGATCTGTTTACATTAAAACTGGCGGCTGCAGGAATGAATGCAAAACTTCCCGAAGTAGAAGAAAAAATTAGACGCAATCCAGAAAGCGGGAGAAAACCTGCCTTTGGATCAACTGGGAGCGCTGACAGGTAAGATCGACGATCTAAATACGGGAATGCAGGGGCTTAACAGTGGAATCGGATCTTTGCATACGAATCTATCATCTTTAGATCAATCTCTTGCAGTATCAGTACCGAAAGCGGCTTCCGGAATCGCACAGCTAAACGGAGGATTTACACAATTAGGCAGCTTTAACAGTCAGCTTACGGCAGGAGCGGAGCAGTTAAAAGAAAACAGCAGCGTACTGAAAAACGGAGTGTCGGCTTTGAACAGCGGGCAAAAAACTTTGTCAGAAGGAGCTGTGACGCTGGCGGACGGAATGAAGACGTTTGATGCAGAAGGAACGAGTAAACTGAAAAACAACGGTTGAAGGTGCGGTCGGAGAATTGATGAACCGGTTAGAAGCGCTGACATCTAAAAGAGTGCAACTATGATACGTTCAGCGGAAAAAGACAGCGCGATGGACGGTAATGTAAAATTTGTAATCGAAACAGAAGCGATTGAATAAAAGCAGAAAAAAAATGCCTCCCCCTGAGCCGCAGGAGAGGCATTTTTTATAAGGACAATTAAATAAACTTCTGTTCAGGAGCATCCACTTGGGAGTGGATGCTTCCATTTTTCCATCCAATAATTGACCTGCAGCATATAAGCAAGCATCTGAGGTCCTGCCATAAGCTGCCCATACCATGGTTTTCCGTAGTCGGAAGGCGTATCAAGGAAACGCAATACTTTCTTTTTATCAAGAAATGTTCGTATAGGAGCATTGGGGGGAAGCGAGGACTTCTTTTAGTTGATCTGCGAGCAATGCTTCATAATGAGGATCATAAGTTTTTGGATAAGGACTTTTTGCGTCTCCACAAGATCTCTTTTGGCAAGATGCCCTCTCCGGCATGGCGGAGCAGACCTTTACAATTCCGTCCGGACATTTGATGTCCCACGGGATATTGAAAATGTATTCTACGATCCGATAATCGGCAAACGGTACGCGGGCTTCAAGTCCGCTGTACATACCGGCGCGGTCCATCCGATCAAGAAGAGTTGCCATAAACCAGCGGATATTCAGGTAGGCGATCTCACGCCGACGTTTTTTTTCTTCGGGAGAATCATCAGGTAGAACCGGCGTTTCACGAATCGTCTGTTCATAGGCGTTAAGGGCATATTCTTCCATGTTCAGTTCGTGAATAAAATCGTCGTCTAACAATGCTTGCCGCGGCTGCATAGAAGGCGACCATGGAAACATATTCGTTTCAAATGAGCTTTTTATGAAACCAAGGGTAGCCTCCGAAAATTTCATCAGCACATTCGCCTGTAAGGACAACGCTGTTGAACTGTTTGACAAGTGAACAGAAATACAACATAGAGGACTCGACGTCGGCCATGCAGGGGAGATCCCGCGCGTCTACGGCTTTGTACAGATAATCCAGTTGATCCTGACTGCTGCATTCGAGGAAGTGATGGTTTGTTTCATATAATTCTGCCATCTGTTCGGCAAACGGACGATCCTGACTTGGCTGGAATGTATTGGATTTAAAATACGTTTTTGTTTTCCGTGAAATCAAAAGAAAAAGTATTTAGTTTTTCCCCTGATTTTTGCCAGATGTCCGGCGCAGACGGCAGTGACGAGGCTGCTGTCTATTCCGCCGGAAAGAAACGTGCAGATGGGAACGTCTGAAAGCATCTGCTTTTTGATGGAATCTGTGAGAAGCCATCTCGTTTTTTCGATTGTATCAGAAGGCGAATCAGCGTGGAGGCAGCTGCTAAGTTTCCAGTAAAACTGTCTTTTGAAAGAAGTGTGACTAATGGAAATGTGTTCGCCGGGGAGCACTTCAAGAATATTTTTAAATACACCTTTTCCGTATGTTTTTGCAGGACCTAAGGCGAATATTTCATTGAGGCTGTTCCGGTCAAGTTCGGGAACGATATCGGGATAGGCAAATAATCCCTTTGATTTCGGAAGAAAAAATAGTAGTCTCGTCTTTTTTGTATAAAAGAGAGGTTTTGACACCGAGCCTGTCGCGGAACAGATGAAGCGTTTGACAAGATTCATCCCACAGCGCGATTGCAAAGATTCCGTTTAACTTTTTAAAAAAGATGGTCCGCAGCGCATAAATCCGGCAAGGATTACTTCTGTATCGCCGGACGTCAGAAACTGTTCACCTTCAGAAATCAATTCTGCTTTCAGTTCCGGGGCATTATATATTTCACCGTTATATGCAATGACACAACTGTGATCGCCTCTGACGCGTCTCATCGGCTGATGTCCGGTGACTAAGTCGATGATGTTCAGACGAACATGGGCAAGCCCGCATTGAGGGGGAGAGAAACGTACCTTCATCATCCGGCCCACGGTGCTTTTTGAACTTGATTCATCATTTCTAAAATGTGGTTTCTGTAGTTCTTTTTCTTTTGTATAATCCGCAGATGGGTTAAAAAAATCCGGCGATTCCGCACATAGAAAATTCTCCTTCTTCTATTTTTTTGACAATATCGCGTATGACAGGCTGAAGCTGCCGGTTCTCAAGAGCGGCTTCCAAAGCCGGGATAAGCAGATCGGTATGGGCAGTCATTGAATTCGGCTTTTTTTCGGGATCATCCTGCCCGAACGGAACAAAGTAGATATTTTTCGTATTTAAAAGAAGTCCGATATTTTTCATATTCATACCGAGGGCGTCGTTTGTCGATAAAGATAAAAGAAGCGGTTTGTTGTTGCGTAAATGGGCTTTTGCCGCCATTAAAGCAGGTGTGTCGGTGATTCCGTTTGCCAGTTTGGCAAGCGTATTTCCGGTGCACGGAAGGATCAAAGTGCGCGTCGAAAAGGTTTTTCGGACCGATCGGCTCTGCTTCGGAAATAGTCATCATCGGTTTATTTCCCGTAATTTCTTCTGCACGCCTATAAAATGATTCGGCAGAACCGAAACGGGAGTCTGTGGATGCGGCTGCGGTTGAAAAGACTGTCTGGACAGAGCCACAGCAGTTTGAAAGTTTTTGCAGTTCCAGAAATGCTTTTTTGTAAGTGCAGAACGAGCCGGTAAAAGCGACTCCGATCTGCGTTTCTTTTTAAGGACAAAGGGGATTCCTCCTTTCATTTTGCGCATGAATTATGAGAGATACAGTTTTGATTCGATAAATTGTTTTAAGTGACGGGCAGAAGATGCGGGAGCATATTTGCCGGGAAGTCCTAAGCAGTGCAGAGCAGATATGCCGAGACGCTGAGCCGCGTCATAATCGACCCCTCCGGGGAAGAGGCAATATCAATAATAAGAGCAGAAAGATCTACGTTTTTAAAGTCTCTTCATTTATAAATTGCGCCGGAACAGTATTAAAATGAAGCGAAAATCTCCGGCGTGATCGGAAAGTGATTTTAAGGGGAAACTTTTGTCGGCAATAACTGACGCGCGGGCGGATTCTTCGGCGTTATCTGTAAAAACGGAAACGTTTGCGGATAATCCCTTTAAACGGTAAACAATAGAGTGACCGCATTTTCCGAATCAAGTACTGCGCATCTGCTTTTGTGCAGATTGAAAGGACTGTGGAGGATCGCTTCGCAGATTGCGCCTTCTGCAGTCGAGATACTGTTGTAAACAGGAAGCGATATATCGTCTGCATAATCAAAAAACAGCGACGTTATTTTCGGCGGCTTCTTTTTAAAAGAAGGAGGATGCCCCGGCAAACAAAGACTGACCGGGCCGCAGAAGATGAAGCAGCGTCTGAATAGAGAAACGATAGATGCTATTTTCAACCGAAACATCCGCGCCGTTTTTAGTAAACGGAAAAGGGCAGATGACGGACCCGGAATGGATACAGGCTTCTTCGAGAGAAGGCGCTTCGCGTACTATGGAAACATGTTCGGAGACGGAGCTGCAGTTGTTCGGCTGAGAGGCCAAAGCGTAATGACAAAGAGAACGGCCCGATTCTGCTAACATTTCTGCAAGAAAAAAACCTGACGCGCATCACCGCCTAAAACAGAGAAATCATATGAAAATGAAGACATAAAAAACACCGCTTAAGAAACATTTTTAATTACTATATGCGAGTGAGAAAAAAGATGTGAGTATAAATAACCTTGCTTGTCGTATATTTTTTCGGAATATTCCCAGGATGTCGGCAGTGCTGTGTATATCAGCATCCTTTTTATAGCGGGGCAAAAAATGATAAAAGAGAGTGATATTAACTATATCACAAAACGAATAGAAAACAAATCACTTTTGTTATTGACATGAAATCAAATAAAGTAGAAGGGAAGGCAATAAGATGAGCAGAAAAAAGGAATAAGGTAATGAAAAACAGCTCCGGTTGTCATGATATTAATAAAGTTATAAGATTTTTTCTTATTCCTTTTAAAAAATATGCGTTATCATGTTAATATTAGGAGAGAGTAGGAGAGGTGATTGATAATGTACAATATATTAGTATGTGACGATGACAAAGAAATAGTGGAAGCAATCGAAATTTATCTGACGCAGGAAGGATATCGTATACTGAAGGCGTATGACGGTACGGAAGCTCTTGAAATGCTTGAAAGAGAAGAGGTTCATCTGCTTCTTCTTGATGTGATGATGCCGAAACTTGACGGGATTCGGGCAACTTTGAAAATACGAGAGAAAAACAGTATTCCCATCATTATCCTTTCCGCAAAATCGGAAGATGCGGATAAGATACTCGGACTTAATGTAGGAGACGGACGATTATGTTACAAAGCCGTTTAGTCCTTTGGAACTTGTTGCGCAGTGAAATCTCAGCTTCGCAGGTATACGCAGCTTGGCGGCACGGCTCAGAATGAAAATGATAAAATATATTCTGTCGGCGGCCTTAGGATTAATGACGATCTGAAAGAAGTGACAGTAGATGGGGAGTTAGTAAGATTGACTCCGATCGAATATAATATCCTCCTTCTTCTTATGAAGAATCAGGGGCGCGTTTTTTTCGATCAATCAGATATATGAAATGATCTGGAATGAGGAAGCTATCGGGGCTGACAATACGGTTGCCGTTCATATACGGCATATAAGGGAGAAGATTGAGATTAATCCAAAAGAGCCGCGGTATTTGAAAGTTGTCTGGGGAGTCGGATATAAGATTGAGAAGGTGCAGTAGATAAGAAAAAAAACAGGTAAAGAGAGGAATGTGAATGAAAGGATGGTACAGAAGGACTGCGATGAAAGCGGTCGTCCTGATCGTAGGCGTGTTAACCGGAGCGATGTTTTCACATCTCTTATAGTAACAACGCGGCTGACCGGAACGCTGAATCCGGCAGAGACGGTAAAGTTAATAGGAGAGCCATATGAAGAATCTTCGGATTTTAGCAATACAGTAGAAAGCTATATGCTTCAGGTGCTTGAACAGTTTCAGTTAAAAACGCTGTTTGAGTCAGACGGAGCATACAATCCGGATAAAGTGATCGACGTAATGTCTTATTTTGGAGCGTCGGGAGCAGACGCTGAAAATCATTCCGGACTGGTATACAGACTGTCGGATCTGATAGAGTGGAGCAAGGCATACAGTGTAGAATCAGGCGGTGTATATGATAAAAACGCAGTAATCGTCTGCAAACAGCCAAGCGGAAAATACTATTATTACTATACGGAAGAGTTTCTGAATCAGCTTGAAACAGGAGAACTTCAACTCGTATTAGAAGATGATAGAATGGATGTTGAGTCATTTTTAAATGACTTAAGCAACGGAACGCTTACCTCATCCGGAGTGAGTGATAAAATAAGCATATATGATGCAGAAGGCAGTAAATTGTATACAGACTGTTGGAATTACGGGGATTCAGTCCGTGAGAATTATGCGCCCTTAGGAGCGGCTAATCTTCTCCAAGTTGTAAATGAACGCCCGGAGTTAAACGGAAAGCTTATGGTTATTTATGATCATCTGGCATCTGTTCTTACGAGTATAAATGATAAATACAGCCGATATAAGAGCGGGTGGGAACACCTGGAAGAGGAAACACAAACTTTACTTATTTATATATAGATCAGGATACAAAAAAAGTTACGACAAATAAAAGCGAATATGCAAATCTTATGGCAAAAGGCGAGTCGGGAATAAAAACGAACATTGAAGAATGCATAGCGGACATGAAATCAGGAAAAAATGTGAAATACATTTTTGTTTATCCGAAATTAAAAAGATTTTGAAACAAATATGGATATATTACCGACAAATGAATGGGATATGGTGCGCTCTTATGATACCGACAAGACGTATGACAGTATTTTTTTGCGGTGGCAGTTGATACTTCTTATCCGGTCAAAGATATGTTCTATGAAAGAGACCGGATTTATGAAAAAAATATCCCGCGCTAAGAGGCGGGTTCGTGATCTTGTGTCTTAGCGGAATTTTGTTCCTTATCAGTTTTGTCATGTCAGGGTTGATGGCAGGAAGAAAAGATGGAGATAACGAAGTTCATTTAACAGGCTTTGACAGATGGAAAACAGAGATCGCGGCAGTTGCCGTGATCGGAGTATGGGCAGTAGGAACGGCAGTTATCGTAGGCATGGGAATGATCGACAGCGATAATGTCTACAATATGGTAGAAACTCTTGACTATTATGGAGCGCGCTATATGAGCGACATGCCGGAAGTTTATTCTATGCTGTTTGTTCAGAAAGTAAGTTTTTTAGAGATAGCGGGTGCATTTTTATATGGAGCGTTTACGTTTATCTGCTTTTTCGCGGGTTATATGAGTCTTATCCGCAGAATGAAAGCGAAGAGTTTGTGGAATGGAAGTCTGCTTTGTATGATTCTTTCTTTTTGCAAAAGAATAGTCGATTCGAGTAATGACGTTTGGCGGACCGTTCTTTGGATCAGTGCATTTTTAGTCATCCACTGGATTACGTTTTTGTCAGAAATGTACCGATGGCGCTGGCAGCTCTGGCAGCAGACGGAGTGACGTTTTGGATTGTCGTGGGAAGTATGCTTGCAAAAGTCAGGATCAAGAAAGGGATCGAACAGATCGCATCAGGCAATCTTGAGTATCGGATCGAACTAAAAGGACTGCGGGGAACGGAACGTAATATCGCCGAGAATGTCAATGATATCGGAAGCGGTCTGAACCGCGCAATCGATGAGGCGATGCGAAACGAACGTTTGAAAACGGATTTGATCACAAATGTATCGCATGACATCAAGACTCCGCTTACATCAATTATAAATTATGTGGATATTTTGAAGCGGTCTGATATTGCCGATGAAAAGATACTAGGGTATCTTGATATTCTTGAAGTAAAAGCGCAGAGACTTAAGACGCTGACAGAAGACGTTGTGGAAGCGTCGAAAGTAAGCGCGGAAATATTACGTTAGAATATATGGATATTGATTTCCGTGAGATGGTACAGCAGACGGAAGGGGAAATGGCAGAAAAATTTGCCGCGCGAAACCTGTCGGTTGTATTGAACCTTCCGGAAGAAGCGGCGGTGATACATGTAGACGGACGCCGTATGTGGAGGGTGCTTGAAAATATCTTCGGCAATGCGGCGAAGTATGCAATGCCGGGGACGAGAATTTATGCAGATCTTTCGGTATCGGAGTCGGAAGTTAAGTTTTCTTTGAAAAATGTATCCGAGCAGCAGTTGAATATTTCGGCAGATGAGTTGACAGAGCGATTTATCAGAGGAGATATTTCCCGGAGTACGGAAGGAAGCGGACTCGGTCTTTCAATCGCCAAAAAGTCTGACTGAAATGCAAGGAGGAGTTTTCGAGTTGTATCTTGACGGAGATCTGTTCAAAGTAGACATCAGATTTCCAAGGATAAAGCCGATGTAAAATATATATTGATTGGATTCGCCCCTTCCCTTTTTAAGGTAGGTTTTTCACCTTAGGGAAGGGGATTGTGTATCCTTTTTCTTACGAAGAAATAGCAGATTACCTGCAGTATGATCGTGATAAGCCATGATGCGGGATAAGAGATAAACAAAACATCCAATGATCTGTGGCGAGGGAAGATCATGAAGATCCAGACAATCCTCGTTCCGACTGTTCCGATGATAGAAAGAAGCATCGGAATTGCAGAATATCCCATTCCGCGCAGCGCGCCGGGAAAGAGGTCCATCAGTCCGCACATAAAATAAGTTACGGTAGTATACAAAAAGTATTTCCATTCCGCATTGAATGACTTTCGGATCTGAAGTATAGATTTTTAACAGTTCCGGTCCGAAGATATGAACCTCCGCCTAAGATTAATGAAACGACAACGGACAGCAGAATACAGTTCCGAAGAACTTTGTCCATTCGTTTCCATTTTCCCGCGCCGTAGTTCTGGCTTGTAAAACTCATACATGCCTGTGTGATCGAGTTGGCTGCGGCGTACAGAAATCCGAAGATATTATTTGCAGCTGTATAGCCTGCCATTGCGATAGAACCAAAAAAGAGTTTACCGAAGATTGAAGAAGTACGTTTGAGAAGTTGATAACCGTACTTTGTATGCCTGCGGGAATACCTACCTGAAAAATTTGCTTTAAATAGATCCACTTGATTGTCATTGCGGAAAATCGAAGTTGATAGCTTCCGTCCGAGCGATATAGACAGCGAAGGACAAGGAGACAGGAGATCATCTGTGCGATCACTGTGGCGATTGCAACTCCCGCGACTCCGAGGTGTAATACGATCACGAGGAAGAGGTTTAAAGCTGCGTTTACGATTCCCGCGATGATAAGGAAAAATAAAGGCCGTTTTGTATCTCCGACGGCACGCAGGATTGCCGCTCCGTAATTATAGAGCATAAAGAAGGGCATTCCGGCGAAATAAATCCGCATATAAAGGGCGGACTGGCCGATGACGTCTGAAGGAGTGTCCATAAGCAGCAGGGCTGCTTTTGAAAAAAAAAGTCCGACAAAGACCATGACGATTCCGCTGATCAAAGCGAAAGTAACTGCGGTATGTACTGTTTCAGACATCTGCTTTTCCTGTTTTGTCGCATAGAAACGGGCAGCCAGTACGTTCGCTCCGAGGGAAACTCCGATAAAAAAGATTCGTAAATACATTGATTAGCGCTGTCGTAGAGCCGACTGCCGCCAGAGCGCGGCTTCCTGAAAATCTTCCGACAACGACGATATCTACTGCATTGAAAAGAAGCTGGAGAATACTGGAGAGCATGAGCGGAATGGAAAATGAAATCAGTTTGTCTAAAACAGTTCCATTGCACATGTCTATTTCATATTTGTTCTTTTTTCGATTTTGAAGCTGTCATTTTAAATCCCCTCTTTATAAAGTATAAGCTTTGTTAAAAAACTATTACGGTTTCATTACAGATTATATTATGAATAGAAAACGGGAAATTTTCAAGATGAAGTTTTTAATAACTTTTCGAGAAATTTTCATGAGTAAAACAATGGAATTAGCCACGATAAGCACGCAGCGCGGTTTTACGAATGGCGCGGGCTGAAGTGTTATTTTGTAAATGCATTTGTAAAGAGAGGTATTTATCCAACCTTTACATTATTTGGTATGTATGCTATCCTTTTTAAAGACAAAACCAACTGAAGATTCAGAGGAGATATTTCTTCGGATCACAGGGGGATAAAGGAGAGAAAACTATGTCAGAGAAACAGAAATATTATATTACGACGGCGATTGCCTATACTTCCGGCAAGCCGCACATTGGAAACACATATGAGATCGTTTTGGCAGATGCGGTTGCCCGTTATAAGAGAAGTCAGGGTATGATGTATTTTTTTTCAGACAGGTACGGATGAGCATGGTCAGAAGATCGAACTGAAAGCAGAAGAAGCGGGCGTTACACCGAAAAGAATTTGTAGACGGTGTTTCCGCTGAGATCAAGAAGATATGGGATCTGATGGATACGTCCTATGACAAATTCATTCGTACGACAGACGAAGACCATGAGAAGCAGGTACAGAAGATTTTTAAGAAAGCTCTATGACCAGGGCGATATTTACAAAGGTCATTACGAAGGAATGTACTGTACGCCTTGTGAATCTTTCTTTACAGAATCACAGCTTGTAGACGGTAAATGTCCTGACTGCGGAAGAGAAGTGCAACCGGCGAAAGAAGAAGCGTATTTCTTCAAAATGAGTAAGTATGCAGACCGACTGATCGAGCATATTAATACACATCCTGAGTTTATCCAGCCTGTTTCCAGAAAGAAATGAGATGATGAACAATTTCCTGCTTCCGGGATTGCAGGATCTGTGTGTTTCCAGAACTTCGTTTAAGTGGGGAATTCCGGTTGATTTTGACGATAAGCATGTCGTTTATGTATGGCTTGACGCGCTGACAAACTATATTACCGGTATCGGTTATGATGCAGACGGAGACAGCACGGAACAGTATGCAAAATTGGCCGGCTGACCTGCATTTGATCGGAAAAAGACATTATCCGTTTCCATACGATCTACTGGCCGATCTTTTTAATGGCGCTTGGGCTTCCGCTTCCGAAGCAAGTATTCGGTCATCCGTGGCTTCTTCAGGGAGACGGGAAGATGAGCAAATCAAAAGGAAATGTTATCTATGCAGACGAGCTTGTTGATTTCTTCGGGGTAGATGCAGTACGTTATTTCGTTCTTCATGAGATGCCGTTTGAAAATGACGGAGTGATCACATGGGAGCTTATGGTAGAACGTTTAAATTCCGATCTTGCCAATACATTAGGAAACCTTTGTAAACCGTACAGTTTCTATGACAAATAAATACTTTGGCGGCGTTGTTTCCGATAAAGGAGCGGCGGAGGATGTCGATGCAGATCTGAAAGCGGTGATCGACAATACACCGAAAAGCGGTTGATGCGAAAATGGACGGGCTGCGTGTGGCGGATGCGATCACAGAGATCTTTAATCTGTTCAAACGCTGCAACAAATATATCGATGAAAACGATGCCGTGGGCGTTGGCAAAAGATGAAGAAAAAGAAAGATCGTCTGGAAACAGTTCTTTGGAATCTGATCCAGGGAATCTCAGCAGGAGCGCGCCTTCTTGAATCCTTCATGCCGTCTACAAGCAAAAAGATTCTGGATCAGCTCGGAGACGGGCATGTGACGGAGAAACCGGAGATTCTTTTTCCAAAGACTGGATCTGGAAGAAGTAATGAAAAAGTAGAAGAACTTCATCCTCATATAGAAGAAGCAGAGGAAGAGGAAGATGTGATCGATATCGAGGCAAAGCCGGAGATTACGTTTGAACAGTTTGGAGCGATGCAGTTCAAGTAGGAGAGATCATCGCTTGTGAGGCAGTGAAAAAAATCAAAAAACTCCTTTGTTCTCAGGTAAAGGTAGGAAGTCAGGTGAAACAGATCGTTTCAGGTATTAAAAGCACATTATACACCGGAAGAGATGGTAGGGAAAAAAAGTGATGGTACTTGTGAACCTGAAGCCTGCAAAGCTGGCGGGAGTACTCAGTGAAGGCATGCTTCTTTGTGCAGAAGATGCAGAAGGCAATCTGGCGCTTATGACTCCTGAGAAAGCAATGCCTGCGGGAGCGGAGATCTGCTAATAAGAATAGAGAAGAATAGATAAGATTAGATAAGATCAGAGAAATAGAGAAAAAATATCTGTTGGCTGAACACAGACAGTTCATCCCGCAGATATTTTTTTTATTCTATAGAAAATTTTGAGTTCTTATGGGATAACATCTTTCAGGAAGATATTGAAGTGGATTGTCACTTTGTTCTTACAGAGAAAAAGTTAAAAAATTTTGTTGTTTTAATGCAACAAAATGCTTATCAAGGTACTCTTATATATGAAAGCATATTTAAGTCAGTGCGAAAGAGATGAAAGGGAGGGAGCTTATGTCCGCAGGAATAGTGGATATACAGCGTCAGCTTATTAAAAAGCGAAGTTGGGGAGATACGAAAGCCTTTTTCGCAGTTGTATGCTGAGATTTATAAAGATCTGTATCGGTTTGCGCTTTATATGACGAAACATACGCAGGATGCAGAAGATGCGGTCAGTGAGGCAGTGATATCTGCATATGAAAAATATATCCGGACTAAAGAAAGAAAAATTCTTTCAAGAGTTGGATGTTTACGATTCTAAATAATGAGTGTAAAAAGATATTACGGAAAAACGGTAATACGTCGAATCAAGTGAGTGAAGAGGATGCCAAAAACCTCGGAGCAGAGGAAATAGATTTTGCACAGCGCCATGATGTAAAGAAGGCGTTTGAATCATTAGAGGAAGAGGAGCAGACGATAGTTGCATTTTCCGTATTCGGAGGATACAGAAGCGAAGAAATAGCCGAGATGCTGGGGAAGAACCCGGGAACGGTCCGATCAAGGAAGAGCCGTGCTTTCGGCAAGATGCGTGAAATGCTGGACTGAATGGCAGGCGTTTTGAAGATGGAGAAAATAGAAGATAATAAGAAGAAAAAAAACAAAACCATCAAAATAACGAAAGGAGATTATCTATGTCAGAGAATAAAAAAGAAACGAAAAATCAGGATATGATTGAGAAAGAAATGAAAGAGAAGATGAAGCAAACTGTTGAAGATGAAAAGATCCCCGGTTCGCTTGAGCCGGAAGCGGTTGAAAAGATGTTGGAGACGAGAAAGAAGAAAAAAGTCGAATAATCGCCGTTGGAAATATGCCTCAGTGGCAGCAGCGGCTTGCGTTTGTCTTGTAGTGGAGCAGTCGGATATACGAATATGAACGCAGGAAAAAATGAACGGCCGGGAACGGTAACAGAAGGCAGATCAGAAGAAGATCAGGGAAAAATCGCACTGGCAAAAAAATTATGATGAAATTAAAAAAAATATTTGAAAGAAAAATGAGAAAAGGGCGAAAGGGCAGAACGGATTCGGCAGAGCAGACGCGGCCTATATGACGGACAGGGCCATGGCGGAATCTTCTGTAGCCGAATCGACAAAAAATATGGCAGGTGCCGATTATTCTGATACAAATATCAGACAAGAGGGAGTCGGCGAAGCGGACACTGTTAAGACTGACGGGAAGAATCTTTACATTCTAAATGATCAGACAGTAGAGATTGTAGATGTATCTCAAGCAGAGATGAAAGATCTGGCAAGTATCGAGATAGATGAAAATTGTTTTATAAGAGAGGTTTTTGTTTCCGATGGGCGGCTTGTGATATTGTATACCGAATCAAAAATGTGAAGAAGGAAAGAAAGCAGAAGACGGAATTTATAAAGATTATACATGCGCGGCAGTTTATGATGTGACCGATCCGGCGAATCCGAGAGAAGCAGGAGTGATTTCTCAGAGCGGGCAGTATCATACAATGCGCGTGAAAGACGGATATGTTTATTTAGTCAGCGATTTTTACACATATTATGATTCGTCGGTATCAAACGAAAGCGATTATATCCCGCAGATCCAGGGGAAGTCTGCTCCGCGCGGAAGATATATATATGCCGCAGGAACGACCGGAAGTCAGCACACGGTTATTTCTGCATTTGCGCTTTCCGACCCGACTGAGAAATTACAGACAAAGGCGATTTTCGGAAACGCGGGAATGTGTTATGTGAGCGAAAATAATATTTATATAACAGAGGAGTATTACGGAAAAAAGCGAGACAGAGAATATCCAGACTTCGATCCGTAAGATCGCTTATGATAAAGGGAACTTTAGATGCGGTAGGACAGACAAAGATCGACGGCGTTTTGAATGATTCCTTTAGTATCGATGAATATAACGGATATTTGCGAATTGCAGCGACAGTGATTCCCAGTGATTATAACAACCGGATCATGCCTGTTCCGTATGTGGAAGAAGGCGGATCGGATGTTATAGTTGAAGATGAAGTGGCAGTGGATAATGCATCTATAGAAACAAATGCGTTATATGTGTTGGATGAAAATCTGAAATGACCGGAAGTATTCAGAATCTGGCGAAAGAGGAAACAATCCATTCAGCGAGATTTATGGGCGATATCGGATATTTTGTGACATTTAAGCAGATCGATCCGCTGTTTTCCGTGGATCTTTCAGATCCGTCAAATCCAAAGATCATCGGAGAATTGAAGATACCGGGATTTTCAGATTATCTGCATCCGTATGGCGATGGAAAACTGCTTGGAATCGGATTGAGCGTAGATGAAGAGGGCATGACGACAGAAGGTGTGAAGCTGTCTATGTTTGACATAAGTGATCCGGCAAATGTAAAGGAGATGTCAACCTATGTTTTAGAGAATGTGCTTAGCACAGACGCAGGATATAATTATAAGGCGGTATTTGCCGATGCAGAAAAAGAATCTGTTTGGATTTATGGCGTACGGAGATTCGATCGAATATAAAATGTTTACTTACGATGAAGCGGAAGGTTTTAAAGAAGTTTTTCAAAAGATATTGTTAATTACGGAAATGTCCGAGGATTGTATATCGGAGAAACATTTTATCTTGTAGCCGGAAATACAGTCGAATCATTTACGTTAAACGGATTTGAAAAAAATAGACGATCTTGTCCTGTAATAGACGATTGGCAGATGGAATGAATTTCCAAAGAAAATTCAGAATCCGTAACGGAACTTAGATAAAAATTTTGGGGGAAAAGGCGCTGATATCATATTGACGTATCGGCGTCTTTTTTGAAGCCTTAAAAGCGAAGCGAAAATTAAACAAAATGAAAGAAAATCAAATCCCTTGCCGTAACGAAGAAGTATGAAAAGAGTCATTTTTATACGACAGCTTAACTGATATTGTAAATATAACAAAAGCGGAATAAATATAAAAATTATAAATCAGTCTGTCGAAAGGGGAAGAAGATATGAAAGGATATAATACGGAAAAAGGGGGTTATATGGGGTATGTAGAAGGAACGTGGATGCTTTTTAGCTGCGAAGCGGATTATTATGAATTCATAGAGTGAAAAGCCGTGAAGTGAGAAGTCAGAGATGGTTTCCGTAGTGGAAAACGCAGAAATATGATATTATATCATTATGACTAAAGTACGGGAGCGTTGTATTATGCCGAAGGGAGCAAATCAAAAGTTTAAGCTGTACCGTCTCGCACAGATCATGTGTGAAAAGACGGATGAAACACATTATCTGACAATGCCGGAGATTCAAAAAGAGTTGGAAAAGTATGATATTATCGCAGAGAGAAGAAGTCTGTATGAATCGTTGAAAGATTTAGAAGAATTCGGCATTGAAGTAGAAGGTGAGCGCAGCGGAGAGGATACCGCTATCATGTGATAGGCAGACAATTTGAACTGGCTGAACTGAAACTTCTTGTTGATGCGATACAGTCGTCAAAATTTATTACAGAAGATGACGAACCGGTTGATAGGAAAACTGGAAACTCTTGTCAGTCAGCATGATGCGGCGGATCTTCGGCGGCAGGTGTTTGTTTCAGGGCGGATTAAGACGATGAATGAAACTGTTTATTACAGCGTCGATACGATTTATAATGCAATTTCACAAAACAAAAAATTAAATTTCAATATTATCAGTGGAATGTGAAAAAAGAACCGGAGCTTCGTCACGGAGGAGCGTATTACCATATCAGCCCGTGGGGGCTGCTATGGGATCATGAGAATTATTATCTGATCGGATATGATTCCCGGGCAGAGCAGATCCGGCATTACAGAGTCGATAAAATGCTTCATATTTTGCTGTCGGAAGAGATACGGGAGGGAAAGGAGGAGTTTCAAAAGATCGACATGGCGTCGTATTCAAAAAAAAAGAGTTTTGGCATGTTCGGGGGAAAAGAACAGTCGGTAAAACTTCTTGTTGAAAAATTCGCTGGCAGGTGTTATTGTAGATCGTTTCGGGAAAGATGTGATGATGATTCCGGCGGATGCCGATCATTTCACTGTGAGTGTAGACGTTCAGGTAAGCAGTCAGTTCATAAGCTGGGTATTTGCGCTTGGCAGTCAGGCAAAAATTGTCAGCCCGAAGAATGTTGTAAATCAGGTGCGCAAGGAGATTGAGAAACTTGCGGAGCAGTATGCGCTTCCTATAGAAAACAGAAGGGAGAATTGAAACATGGATGAGAAACTAAAACCTTTATTTACTCCGTGGCGTATCGGAAACTGCGAGATAAAAAACCGTATCGTATTGACTTCTATGGGAGGAACCGATCTGTTCGGATGGATGGAGAAAAACCATTTTGACAAAATGGGTGCGCGATTTCTTAGGGAGGCTGCAAAAACAATGCGGGTCTTGTCCTTCCGGGGTGTCAGCCGGTATATAATCCTATGTTTGGACAATGGCTGTACAAGAATAAAAAAGATGTATGAAGATCTGAAAGAGTGGATGCCGGAGTTTCATAAAACAGGAGCCAAACTTTTTGTTCAGTTGACAGCGGGTTTCGGCCGGTCGTTTACGATCAGCGAGATGATGGAAAAATTATATACGAATAAGGCGCTGCGCGTTTTATCAAAGCCGTTTATGGATCTGGATAAGATTACTGCGACGGCAAGCCCGTCTCGAACTGCTGGTCAGATAAAGTTCCTTCAAGAGAGATGACAAGAGAAGAAATTCATGAGTTTGTGGAAGCGTTTGCAAAGTCGGCGAAACTTTTGCAGGATGCGGGAGTTGACGGAGTGGAAATACATGCGGTACATGAAGGATATCTTCTTGACCAGTTTACTTTAAAATATGTGAATCAGCGAACCGATGAATATGGTGGATCTTTTGAAAACAGATATCGTTTTGCTGTAGAGATCGTGCAGGCGATTAAAAAAGTATGTGGTGAAGATTTTCCTGTATCGCTAAGGTACAGTGTTCTTTCCAAGACAAAAGGATTCAGAAAAGGCGCTCTTCCGGGAGAGCAGTTTACGGAAGTCGGAAGAGATATGGAAGAATCTGAAAAAGCGGTGAAATATTTGCAAGATGCAGGTTATGACATGCTCAACTGCGATAATGGTACATATGATGCGTGGTATTGGGCGCATCCGCCTGTTTATATGCCGGAAAATTGTAATCTGGAAGATGTAGAACATATTAAACAGTTTGTTCGGATTCCGGTTGTATGTGCGGGAGAATGAACCCGAAAACAGCGGCAGAATCGATCGCCGCAGGAAGATTGGACGGGCGGGATTCGCGAGGCAGTTTTTGGCAGATCAGGAATGGGTCACAAAGATGATGGAAGATCGGGAAGAAGAGATTCGGCCTTGTATTTTATGCCATAACGGATGTTTTAATATGTGCCACTATAAAGGAGTGCCAAACGATCAGGAATTAAGTGACAGCCTGCATTTGTCAAGGTGTGCGGTTAATGCGGAAACGATGCAGTGGGATCGGCATTTTATAGAAAACAAAGAATCCAAGAAGAGTCTATATTATCGGCGGAGGAATCGGAGGGATGGAAGCTGCCAGAGTGTTAAAGCTTCGTGGGCATGATCCGGTTATTTATGAGAAGAACAACGTTCTTGGCGGCACGTTCATCCCGGCAAGTGCAGAATCTTATAAGGGGAAATTAAGAGAACTTTTGGCATGGTACAGAAGACAAATGAAAGAACTGGATGTGGAGGTTCATTTAGGTAAGGAGATTGACAGCGTTGAAAAGTTCGGCGATGCTCCGGTAATAATTGCAACCGGTTCTGTTCCGCGCGTGATGAAAAATATTCCGGGACATGAACGGATGATTGAGGCATGCGACTATCTGAACGGAAGGGATGTAGGAGAAAGAGTTGTAGTGATCGGAGGAGGCCTTACGGGAAGCGAGATTGCCTATGAGCTTGCGCTTCAGGGAAAGAGACCGGTTATTGTTGAGATGAAAAATGATCTTGTGGCGCAGAAAAGGAGTTTGCCTTGCCAATAGTTCCTATTTGAGGGAATGGTTTGAGCTGCACGAAGTTCCGGTATATCTCGAAACAAAGTTAAAAGAAGTAAAAAGAACATTCGGTGATCTGTACAGATAAAAACCGGAAAGAGATAGAGATTCCTTGTGACTCTGTGATCGGATCAGTCGGTTACCTGCCTAATCCGCTGGAAAGAAAAGGAAAGAATATTTACCTGGTCGGCGATTGTGAACAGGTTGGAAATTTACGGAGCGTGGTGTGGGGCGCTTACGAGACTGCGATGAAGATTTGCTGATATGACGATGCAGAATGATTGATAGAACAAGAATAGTGAGATATTAGAAAATGCAGCTTTCTCTTGTGAGGGTAAAGCTGCATTTTAATCTGAAAATAGATTTGTTTAAGCGAACAACTGTAAAATAATCTGAATGATCCAAAACAGACAATACAGAATCATTCCGACATTTAAGATGATCGTTGAGAAACGTTTTCCTTTCGGAATTGTGATCTCTCCGGGGGCACATTTGAATTTCTTAAAGTTGATCGCCCAAAATATGATGCCTGTAATGACAAGACCGAAAAGAAGCAGCATGTAAAAACAAATCAAAAGAAACTGAACCGGATGCTGCATAACGAGTCCGACGATGGCTGACGGGTTATTTTCCGCTAACAGAGAAAGCTGATTGAAAAATGTTGATTTCATTAAAAGCAGTCCCGGAATCGAGCCTAAAAAAGTTGACTGTCATATGCAGGGCAACCGTGTAGATCAAGCGCCCGGTTTTTACATAAATGAATCCCCAGAACACACCGAGTGTAAATGCGTATACAAATTGATTAAAATTACCGTGGAATAACGCAAACATCAATCCTGACAGAAGGATAGCCGTTGCCTGTCCGTACTGTACTGTCCGGTCGATGATGAGTTTTCGGAAAACATATTCTTCGACGATGGGAGCGCAGATCACCATAAGGAAAAAATGCTGTGAGCGGAGACAGTCCGGTAAGAATGTCCTGGATCGGGTTGTCTACGAGATCTCCTTTTAGTGTTCCGAAGATAGCTGTCGTAAATGTGCCTATTACATTCGTAACATACATAAGCGCATAGCACATAAAAAAAGGCGATAATCCATTGCCCTGCCGTCATTTCCTTCTTGTGGATGACCATGCCGGGGATCGTGCGTACGATGATGACCAAAAGCGGCATTGCAATAAGATACATCGAAAGCGATGAGATGATCAGGGGAAATATTCGGATTCACCATAAGCTGGGGTGCGATCAACTGAATCAATGTAATGACAGAAATCTGCACTCCCGAAATTATGATCGCTCCACAGAAATAAAAAAGTCCGATCTTGGAAAAATGACTCTTGTGTTTTTTTTTAACGGATCGGACGGAGCCGGATGATAAGTTCAGTGTTTTCCATATGAAATAACCTCCTCTTGCGTAAGATTAAAAATCAATAAAAATTTTTACGTCTATTATCCCATTTTGCGAAGCAAAAAATCAATAAAAACAGAACTTATATTTGCAGCCGGTGAGATGCTAAGGCAGCAAGGTGTTAATTTTAGAAATCGATGTTATAAGGAATATTTTCAAAATATGAAGAGGTAAAAATTATTTGCGCCCGAAAAAGGAGGGGGTAAATAAAGTTTGCTGGACTTTGCAGAGTGGAGAGATAAAATAAAATAAAAAGGAGGTAAGCGGTATGAAAATAGGAGAAACAATTTTAAAATTACGAGAAGAAAAAAAAGATGTCTCAAGAAGAGTTTGCACAATATTATCATGTGACGAGGCAAACTATTTCAAACTGGGAAAAGGAAAAAGAATTATCCGGATTTACAAACATTAGTAAAGATTAGTGACGAATCAGGAGTTCCGGTGGATTCTATGCTTAAGGATAACTTCTCTATGGTACAAGAAATCGATAAAAAAGTAAGACACTTAAAAATATTTAAAATAGGAACAATAGTAGTATTGGCGATAGTTATTTTAGTTTCAGCTTATATAGGAATTCAAAACGGCAAGCAGGACCATCTTGTGCGGACATATGAAGATAAGTTGGAGGAACTTGGATTTGAGCAAGCAGGTAATAATTATTGCCTCACAGATTCCGATTTTAAGTATGATATTTATATGTTTGACAGACCTTCTATATGGAAATGGAATCAGGAAATGAGTGACAGAGAGAAATTTATCGTAGCCACACTTCTCGTAAAGAATAGCGATTTGGAAGAAAAAATCCGGGTATTACAATTCGGAAAACAGGCGATTTTATAACACTTTATATTTCAAGAGAAAACCATTTGGCAGACGACGGTTCTACAAAACCAAAAAAGTATAGTCTTGATAGAAACGGTCAGATAAAACATAAAGAAAAAATGGAAGCAGATGATTATGAAGTATATGCTAAACTGAAAGAGGAGATAGAGAATGGAGTGAAAAAAAACTCAATGAAATGTATTCAAACATTTATGAATAAAAATATTTGTATAATGATTGCAAGGTCGAATAATACTGGATTATTCGTAAAAATTAACATATAATAAGGGCAGAAAACAAAGCTTTTTCTGGAAGATGGGCATGATTTTGGGACCACTGAAAGTACTTTTGAAAAATTAACTTCCACCGGCCTGATTATGAAACCAGCACCGGAAATGGATCTTGCAGTTACTTTTTCAAGAGTGATGGCTTAAGGATCACCTGGTTGGCGGGAATCCTTTCCAGCTGGCAGAGGTCCAGCAGTTTTCTGTCTATCAGCAGCAGAGCCAGTTCAAACGGGGTGCAGCCGTTTAAACTGGCTCTTGCTACGCTATTGATGTGGTTGGTGATCAGAGTTACCTGCTCCTGGTCCAAGCCTGCGAATGTCGTACCTTTGGGGATAATATAACGGATGAATTCATGATTTTTTTCCAGACGTCCCTTCTGCCAGGAAGCCATGGGATCGCAGTAAAAGACACGGGATAGAAGTTCACCTTCAGGCCGTTCAAAAATAGCTGGATCTTTGAATGAGGCACCATTGTCTGTAAGAATGACCGGAAAGAGTTTTCGATATAGCTCTGCTCCCAGATGGGTATATATTCGCTGAAACACATCTTGTACGTTGTCCTTCCTGTCAGCCTCCATAAGAAAAATAAGCATAAGGCTACAATTACGGAAAAGCATGGTCAACAGTACTTGTTCTGATTTTCCCCCGGCACCTTCCACCACATCTAATTCCACCACATTTGTATCTGGAAACTTTTCCAGATATCTCTCAAAATCCTGATAGGATCTGTCTTTTCTATATCCAGTGTTGTCAGGTTCTCTGCGGACCTGCCGACGTTTTTTGTAGCGGACCTTCCGGGGAAGGTCGAGGTTGATTGCAGTGAAGTATCCCTGGTCTATATAGTTGTAGAGGGTCCTTATAGAACAAGGGACGGATTCCTGATTAGAAGCA
>VOFF01000222.1_pt1 | contig 38001 bp, 38 predicted proteins | sample 5384061 | NCBI WGS metagenome assembly VOFF01 (sample SAMN12384725, study PRJNA508395) | human gut metagenome | isolation source: healthy gut E | host: Homo sapiens | reverse complement strand
TTTCCGCAGGAGACCGAGCGCATCGGTCATCTCCTCCGGCGAACGTTCGTCCATGGCGATATTCGTCCGTCCGAGCCACCCTTTTTCGCGGAGGTGTCCGGTGAAGTCGGTGAGGAACGGCTTCCACAGCGCTTCGAAGGCCGGAGTGCCCGGATCGGCCGTCACGTCGGCGAAACAGCCCGTAACATCATCCCGATAGTGGAGCTCGTTGTTCCACGGCAGCATCGAGTAGCAGTTGATGGTGTGATCGATGCCTAAATCCATCATCAGTTCGACCCATCGGTCGAAGACCGTATAGTCATAGCTCCACGATCCGTCAGCCTTTTTCGTCCAGATGATCATGTCGGCGTAGGAGTCGAAACACTGGTTGTTCCACGGGTCCTTGTTCAGAGTCGTCGTAACGACCTTTTGTCCTGCATCGGCCAAGAGTTGCATATACGGGACAAGGGCCTCGAAGTGGGCGTCGCTCCACAGGTCGAGCCCTTCGACGCGGGCGACGGCCGCAGGATGCTGCCAGAGGTCAAGATAATAGTTCCACTCGGCAGGAGGCGGGAGCTCCCTGCCAATGACCGTGAGTTCGATGTCGAACGTTTGGAGCTGTTGGCCTTTTGCAAACAGTTTGACTGTCGAAACATACTCTCCGGCGGGGGTGTCTGCCGGGACGGAGATCGTTATCCACACCGGACGGACGCTTCGGGCCTTTATGTCGAAAACATCGATATCGTCGAGCATGTCCGGAACCAAGTGCGGCGGGTAGATCGTGGGATCGTGATAGCCGCATTTGTTGCCGAACTCATCGCTCAGGACATAGCGGACGAATCGAGCCTGGGCGACATCTTCGGAAAGCGTGTGTCCGTCCGATCTAAATGGTCCCACCTTGACCTCTACGCCGTCTGCACCGGAGGCGGTCCAGAGCAACAGTACGGCTTCTGAGCGTGTATCTTCCGCCGCCAGCCGAGCGTGTCCGCCGGTTCCCCGTCGAAAAGGCCGGAAGCGAATTTGGCGAATAAAATGTTGCCGACGGCCCGGTCGATGTGTTTTTCGTCGAGAAATCCTTCCCGGACCATTCGTTCCGCATGTCGGTATTCTTCGCTCCCGGCTTCGAGGTCGATGCCGGCTTCGATGGCCATGCGGGCTGCGGCGCCTCCGGGAGCGGCCACGCGGTGGAAATGCGAGAGCATCCTGACCGAACCCCAGTCGGAGTAGACGTATCCCCTGAATCCGAGGCTGTCGCGCAGCAGTCCGGTCATCAGGGATTTCGAACCCGTGACCGCCTCGTCGTCGTAGGAACTGTAACAGTTCATGGCGGACAGCGGCTTCGTCGCGGCGATCAGTTCCCGGAAGGGTTTCACGTAAAGGCTCATCAGCTCCCGTTTGCCGCCTTTCACCGAGGCCAGGTTGAGCCCTGCCGTGGGGGTGCCGTGTGCGACGAAGTGCTTGGGTGTCGTGATCATGCCTTTGGCGTGCATGGCTTGCATGTAGGCGGCGCCCATGCGTGAGATCAGGTGCGGGTCTTCGCCGAAAGTCTCTTCGACGCGCCCCCAGCGCAGCTCCCGGGCGATGTCGAGTACGGGGGCGAGCACCTGTTTTGCACCGATGGCCTCCATTTCGTCGGCGATATGGCCGGCCATTCCGCCGACGAGTTGCGGGTTGAAAGTCGCGCCCTGCGCAATGGCCTGCGGAAAGATCGTGCTGCCGTCCTGCACGACACCGTGAAGCCCCTCCATGACGGGAATGACCGGAATGCCGAGGCGGGTGTCGCTGCGCATGTACTCCTGTATCTGCCGCATGGCCTTCATGTACTGTTCGGAGGAGTAGGGGGAACGCCTCGACGCATCCCCAGCCGACCCCGCCGGTGGAGGAGGCCAGTTTTTCGAGATCGACCTCTCCTCCGTCGTCGAAGTGTTTGAAATGGATGTGGCGCATCTGCGCGATCTTTTCACGCAGGGTCATCCGTCCCAGCAGGTCGTTCGCACGTTCCCGGGGCGTGAGGTTCCGGTCCTTGTAGGGAGGACGCACGGCAAGCAGCACCGAATCCACCTTGGCGAGCAGCTCTCCGCGCGGTTCGGTCGGGTACTCCTTTCCGGAATCGGCCCATGCCTTTTCCATGCCGAAATAGTCCGGTTCGGGGATTTTCCGGCCCTCCATATCGGCGCTCAGATACTCGAAGAAAGCCTTCCAGCGCGGCAGGTAGTAATCAGCGAGCAGGCCGCTCCATTCCTTGTTGGCATAGTCGTGCACGCGGGTATTCGGATCGGCGGGTCCCCCAGTAGGTGATCTGCGTCTTGGCGTTTTTCAACGACTGACGGCGTTCCTGTTCGTTGTCGCCGTAATGCAGGGCCTTGTCGAGCCATCGTCCCAGCAGAAAATCCGGTTGCGTGCCCGTGAGACGGTCCTGAAGTCCGAGCAGCGCGAGGAAATCGGCCGCAAGCAGACCGAACCCTTCACGGTCGCCGCGACGGTATGCCTTGACGGTCCTTTGGTAGATGTCCCGGGCGTGGTTGGCGAGCACCTGGCGTGCCAGATCGGCCAGGTCGTAACGGTATGTCGGCGAGTTCCCGTACTGCTCCGCCGCCTTGCGGAACAGGACCAGCGCATCGACGAGCTTTGCCGGGTCGTACTGGAACCGTTTGGGGCCCCATGTCGAAACGCTGGTGACGTCCAGTCCGGGGCGGGCGCAGAAGATGGATTCGAAGGTCCCTTCCCCCTTGATGGCGAACTCGCCCGTAAACGGACCCCAGCAACAGCCGCCAGGCTTCGTGGACATGGTCGTTCCATGTGCCGTAGCGATAGGCGATGTATCGGCGCAGGTAGTCGTCGGGATCGGGCGCTCCGGGCTCCCAGGCCGTTTTCAGGGCCCAGTCATAGACGATCGGATTGGCGGCGATGCCTTCGGGCAGGATACCCACGCCGCAGAGGAGGTCCTTGGATTCGGAACGGGCCTCGTGGGGTCCCGCGAGGATCACCGGAAAGCTGGCCGCCCATATCGGTCTTGCCGCCGAAATGGTTTACGGTGGCCCAGATCCACGGGGTGCCGTAGAACTCCCCGGTGTTTCGCCACGTCGAACCGCTCTCCCCGAAGAGGTCGATGACCACGGTCGATGCCGGATCGAGCCCCTGCGAGCAGTTCCTTCTTCGGATTGCCGCTCCATCCCTGGAGCATCCATTTCGATCCGGGGAAATGCCGCTGCATGGAGGCCTGGATCAGCGACGCTGTGCGGGTCACGTGCATCCCGGTCGTATCGCCTCCCTCGTGGAAGAGGTCGCCGCCGAGGTATTTCACCGAGTCGCCGTAGAGTTCCCGCAGGACGGAGTAGTAGCGGTCGGCCATCCGGTCGAAGAGCGGGTCTTCGGGGAGCAGGATCGCGGGGCGGGGGAAGATGCGGCCCCACAGTCCCTGATCGACGATCCGGGCGTCTGGGTATTTCTCCCGGAGCTTGTTGGGAACCATGCCCCAGAAGCCCTGCAATACGGGTTCGATACCCAGTTCGGCCATCCGTGCCAGGATACGCCGCTGCATCCGGGCCCGGCTTTCCATCATGCCGCGGCTCATCGGGCCGCCCCATCCTTCGAGATTGCCCATGAGCCACCATGCCGTGAAAAGCCGGCCCCGGGATGAAGTCGCCGATCTCCTCTTCGGTAAATCCGGCGTCTTCCAGCGTTCGGGCCCAGATGAGTTCGGTCCCCAGGGGGGCGAGCATGAGATTGACGCCGTTCAGAGCCATCCAGTCGAGTTCGCGCTCCCAGTCGTTCCAGTCGTAAAACGAATAGGTATAGTTGTATGTGCAGTAGTTGAGGGCGTAGCGGTAGCGGAACGGAGAGCGGACCGTTACCGAAGGTACGACCTCCGGAAGCGACGGCAGATCGTGCAGGTTGTCGCCGTTGTGCGACAGGCTCATCCCGCAGTAATGGTTCAGGTAGTAATTGACGGCCGTGGCTGCCGCGGAGGACGAGGACGCTTCGATCGTCAGCCGTCCTTGCCGTGCGGAGAGTGTGAATGCGTCGCAGCTTCCTGCGGCATCGGACGCAGGACGGAAATCGACCTTGCCGGCCAGAAAGGGGATGCGGCGCTCCACGAGCCGGGCGACGCCGCTGAAATCCGGCTGCTCCGGAGCCGCTCCGGCCAGGATCGGAATCGACAGGGACAGGACGAGGAGCCCCGTCCGGCAAAATGAAGTCAGGCGTAGCATTTTATTTCAGTTCGATGTCCAGATAGACCGGGAAATGATCCGATACGGTGTCGAGGTCCTCGACCTTGCCGTTGAAATTCAGTTTTTTCACGACTTCGGTTTCGAGAAAGTTTACCGCGGACGGTTGGTCGTTGCCGTCGAACAGGATGTAGTCGATGGTTTCGTTGGGCTGACCCGGAAGAGTTCCTTCGGTAGAGCTCTTGATCGCAAATTCGCTCGTGAGGATGGGGAAGGCCGCGCCGCCGCCCGACCACCTGTGGGAGTCGTTGAGGTCGCCGGCGAGGAACACCGGTTTCCGGTAACCGTTCGACACTTCGTTGATGATGGGGGCGCTCCGCCGTCTCGCGTCGTCGTTCAGGTCGAGATGGGTTCCCATGAAGACGAAATCGGGCGTTTCGACGACGATCAGCATGCGGCCTTCGTCGCCCGGCAGTTCGACCGTTTCCACATTTTGAACCCCCAGGTCTTTCTTGACGAGGACCCCGGGGCCGATCTTGCCGCCCATGTAGTCCGCCGCCGGGGCGAAAACGACCTGATAGTCGATGCCTGTCGCGTCGGCGATTTCCTGCAACAGGTCGCGTTTGTTGCGGTTCAGCGCCCCTTTGTCGAGTTCCTGGATCGCTACGATGTCGGCGTCGAGCGTCTTGATCACCCGGGCGAAGTTTTCCGTGTTCGTCTGCGAGACGGCCGGTGTCCCTGTGTTGCTGCGGCAATAGTAGGAATTGTAGGTCATCAGCCGGATTGCCGATTGCGGGGTTTTGGGGTACTTGTACTCTTCGGAAGTGCCGCTTTCGTTGCCGCCGATGCCTCCGGTGCTGAGCTTCGGTGTTCCGATTTTCCGCACGAGGTGAGGGGAAGCATGCCCGCGAGGAGCATGACGGCGAGGATGATTTTGCCTGAATTTTTCATAACAAGATTCTTGTTTGCGCTGTTTTTTCTTTGAACGGTGGCATGCGGCGGTGCGGCTTTGCGTACCGCCGCATGCCACGCGGTTTACCAGTTCGGATTCTGTTTGATCTTGTCGGGAGCGAACTGAATCTGCGACAGCGGCAGCGGATAGAGATAATCCCTGTCTTCGCGCCACTCGCGCGGTTCGGTCTCGGTGTTGTGGACGATGATGTTGCCTCCGGCGGCTCCGGTCAGTTCGAAGGCGCTGCCGATCTTGAGGAACGTCTTGATGACGGCGAGTTCCGGATGGTCCGCGGCCTTCGGCGCCGAAGAGGTCGTGTAGAGGCAGACATCCAGTGCGCTGACGTCGCCGCTGCCGTCGAGGTCATAGATGCGGTATCCGTCGGAGTTCATGCCGGGCGTGAAGTACATGCCCTTGAACTCCTGTTCGAACATTTTACCCTCTTTCCAGCGTACCATGTCGTAGTAGCGGTGTCCTTCGGCGATCAGTTCGATGGTCCGCTCGCGGCGGATTTCGAGGATGACGCCCTTGTTCTCGCCGCTGACATGCGGATACCCCGTCACGTCGCTGGTAAGATACGGATCCGGATTGTCGTTGGCCTCTTCCATGTCGAGATTCGGCATGCCCACCCGGTCGCGGATCGGTTTGATGGATTTGTCGATATCCGTCTGGGTCAGCGTTCCGCGTTCGGCCTTGGCCTCGGCGAAGTTCAGGTAAACTTCGGCGGCACGGAAGAGGATGATGTCGTTGTACGACTTATTGTAACCGTCCTGGCTGGGGTCGGTCACCCATTTGGTCAACTGGTATCCGGTCGTCGAGCACGAGAAGTCGGGCGAGAGTCGGTCCGTCTGGCCGATGCGGGTGTAGCCCGGTCCGCGGACGGTCTGCGTGAGCCGCGGGTCGCGGTCCTGCATCTCCTGATAGAACTCCATTGTGGCGTATCCCGGAACGTCCGTGAAACGGCTGCCGTCCGCCTTGAGGTAGCTGTCCACGATCTTCTTGTTCAGTCCCGGCATACCGTAGGTGTTGGAGAGCGTGTAGTTGTTGGCGTTATGAATGATGTTCAGTCCGATTTCGTAGTCGCGGGCCAGGATCACTTCCGTGGAGATGGCGTTGTTCGACGAGAAGAGGTCCCGGTAGGGGGTCTGCGAACCCTTGTATATCTGATACGGACTCTCGTCGATGAACCGCTCGGCCGCCTCGATGCATTCGTCCAGGTACTCCTCGTGACCGGCTATGCCGTGGTATTTGCGGAATGTGCCTTCGAAAAGACAGATCCGCGACTTGAGGGCGAGGGCGGTCCACTGCGTGACGCTGTAAACGTTCTGTTCCTGCGGCAGTTTGTCGATGGCATAGTCGATGTCCTCGAGAATCTTGGACATGACCAGTTCGCGGGGGTCGCGGGCCTTGTATAGATCGGGATCGTCCGATTTCAGGGGCCGGTCGTACCAGGGTACGTCGCCGAAGCGTTTCACTTTCTCGAAATAGAAGTAGGCGCGGAAGAACCGGGCCACGCCGTCATAGCGCTCGCGGGCCTTCGTGTCGCTGCAGCGGTGCGAATAGTGGAGGTAGTTGTTGATGTAGGTAGCGGCTGCCGCTTCCGATGTCCCAGCCGCCGCCTTCGTTGACGACCGTGCGCGTACCCGACACTTCGGGCTGGAGCGTCGTCACGATGATGACGTCGGCACTTTCGGAGTAGATGCTGCTCGCTTCGGGAAAGTTCTGCTGGTAGAAGGTATTGGTGAAGGTTTTCAGTTCCGCCTCGTTGTTGAAATAGTTCTCGGGAGCCAGCTTGTCCAGCGGGAATTCATCGAGATTGCACGAAACGAACACCGCGGCGATACATAGGGTATAGAATGTCTGATTTTTCATGACTTTGGGTTGTTTAGAAACTGATATCGACTCCGAATGAGTAGGTCTTCGAGAACGGGTAAACGCGTCCGTTCGCATCGGAGGTCATCTGTTCGGGATCGAGGTAATCGCTCTTCAGTTTGGTCCATGTGAAGAGGTTGTCTCCGCTGAAATAGACCCTGATTCGCTCGATCCCGACCTTGGAGGTCAGCGACGAGGGAAGCGTATAGCCGAAGGTCAGGTTCTTCAGACGGCAGTAGGCGAGGTTTTGCAGGTACCGGTCGTTGATCTGGGCGAGCGAACGCGAACCCTGCGCGGCATAACCCCGGGCCTTGGGATAATAGGCGTCGGGAGTGTCCTCGGTCCACACGTCTGTCAGGAACGTGGTCGGGATGAACGAGGAGTACGGTCGGGCGTAGGGACCCCAGAAAAGCATGTTGTTGGCGCCCGGATAGATATGCTGGCGGCCGATACCCTGGAAGAATACGGAGAAGTCGAATCCGTACCAGGAGAATCCGGCGTTGATGCTGTAATGGTAGCGCGGCCGCGAGTTGCCGATCACGCGCAGGTCGCCGGGGTCGTCGGAAGTGTAGTCGCCGTAATCGACTGCGCCGCTGTCGTCCAGATCGGCATAGATGAGGTCGCCGGCCTGCAGGCCGCGGTAGGCGCCCACCGCTTCGTTGTAGATGTTCGGGTTCACGAACTGTCTGGTCCACCTTGCGGCCGGCAGCCTCGGCGTCGGTCCGGAACAGGCCCCTCGATGTGGTAACCCCAGATTTCGCCCACGTCACGGCCGACGATGTAGGTCCGCAGCGAGTTGGTCGGGTTGTCGAACTTCGTGATTTTGGCTTTGCTGTCGGCGAGCGTGAAGTTCACGTTGTAGGAGAAGGGCTTTCGGCAGAGGCTGAAGCTGTCCTGCCAGCCGAGCGTGATTTCGTATCCCCGGGTGCGCAGGTCGCCGGCGTTCATGTTCGGCGATGCCATGCCGTAAACGCCCGGCAGCTCCTTGCCCGGGATGAGCATGTCCTTCGTGTCGCGGATGTAGAAATCGGCGGTGGCCGTCAGACGGTTCCCGAAGAATCCCAGGTCGAGGCCGAGGTTTTTCGTTATGATCGTCTCCCAGGTCAGGTCGCCCGACTGCGGGGCGCCGAGGCTGGTGATGTAGATCTTGTTGCCGTTCATCAGGTAGGAGGTCGAGAGCGAGGGGCTCAGCGACTGTATGTAGGGGTAGCTGTCGGCGATGGCCTGGTTCCCGAGCGATCCGACCGAGGCGCGCAGCTTTGACGTTGTCGATCACCTTGCGTAAAGGCTCCATGAAGTTTTCCTCGCTGATCCTCCATCCGAGGGCCACGGAGGGGAAGAATCCCCACCGGTCGTGTTTCGGGAAGCGGGACGAACCGTCCCAGCGGAAGTTCACCTCGGCGAGGTATTTTCCGGCGAAGTCGTAGGTCCCGCGGCCGAAGAAGCCGAGCAGCGCCCAGCGGCTCTGCCCGCCCGACGCCTCGGCCACGCCCGTTCCCAGGTTGAGGTCGTTGAGGTAGTCGGACTGGAGCGAGGATTTGGCTCCGTAGATGAGCTTGTAGCGGTATGCCTCGTGGTTCATACCGGCGAGCACCTTGAAATTGTGTCGGTTGATGCTGTGCTCGTAGGTCGTGTAGAGATCATAGGTGTAGTGCTCCTCGACGGCCGAGTTTTCGCGCAGCTTGTCGCTGAAAAACCCGGTCGTGGCCGTTTTCATTTCGCCGTAGGCGTCCGAGTAGGAGATGTTGGCCGAACGGAACGTCTTTTCCCTTTGATAGCGCTTGTAACTGAATGTCCCGACGATGCTCCATCCCTCGAGGGGCGTTATCACGCCTCCGATCGTCGTGGTGTATTGGGTCTGTTTCAGTTGGGAGAAGGCTCTGCCCTGCGCTACCGCAGCCGCCATGCCGTCGGCCGGAGCCGATCCCGTGACCTCGGTGGTGAGCCTCGCTTGAGCCGTCCGGGTTGTACGGCGTGATGAAAGGCATTGCGTGGAAGGTGTAGTTGGGAATGTTGCCGCCGTCCTCGAAGTCGTAACCCGGCGAACGGTAGTTCGAATGGAACAGACGGGCGGCTCCGTTTATCGAGAGCCACGGTTTGACCTTCCCGCCGAACTTCATGTTCAGGTTGTTGGTCGTGTATTTGTCGGTGTTTTGGGCGTAGAGACCCTCTTTGGTGTAGTGGTTGCCGCTGACCAGGTAGTTGAACTTCTCGTTGCCGCCGCTGATGCTCAGGTCGTGATCCCACGTAGGCTGGGTGTAGTCGAAGAGGTAGTCGTACCAGTTGAAATTGGCGTAGTACATGTATTTGCCGTTTTTCTGTACTACCCAGGGCCTGTCGGGGTTCTCGGTCCGGTCGTTGCGGCGCTGGTACAGCTGGCGGAAATCCTCTCCGTCATAGCGCGTGTAGGGACTGCCGTTGTAGGATTTGTTGAATTCGTCGGCAAGGACGGCCGCATCGTATCCGGTCGTGATGAAATCCGTGCAGGCCGTCGGGGCCGAGACGCTGAAACGGCCGCTGTAATTGATCCGCATTTTGCCGTCCGCGTTGTTCTTCGTGGTGATCAGGATCACGCCGAAGCCGGCGCGGGCTCCGTAGATCGCCGCAGAGGCGGCGTCCTTGAGCACCGACACCGATTCCACGTCGTTGGGGTTCACCCGGTCGATGTTGCCCTCGATGCCGTCGATGAGCACGAGCGGGGCCCCGCTGCCGTTGATCGACGCCACGCCGCGGATGTTGAGATTGGTCTCGGCGCCCGGAAGACCGGAGCCGTAGGTGATGTTGAGGTTGGGGATCACGCCTTGCAGGGCCTTGCCCAGCGACGATACCGGCCGGTCCTTGAGCTCTTCGGAGGTTACCTGCGATACCGCGCCCAGCAGGTTGGCCTTTTTCTGCGTGCCGTAACCCACGACGACGACCGCCTCCATACTCTTGCTGTCCTCTTTGAGTGTGACCGACATGTCCGGTACGGCTTTGAGTGCCTGGTTCTCATAGCCCAGGTAGGAGACGATGAGGTATGCGCCCTGGGGTACGCGGATGAAGAAGCGTCCGTCGTTTCCCGTCGTGGTGCCGCGGTTGCCGGTCTCCGTGACGACGGTGACGCCGACCAGCGGATTGCCTTCGTGATCGGTTACCTTGCCCGTTACGTCGATCTCTTTCGACTGCGGAGCCGCGGGTTTCTTCTCTTTCAGGAAAAGCACGACCTGCATGTTGGCGATTTCGAATCCCAGATTGGTCGTCTTCAGCATGCGGCCGATCGCTTCCGCGACGGGCATATTCCGCGCCAAGAGCGAGACTTTTTGGGTCAGATCCGTTTTTTTGACGTCGTAGAAGAACGTGTATCCGCTCGTTTTTTCGATGGTGCCGATGGCTTCGGAAAGGGGGATTCCGGAGAAACTGGCCGTGATCCTCTTCTCCGTCCCCCGGCCCCTGGCCGAATGTTACCCCCCCCCACAAGACGAGCAGAAAGGTAACGAGGAAAAGTCTTGACTTCATATTTTTAAGGTTAAAGTTAGCGTTGCAGGAGGCTGGCTGCCGGCTTTTCCGACAGCTGCCTGATTGCAGATTCGATATGTCGCATCGCGGAGTTACAAACCCCGTTTTTTCGATATGCGAAGACAGTTGTCTTCCGTAAAGCGGTATTCTATGGGATTCAGACGGGCCATGATCCGCAGGACCTCTTCGATCGGTTCGTTGCCGAGGGTGAACGTGTAAACGTATTCGGTCGCTATCGCGGGATCGACGCTTATCCGGATGTCGTACCACCGCGAAAGGTAATGGCTGATGTATTGCAGGTCCTTTTCCCGGAAGACCAGCTTTTCCTTCGACCAGCACCGTTCGAGCTCGACATTTCCCTGCGAGATGGTGATGCGTCCTGCGGAGTCGCAGTCGGCGATCTCGCCGGGGACCATGAAAAACTCTTTCCCGGCCCGATTCAGCGATACCGATCCTTCGATGAGACCGACCACCGTCTTGCCCGGCACTTCGGTCGTGCGGACGTTGAACTCCGTGCCGTGTACGGCAACCGTCAGGTTTTCGGTCTCCACGACGAAACGTCGTTTTTCGTCCTTCGCCACGTCGAAGAATGCCTCGCCCGACAACCGTACCACCCGTTCGCCGTTTCCGATACCGGTGTTCAGCGTGAGCGTCGTGTTGTTGCGCATGAAGATTCTGGTTCCGTCGGACAGCAGAATTTCGGACTTCCCGCGGATCGTGGAGTACTGCTGTATGCGGAGTTCCTCTTCCGCTGCGGACCGGCCGGCGAGTTGCGACAGCACGTGTCCGCCTGCGATCAGACAGACTGCGGCGGCCGCCGCAATGGTCCGACGGAGCAGTTTTCCGGAGCGTCTGGCCGGCAGTCCGGGTTCCGATGCTTTTTTCGCAGCCGCACCGATCGTACGGGCCGAGAGTTCGCGCCAACCCTTTTCGACATCCGGTTCATAAGCCGCCTGCCGTGAAATGCCCTCCCACAGCCCGGTCAGCTCGCGGTAGATGCGTGCGTTGGAGCCGCTCGCAAGCCAGGCTTCGAGGCGGGCCTCCTGTTCGGGGGTGGAGGTTCGTTTCAGGCGGGCGATTATTTCATCCCAAGGTATGTCTTTGCCGATACTCATCTTATCCATAATATACAGGTAGGACACGAAAAACAGATGCAACCCTTACGCGAAAAGCCGCATATTTCAAAAAAACATACATAAAAAGGACCATCTTGTCCGTTATGTAGCTGCGAATCGCTTTGAGCGCTTTGGTGATCTGTGCTTCGACCGTCTTGACCGAAATGTTCAGTTGTTCGGCGATCTCGCGGTTGGACATCTCCTCGTTGCGGCTCTTCAGGAATACGTCCCGGCATTTGTCGGGCAGGGACAGGATGGCCTCTTCGATGAAATGGTTCAGCTCTTCGACCTCCATGTCGCGGTTCTCCTCGCAGCATAGTTCGACCATCACGTCGCTCAGGTATACCGAGGGACCGTTGTCGCGAAGGTAATTGATGCACCGGTTTCTAACCGACCGGAACAGATAAGCGCACAACGAACTTTTGATCCCGATCCGGGTCCGGTTCTCCCAAATGTGGATGAAGACGTTCATCACCACCTCCTCTGCCGGCTGTTCGGATTTCAGAATCAGTCTCGCATACCGGCACAAGGGAACATAATAGCTTTCGAAAAGGAGGCTGAATGCTTTTTCGTCATCCTTTTTAAGCAGTTCAAGCAACAGGCGATCGTTGAACTTTTTCAAAACGTTCGGGTATTCGGATTCGTGAATATCATCGTTTCGCTTTCCGTTCAGGCGCGAAGGGCAACGATACAAATATATCAAAATTTTCGTTCTTCGGGATACGAACGGGGCGAAACGGTCCACGGGCACAGGCGTAGTGCGCCCGTGGACGTTTGCTTACCGGACGCAGGCGCCCATTTGTCTGCCCGAACGGTCCGCTCCCGTCTGGTCTTTGGTGACGAGGCCGGCGTCGGTCGCGGGTACGAGCGTGTCCTTCGCCAGTGCGCTCAGTTCGCTGGCGCTCATGCCGCCCGTGACTGCCGGGTTGTCCGAACCGGTCAGGGCGATCGTGCTGGTGTGGCCGCCGTTGTCCCCGAAGGAGCCGAACATCGTCGCCGCATCGAACTGTGCTCCCTCGGCGATGCTTCCGCCGGCGTCGTAAACCGCCGCGCCGACCACCGAGTTGCGGATCACGGCCCTGGCGGCCGATTCGTTGTCGTAGCCGATATCCTCCATTCCGGCCGTCGTGGCGATGTTCCCCGCGATGACCGAGTTGTAGATCCGCACCTTCGCGTCGGCGGTGCGTATTTGGACACCTCCGCCCGTGCTCTTTCCGTCGTTCTTGTGGATGGTGCAACTGATGACGTCGAGATCGCCCGAGTTCACGTTCAGGGCGCCGCCCCCGCTGGCCGCCGATGACCTTGTTCTCGTAGAAGGTGCAGTTCACAAAAGGCTGCTTTGGCGGTCCACAGGCTGTAATATCCGGCGGCATCCCGGTTGTCCCCGAGGACTCCCGAACTGTTCTTGTTGAACGTGCAGTTGAAAGCGTAGGTTTCAGCCGTGATGCCTCCGCCTCCTGCCGCCTGGATGGCTGCGCTGTTACCGCCCGCCTGGTTGTTCTCGAACGTACAGTCGTACAGGTAAACTACCGAACAGTCGTTGCAGATGCCGGCTGCGGGAGCTCCGGCGCCGTTCGTCTTGTTGTCACGGATCCGGCAGCGGGTGAATCGCACCTCTGTCGCCTTTTTGAGGTACACGCCGCCGCCGTCGTGGGTCTCTGCCGTGTTGTTGGCGATGACGCAGTCCTCCAGTTCGGCTCTGGTGGCTCCCTGCACGACGAGTCCGCCGCCGTTGCGGGTCTGGCAGGCTTCTCCGTTGACCGTGGGACCGAGTTTTGCCACCGCGACGCCGTCCTGAATGTATAGTCCTTTGACTTTCACCGATTCGCCCTCTGCGAGCGGAGCGCTGATCACCATGACGTGGTAGGCATTCGCCGTTTCCGAGAGTTTGCCGCTGAGAATGGTCTTGTTGATCGCCGGATCGGCGGTGGCGTCCTCCTCCGGAGCGGCAGGATAGCCGCCTATGAGCGTGATGTTCTTGTCGATTTCAAACGTTTTGTTGTTGTCGTCGCCGGAGGTTTCGGTGCCCGTCAGGAATTTGGTCGGGGTATAGGTTCCGGCCGCAATGTGGATCTCTTCTCCGGCAACAGCCTCCCCGAGCGCCCATTCGAGGGTCGTGGGTTCGTCCCAATGGAGACCCGAATTGTCGGTGGAACCGTTCTCCGTCACGTAGAATTTGCGTTCGCCGGCCGGGGCTTCGGTCCCGGCGGCCTGGGTGATCGTGATCTCCCGGGCGTTCTCTTCGTCAATCCATACCACGACGACGGCGCTGCGTTCCTCCTGCGTGCGGTTCTTTTCGACGGTGATGACCATCGTGGCGTTGCCGATGCCCCACGAAGGGCTCACTTTGATGAAATCCTTGTTCGCCTGTGCCTCCCAGGGGGCTTTGGTCTTGATCTCGATGTCGTATGTTTCGGCCGTTGCCACCGCCTCGATGGTCAGGGGCTGACCGTGAGTCCGTCGCCGGCTGCGGGACCATCGCCCGTGTCGCTGTCGGAGCAGGAGAGCATGAGTGCGGCCGAAAGTCCCGGAAGGATTGTTCCCAGTTTTCTGAAATTCATAAAAGTTTCGTGTTAAAGGTTTGATTTGCGCCGGGACGAGCGATCGTTCGGTCGCTCGCTCCGTTCCGGCTGTCGTGATGGTCGTTTTGCGGGGCCGCGGATGCGCTGGCTCCGGTGTACGGAAGTTTCGGAATCGTATTGCGGTTCTACATAGGCTCGAAGTTTTCAGATTCGTTTCATTCGGTTCGGGATGGTTTCTGCACGGCCGTCGCAGTTGCGCAAATGCCGGCAGTACCGTGGTTCGGACGGCGATGCGGGACATTTGTTTCATGATAATGACACGAAAAATATCTGTCACCCTTACGTCCGGAAAACAAATTTGTCAATTCTCCGGTTTCCTTTTGCCGTCTCTGAGGCTGTTCGGCCGGCTGCGACCGTACGCAGGGACGCCCGGCGGGACAGTCCGACGTCATAGCCTTCGCCTGCGATCCGATACCTGTCGTCCGGGTCGGGTTCATCGGGCCGGGTATGCGCGGCATCGGTGCCGTCGGACGGTTCATGTACCTCGACAGCGTGGAGGCCGCGGCCTTTTGCGATCCGGAAGAGGCGAATCTCGCACGCAGCCGGGCCGTGCTCCGGGAGAAGTCGAGGCCGGAGGCTGCGGAGTGTACGGGTCCGGACGGCTGAAAGCAGTTGTGCGAGCCGTCGGTGCTTGCGGGGAGCCGTCCGTCGAGATTCCCGGCTTCACGCGCGGAGCCTGGAAAAAAACGGACCGTCTGGAGTTCGCCGGTGTCCGCTGATCCGGATACGGGAACAATCCGGTTTCAAATTGCAATCGTTCGATTTTTGCGGAATTCTACGCGTCGTACGGGGGAAAGGAGAAATTATTTTTTTTTCGTTGAGAGGCGAAATTTGCGATTTTTTCCGGTGTAATTCCAGAAAATATGTTAAAAACAGTAACCAAATTCTATGATAATGCTTACAGATTGTACGAACGTGTTTTCCGATGCGTATTTTCGGCCGTCAGCGGTTTGAATGGACAGCGATTAACATTTTATTCAAAACGACGGGTCGATTTCGGGATATTCTTGTGATAGGGAAAGCAAAATTCCGGTTTTGACGGGCTTTTTTCATCATCTTACGAATTGTTGGATAAAATCGCGGCAAAAGTATTTATTAAAATTTGTTAAAATATTCGGGGGGGGGGTAGATCAATATTTCATAACGCATGTCCGGAAAAGTCGTTCCGAAATCCGGAATCCGCCGAAAACTGAAACCCGGATTTTTCTTTCTGTTTATTAGAAAGATGCGGAAATGCAACGGACGATAAACGCCGCGATATGCCACTGTGTGCATGATTTTCTGTTAAGAATTGAAATAGGCCCCTGCTTTTTTATGTGAATCAAAAATCTCTACATTTGCCGCGTAAGCAATTTAATTACATGCAAAGAATTCTACTCAAACTAAAGCTTGCTTGCATTTACGGTATTCGCGATTTCCCGAAGCTCCGCGGCCGTCCGGACCGAGGGGGGGATCCGTCACCGTTAGCGGAGTAGTCACCTCCGCGGAGGACAAGCAACCCCTTATCGGGGTAAGTGTGATTTCCGGCCCGTCGAGCGGCGTCACGACCCTTGCGGACGGAAAGTATTCGATTCAGGTCGCCCCCGGCACCAAACTCACGTTCCAGTACATCGGTTACAAGCCCGTGGAATATCTCGTTCCGCAGGGGAAGACGAGTGTGACCTATAATCTGGAGATGCAGAGCGACGCCCAGACGCTCGACGACGTGGTCGTCATCGCCTACGGCGTGCGCAAGAAAGGCTCGATCACGGGCTCCGTGTCCACGGTCAAGGCCGAGAAGTTCGCGGATACCCCCACGGCGGCCTTCGATCAGGCGTTGCAGGGACAGGCTCCCGGTCTGTCGGTCATCTCCAATTCGGGCGAACCGAGCAAGGCGGCCGTGTTCCAGATCCGCGGAACGAACTCGATCAACTCGGGGACCTCGCCGCTCTTCATTCTGGACGGCGTGCCCATCGAGAGTTCGGATTTCAATGCGATCAACCCGGGCGATATCGAGTCCATCACGGTGCTGAAGGACGCTTCATCGACCTCGATCTACGGCGCCCGTGCCGCCAACGGCGTTGTGGTCATTACGACCAAGCGGGGGCATTCCATGGATCAGGCCCAGGTGGCGTTCCGTGCGCAGTACGGTTTCTCGCAGCGGCGCGTGCGAAATGGAACATGATGAATACCGCCGAGCGCATCCGGTTCGAGAAAGAAGTCGGGCTGGACGCGGGCCAGGACTACGACGTGCTTTCGCGTACGGATGTAAACTGGTTGGATGCCGTTTTCAACGACAGCGCCCCGCTGCAAAGTTACGAGGTGTCGGTCAATCGCGCCACGGAAAACCTGAACTATTACGTCTCGGGCGGCTTCTACGATGCCGAGGGCATCGCCCAAAGCTCCTCGTTCCGGCGGTACACGCTGCGGGCCAATACCGATGCGAAGGTGGCCAAGTGGCTCAAGATGGGGACCAACACCATGCTGACCTACGAGGAGGCCGAGCAGGCCGACGAGGGGGAACCCGCCTTGTCGAGCCCCATTTTCGCCTGCCGCCTGATGCTTCCTTACTGGAATCCCTACCGCGAGGACGGTTCGATCGCTTCGCAGGGCGACGGCAGTTGGACGGGAACGGGCGTGAATCCCCTGGAGTACATGGCGAACAATCCCGTGAAAAATAAGAAGTACAAACTGATCTCGACGATTTACGGTGAGGTGACCCCCGTCGAAAACCTCACGATTCGTGCCCAGCTGGGTGTGGACTTCTCCCATTCGACGGGATTCGGGCAATCCTATCCCAGCTATATCATCAACAACGGAGACGGCAGCGCCGGACGGAGCTCCACCGACATTCTGAACCTCACGGAAACCACGACGATCAACTACCGCCTGAATATCAACGGAGATCACGATTTCAATTTCATGGTGGGGCAGGAAGGCGTGGACTATACCTCCGAAGGGTTCCAGGTTTGGACCGCCGGTCATACGAACGACCACCTCACGAACGTATCGTCGGGCACGCGCGCTTCGAGCTGGAACGACGTCACCACGTCGTATGCCTATCTTTCGTTCTTCGGCCGTGCCGAATACAACTATCGGAACCGCTACTACGCCGACTTCTCGGTGCGCGCCGACGCTTCGTCGCGTTTCGGCAGGAACAACCGCTGGGCGGGCTTCTGGTCGTTGGGTCTGATGTGGAACGCCCGTCAGGTGCGCTTCCACTGCAGAATGTCGATTGGCTGACCAACGCGCAGGTGGCTTTCAGCACCGGTACGTCGGGTAATTCCTCGATTCCGAATTTCGACCACCTGGCGCTGGTGAGCGGCGGTCCGAACTACGACGGCAGCGCCGGTACGTATCCGTCGCAGAGCGGTAATGAGAGCCTCACGTGGGGAAGACCTGGTCCACGAACCTGGCTCTGCGTCTGGGCTTCTTCGACCGTGCGAATCTCGAAGTGGAGTTCTACAACAAGAAGACGACCGACATGCTGATGCTGGTGCCGGAGTCCTACGGAGTTACGGGCGAGGGCCAATATTGGGATAATATCGGCGCGATGGTCAACCGCGGCGTGGAGATCAACGTGAACGGCGATGTATTCCGTACGAAAAACTTCGTCTGGAATCTGAACGCCAACGTCTCTTACAACCGCAACAAGCTGACGGAGCTCTACGGCGGCGTGACGGAATACGTCAATTCGACGACGGGGTTGAAGTATCAGGTGGGCCACGAGGTCGGCGAGTACTTCTTCAACCGCTTCGCCGGCGTGAACCCCGCCAACGGCGATGCCCTCTGGTACACGAAGGACGGCGAAATCACCACCGAATACCGCGAGGAGGACAAGGTGATGACCGGCAAGTCGTACAATACCCCGTGGATGGGCGGCTTCGGCACGACGCTTTCGTGGAAAGGGATCTCGCTCTCGGCTCAATTCTCGTGGATGGCCGACCGCTGGGTCTTCAACAACGACCGCTATTTCGAGGAGAACAACGGCAACTATTCGGGCTACAACCAGTCGAAGCGGCTGTTGTACGACCGCTGGAAGCAGCCGGGCGACGTGACCGACATTCCGCGTTACGGCGTGGTGGCGCAGCAGGACGACCGTTTCCTCGAGAACTCGTCGTTCATACGTCTGAAGAACCTCACGATCTCATACTCTTTCCCGAAGGAGCTGCTGCGCAAGACCCGCTTCCTCTCGGCCGTGCGCATCTACCTGCAGGGACAGAACCTGCTGACCTTTACCGATTTCACCGGACTGGACCCCGAGTATGCGGGCAACGTCTATATCGGACAGTATCCGGCCACGCGCCAATACACGATGGGAATCGACATCACATTCTAAACTGCGACATACGATGATGATTCAGAAAATAAAAACCTATGCGGTGCTGACGGCCGCGGTGTTCACCCTTTCCTCCTGTTTGGACAAGTATCCGGAGGATTCGATTCCGTCGGACGGTGCGCTTACGACGGTCAGCGAGGTGAACGAGGCGATCATCGGCATTTACGCCTCCTTCATGAGCAGCTCCCTCTATTCCGGGAACCTGACGCTGCTTCCCGATATCCAGACCGACCTGGTCTATGGCGTGAACGGCAATACGGGCGTTTACGGCGACGTTTGGCGCTGGAACGACATTCTCTCCACCAATCCGGAGATCGAGTCGGTTTACGGAGCTCTGTACACCGTTATCAACCGCTGTAACTTCGTTCTCGACCGTGTCGATGCCGTCCGTGCGGCGACTACGGACGATGAGGAGCTGGACCTGCTGGACCAATGTTGCGGCGAAGCCTATTTCGCCCGCGCGCTGGCATACTCGGAACTGATCAAATGCTTCTGCGAAGCCTACGAGAACGACGGCAAAGACGGCGAACGTCCGGGAGTCGTGCTTACGAAGCACTACAAGGGCGACGAGCCGATGCGGCGCGCCTCGCTGGAGGACTCCTACAAGTTCGTGCTCGATGATCTCGACAAGGCTGCGGAGTTGTTGAAGCTGGAGGACGACTTCACTCCCTCGAACACCCAGCTTTACAGCACGGGGTATTTCAACGAATACACCATTTATGCCCTGCGGGCGCGCGTGTCCCTTTACATGAAAAACTGGGAGGATGCCGTGAAATACGCCACCGAGGTAATCGACAGCGGTTATTACACGCTCACCAGTTGCAATCAGTATACGACGGTCAGCGGTTCGCAGGTGAATCTGTACCAGTATATGTGGGCGATGGACGTATCGACCGAAACCATCTGGCAGATAACCTTTACGATCAACTCCTACGGCGGTGCCCTGGGAACGGTTTTCGCCAACTACGACAATACGAGCTACCGTCCCGACTACGTGCCGGCCTACTGGGTCCTTTACGATCTGTACGACAGCAACGACCTGCGTGCCACGTCGATTTTCGGCGAGGTGACCACCGGTTACAGCCACGGGCTGACATGGCCGCTGCTGACCAAGTATTTCGGCAATCTGTCGTTTACGAGCAACAATAGCTACGGCGTTACGATGCCCAAGGTGTTCCGCCTTTCGAGCAATACCTGATCCGTGCCGAGGCCTATGTGCAGCAGGGCGATTACAACAGCGCCGGCAAGGACATCACCAAACTGCGGACGGCCCGTTACTCCAGCTACGGCAGGCTCGACGTCCATGACTGCGGACAACGCCATGGACATCATCGAGCAGGAGCGCGTGAAGGAGCTTTTTACATGGAGGGTTTCCGCCTGCACGATCTCAAACGCTGGCACAAGGGCTTCGAGCGCGAGCCGCAGGAACAGTCGCTCTCCAACGGCAGCAGCCTGAAGGTCGAGGCCGACGATCCGCTGTTCGTGTGGCCGATCCCGCAGCACGAACTCGACGCTCCGGGCTCGGAGATCGAACCCAACGAAAGTAACAAATAAACATTGGGAATATGAATACGATGAATATACGATTCATGAAATATGCGGTCGTGGCTGCGGTGACAGCGTTGTCCGTCGGCTGCAAGACCGGAGATTTCACCTATACGGGTCCCGATTACCTCATGTTCGCCGACACCATGTACCGGTACGGGGTGCAGCAGAGCAACGAGATCTTCAACGTCCGGGTATCCGCTACCCGGGCGGCGGATTACGACCGCAAGGTCGGCGTGGAGATCGTCGACCGAGAGAGCAACGCCGTGGAGGGGCGTCACTACCGGCTGCTCGCCAGCACGGTAACCATTCCTGCGGGGCGGCTCGCCGTCGATGTGCCGGTGCAGGGCATCTATGAAAATATCGGTGCGACGGATTCGCTGGGCTTCGCGCTGAACCTGATCGTGCCGGAGGATAAACAGTGGGATCACTACGGAACACGTACCAAGGTGGTGATGCAGAAAGTCTGCCCGTTCGACATCAACAATTTCACGGGTTACTGTACGGTCACCTCGACGTTCTTCATGTCGGACTTCGTGCAAAGTACCAACACCATGCGGCTGATCACTTCGGATGCGGTCGAAGGCAAGGAGAATACGGTCGTGCTGCACGACCTCCTTTACGACGGCTACGACGTGGAGATTTCGTTCGACAGCAGCGACGTGCTGGAACCTGCTGTGAATATGGAGGAGCAGGCGTGCGGTTCGACCGGCGAGGTGATCGGATCGCTCTTCGGCGACGGCAGGGTGGTGATGTACCAGCCGACGACCTATACCTCCTATTACAGCACGTGCGAGAATTTCGTATTGCAGTATTTCACGATGATCGTGCGTAACAAGGACGGCTCGATCTACGGTTCGCTCGGAACCTATGTGAATATCATCGAGTGGATCAGCGACGCCGAGGCCGAAAAACTGAAGGAACAGGGATATTAATCATAAAAATCATACGACTATGAAAACGTTGAATGGAATGATAGGCCGGGCGATGGCCTGGACGGCGATGCTGGCGATGGCGCTGAGCGTCGGCGGTTGCTCGGACAGCGATAGCGACAACGACGGCCCGGGCGATGTGACGTTTCCCGAGAAGGATGCGATAACGGTCGATGCCGGGCAGGACCGGACTTTTGACGTTCTCCGCCGATGCGGAGTGGAAACTGACCAGCAACGCCAGTTGGTGTCGTTTCGTGGACGGGGATTTCGTGCAGACCACGATCAGCGGCGAAGCGGGCGACCAGTCGGTTACGATCCGCGTTTCGGATGACAACCAAAATTCCGAGAAGGACGATGTCGCTGAGATTACAATGGCTATGGGCGGTAAGTCGCAGGTGATTTACGAGATCACGCGGCCGCGCAAGGGAGCGTCGTCCCTGATCGTGAAGGATGAGAGCGGCAAGGTGATCGATACGGAGAATCCGCTGCTCGTCAAGGGCGGGAATATCACTTCGCCGGTCCAGACGACGGTCACGCTGGAGATCGACGACGCAAGTGCCCAGCTTGGTGTTTTGACGGACAAAACCGCTTCGTGGGTGACGGTTACGGCGCTAACGGGCACGAACGACTATGCGGTCAGTTTCAAGGACGACAATGCCGACGGAAAGAACCCGAAATACGCGATCCCGGCAGAGGAGAATGCCGTAATCACTTTCGCGGCCCAGAAGAACGGCAGTACCGTCGCCGAGGTCGCCATTCCCATTTACTATGAGGGCTATGCCGAGGGCGCTTTGATCTTAGACCCCAGTTACATGAGCGTAACGGTGAGCGAAGACGGGCGGACGATGACCGGTGAAGGCGGTGTGAGCGGCAGTGAGCGTCGATTACGGCGGTGAACTGATTTCCACCGTTACGACCCGCAACGATGCGTTTGAGATCGTGGAGATCGCCTACACGGCGACATACGACCAGTGGGGACTCCGACGGAGGTGAACTATGATTTCTCGGCGAACGGCGATCTGGATTGGGTCACGACTTCGAAGATCGCCGGCGAGACCGATGCCAACGTCAAGAATCGCGTCCGGCTGACGGTCAGCGAGCCTTCCCGAAGGGGAGGAGCCGCGCAATGCGACGGTGATGATCTTCCCGAAGGCCGTTTACGATGAGATCAAGGACGATCTCCAGGGTAATATCATCGACAGTGAGGGGGACCAGGCGACCCACGACATCAAGTCCGCCTACAACACGTATATCATGGCCAACCTCACGCAGGGATCGGAGAGTGCGGAGCCCGAAGGAAGCGTTTCGTTCGCCGGTTACTATTACACCAGTTTCGACGGGGAGGCCATGGCGATGACTTTCGAAGAGGTCGCCGGTATGGGTGCGGGACTCGAGCCTAAGATGGAGAACATCAGCGACACTCCCGAAGGCGACGCGATCTTTTCGGACTACGGGCTTTCCGTGATGCCGAATAAGAACGTCTGGAAGGCGACCGTTCCGGCCGGAATGATGGGTGACGCGAGCAACCGCCTGGGTATCGCGGCCGTCGGCATGCCGGAAGGTGCGATGCTGGGAGAGGCTTTCCCCGTGAGCGGCATCACCGGCGAAGCGGTCTCCGCCCCGACGACGGGCGGGCAGACGGTTTCGCTCTGGAGCGTCTATATCGCTGACGGCGGGAAACCCTCCGGATATCAGGTCGTCATCATGAATCAGAACAGCGGGATTATAGAGGCTGTATGCGTGGTGGAGGTCACCGACTGATCCGCACGAATGGAAAACCGAATTGAATGAACGATATGAATCGAATGAGAAATATAGTGAGCCGCCTGTTCCTCTTCCCGCTTTGCGCACTTCTGTGGGGGTGTCGTGGCATCGGGTTGTTCCGATGAGGGAGACGGGTTACAGCCGGGCAAGTACGGATACGTGCAGTTCAAGCTCTACAAACTGGCATCCTACGATAAGGATACCGGCGGGGAGACGACGCAGCGGCAGACTTCGCAGGCGTTTACCCGTGCCGGGGCGGACAAGCTGGGCGATATCCGGAAAATGGAGATCGAGCCCGTTACGGGGAGACCAGCATCACGCAGACGCTGATCCTGAACTCTTACAATGAGGAAAACGCCGAGTTCGGCCTGCGGACCGACAAATTGCAGTTGCTCGCCGGCGAGTACCGGATCGTAGGCTACCGGCTTCTGGACAAACTGGATGAGGAGATACCGAACGCGGCGGCTCCCATCGACGAAGCGTTCACGGTCGTGGCGAACGGACTGACGGTGAAGGACCTGACGGCCGACGTGCAGGCCCGCGGCATGGTGCAGTTCCGCCTGACGAAGGAGGGGTTGCCGGAGATCGGGCGTGCTGCTGCGACGCTCGCTGCCGACGACGGGGACAAATCGTTCCTGTTCAGCAATATCGCTTTGGTGAGCGTTACTGTGAAAAACACGTTCACGCAGGACGAGATTGATTTCGAGGAGTTGAAAGTGACCTATGAGGAGCAATACGAAGAGTCGCCCTCGGCGGATGATCCCGATGACAAATACAGGGATGTCGGCACGGCCAGGTGCGATTCCGTCGTATGGCTGCCGACGGGAACGTACCGGGTAACGGCGTATACGGTTTATTCCAAATCGGGGAGCACGAAAACGGCGTTGGATACCCGTATGGGGCTTCAGGGCAAGGAGTTCACGGTCGCAGACAACGAGCCTGACCGAGGATGCCGAGATTCCGGTGCAGCTTTCGGAGGAGGCCGAGAACATCAAGGACTACAAGGCGCTGCGCGAAATATGGGAGGCGCTCGACGGCAAGAACTGGAGCTACCGGGGCGAGGGCTCTCCGGCCGGCGCCAACTGGAACTTCAACAAGGAGATCGACATGTGGGGCGACCAGCCCGGCGTGGGGCTGAACAGCGAGGGGCGTGTTACGTCGCTGTCGCTGGCCGGATTCGGAGCCAAGGGCGTCGTCCCCGATGCCATCGGCCAATTGACCGAATTGCGGATTCTGTCGTTCGGTTCCCATGACGAAGAGATCGGCGGCGCGCAAGGCGGCGGTCAGCTTTTTCGGTCCGAACGGTATTCATCCGGACATGACCGATGCGCAGAAACAGAAGATGCGGATGCACTACTACGATATGTTCGTGCGCCGCGATTCGCGCGAGGATCTCTCCGAAATGTTGCAGTGGGTGATCAACCGCGATCCGAAACAGAAGAAGATCGTCAAGAGCAGCCGTATCGAGCCGAAAGACGTGCCGGCAGGCAATACGACCAACGGCATTACGGCCATCTCGAAAGCCGTGATGCGGCTCAAGAATTTGCAGCAGCTCTTCATCGCCAACGCGCCGATCGAGGCCGGGGATGTCTTCACCGACTGGCAGGGCGAGAATACGGCCTACCGTGAGCAGTGGGCCGAGGAGTCGAAGAACTGGAAATGGGGCGACCTGACCGATCTGACGGATATCGAACTCTACAACAACCCGAATTTCACCGAGCTGCCGGCGTTCCTCCGGGAGCTGCCCGAACTGCAGGTGCTCAACGTGGCGTGCAACAAGGGAATCGCCGACATGGGCAGGGAGTGGCGTCGTCTCGTCATGGGCGACGACGAGACCCAGACGGCCGTGGCCGCCAAGCTTCAGATGATGTACCTGAGCTACAACAACCTGCCGGAGTTTCCCGAATCGGACGTGCTGCGGAGGATGAAGAAGCTGGGCATGATCGACTGCATCCACAGCGGTGTGAAGAAACTGCATGCTTTCGGTACGGAAATCAAGCTGGCGCAGGTGAGCCTCGACTACAACGAAATCGAGGAGATTCCCTCCGAGTTCTGCGGGTTCACGAACGAAACCGAGACGTTGAGTTTCACGCACAACAAGCTGAAAGAAGATTCCCAACATCTTCGACGCCAAATCCAAATACGTGATGGGCAGCGTGGATTTCTCGAACAACCAGCTCGGCGCGACGGACGGCAAGGCGTTCGATGACGACTTCAACGGTATCAATACCAGCGAGCTCAATCTTTCGAACAACCGGATCAGCGTTTTCCCAAGCAGCTCTTCTCGACGGGATCTCCGATCACGACGTTGAACCTGATGGCCAATATGCTGGCCGAGATCGAAGAAGGCGATCTGCAGGGCGAGAACACGCATCTGATCACCTCGATCGACCTGCGGTTCAACCGGCTCTCGGAGCCTGCCCGACGATTTCCGGGCCACGACGATTCCCTACCTACAGGGTTTCGACATCAGCTACAACCGGTGTGCGAAGTTCCCGACCAACGTGCTCAACTGCTACGAGCTCCAGGCCATCGGCGTCCGCCACCAGCGCGACGAGCAGGGCAACCGCATCCTGCGCGAGTGGCCCGAGGGTATTACGAATTGTCCGAGTTTGTTGCAGTTGCAGATCGGAGGGAACGACATCCGCAAGGTCAACGAGGCGATGACCTCGAAACTGTGGATCGTCGAGGTGAAGGACAACCCGAACATCTCGCTCGACGTGTCGGCGGTCTGCTCGCTCATCCAGCAGGGAATGTGGCTGCTCATCTACGACAAGACGCAGGATATCAAAGGCTGCGATGCATTGGATATCGAGCGGTAAGGACGTATAACATAAAAACTGAATCGGATGAAATTCAAGAATAAGATAGTGTATGGTCTGGTCCTCGGTGCATTTGCGCTGGCTTCGTGCCAGAAAGACGAGGACGGGCCGACGATCTCCGGCGATTCGCTGACAGTGGACCGCGAGGAGATCCTCGTGGGTCCCGACCGCATTCACGAGACGGTTCTGGTCACGGCATCGGACGATCTCGAATGGGTTACCAGCTCTTCCAGGTTCTTCGTGTCCACGACGCCTGCCAATGGCACGGGGTCGGCCGAGGTGACGTTCGTCATCGACTCCACGCTGGAGGCGGGCTCCCCGCACGGCGCAGGTCCGCATCATGAACCGCAACGACGAAAGCGAGCGGAAAATCATCAATATTACGCAGTTCGGCTATGGAAAACAGATTCTGCCCAGAAAGCCGGAGGTGCAGATCGAGAGTTCGGCGTCCTATGACGATCGTTACATCGATGCCACGATTACGACCAATGTGGCTTTCGAGGTCGATCCGGCGGTCGAGTATGAACTGGGCGAGGAACTGACGCCCGAGGACCAGGCGTCGTTGTCGGAGAGCGACCTGAAGAACTGGATCCGCATGGACGGCATAAAGATTCCCAGCGCGGAGGAACAGAATGCCGAACTGGACAGCAAGGATCGCCCGCGGTCGTTCGACATCCGGATTCCGTGGGAGATGAACACGATTCCCTATACGCGTATCGCGAAGATCAAACTGGTCCCGACCGATCCGGATGTCGAACTGGTGGATAAGGACGGCAATCCGACCGGAGAGGTATATATTACCGTGACTCAGGAATCCGCACAGCGCATTACGGACGACCGTGCGGGCGACTCGCTGGCCGTGGTGATGATCAACGAGAAGATCCAGAGCATGATTTCGTGGGATACGAGCGAGAACATGACCAACTGGGACGTGGTGACGCTTTGGGAGGAGACCGACGAGGACAAACCTTCCGAAGAGGCCGTGGGCCGCGTCCGTTCCGTGACGTTCTCGATGTTCAACCTTCAGGAAGGCGAGACTTTCCCGCGTGAGATCCGTTATCTGAAATACCTCGAATCGGTTACGCTTCAAAGCAACACCAACCGTCAGATCCGGGAGATGGACCTCGGCGAGGAGATCGGGGAACTGGAACACCTGAAGAACCTGACGGTGAATTCCTACGGTCTGAAGGGTCTGCCGGCGAACTTCGTCCGGTTGGGACAGACGTTGGAGAAACTCGATCTGGGCGCCAATAACTTCGCGAAGCTGACCAACATCACGACGGTCGTGAACAAGACCAACTTCCCGAAACTCAAGGTGCTGAAACTTTCCGGCAACCGCCGCAACGATACGACCGGCGAACTGAATACGGAAAACCGGGAAGAGCTTTACCGGCGGAGAACTCGGAATGTATCAGAATCTGACTACGGACAGACAGGCGTTCATCGACCTGCTGAAGTGGGATGCGCTGGAAGAGCTCAGCTTGTCGTACGAACTCTTCGAAGGCTCCCCTGCCGACCGACGAAGAGATGGCCGCCGCCGGATTCGTGACCTACAAGGAGACGCCGCAGGCGGAAGAGAAGTATCCGCTGTTGCAGGACACCTGCCGCTGGCTGCTCACCGACCGCGAGGTGGCACTTCCCGGCATGAACCGTAAGGTGAAGGGCAGCGAGGTGCTGTGCGTGCTGCCTTACGCCAAAGTATTCGCCATCAATCTGAACTTCCTGACGGGCGACGTACCCGACTGGATTCTGTTCCATCCTTATCTTCAGGAGTGGAATCCCGACTCGATGATCTTCAACCAATGGGAAGACGGCAAGGATACGCAGGGCAACTCCGTAGGTTTCGACAATGTGAAGAACAACCCGGATTTCGGATACGGATATTATTACGGAAACGGCAAGGAGGCGAACCGCAGCGAAGCGGCCTATCCGATGTACTACAACAAGTACGTGGGAGGCGGCGACGAAGGCGGCACGTGGCCCGACCAGCAGTAAAGAACGATAAAAAGCCAATGGATCTGATGAAGAGATATTATGTATATGCGGCGCTCTTCGCCTTTGCGTTGACGTCGTGCGTCAAGGAGGATCTGGAGCAGGGAACCCCTGCTCCGGCCCCCGGGACGGAAGTGAAGCTCCCGGCCGACGCCGAAGCGGGGGAGCTGCTGATCAAATTCAAACCCGAGATGTCGGATATTCTGGACCGGACGTTCACTCGGGCTACCCGTAACGGCGGCAGCGGTGTGATGACCCGTTCGGGCATTCCTTCGACCGATGAGATTCTGGATATTCTCGGCGGTTATCATTTCGAGCGTATCTTCCCGCGCGACGAGCGGAACGAGGCGCGGACCCGCGAAGCGGGGCTCCATCTCTGGTACAAGGTGAAATTCGACGAGAATGCCGATCTGCATGAAGCTGCCCGCAGGCTGAGCCTGCTGGGAGAAATCTCCGCCGTGCAGGGCAACCACCGGATCAAGCGCGCCTACGATGCCAAGCGGCTGAAAACCTACATGAGCAACGCCGCCGCACAGCGCCTCTCCGCGACGCGCGCTGCCGAGGACGACATCGACTTTTCGGGGCTGGGACTGCCGTTCGAAGCCGATCCCGCGCTGAAGTACCAGTGGCATTACAACAATACGGGCGACTATTCGTTCAAGGAGAACAATCCGGACGCGAAGGTCGTCGCCGGTTGCGACGTCAATTGCGTGGAGGCGTGGAAGATGTGCACGGGCGATCCTTCGATCGTCGTCGCCGTGCTCGACGAGGGTGTGATGTACACCCACCCCGACCTGAGGCCAATATGTGGAAGAACGACGGCGAGGTGCTCAATGCCGGCAAAGACGCCGACGGCAACGGCTATGAGGACGACGTTTACGGCTACAATTTCGTGGAGGACACGGGCCTGATTTCCTGGACGGGCGAGGGCAACACGGGCCACGGCACGCATGTCGCCGGAACCATCGCCGCCGTCAACGGCAACGGCCGGGGCGTCTGCGGCATCGCCGGCGGACACGACGGCAGCGGCAGCGGTGTGAAGATCATGTCGTGCCAGGTCTTTGCGGGCGACATGAGCTCCACGCTGGACCAGGAGGCCAAAGCGATCAAGTATGCGGCCGACAACGGCGCGGTCATCCTGCAATGCAGTTGGGGATATATCTCGGCCGATGCCAACCAGGCGATCTTCGGCACCGTGCTGGGCCCCGCCACCGAGGAGGAGTAGGGGAAGCGACCTATCCGCTGGAGAAAGAGGCGCTGGACTACTTCATCCAAAATGCCGGATCGCCCAACGGTGTTATCGAGGGCGGCATTGCGGTCTTCGCCGCAGGCAACGAGTACGCCGCCACCCCCTCCTTCCCGGGAGCCTATTCCAAGTGCGTGACCGTCGGAGCGCTGGATGCAGGGTTCACTCCCTCGAGCTTTACGAACTACGGTGTCGGGGTGGACGTGAGCGCTCCGGGCGGCGACATGGAGTACTACGGCAAGGTCGGCGAGGAGGATCCCGAAGGGTGGCTCGACGAAGGCGGTACGCCCGTCATGGGCTACGGCTCGGTCCTTTCCACGTGGTTCATCGACGGCCAGCCGGCTTATGGCTATATGGATGGCACCTCGATGGCTTGCCCGCATGTGTCGGGTGTGGCGGCGCTGGGATTGTCGTATGCCGTGCAGAAGCGGCGCCATTTCAAGGCCGACGAATTCGTTTCCCTGCTGAAGCAGTCGGTTAAGGAGATCGACGACACCTACCTGAAAGGCAACAAACTCTACTACTACACTCACAACTATGCGAGCGCTCCGGCTACCAAGATGGCTTTGGCCGATTACCGCGGTAAGATGGGTACGGGTATGGTCGATGCGGGGAAGCTGCTGAAAGCGGTCGAAGGGGCCGGTTTGGAGATGAAGCTTCCGAACATGTACGTCTCGACGGACGGATCGGCGACGCTCGATCTGGCGTTCTACTTCGAGAACGGCCGCAACTTGACCTATACGGTCTCGGTGGCCGATGCGCAGATCGCCGAAGCGTCGGTTTCCGGAACGATGCTGACGGTCGGAGGCGTGGCTGCCGGATCGACGAAAATCACCGTCAAACCCTCCGTCGGACAGGAGCAGACGATGATCGTCACCGTGCGGAAAAATGCCGGCGACAGCGGTTGGATGTAGAATTGAATGGCCTGTGAAGCGGATTCGAAAGATATGGCTTGTCGCGGCCCTTTGCTCGGCGGCCGCGATGTCCTCTGCGGGTTTTGCGCAGGAACTTCCCGACCGTTCCGAGGCAGCCGTCGATTCGCTGCTCGATCCTCCGCTCGCCGCGGTCCGGCCGTTGCGCTTCGAACGCGCGACGGCCGATCTGGGGACACTCCGCGAGGAGGATGCCCCCGTACGCCGGCGTTTCGTATTCAAGAACCGGAGCGACGAAACGATTGCCATCGTCCGGGTCAGCGTCGGGTGCAGGTGTCTCGCGGCCGAGTGGCCGAAGGGCGGCATCGCCCCCGGAGCCGAAGGTGCGATCGAGCTGACGTACGACCCCGAGAACCATCCGGGACGGATCGACGTAAGTGCTTTCGTCTATGTATCGGGACCGGACCGCAGGCCCGCTGCGCGGCTGACGTTCACGGGCGAAGTACTGCCTGCGGCGAATCCCTGGGCGCGCTTCCCGCATGCGATGGGGGCGTTGCGGCTCAAACAGAAGGGCGCGGAGTTCCGCGGACTGGAATCCGGAGCGAAGGCTACGGAACGTATCCTTTGCGGCAATGCCGGCGAACGGCCGTTGCGGTTGTCGGCGGAGCTGATTCCCGATTTCGCGGCGTTCCGCACGGAGCCGGAAACGATTCCGCCGGGCGGCGAGGCCGACATCGTGATTACGGTTGACGCCTCGGAAATTCCTCCCGCGCGGGAAACGGATTTCTCGTTTCCCGTCATCGTCGCAGGCGTGGACGGAAGGCCGTCGGAGAGAACCCTGACCGTCAAGATAAATCGAAAAAACAAGAACATAACAGACTGAATGATATGAAACATCTTTTTAAGATCGCCCTGCTGGCCTCCTGCCTGCTCTGTTTCGCCGCGTGCGACGATGACGAATCCCGGACTCCGGAGATCGAGGTCACCCCGGCCTATCTGAACGGGACCTGGACGCTCGCCGAGTGGAACGGGGCGCCCCTGGCCGACGGACTTTACCTCTACATTACGTTCAACCGCCGGGAGAGGACCTATGAAATGTACCACAATTTCGACAGCATGTACGCCCGGCTCGTCACCGGTTCGTTCAATGTCGAAGAGGACAAGGAACTGGGCTATGTCATCAGCGGCGACTACGATTACGAGAACGGCGACTGGACCCGCGAATACGTCGTCTCCGATCGGCTCGAAGACGCGATGACATGGACGGCGAAGGACGATGCCGGAGACGTGCACCGTTTCGTCCGCTGCGAGAAGGTTCCCGACGAGATCGTGGACGAAGCGAAATCCGATACGGAGGCAGACGCTGTAAAGTTATCCGTCATTTTTCTGACGATGCTCCCGACTCCGTGGGGGGAATCCCCGGGTGTCGGGAGTTTTTTGAATCCGAAGTTCCCCCTAAAAAAAATGTTCCTATGAAAAAGTTTTTGCTTTCGATGGCATCGTTGATGCTCCTGTTGGGAGGAGCCTGCAACGATGACAACGGCGAGGGGGGTAAAAATCCTCCTTCCATCGAGGTAGGTGAGGTTTCGTTCTCCGAACAGGACGGCACGGCCAAAGTCGAGGTCCGTCCCTCCGAAAACACCGAGACCTGGTATTGGAAATGCGTTCCGGCCGGGGAGGAGGCCGATTACGAATCGGTGACCGGAAACGAGGCGACGACGCTCGACCTGACCGTGACGGTGGATGTGGACTACGTCGTTTCGGTCTATGCCGAGAATGCGGACGGGAAAAGCGATGTCGTCACGAAAGATTTTAAGATCAGCTCGGCAGAGCTGAAGGGCGAACTGGTGGAACTCACGGTGAAGAACCTGACGGCTTTTTCGCTGGACGTGGATGTGAAGAAGAGCATCAAGTGCTCCAAATACGTGATCACAGCCATGCAGAAGAATTCTTATAACGAAGAGTACTTCATCCAGTCGGCCGAAACGTCGCTGAGTCCGAATCCGGATTATCCGATGCAGCCGTTCAACTGGAGCGACAAGAGCGCGACGTTCACCGAACATACGTTGGTCAAGAATAGGATGGCGGATGATCCCGAGAGCGAAGGCGTTAAGCCTCACTTCGAGCGAAGACGACGATATGAACAAGATGGTGGTTTGCGTTTATGCGTTGCCTGCAGGCGACGGGCAGGCTGAAGTCTTTACTCAGGATTTCACCGTTCCGGAACCCTCCGATTACGACGGTTCGATCGAGGTGCAGATCGCTATCGCCGACGAGGACATCACGCTGACGTCGGTGGCTGCGACCATCACGGCGGGCGCGGGCTGCAAAAAAGATTTTCACTTCCTGATCGGGGCGTCGGATTACGATCCTTTCGACGAGATCACCGACGAGGCGAAGCGGAAGGAACTGCTCACGGTACTCGGCAACAATCGGCAGGTGCTTCCCTATACGGAGCCTTACAAGGTGGATTTCACGCATAACATGACGCCTAATACGACGTGGCGACTTTATGCCGTACCTATCGCCGAGGACGGTACGATCGGCAAGGTGACCTACGAGGACTTCACGACGAAGAAGCCGGTCTTCGATGGTACGGGCGAGATCGTTTCCGCCGAACTCTCCCAGACGACTCCCGAGGCCATCGAGTTGAAACTGATGACGAGCGGCGACGTCGAGAAGGTGCGCATCTTCTGCTGGTCGTATAACGAGTGCTACAATATCGTCGGCGACCCACCAGCTGAACTAACACACCTTTTGCTGATTGCGAATGCAAAGGTAGTACAAATTTTCGAAAATACAATACTTCCCTTTATTTTTTGAAGAAAGAAAATTGCACGCTGCCGTAACTTCTTAATTGCCAGAAAGCGTCTCGATCCGAAAAATCCATGTTACGGGAGTGTTCGAAGATCAGCAGACCGCCTTCGCGCAACAACCCGTTGTCCAGCACCAGCCGGACGATTTCCCCGCTGCCTTCCAAATCGTACGGGGCGTCGGAGAAGACGATGTCGAACTGTTTCGGGCAGCTTTTCAGGTAGAGAAAGGCGTTGGCCTTGACTGGATAGATCGTTTCGCATCCCAGCTCCCGCGCCGTCTGCCGGATGAAGTTGTAGTGCACGGCGTTGATTTCGACTGCCGTGACGCTGCGAGCGCCGCGCGAAGCGAATTCGTAGCTGATCGATCCCGTGCCAGAGAAGAGGTCGAGTACGTCGCACTGTTCGAAATCGACCAGATTGGTCAGGACGTTGAAAAGGTTCTCCTTGGCGAAGTCCGTCGTGGGACGCGCCCGCAAATTCTTCGGAGGGTTGATCGCCCTACCCTTGTATCTGCCGCTGATTATTCGCATCGTACATCCCTGAAATACTTCCGCAACTGGCGGGCCAGCGTGTCGCTTCCCGACAGGCAGAGCGGATAGGTTTTGAGCGGAAACGTCCGGTCGAGCCGGCCGAGGTAATAGAGGACGTCGGCCGTCCCCTGCGCCCGTACCACTTCGGCCAGCCGCAGCACGTTGTCGTAAATCTTTATGTAGAGCAGCCCGTCGGTATGGATCAGCCATGCGCCCTGTCCCGCAAATTTCGGCTGAAACAGCAGCGGAGAGGTAAAGGTCACCCGATCGCCCGCCGTCTCGGCCAATTGACGGCGGCACTCCTTGTCGACGGCCATTACGGCGATCTGCTGCCGTTGCGGATCGCTGTATACCGCACACTCCGTCTCCGCACAGCCGAGCCCCGCCAGCGCAAGGTAGTTCGGAGCCGATTCCCGTTCGAAGACCTCGGCCGGTACCAACAGCGTTTTGTGCGTCAGTACCGAACATACGACGCGGTCGGCAGCTGCATACTCTGCCGGCAGCTCTTTCGGAAAAGAATGTCCACCCGACCGAAGCCGGATGGACATCTCTTTCGAAGGAGTCGCGGAATTACTCCCAGTTGCCTGCTTCATTGTTCGCACCCTCCATCGAACCGAACTTGATTCCGGGATACTTGTCGTAGGCGACGACCTCCGGAGCCTTGATGAGGTTGATCACTTCCTGACGGAACGTAACCGTATCGAGGAACTTCACGTAGGGGGCCTTGACCTCGACGACCGGAACGACGACCTTCGACTCGGTCGTAACCATGCCGGCTGCGATCGTGAATTCGGCCTGCTTGTTCGTTCCCGGTATGTAGCGGAAATTCTTCACCTGATCGGGCGAAAGCTTCTTCGGTGCGAAGATCGTGTCGATAACGGCTACCGTGAAGGTTTCGATATTTTTCTTGCCGGCTTTTTTCAGCTGTGCCATGGCCACCGAGTCGTCCTCGTCGACGATACGGCGCTGACCCTCGATCGAATCGTTGAGAACGAAATTGATCAGCGTATCGAAATCGCCCGTAAAATGCTGGTATTTGGACTTGAACGCACGTTCGGCGGTACGAATGTCCTTGATGCGCTCGATAACGGCCTCTTCCTTCGCTTTTTTCACGTTTTCAAAACGGATGGGTGTCGAAATCTGATCGTAGATGACATATACCAGACCTACGATCACCAAGGCAAGAATCAGTTGAACGATTTTTTTCATTTCAATTATTTGTTTAAGTTTGTATCCCGTTTAAAAAGGTAACGCTGCAATGTTTAACACGACAATCGCGACCCAAATTTACGCCAAAATTTGTTTCGAAGCAACAAATAGTCAAAAAAAAATCATAGAAAATTTATCGGAATACCTCTCGGGCGACGATTTTTCGCGGATTTTCGTACTGAACGGTTTTGCCGGTACGGGCAAGACGACGTTGATCGCCGCGGTAGTTGCCGCGCTCAAAGAGTTAAGAATAAAGCCCGTGCTGCTCGCTCCGACCGGACGGGCGGCCAAAGTGCTCGCCCGCTACTGCGGGGAGCAGGCGCTTACGATCCACAAACGCATCTACCGCCAGCGCACCAACGCCGATTACGAATCGAAATTCTCGCTCGACTTCAACAGGGAACAAGGTGCCGTCTTCATCGTGGACGAAGCCTCGATGCTCTCCGATTCGACGGGCGACGGCGCACTGTTCGGCAGCGGATCGCTGTTGGAAGACCTGGTGAGTTACGTGCGCAGCGGACGCGGTTGCCGGTTGATTCTGGTCGGCGACAGCGCGCAGCTGCCTCCCGTCGGGTGCGATTTCAGTCCGGCGCTCGATCCGGCGACGGTTTCGCGCTACGGCGAAGTCGTCTACGGGCTGATGGACGAGGTGGTGCGCCAGCAGATGCAGTCGGGTATTCTGTTCAATGCTACGCTGGTGCGCTGCATGCTCGAAAACCGTATCTACGAAATACCGAAATTCGAAATGGACTACCCTGATTTCGAGTCGGTAGAGGGCGGTGATTTCATGGAAAAGTTGCAGGATGCCTTCGACCGTTACGGTCGCGACGAGGTGATCGTCATCACCCGGTCGAACAAGCGGGCGAACCGTTACAACGAAGGGATTCGCCGTTATATTCTCAGTGCCGAAGAGGAGATCGAGAGCGGCGACATGCTGATGGTCGTGAAAAACAACTACCACTATGCGGCGGCGGATGCCCAGGGGGCGATGAACTTCATCGCCAACGGCGACATCGCCCGGCTTGTCCGCCTGCGTCGCTTCGAGGATTTCTACGGATTTCATTTCGCCGACGCCGTGCTCTCGTTCGCCGATTACGGCGACATGGAGATCGGTTGCAAAATCCTGTTGGATACCATCAAGTCCGAATCGCCGTCGCTCACGCGCGAGGAGAGCAACCGCCTCTTCTACGAAGTCGAAAAGGACTATGTCGAGACGAAAAGCAAGATCAAACGTTATAAGGAAATCCGCGAAAATCCGCATTTCAACGCCGTACAGGTGAAGTTCGCCTACGCCGTGACCTGCCACAAGGCGCAGGGCGGACAGTGGCGGGCGGTCTTCGTCGACCGCTGCTTGTTCGGCGACGAACCGATGACCCGCGACATGCTGCGCTGGCTCTACACGGCGCTGACGCGCGCCACCGAAAAACTCTATCTGGTAAATTTCGATCCCCGATTCTATGAATAACCCGTCTTCGGAGGTTCATCCTCTCGCCCCGTTCCTGCCCGACGGCGCGCGCGTGCTGATGCTGGGCAGCTTTCCGCCCAAGCGCGTGCGCTGGTCGATGGAATTCTTCTACCCCAATCTTCAAAACGACATGTGGCGGATCATGGGGCTGCTCTTTTTCGGCGACAAGGCCCATTTCCTGGCCGATCCCAAGCATTTCGACCGCGAACGCATCATGGCTTTTTGCCGGACGGTCGGGTTGGCGCTCTACGATACGGCCAGCGAAGTCGTCCGCCTTCGGGACAACGCCTCGGACAACTTCCTGCAAGTCGTGCGACCGACCGACGTGTGCGGTCTGCTGGATCGCCTGCCCGAATGCCGGGCCGTCGTGACGACGGGCGAGAAGGCGACCGAAACATTGGTGGGGCAACTCAGGTGCCAGCGTCCTGCTGTCGGCGGTTCCGCACCGTTCGAATACGCCGGCCGCCGGATGCAGCTCTTCCGTATGCCGTCGTCGTCGCGCGCTTATCCCCGGTCCGTGGAATGGAAGGCGGAGTTCTACCGGAAGATGTTCGCTGCGGTCGGTATGATCTGACTTTTTGTCTTCGGTTTCGCCTCGGATGCTCTGTCCGGGTCAAGCAAAATTGGAAATAATTTGCTTCTGCGCCCGTTCGTATCTTTGACTTCGTCGAAGATACTCCCGCTCGGCAATGTTCAAATAAATTTGACATTGCTCTCGCTTATTCGTATCTTTGCTATCCCGAAATTGGTCTGAATAAGACTTATTTCGCACTACACATTGTATATTTTATTGCATGATTATGGCAGGTACGGATAAGAAATATGTAGAGACTCCGCTGATGAAGCAGTACTACCAGATCAAGTCGGTTCACCCCGATGCGATCCTGCTCTTCCGCGTGGGCGATTTCTACGAGACGTTCGGCGACGATGCGATCAAGGCCAGCGGGATTCTGGGCATCACGCTCACCCGCCGCGCCAACGGGTCGGCGACCTTCGTCGAGCTGGCGGGATTCCCCTACCACGCCATCGACACCTACCTGCCCAAGCTGGTGCGGGCAGGGGAGCGCGTGGCGATCTGCGAACAGCTGGAAGACCCCAAGCTGGTGAAAGGACTCGTCAAGCGGGGCGTCATCGAGCTGGTTACGCCGGGCGTCGTTCTGGGCGACAACCTTCTGGCCAACAAGGAAAACGTCTACCTGGCTTCGGTTTACTTCGGCCGGCAGACCACGGGCGTGGCCTTTCTCGACATTTCGACCGGCGAATTCTACGTGGCCGAGGGACCGGACAACTACATCGACAAACTCCTGTCGAATCTCTCGCCCAAAGAGATCATCTACCAGCGGGGATTCGACGAGCGGTTCCGGCAGGCTTTCGGCACGAACTACTACACCTACAAGCTCGACGATTGGGTCTTTTCGGAGGAACTGAACCGCGAAAAGCTCTGCAAGCAGTTCGGCACGCAGTCGCTCAAAGGGTTCGGCATCGACCACATCTCGGCAGGCATTTCGGCCGCCGGCGCCATCCTCTACTATCTGGAATTCACCGAACACAAGGAGATCGGCCACATTGCATCGATCTCGCGGATTGACCAGGACGACTACGTGTGGATCGACAAGTTCACCATCCGCAACCTGGAACTCTTCACCACCAACGGTTCGCGCGACAGGAGCAGCTTCGCAAACGTGATGGATCGCACGCTCACGCCGATGGGCGGCCGTCTGCTCAAACGCTGGATAGCCATGCCGATCCGCGACATCGGGCGCATCAACCGGCGGCTGGACGTGGTACAGCGCTTCGTGGAGGACAGCGATCTGGCGGAAGCCGTCGGCGAGCAGGTCTCGCTGATCGGCGACCTGGAACGCATCGCTTCGCGTATCGCCGCCGCGCGCGTGACGCCGCGCGAACTGGTGCAGCTGAAAAATTCGCTCGCTGCGATCGAACTGCTCAAAGCGATCCTCGAATCGACGGACGACGGGAATCTCCACCGGCTCGCCGCCGAGATCGACGTGCTGGCGCAGATGCGCCTGAAACTCGAACGGGAGATCTATCCCGATCCGGCGAACAACCAGATTCAGAAGGGCGGCGTAATCGCCGACGGGGTCAATCCCGAGCTCGACGACCTGCGTCGCATCGCTCTGCACGGCAAGGACGTATTGCAGCAGATCCAGCAGCGCGAGAGCGAACTGACGGGTATCCCGTCGCTCAAAATCGGCTACAACAATATCTTCGGATACTTCATCGAGGTGCGCAACGCCCACAAGGAGAAGGTACCAGATACGTGGATCCGCAAGCAGACGCTTTCCAACGCCGAGCGTTACATCACCGA
>VOFF01000002.1_pt1 | contig 38001 bp, 35 predicted proteins | sample 5384061 | NCBI WGS metagenome assembly VOFF01 (sample SAMN12384725, study PRJNA508395) | human gut metagenome | isolation source: healthy gut E | host: Homo sapiens | reverse complement strand
AACACGATAACTGTTGTTTGTTATTTCACGATTATAATTTTGCGCCCTATAAAGAGGGTTGACATCATTAGCTGAATTAATATACTTAGTATAAGTTCCATCCTCCTCATACACCTTAGCTAACGGTGTACGGGTAATAAATTCTGTAAAATTCCCATCTTCACGTTCGCTCTTCGTTAAAGCATAAGAAGTATTTACACCAAAATTAATCCATTTATTAACCTTATAGTCTACATTCAGACGAAAAGCAGCCTTTTGATAGCCGGAACCAGTAGTTACCATACCGTCCTGATCAAAATAATTAAGTCCTGCAGAAACACGAAGTTTGTCGTTTCCACCACGTACAGTTATATCATGGTTTTGATATAAGGCATTCTTCAACATTAGGTCTTCCCAATCAACAAATTGCCCGCTTGCCCATACTTCTTTCATCACATCATCACTAAGTGCTTCTGAAATAGACATCTCGCGAGCATCAATAATGCCTTTATCATTTGCCATAGCCTCACGTCTCAACATCACGTACTCTTCAGGAGAATAAAAATCAAAATTACGCCACAAGGATTGAATACCTACATATCCGTTATAATTTACTTCCATCTTACCCTGTGCCCCACGTTTAGTAGTCACCAAAATGACACCATCGCTAGCACGTGCACCATAGATAGCCTGTGAAGCTGCATCTTTCAGAATCTCAATAGACTCAATACTTTCAGCACTCAATGTGCTAAATTCTTCTCCATCTGATACAGAACCATCAATTACATATAAAGGAGTATTCTGTGCACTAATAGACCGATTCCCACGAATAGTAATACTTGGTGTAGAACCCGGTCTGCCCGAAGCACTCGTTACATTGACACCTGCTACACGTCCACGAAGCATATCACCAACATTACCTGCCGGAAAACTCTTCATCTCATCGGTCTTGACAGAAGCTACAGAGGTTGCTACATCACTCTTTCGCTGGTAGCCATAACCTACCACTACCACCTCATCCAATAATTCGGAATCTTCAACTAAAGTTACATTAATAACTCGTTTATTACCAACTTTGAGTTCCTGTTCTACATAACCTATATAAGAGAATACAAGTGTAGCACTAGCAGGTATCTCAATAGAATATTTACCGTTTATATCGGTAATCACACCGGTGGTTCCCCCTTTCACATGAACATTCACTCCAATCAATGAACCTTGTGCATCAGATACAACACCTGTCACTCGTACATTTTGTGCATGTATGCCCACCATGATCAATAGAAACATGGCCGACACAATTAGTTTTAGACGACTGTTTTTCATTTATACATTAAGATTAAAATTATTTAAATATTACAGAACAAAAGTCACAAAAAAGATAAAGTTATCATAAAAGGATTGTACGAAAAGAAAGCACTATCATACACATCCCCACTTCATACTACCAAATAGCCAATTTTGGCCCATTTTTAGATTCTTTCGTACCAAAAGAACAACTTTTGCCATTATCAGAATCATCACCCAATTGTCTGACCTCCCTTATTAATACAAAAGTTATTTCTTGTTCCCTACAATTACGGAGTAATTCTGTAACATCCAGTTGGTGATAAGCAGCTGTTTTATCCACTACTATTTCACCTGCTACATGCGCAGTACCCCCAACGTCCGTTATACGAACCTGCTTCCCTTCCAAATTAGGAGCATTTCTCCAGTTTAAAGTATTCTCATCCCAATTATTATTATCCAAAGCGTAAACGTGGAAACGATAAGGATGTCCGGCAATGGAATTACCATATATCTGAAATATGGCAGCATTTATTTTCTGTCTATCCACTCCCGACAAATCAAACTTAACATAGCTTACCTGATTCCCATTTACCCGGGAAGCATTCATCTCCACATTCATCATTTTAGCCTTACCGAAGTTCTTTTTATCATTCCTACCGGCTTTTACTACCGCATCATCTACAGCGACTAATGTATTTTGCGCATTCATGCAAACAGGAATAGTAAGAAGCATCACGCTTTGACCCGGAAGCTCAAAGGAAAGTTGTCCATTCTCCGAGATTTCTTTCGACCAAACCACCTCACCATAAGCATTTGCACTTACTTCTTCGGCAATTACTCTGGTTCCGGTGGGTAAGTCTAATGATTTCATATTCAAAGTCAGATTATTTGAAAAGTGTTTGCGTTGTACAAGCCATATATAATATCTCATTTCTTCCGGATTAAAGCATGTAATGGCATCCACATCATTATCAGCAGCAGATTTCACCGTACTCAATAAAGGACGTTCATTCTTAAAGCCTTTTGCAAAAAGACGGACTACTTCACCAGTGCGCTGAATACCGCTTATATCATAAGAAGAAGGAATATCTTTTACGGATTCTGAATCAAATAATTTAATTTCTCTCACCTTTATACTTCCCTTATCAGTTGACACAAACCGAACTTTAGAAGTCATAACAGGGGTATCAAACAAGAAGAAAGACTGAGCATAACGTGCATTCTTTTCCATTGTTTCCTTTATATCCACCCAAGCGGTGCCATCCCAATATTGTAAATTAAAGTTTTTCACGCGGTCAGGAGAAGTATAAACTCCATAAGAAGAACCTGTATAGACTACTGCCCCCACCCAAAGAGTAACTTTTACCCAAATTAATCTCCAAACATTTCTCTTCATCCGTATCTGAAGAGACCCACATGGAGACATCTGTTTTATCTCCATCTGTTATAGCTTTCACGATTACTCCATGAGAGGAAGTCAGGTCTGACGTTTTCTTACCCAATGCCACATTATTATAAGCATCCTCAACAATCCGCTTCCCCTGCCAGATAAAATGATGTCCTGATTTGATTCCTCGCGGATATGTGCCACTAGTAGTATTTGCAAACTTAAAAGCCCACATACCATAACCCTGATTAAGCGTATTATTCGCATATTCACCTGCCCATTCCGTAAATAAAGAGGGAGAATCCATTGTTTCTTCCTTATCTATCAGATAAGCATTCATCCAGCGCCCGGTCTCTGTATAAACAATTGGCAGAGATTGTTTCATAGGATGGTTTTCCACGATAATTTTTCTTATATCAGAAACCTTAGATGCATAACCCGCAGCCGGCAGATTATAAGAATGAGTAGAAAATATATCCAATAAATCTCTGTCTGAAGGTAAACCGCGATAGTCTATACGCAAATTTTTCACTACTTCTGCCCACCAATTCGCATTCGAGCCTGCTGTAACAGGGCTTACAAAACGCGACTTCAAACATTTCCCATATAGTTTGTTCACATCCTGTACTGCACAATACACAGCATCCGAAACAATCTTCATAGCATCCACATACTGTGTTATCTTCATGGGACCCGCGTGGCGATGGTTCGGTTCGTTATGCATAGCATACATGGTTACATCTCCGGTCTTAGCCGCATAAAAAGCAAGTGCATAGAAACGTTGCCACTGTTTCCATTTATTATTCCACGTTCCATCGAAATCTGTAGAATTTATCTGAAGAACTGGTTCTATATTCAGACGTTTCAATTCTTTCAATGCATATTCAAAAACCATCGAATTAGTAGAAAACTGTTTTTTACGGCAATTTTCCAAAACCGGTTCCCAACGGATAAAGCGGTTACGTTCTGGATTATTTCTCAATTCAGTCTTACATACTTCAAAATCATCCAAAGTAGACACTCTTTCATCATTCAGTACAGCTGACTGAGGAACATAATCATTCAAGGATGTCCAAACTCGCAGACTATTTACATTGGAATATTCAAGCCAACCGGAAATATTACTTCCTGGGAAATAATACCCTTGGTTTGTAAGCCACATACTTCATTGATTTCCCAATAACCTCTTTGGTTATTGTTATCTGCATTTCTGTCTTCGATGGCTCCTGAACAGTTTTCTGCACTTCATTTATTATCACAGGTACAGGCATATTAGCCTTTTCCTTACCATACACTTCAAATTCATTAATCCGAATTGGCTCACCATCTGTGGACACCAGACGAATCTGAAAAGTCTGTAGTGTAGGTTTAAAAATAAATTCAAGTTTATCCAACCGGTTTTCCGTACGTTCCGTATCCGGTAAATCCGTCCAGTTGGCGTCATCCCAATACTGAATCTTAAAGTTCTTCATCGACCAAAATCCCGGAGCTTTGCCTTTTTCCGGTTCCGTCAACTCGTTTTCCGGAATACCGGTATAGATAACAATCCTGTTGATATCATAATATCGTTCCAAATTAATATCCAATATATGAGGAGGTCGTGCACTTTCGGCACTCATCCAAGTTGATTTGCGTGAAATAACTCCGTCCGTCACATTAGATGCCGGAAATTTCTCCTGTTGTGACGATGCAGTCACCGGCTTACGTAACGCCACATTTACATCATCGGCTTGCAATCCTAAAAATGGCACAGCAAGAACTCCGCATATTAAAAACAGCTGTTTCTTAAAACTCATAAATTATTTTTTTAATGAATTATTTACTTTTTGAGAATAACAAGCCTCATAAGCAGCTTCAGCATATCTCCTGCCTAGAATTATTTGGCTGTCTGCGCTAAAGTGAGGATCACGTTCATCAATCAAAGGAACTAGTTCTCTGGATGACACACAATAAGCATATGAAATATGCTGAGGAACTGTACGTAGCATTTTATTAAATGCCTCCGAAGTTCCATTTGCCCGCCAATCGGCAATCTCACCTACTATAACAGGAAGTTTCTCATCGCCCAAATCTTGCCGTAAATCAGCGACCAACTTCTTCAGTTTTTCCATATATAGTCCCGGTTCCCGACTGTCCGATTCACCCTGATGCCAAATAATAGCTTTCACCTTACCATATTTCATGGCCTGGCGTATACGCGATAAAGCTTCACCATAATAATCATCCCGGGCCCCTTTTAACCACGAGTTAATAGAACTGCCACCGCGGGCATTCACTACCAGCCCTAATTGATGTCCGGTTTTCTCTGTTATTGCCTTTGCAAAAGAATAGGCAGGACCTACTCCCTGTAAATCCAACTGCTTGCGAATAGTAGAATACTTGTTCAAAGGATTCCTTGCTTGTTCCATTGTACCGGTAGGAGTCAGCAAATACACATCTTTAATGCTACTTTTATAATTATCAGTAATATATCCACGACCTGCCATATTAGACTGTCCTATAAAAAGGAATAAATCCAATTTAGGCATCACCGGCTCAGGGTTAACATACACACCTTCCGTTTCCAGTCGATAACTGTCGGTACGAAAAGGACATGCAGGAAATCCCTCTTTATTAAAGAAATTAGGATTCGCACTATTTACCCACAGGTAACGGACATCAATAGGAGTCTGCACCTGCTCACTGCTTACTCGCACCTGGCTATTACTAACGATGACCGCTTTGGCAGGATAGAACTTACCATCTTTACCTGCAACCATAAATCCGGAGAGTGAAGCAGCTCCATCTTTAGCAATAATCCCGGTACCTGTATTTATAAAATCAAGAAGTAAACTACCATTTCCCGCTTTTTGATAATTTCTTAAATTCAGGACCCTGATAAATAATCTTTTTACCATATATCTTTCCCAAAGCTAACTGTGCCAATCGCCAACCTACCGTATCCTTTACAATCGGATGAATATCTTTAGGGTTTCCCTGATCAAAAGCGACCGCCATCCCCGTATTTTTCACACGAAGTGAAGTTAAATATTGTGCCTCACGTAATTCATTCCAATAGCGTGTCTTTGTTTCAAATCGGGGTAACTGTACAAATAAGAAAGGAATATCTCCTTGTCCCCATGAAGTCCTCCACTCTTTAATCATAGCGGGAAATAGTTTGCGGTATTGCGCCCCTCTGGCAGTATTTGATTCTCCCTGATAAAAAATGAATCCTTTCAATGTGTATGGACAAGCAGCACTCAACATTGTTTCGGACAAACCTACCGGACGGCGAAAATTCCATTTTCCCATAGGTTCTGACGGTTTGTTAATGTATCGTTTCTTCTCTGCGCTCAACTTGTTGTACTCCGCCAAAGAACTATGGTAATTATTATACAATTTCTCATATTCACCAGGACGATAAGAGTTGGCAATACTATCATAGTATTCCAGCAGCGGACGAAAATCTTTCTCAGACATCAACAATTTCCGGCTTGTCCATGCCTCAACCGTTGTCCCACCTACAGGAACTTGAATGATACCGATAGGAATATTCAGTTCTTTATGTATATTCTTGGCAAAATAATAGGCTATAGCTGCAAAATCTGTCGCAGTTTCCGGCGAGCACGCCTTCCAAGATGTTCCGGGTACTTTTTGTTCCGGATAAAATTTCCTCGGTACCTTATAATAACGTATCTGAGGATAATCAGCCAAAGAAATTTCTGCCTGCGCATCTTTCACCCTGCGTAGAGCAAACTCCATATTTGACTGACCACCCGCCAGCCATACGTCACCTACGAAAACATCCTTAAAACAAATCTTATGATTACCATTTACAATTTCCAACTTATATGGTCCTCCGGCCTCTCCAGTCTTCAATTCAACCATCCATTTGCCTTTTTGCAACCACCATCTTCCGGTTTTGTCCTTCAAAACGAACTTCAACCAGCGAACCGTCCGTTCCCTCCCCCAAACCTTTACATTGGCATTACGCTGCAATACCATATGGTCTGTAAAAATATCAGCAACGGCAAATCTGTCGTTTGCCAAAAGAGAAATACTTATCAGTAATAAGTATAAAGAAGATAAAATGCGTTTCATAGTTATATTCGGATTTTAAATACCTCTGCAAAAGTGTCCGTTTATCCTATGAAAGTATATAACAATCGTTCTTTTGTTACAGCAAAGTTGTACAAAGAGCCTATAAACAGAATAAGTTGTACCATTCAAGTAGTACAACTTATTCGATTAAACATTATTTCCGACTATGTTTCATACCTAATATGGTTTTCAGCAGAATCGTGCGCCTATCTCCTTTCAAAGATACCTTCATCGCATTCTTTATATGAGAAATATCCGTTTCGATACTTAATTGCTGCTTAGGCAAAATTACATACTCCTTTCCCGCTTCATTATTTACGGAAAGACTGATACGAATAGGCTCGTCCACAGGATTCTCCAATACAGTAATCATCGTATTCTTCTTCTCCGGTAAAGTTATGTAAAAATACCCCTCGCCTGTTACAGATGATTTTTTAATAAGCGGGCTTCCTCCTCGCGAAAACGTGAACGGAGCCATCGGTCTTCTCCCATAGGGTACATATTGTACACCCGGTTTTGAGTTCCAGCCACCATATGACCCGGCATATTGATAACCATACTCATCAATCTTCAACTTATATTTGGCATCCTTCTCCTGTCCTTTCGGAATAATAGGAACCGTATTTACCATCAAGCCATTACAAAGAGCATTCACAATACCTCGTTCAGACGCATAATCTCCCCAAACAATAGAGTCAGTCACTGCCACATATGGTTCATGCTTTTATCAGTAGCCATATAATGTAATATATTTGAAAGAAGTTTATCTGCTACCGGATCCGTTCCACAATGATTTATCAAATCGAAACCCGACAATAACACAGACCCCTTACCCATAAACAGCTCCGACAAAGCAGTTGCCGATAACGCACGACTATAATTAGCAAGAATTGCCACGTTTTTCAAATCAGCTGCATGCAAGTCATATCCTCTATTCACTGGATAAATAGCAGGAAATCCCTTTTGCGACTCATCATAAGAAGTATAATCAGACCAAAGTTTAAAACGTTTCGGGGTCAGCCCTTTAAAGACCGGATGATAAGGACGTTCAAGATTAATATTCATACCGTCTTTATATGCTAAAGAAGGAGACAGGTAGACCGGATCATTATTACTTTCTTCTAAGAATCTAACCGAAATCGGCAGCCATGACTGATTGAATTTAACCGGATCCTGCTCCAGACAAACAACGCGTCCTCCTTTCTTTATATACTCCCTTAATTGTTCAACTTGGCTGTTTATGTTATTGTCCCAAGAATCCTTTCCCAAAACTAAAATGGAATTGCGAGGCAAATCCTTAATCATACGTATCGGTTTCACCATATAACCAAGCTTTTGCAGGCAACTTCGGGTTTGTTCCCCCACCGAAGAATCATATACATAAATCGCTTTTCCAGTTACATCCTTATTGTTCCAATCCTGTCCTGCAATGAAGATTTCACTCTCATTATGGGATATCTTCCTGCCATTCATCCAAATTTCACCTTTCAATACATAATCTCCCGAAGCCAAATCCTGAGGAATATCAATTGAAAGAGGACTCCTATATGTCCCATAGTAAGGAACAGACGGCAGTTCGATACCTCCTGACAAAAACTTCTCATTCCCTTTCTCAATCCACCATTGCAAACGGGCGCCATTCAAATCATTGCAATAATCATCATCATTAACTACATGAGCAACGACCGACAACTTATTTCCGACATAAACTTGATACTGCCAGTTTTCCCAACTCAGTAATATCGGTTGATAACTTGTCTGATACTGCCATGCTACAGGTTTCGGTTTCATTTCTGCAAACGATTTTACTCCATCCCAATTATGGAATATTATGGTAAAAGGCATAGTACCTGCAAGATTACCATTCTGGCATCTCAACCGACGAAACAGTTCCGTAGCATTTTTTTAAGACAAAGGCTTGATATGACATAGCAGCCTCAGCTTGTTCTTCATTTGGCAGATGACCGGTCCAACACTTTTGCGAACCGGGCTGCTTAGTCCGGGAACAAAGGTTGAAACGTCCGTCTATCCCCGTATAGTTACCCACGCACTCAGTAAATGTAATAGGCTGAACTCTACCCGAATTTTGCCACATGCTCTTATCACGCATATTAAGATAAGTCAGGAAAGTGTTGTAATACCACCCCCAATACCGATGTACATCATAAATATCACCTGATTTTCCAAGCCCATATCCGGTATTACCTATATACAATCTGGTATCATCCCATTTCTTGAGTTTACCACACATTTTTGTCAGAAACTCCCGATACCGAGTTCCAACTTCACCTTCAGGCGGCATTTCATTAGCCAATATATAAATGACAACAGAAGGGTGAGGGGTAAACGGTCCTAAATCTATTTCCTTATATGTCTTAAACGATAAGTCGAAGTCTGCCGGCGGTGCAGTATTAGTTCCATGTTTAGGCCGTCCATAGCGACCGGCAAAAATCATCATGCCTTCTTCATCGCATACATCCATCCAGTTTTGGTCATCAGGAATACGAATAATATTTATATTCAAACTCTTCATAAAACGGACATAATCACGAGCGAACTCCTTACTTCTTTCCAAGGATTCAGGTATCCCTCTTTCCGGCGGATTAATGGCATTACCTCGCAAATAGATAGGTTTCCCCGTTCAGATAGAACACCCCATCCCGCATCTCAAATTTTCTGAAACCAATCCGCTTGCGTACAACTTCAGTATCCGTCTTTATTTCAAGGTTATAAAGAACAGGAGTAACCGGACTCCACAATTCCGGATTCAAACCATCTATTTTCCATACTATTGTCGTATCGACTTTTATTCTTAAAAAGAAAACTCTTTTTTTGAACGACTACACAATATCTCACCATTACGAGTATGAGAAATGACTGCATCAAAAGACAGATGTTCGTTTGCCTCAACGGACAAACTTATTTCAACTCTGACATCCTTATCAGTAGTAATCGGAGTAAGTTTATGAACATTTGCTGCTGACAAGGCCAATGGACACAAAAAATACAACGTACATAGTAATTTTGTTTTCATAGTGCATATATAATAAATAAGTTTATTTTTCACCTTTTTTTGATATTGGGCAGGGGTCACTCCAAACAATTCCCTAAAGCGCTTAATGAAATAGCTCGGGGAATTAAAGCCTACTTCATACGCTATTTCTGAAACAGTCTTCGTATCTATTTGCTTGAGAAGTATCTGCGCCTTCTTCAACCTGATATTCAGAATAAAATCATTCGGTGTCTGTCCCGTAATACCTTTAACTTTCAAGAAGAGTTTGGTACGTCCCATATTCATAGCCTGAGCAAACATATTCACATCAAAATCCGGATTATCCAAATTCTGTTCAACACAGGCTACACATTGTTCCATGAACTGATAGTCCGCGCTATTGGTTGCCAATATATCTACATTATTATCCATTTGTTTCGCATATTTCTGCTGTAACAGTTTTCTACTGTTCACCAGGTTGTTACAACGCATAAACAAATGTTTCACATTAAAAGGTTTGGTTACATAGTCATCCGCTCCCATTTTTAACCCTTGCATTGTGTATTCTTCAGCAGTTTGTGCCGTAAGCAATATCACGGGAATATGAGAGGTTTCGAAATTACTCTTTATCTTTCTACACATCTCTATACCGGACATTTTGGGCATCATAATATCACTCAGTACAATATCTGGTTGCACCTCTTTTGTCTTTTTCAAATCCTTCCTCACCATCCTGAGCTTCATAAACAGTATATATTCTAGAGAACAAACGCGCCAGCAACCCCTAAGTTCTTCGTTATCTTCTACAATAATAATCTTGCTTCTTGTCTCGTCCGACTGATTATCCATCTTCTCATCATCCACCACATCCGCCGGTACCTGCGAACCATATACTGTCAGTTCAGAGATACATGATGAATCAATATCAGGAGTAGCTATTTTCTGTGCATCGGTAATATGGCTATCTCCTAAAGGCAGTTCAACAACGAAAGTCGTTCCTTTGCCTTCCATACTCCGAACACTGATTTTCCCTTTATGGGCTTCGATTATACTCTTTGCAAGTGCCAGACCTATGCCTGTACCTTTCTGATTATTCATACTGTCTACTTGATAGAAACGGTCGAATATCTTATCCAAACTCTCTTCAGCAATACCCACTCCCGTATCCGACACAGTAACCATAACACTATTCCCATATTCCTGTACCGACAGTGAAATCGTACCGCCCAAAGGAGTATATTTAAAAGCATTGGACAACAAATTATAAATCACCTTTTCCAATTGTACTACATCGAACCAGACTTCAAGATTCCTATCCTTATTAAGAAACTCAAGATTAATTTGTTTACCTCGTGCATATTCTTTAAAAGACAAGTAAATTTCATCCAAAAAAAGAGTAAATATTCTGCTTACTGTATTTAAATTTTTCAAAGCCTTGTTCCTGTTTTCTGAAATCCAATAGTTCGGTTATCAAGCGTTTCATACGCAACGTATTTCTATGGATATTCACAAGCTTACTATACACCAAGGGTTGAATGTCGCTTCGCTCCATCAGCATTTCCAATTGGCTCACGATCAGCGTAAGCGGAGTACGGAATTCATGTGATATATTAGTAAAAAAGCGGAGCTTAGACTGGTTCAATTCCTCTATCTGCTTTTTTTCTTTCTTTTCATACTCCAGCGAAGCCCTCAGCTTCAATTTCGATGAATAGAAACTCACCACCAAATAGATTGCTATTATAATAATAGCAACATAAATACAATATGCCCAAGTAGATTTATAAAAAAGGTGGTTTCACTATAATATCTATCTCTTTACAGATACTCTCCTTACCGGAATATTCTTCCGAACTTCTAATCTTCAATTTATATGCACCTGGATTAAGGTTGGTATAAGTAATAGCTTTACGATAGCCTGCACTCATCCAATCTTTATCAAATCCTTCCAACTTGTAATAGATTCTATTTTTCAGTACCGATACATAATTGGACAATGAGAAGTTAACGGTTATAATGGAGTGATTATGATTTAAAGTAATCTGCGGCTGATACAGAATTGACTCCGTAAGAATGCCCGAACCGTCATTGGGCAGAACTTGCTGGTTATTTACTTCCAACGAAGTAAAATTCAGTTGGTAGGGCTTCACATAGGAATTCAACTCGTTCTCAAAGAAAGAAAACATCATCTTAGGACCGGAAAGATATATTTCATTATCACTGGCTACAAACAGTCCATAAGGATTCAATGCCGTCATAGGAAAACCATTCTGCTTATTATAGTTATAAAAGCGTTGATTCTCCATATCAAAACGTGAGAATCCTTGATTGCTGGCTATCAGAAGATAACCGGAAAGCGACTCTTTTATATCGAGTATGTAATCATTGATTAAATCTGAATTATGCGAGTTAAACGATTTGAATGTATTGGAGTCTTGTTCATACAGAAATATGCCATCCCCTGAAGAACCGGCCCAAATATTACCTTTCTTATCTTCAAAAAGTACATTAATCAGATTTGGACCAACAGTCTGCTTTGAAGCATTGGGCACAAAATACTCATCACGCTTCTGAGTCTCCAGATTATACTTTACCAATCCCAATGAGTAAGAAAAAACCAAAGATTATTGTCCTTATCAACAAGCATATCTATAATTTGTCTGTTGTTAAGCCGACTGTCATTCAATAGCTTCACACACTCTCCTGTGTTAGGATCGAAAAGACCAATCCCATTATGAGTAGCCAATAATAGATTCCCTTTATAAGGAATAATTTTACGAACTATATCATTAATTAATGAATTCTTTTTCTCTGCATTATGCCGGTAATTAGTAAACTGATATGTTTTCAGATCCAGACGATCCAATCCACCCCGCAATGTTCCTATCCATAAGGCATGGTTATCTTCATCTAAAAATAAACCCTGAATCGTATTAGATGCAAGAGAATTTTTAGTTGCATCATGTTTGTATTCAGTAAAAGTTTTCGTTTTTTTATCAAGATAGTTCACTCCTCCACCTTCTGTCGCAATCCATATCCCGCCATTAGAATCTTCTGTCATCCTTCCGGCAAAAGGAGAGGTTAGTTTTCCTTTTTGCGACTCATCCGGATAATAATATGTATATATCTCATAGTCAGGATTAAACAGATTTACCCCACCATAATACGTACCGATCCAGAAAGTACCCTGCCTGTCTTTCATCATACAAATAATAGAAGAATTACTCAGACTATACGGTTTATTATCTTTACTATAATGAGTAAAAGTACCAGTCGTCACATCCAATTTATCCAAACCCTTGAAAGTTCCAATCCAATAATTACCCAAATTATCTTCCACAACACAACGAACATAACTACTGGAAAGCATATTCTGATGAGGAGCAGTTCCATAATTGGTTATTCCACCATTTCTATCCAACCGGAAAAGACCGTCATCTTTAGTTCCCACCCATATACTCTTTTTAGAGTCTTCGTAGATGCATGTGATATCTTTCTTAGGAAAATAGTTCAGCCATTTTTATTATGGTCTATCATGTACAAACCATTATTCATAGTTCCCACATATAAATTACCAGCACTGTCCTCGGTTACACAAGACATACGCACACCTTCCAGATTATAATAATAATCAAGTCTATCTTCTACGCGATTATAAGTAAACAAGGAATCTCTCGTACAAACCCACAATCGTGCGTTATCATAAGTGATAGCCTGAATATCATTATCACGAATTGTATGAAAAGTATTTTTCTTTATATCATACTCAACAACCGCATATTTGCAACGAATATAAATGTGCCCTTGCTTGTCACCGCAGATTGTACCTATATTATTATTGTACAAACTATTCTTATCACCCTTTACCGGACGGAAAACATAAAAATCAGTACCGTTATAGCGATTCAATCCATCCTTAGTTCCTATCCAGATAATTCCGAATTCATCTTGATAGATAGATGTTACTGTCGGTTGCGAGATACCGTCTTCTACTCCGATTACCTGAAAATGTATATTCTGTGCAAACGAAAAAGAAGAGAAGAAATAAAAGAGAAAAGTAAGATATTTTTTATACATATAACAGACTTCCTTTAATACGAAAAACAAACTTATGAATTATTCCCGAGGTATATCCAATAAAACAACTGGTTTAACTAAGACAACCTCCTTTTCATCTTACGTCAACTTATAGCAAAAATAGCGAGAAGAGACTATCGCAAATATAAAAATAGAACGATTATATACTAATATCGTACAAAGGAAGCGGATATATAATATAAAGAAGTGCGCCGATATCCCATCGTCGCACTTCTCACAATAGTTTCTATATTGTTAACTTCAAAAAACATTCTTATTTCAACATTCCCCTATAGTAGTTCTCAACATCTCTCCATCTATAATAAGGAAACATATCAGTCTCTACCGGAATATGCACTTCATTCTCATTGTGCATAACCTTTACCAGAATATCATTGGACTTTTCATTCCGGAAAAAGATAATCTGTACATTGGCAGCCATAGGAACCACCTTGAAATCACTCCATACCTTATAAACTTCATACGGATCGCTAACTGCAACATTACAATTCTCTATTTGCATCAGTGCAACCAAAGGAATCACATTACCATCGTGCCCAAAGCGGAGAGTAGCAGCGATACCCCCTTTTCGGATTGCTTCATCAGCACTATCCAAAATATTTCTTAACAAGGATTTGGCATTGGCTACTACAATACCTTTTCCGTCGGCATGATTGGCATTTCCTACATAAAAACGGTAATTGACACACTGCCACAAATCAAATAATTCCTGTCCTTTAAATAAATCATAGAAAGAAACCTTTGTTTCAGCATTCTGCATGTCACTGGCTACCCAGTACATTCCCCACATCAATTCTTTAGGATTTACTTTCTTTAAGATAAAGTATTTATCCTTAAATAAGGATGCAACCAAACGATCCGGATTGGTATGAGTTTCCTCAAATTTCCTATACTCCTCAACCCAAGGACCGTCATGGGAAGAAGTGAAACGGTTGGATTCGTCGGTATGATAATTCAGATAATCCATATATTTCTCACTCGCCTCATAAGAAATCCGTAAATTTGGATTTAACTCTTTCAAACGGTCACCAAAAAGCAACCATACTCATAGCACAACGTAACACAATGGTAGAACGGGCAGATATAAGGGGATTACCCTTGAACACCTCCGGAAATGAAGTATACATTCTTTCAGCAATGCCTCGGTGTTGTCTTACTCCCAATGGAGTTAAATCCCCACCATGCCCTTTTGCTTCCTTCCAAACTGTGAGCAAACGCTGATACGTATCTTCTCCCAAGCCGGTAAGCGCTTGTGCACGATGTGCCTCCTCAAAAAGGTCTACTAACCATTTATAATCACGATCTGCAATAAGATAACGAGAGCCATGCCGTCCGTAATGACTGATATAAAAAGGTTTATATCCCTTAGGCGCTTTGGTCTGCGGAGCAAAATCCAAGGGGTATGTCCAATATACTCCTCCCGTTTTCTCAGGAGTAGCAAACATCTCTTCTTTAGATGTCTGCGCCCCAAGCGGAGCACAGCACATTACTATCAAACTACATAATAGAATTTGTTTCAGCTTCATCATATCTTCACTTTTTATTACCTTATAACCATCGTTTTGTACTAAAGTAGGATTATTTGTCAATTCGCTCTCCGGAATAGGAAACAAATTATACTTATCATCCACATCCTCTCCCAAACGTACACCATTTTTCCAATCCCAATTATTTCCTTTCGTATATTTACCGAATCGGATCAGGTCGGTACGTCTTATCAATTCGGAAGCCAATTCTTTCTGACGTTCAAGCAGCAGAAAATCCAAATCGAGCTCATTGGCGCCAATTTCACCGGACACATCGGAACGTACACCGTTTTTTGCATATTTTCCAGACATATAAGCTCTTGTTCTGACTTCATTTACATATCCCAGCGCCTCGCTTTTTGTGCCACTTGCTCCACGCAAAATAGCCTCAGCAGCCATCAAATAGGCATCAGCAGTACGGAACAACGGAAAATCAATAGAAGTATAAGCATCCCCCGAAGCGCTAAGTTCGTCTTCTTTCGTTACGTTTCTCCACTTAATATAACCATAACCGCATGTAAACGTGCTCGTCATATCCATATTTACATCCCATGTATCTTTCACCTGATTGGGAAGGGCAGTCATAAACTGTGCTCTTTTTATCTTTCTTGTTATTTCCCCCAGGTATCATTGCCATCGAACATAACATCATCCGCATCGAACGCATCCACCAATGACACTTTAGCGCGAACATTACCCCAGCCTCTGGAACCAACACCTGTCTTGTAGAGTTCATCCATAGGACCATTCACAAAAGCCTTCACATAGAAGTTCGTTCCGGCAGAACTCTGTGCACGCAGACCATCCTGTACCAACGGCCAAATAATCTCCTTACAGGTATTATTATCAGCCAAAAATATTTCACGATAATCGGAAGCCAATGGGTAATGCCCGTCGGCAATAACTTTTGTAGCATAGATATATGCCTCCTGATATTTATTCTCATTAATCCAAGTCTGCGCATTCAAATACATGCGAGCCAGCAAGAACCAACCGGCTACTCGGTCAACACGTCCGTACTCATTGCTTCCCGGAACTTTCAATTCATTCTCAATAGCCAGTAATTCACTTTCTGCAAACTCAAAAATCTGTTTACGCGTATATTGAACCGGAATCTCTTTCACACCCGTATTTTCATCCACATAAGGAACTGCACCAAATAAATCGCAAAGCATCGAATAGCAATAAGCACGTATAAAACGAGCCTCTGCACGATAGTTCATATAATCATCTTTCATCTCTTCCCAAAGTCCTCTACCCTGCAATTTGCTTTCCGTACATTCACGCAAAAGCTCATTACAATAGGCAATACTCATATATAGTCTTTGGTAAGTCCATGTAATAACCGAAGCATTGGAAGCATCCCACTGCAAGTTCAAACATTTACGCAAACCATTGGAAGAGGAAGGCATCAAAAAATTATCCGTACTCAACTCCTGCAAATAAAACAGCAGACGTACATAACCGGAATAACCCTCGTTAGCGCCTTCAAGGTCACCATCTCCTCCATCACCACCTTGCTGCCCCGTCAGAATCAGTGATGCATAACACTTTGCCAGAACACCGGTGTAACCATCTTTTGTCTGATATACCTTTTCACTTACCAGTTGGTTATCATCCAAAGGCATCGTGTCCAAGTCACCCAAACAAGAGACCAAACCTATGCCCATGAAGAACAAAATAAACGAATAAGTAATTATATTTTTCATATTGTATAGTTTTAAGCCGTTAAAAATTTAAATTAGCACTTAATGAAATACGCGTGGACGAGGATATACCTCTTTATCAATGCCGCTGTAAATCTCCGGGTCAATACCAGAATAACCTGTAAAGGTAGCAACATTTTGTACCCCCAAAGTCAGACGTAAAGAACTTGATCCATTCCAAAGTTTCTGGAAAGTATATCCTAAAGAAATATTGTCAATACGGAAGAAGTTTCCCTTTTCCAAGAAATAATCCGAATAAAGTTGCTGGTTCTGGAAACCGGAGTCTTTAGTTCTGCGCAATATATTGGAGAAGTTTCCTTGATCACTGTATACAGATTGTACGTATTGGTCGGCAGCTACATAGTTGTATACATAGTTGCCAAATGCTCCATGTCCGCTGATAGCAAAATCCCAGTTTTTATAAGTTAGCTGGGTATTGAATCCCAGGTAGGAAGTCGGTAGTGCGCTTTTGTTCGTAGCATATTTTGTTTCTGTGGCAGAGATGGAGCCATCCGGCTGCACATACTGTCCTTCAATCGGTTTGCCATTATCATCATAAGCTTGTTTTGCCAGATAGAAAGTATAGGGACGCTGACCTACCATAAATACCTGAACTGTCTTGCCCGTACCGGAAATAGCTCCTGTCTGCACAAAGTTAGCATCCGAATCGATAACATTCAACTTCGTGATTTCAGAATCATTCCACGTGTAATTCAAGCCTACTGTCCATTTCCATTTTTTGTATGTATAGGCACTGCATTAATGGCAAATTCCACACCTTTATTATCCATCTCGCCAATATTCGTTGTTATGACGGAAGAGTAGTTGGTTCCTGAAATTACATTAATAGTATTCAGCAAATCCTTCGTATGGCGTTGGTAATAATCGACAGAACCGTAAATGCGATTATTAAGGAAACCGTAATCCAAACCGATATTATAAGTTTCGGTAGTCTCCCACTTGATATCCGAGTCATAACCGTTCGGACGATAGGTATAGTACCATTTATCTCCAAACTGATAGCAAGATTCCGGATAAGATACCGTAAAAGTAGTCATATACGGATAGTCATTCAAAATATCCTGCTGTCCGGTTTGACCGTAGCTCAAACGTAGTTTCAAGTCTGACAATACTTCCGAATCGCGCAAGAATGCTTCTTGGCTGATTTTCCATCCCAATGCAACAGAAGGGAATAATCCCCAACGGTTGTCCTTGGCAAAACGTGAAGAGGCATCCGAACGTAAAGTAGCAGTAATCATATAGCGATTGTCATACGAGTAATTCAGACGTCCGTAAAAAGAGAGCAGGTAATACTCAGACTCATAATGATTTGGTGAAAACAGTTCTTTTCCTTCCGGAGAAAGAGTGGTTGCATCGAATTTCTTCCAGAAATGCTGCCAACCGTATCCCGCCATCGCACTGAAATTGTGTTTTTCATTGAACACATGAGAGTAGTTGGCGTATAAGTCCAATAAATAGTTGCGCTTGTTTTGTTTAGAATCATACATAAGCCCTGTACCGTCTTTCATGTTAGATGTATACATCATACCGGCCATATCGGGCACATTTTTGGTATATTTGCTTCTCAGCACATCATAACCCAAATTTGCGTTCAACTGCAAATCCTCTAAACGATGCACTTTATAATTGATAGCGGCATTACCAATGGAGCGAGTTACTTTATTGTGTAAATCCTGCAATTCAAGTTGTGCCACAGGGTTATCGGTTTGGATAGCCATGGGGAATTTCCATTCATCCAAATAAAATAGCCCAATCCCGGCTCATCAGCACCCGTTGCACTCCCGGTCATAACAGGGCGAGTAGGGTCATATCGCAGTGCATTATTAACAACACTTTCATCCACTTTCTGATTGTCTTCATACGATACCTTAACGTTCAAATCAACGGTAAGATGGTTATCAAAAAACTTGGGCGATATACCTCCATTAAAGGTAAAGCGTTCATAATTGTTGGTTTTCACCACACCATTCTGATTATTATAGCCTACCGACAGACGATAAGGTGCATTTTTCTTCACCTTACCAGAAACGGAAAAGTTATGTTCTTGTCCGAATGCCGTACGGTAAATTTCATCTTGCCAATCAGTGGAAGCCGTCCCTAAAGTTACAGAGCTCGGAACTCCCGATACCGTAGGGACAAATTCACGAAATTCATCGGCAGAAAGCACATCCAATTTTTCCGTAATGGTACTTACAGAAAGGTTAGTGGAATAGTTGAAACGCAGATTGGAATCGGACCCTTTCTTAGTAGTAATCACAATCACGCCATTAGATGCCCGGGAACCATAGATAGCAGTGGCTGAAGCATCTTTCAATACGGTAAATGTCTCGATATCGTTCGGGTTGATACCGCCGATTACGTTTCCACCACCTTCGATAGTAGAGTTATCCACCGGTACACCGTCAACAACGATTAGCGGATCATTGGACGCAGAGAGTGATGCACCGCTTCTGATGCGGATAGTAGCACCCGCTCCCGGAGCGCCGGAGCTTGCAACAACATTTACGCCCGGCACTTTACCTACCAACGCATCCTGGGCGGTAGTACGCAGTCCCTTATTAAAATCATCCGGCTTGATGGCTGTTACCGAACCTGTCGCATCAGATTTCTTCACACTTCCATAACCTATAACGACTACGTCTTCGAGCATTTCACTATCTCCTCCATCACAATTTTCATCATCGGAGAAACCGCCTTTTCCACATCTTTATAGCCGATGTATTTAATGAGTAAAACAGCTTTGGGGCTGCTTACGGCGATTGTGAAATTACCATCTACATCACTGATTGTTCCATTTGTCGTCCCTTTTTCCAAAATATTGGCTCCGATAACGGGTAGATTATCCTTGTCAAGAATATTGCCTTTCACAACTGTCTTTTGTGCAGAAACTCCTACACTGAAAACCAAAGCAAGTATCATAAACAGATACCGCCACTTTCTTCCAAAAGTCTCTGGATTTTTCTTGCCTTTCATAATGTTTTTAAATTAAAGTGTAACAAAGTATACCGAAAATCCGGTATGAATTAGATTGTGAGCGAAAGTAGATATTACAAATTCGCCGAACAAAGACACTGAATGAAAAAAGTAAGTGAAAGGAAAAGTATTATATAGGATAATACATTTATTTACAACGACATACCAAACACACTATATGTTGTAAAAGTAAGTCCGGAGGAAGTGTTTTTTAAAGCTTTTGTACCTGAACAGCCAGGTATTTTCCGGGAACAATCGCTTTATTCCGCATTTTCAAACGATAGTTATATACGGTTTGAAGCGAATAGTGAAGGAAGTTGGCAATTTTGGAATTATCGTTGATACCTAAACGGATAAGTGCATAGATACGTAATTCGGGAGTCAGCAACTCGCCTTCTTTTTTTTCCTGTATACGTTCATCCTCTTTCAAAAGAGCATTGAACGATTCCACAAAATCCGGAAATATAGATAGGAAGATAGTATCGAACTTACTGATGAACAGTTTGAAATCTTCCGTTGTCGAAGACTGATTATGAAGCATTTTGGAAATATCCGCCATAGAACCGGTATTGACGATTTTCAGTATTCATCCGGGTCAGATTTCCGGTCACTTCCTGTAAGCGTTGGTTCTGTTCGGCCAGCGACTGCTTTACTTTCAGCAAATTACGATTTTTTCTTACGAAGGAAAAAGAAGACGATTACCAATGCAATAACAAGTATGGATAAAGTCAAAAGGAAAAAAAATAAGACTCTGTCTCTATCAGCTTTGATACGGCTGTCATTAGCTGCTTTGATAATAGGAAGATATTCGGCAATATCTATAATACGGTAACGAGCTTTCCCGAAACTCACATCTTCCAATGAACAGGAGATGTAATTATAAGCTCTTGCAATATCCCCTTCCTGAAAAAGTAGAATTGCCAATTGCTGCAAAGACATGTATACTTTCTTGGCATTAGCTATGTCGGTAATGGAAGCCCGGATAAGGAAATGCTTCGCCTGCTGCATATCACGTTTGCCCAAATATAATTCCGCTAACAAATATTCCACACTCGCCTTGTCGGGGTTCGTATCCGCGCAATGTTCAAAGCCCAAACGACCGCATTTATTGGTCACATAACTCGCCGTATTGGGGTCGCTGATAGCTATCAAAGTATCCTTATAAGCCTTTATCTGTTGCATAAACAGTCGCTTTTTGGAGGCTTCCGTTTCATCATTATAGCAGGACAAATAGGTAGTGTGATACAGATAATAAAAATAAGTATCCTTCCGTACCGCCTCGGTTCTTTTCACTCTGTCAAGAACCTCCAATGCTTTTTCATGTTTTCCTATCTTATTCAAAGCATCAGCCAGGTTCATTAATCCTTGATTGACATACTCTTCACCCAGCCTGTCCGCCAACTGTAATCTCTCCTCCGCTACAATCAGTGCCGTATCGACTTTAAAAGAGCGGTACATGACAAACAAATCGCCCAGAATATCAAACTTAGCTTTATCGTCTCCCACATAATCCAGCATCTTGCGGAGCTCTGTAATCTCCTTTTCCACCTTCTCCTGATAGAGCTCCCGTTGCTCAATCATCTTATCCAGCTGCAACAGCAAGGCATCGTCATCAGTCTTATCCGCGGCCGCCAAACCGGAATAAAAACAAAAAAGGAATAATATGAGAGTCAAACATCTGAACATGAGCAAGATTATTAATGCATGGAAACAAAGATACTATTTTTTTTTCACAACAATTCCAGCATCTTTTTTCTTTAATACAGGATGTACCAGATCCGGTGCAATCTCCACCAACGGTTCCATCACAAAGCGGCGTTCGTGCATCAGCGGGTGAGGCAGCTTCAATTCGGGAGTATCCAGCACCCGGTCACCGTATAAAAGCAGGTCGATATCAATCACCCGATCGCTATAGACCCCGCCTACAGACTTATGCGTACGCCCCATCTCGCGTTCTATCTCCTGGGTGAGATGAAGCACGGACAAAGGCGGAAGAAGCGTTTCCACGCAGGCCGCCGCATTCAGAAACGAGAAAAGCCCCATGGAGCGGTGGTATAAAAAGCGGACAGAGAAATTACTTTCCCCACCCGCTCTTCTATTTTCCGGACAGCGAAACGGAGATTGTGCTCCTTGTCGCCGAGATTAGTTCCTAAGCCAAAGTAAACGTACATCATTTAAGTTTAGTGATTAGTGTTCAGTGATTAGCGATTAGTGCCCTGCGGCGTAATAACGCAACCTGCCTGCATAGTGCTAATCACTAATCATTAAACACTAACCGCTAATCCCTAACCGCTATTTTACCTGTCTGTTATCAACATCGCATCTCCATAAGTACCGAAACGGTAATCCTCTTTCAATGCCACGTTATAGGCTTCCATCACCTGCTCGTAACCGCCGAAAGCGGCAACAATCATCAGCAGCGTAGAAAGCGGCATATGGAAATTGGATACCATCGCATTGGCCACCGTAAAGTCATACGGCGGGAAGATGAACTTATTTGTCCAGCCTTCATACTCCTTCAAATGGCCGTCTGTGCTGACGGTACTCTCTATCGCACGCATCACCGTAGTACCTACGGCACACACCTGCCTGTTCAAATCCTTGGCACGGTTTACAACCTTTACGGCTTCTTCCGTAACAATCATCTGCTCGGAATCCGTCTTATGCTTGGTAAGGTCCTCTACATCGATGTCGCGGAAGTTACCCAAACCGGCATGCAATGTAATATAGGCAAAGTCAATTCCCTTAATCTCCATGCGCTTCATCAGCTCGCGGCTGAAATGCAGGCTTGCCGTAGGAGCCGTTACAGCACCTTCGTTGCGGGCAAAGATAGACTGGAAGCGTTCCGAATCCTCCGGTTCCACAGGACGGTTGATGATGCTGTGCGGCAGCGGCGTCTCACCCAAAGCGTACAATGCCTTCTTGAACTCGTCGTGCGGCCCGTCATACAGAAAACGAAGGGTACGTCCGCGCGAAGTGGTATTGTCAATCACCTCGGCTACCATAGAGTCATCTTCACCGAAATAGAGTTTGTTGCCGATACGGATTTTGCGGGCAGGGTCTACCAGCACGTCCCACAAGCGCAACTCCTCATTCAACTCACGCAACAGAAATACCTCGATACGTGCACCGGTCTTTTTTCCTTGTTGCCGTACAACCGGGCGGGAAACACCTTCGTATCATTAAAGATAAATACATCCTTATCATCGAAATAATCCAAAATATCCTTGAACATACGGTGTTCGATTTCGCCCGTCTTTCTGTGCAGTACCATCAGGCGCGACTCATCTCTATACCTTGTAGGATGTAAGGCAATCTTCTCTTCAGGAAGTTTAAACTTAAATTGCGACAGTTTCATAATCAGTTATGAGTTATAAGTTATTTATTGTTTATTTCAGTATATTTTTTAGTCATAAATGGCATGAGTTATCCAGCAGTATGCTCCTTCGTAGCAAATAACTTATAACCCATCACTCATAACTAAATCCTGCCCGTCTATCCACTCTTTGAAATCAAGCGGATTCAGACAGTCTTCTATGCGGACATCCCCACACGGGTACGTTCCAGGGCCGTGAGATGAGCTCCGCTGTTCAGCGCTTCACCGATGTCGCGTGCCAGGGCGCGGATGTAAGTGCCTTTGCTGCATACTACCCGGACTTTTTATTTCCGGCAGGTTGCATTCCAGCAGTTCAATCTCGTCAATCACCAGCAACTTGGGTTTCAGCTCTACCTCCTCACCTTTGCGGGCAAGGTCGTAGGCACGCTTGCCGTTCACCATACAAGCCGAAAAAAAGCAGGCGGCACCTGCTGTATCTCGCCTGTGAACTTCTTCAATGTCTCCTCCACCAGCTCCCGCGTAATATGTTCCGTAGGATAGGTAGCGTCTATCTCGTGTTCCAGGTCATAAGAGGGAGTGGTAGCACCCAACCGAATGGTAGCGATATACTCCTTGGTATGATACTGGAACTCCTCAATCCGCTTTGTCGCCTTGCCCGTACATACTATCATCACGCCCGTGGCAAGCGGGTCGAGTGTACCGGCATGGCCTACTTTCAACTTCTTTACTTTCATCCGCCGGCAAATGTGGTAACGGGCATGCCCTACGACCTTAAACGATGTCCAGCCCAGCGGCTTATTGAAAAACAGAACTTCGCCTTCTTTAAAATCCATCATCACACCACCTCTAAATTGTGTCCCGTAAGCAACAGCAGAAGGATGATTCCTCCGACGATGATACGATACCATCCGAATGCCTTGAAACCATATTTCGTTACAAAGCTGATGAAGAACTTGATAGCAAGCAAAGCCACCACAAATGCCACCACATTACCTATTATCAGCGCCGGCATATTATTCATGATAATCTCCGTTCCTCCGTCCAGAAAGAGTTTCAGCATCTTATACACCGTAGCTGCAAACATCGTGGGAACAGCCAGGAAAAAGAGAACTCGGCCGCAGCCTTACGCGTCATCTTTTTGTGCCATACCGCCGACAATCGTTGCCATGGAACGGGACACGCCCGGTATCATCGCAATACACTGGAACAGACCGATATTAAAGGCTTTCTTCTCCGTCAGAACGGTATCCTCACTGTTTTTTCGAGAATATCTTGTCGCAGAACAGCATAAACACGCCGCCAATCACGAGCATCACGGCCACTACGGTCACGCTCTCCAGCATTTCGTCGACCTTGTCGCTGAACAGAAATCCCAGCACAGCCGCCGGAACGAACGCCACCAGCAGCTTCCAGTAAAAATCAAACTTATGCAGGAAGCGTTTCAGCGCGGAAGTACCTGCCGGAACCGGAGTATGGTTCAGACGGAAGAAACGTTTCCAATACAGCCAAACCACCGAAAGGATTGCACCGAACTGTATGATTACCGTAAAAGCTTTCACAAATTCCGTACTCTCTATGCCCAACAGATTTTGTGTAATAATCATGTGTCCCGTAGAAGAAACCGGCAAAAACTCCGTCAGTCCCTCTACAATAGCGATAATAATCACTTCAAGCGTACTCAAATCTCCCATAGTTATTCTTCTGTTTTATCTTCTGTTTTCGGTTTACGTAATACTGCATATATCATAAAGACAAAGCCCAGCAGGCATACCAGCGGCGCCACTTTAATGCGTCTTACACTAAAGATATCCGGCTCAAAGTGTGTCGGTGTGGATACGGGACCGGTCATTAAGATAAAACCAAGTATCACTACCGCCATGCCGACAGCAAGCAAAATAAAATTGGTCTTGTCGAAAGCGAACTTCTGTTTACTCATCTGTTTATTTACTATTTAACGATTTACTATTTACTATCTGAAACTTTGCCTTTCGGAAAGCAGTGTTATATGTAATACAGGGTGCTTGCCTTCATTTTCAGATATTTGTTGATGGAAAGCAATGCACACAACCAGGTAATAAGCACTCCGAACACCAGTACGGAAACAGACACCAGCAGCATCACCTCCGGAGTGATAACCCTGATCAGTTCCGGTTCATAAGAAACCAGCCAATAGGCGGCTCCCCACAAAATGGCATCGGCAATGACAGCCGACAATACGCCTATCCGGAAGTTACGCCGCAGGAACGGACGCCTGATGAAGCCCCAACTTGCCCCCACCAGCTTCATCGTATGGATAAGGAACCGTTTGGAGTAAATGGTCAGGCGGATTGTATTGTTTATCAAAGCAAAAAAGAGATGAAAGTCAGAATGACTGCCAGCCCCAGCAACATCAGGCTGATATTGCGAATATTATCATTCACCGCATCTATCAGATCTTTCTGATAAAGCACTTCCTGTATATCCGTATTCTTCCTGATTTTCTTCTCTATCTTGGCGATGCTGTCCGAATTGGCGTAACCGGAATGCAGTTTAATTTCAATGGACGCCGTAAAAGGGTTATAGCCGAGAAACTCCTGCGGGTCTGTTCCCATTGCTTCGGTCTGCTCGCGGAGCGCCTGCTTTTTGGAGATATACTCCGTTTCCTTCACAAACGGTTCTTTATCCAGTTTTTTCTGCAACTTCAGTATATCGCTCTCCTTCATGTCGTCGCTGATGAGAATGGAGAAGTTGATATTCTCCCTTTACGTATACGGAAAGGTTGTGAGCGCCAATACAAAGAACACCACCAGCCCCAGCAGCAGCAACACCAACGTAGTGCTTATGCTGGATGTGATGAACTGCATATCAAAACAGGGCACAGACTTGTTTTTAGCTTTCTTATTCATTTTCAATCCCTTCTCACATTTATCACTCTACCATTTTTTCGCTCTTTTTCTTACGGAATACGTAAATCATGGAGCTGCTGCGTTCTTTCCTTACCAACGCATGGAACCATGCCAGCGTACCGACAACCATGCCTCGCAGAAACGGGCACGAACGGCGCATGTTCTTCTCCGTCAACATAGACACGTAAAACGCATCAAACGGCATGGGATGCCGCTCTGCCAGAATAAAGCCGTGTCTGGAGCCCAACTTCTGGATAGTAGCGGGAGTGAAATGCCACAAATGGCGGGGGAACATCGTAGGCAGCCCAATATGCACCGTATTTTCTGGCGTCGTACGACGAACAGTTGGGTACGGCCACAATCAGCACTCCCTTCTCGGTCAGCAACGAGTTCAAGGTCTCCCAAGTCCCGTTCAATGCTTCAAGATGCTCCATTACATGCCACAACGTGATAACATCGAAGCTTCCCGGCTCAAAATCCTTCAACGCAGTATCCGGCTTCACTTCCAATCCGAAATGCTCTTTGGCAAACACACGCGCTCCGGCATTCTTTTCAACGGCTTCCACCTGCCAGCCGGCACGGTTCATCGTATCGGCAAAGTAACCGGTACCCGTACCTATATCCAGCAGACGCCCCGTCTTGCGCTGCGCTTCATGCGCTACCAGCCGCGCTTTCCGCTTCAGCATATAACTGCGTACACGGTGGTATACGGAGTTCATCGCTCCTTTTTTCGTATCCGAGTGGGAAATATAATCGGGAGTTTCGTAATAGCGTCCGATTTCCGCTTCCACAGGAAAATCCTGAGTAAAGATAAAACCGCAATCCCGGCAACGGCACAAATGGAATGCCTCGCCCGAAGCATAATGGTCTATGCAGGTCAAGGTACGCTCCAAATGCGTTCCTCCACATACCGGACAAGCTTTTATAGTGAGTTTATTCATCGAACGTTTACCGATAAGGAAATGCAGCCTGAAACGGACAGACCGCATTAATCCTAAATTTGGTGCAAAATAACAAATAAAAAGTGATTTACAAGGCTTTCATTAAGGAGATTTAATACTAACATGAAATAAAAGTCCGCCCTACTGCAACCCGATATTGAAAAGACAGAGAAATCCAAACTCAGATTTTCTTCACAAAACGGACCAGTTATCACCTTTGTGTCCGTTCTTAGGCGGACAACTGTCCGATAATGAACAGAGATAAAAACAGGAAATACACTGTTAATCAAGAAGTTAATCTATTGGCACGGTTATTGACTTTTATAATGCGAAGACGTTCGAGAAAAAAAGACGGAAAAAGCAACTTTTATATCGGCAATCACGTCTAACGGTAAAAACAGGAATAGTAACAATAAAAAAATAAAGATTATGAAAACTACAAATTTATTCAAAGCAGTCGCATTCGTAGCAATGGTTATCGTAAGTATCATGAACTCAGAAGTCAAAGCTCAGGACAGATTCATTACCAATGAGGAAGTACAGAATGACCTGATAGTGGCAAAAAAAAAAAAACCATCTTCAAGCAAAGCCTTATCTTCAATCACATGCGTTATGAATTTACATACGACGATGAAAACCGCCTACAAATAAAACTCCAAATGGGACGGCGTCAAAGAAAAAAATGGATACCTTATTTCATGTCCTATCAGTATGCCGACAATGAAATCACCTTATCCTACGCCCGCTGGAACGAAAAGCATCAGTCTTATGATAAAGATGTGAGAAAGAGCGTGTACGAAATGAATGCGGAGAATATGCCGGTAGCCTACAAAAAGCAACCGCATATACCACACGGTAAACCTACTGACAATGGCAGAATAATGAAAAAATTAAAGTTAACCATACATTAATAAGGGGAGTACGGTCCGTGAGGTTCGTACTCCCCCGTCTTTGTACCTTACTCAGAGTTCTTTTACAAAATAAGTCAAAGTAGGCAAATGGTCACTGTATCCGTTCTGGAAAGTAGTTCCGGAGAAAGTGCGCAGCGGATAGCCTTTATACTTTCCTTCCTGCTGGATAAGGAACGGACGGTTAAAGACTTCCGATTTCCAAAACTTCAATGTACTGCGGTCCTTTCCTATCAGATTACCCGAAACAATCTGCTGGTCGAACAAGTTCCACTGATTCTGGTAACAGAGCGAACCGATGCCTTGCTCAAAGAGCTTCCAGGTAGCATTATAATAACCGCCGGGCTTCACTTCCCTGATGCTCTTCACAGCTCCCAGCACTTGGCTGCAACTCTTGTTATCGGGGTCGTCATTCATGTCTCCTACAATTATCACCTTTGCCTGCGGGTTATCGGCATGCAGCGAGTCGGCTATATGGCGGGTGATGCCGGCTGCAAACTCGCGCAAGGGTGATGATTTGGAACCGCCATAGCGTGACGGCCAATGGTTTACAATCATGTGAAAAGGCTCTCCTGCCAGTATACCGCTCACCAAAAGCTGGTCGCGTGTTTTATAGCCCGGCATGTCGGGCTTGGCAAACGGATAAGTACGTGCAGACACAAAAGTAAACAGTCGCGGATTGTAAAGGGCAGCCACATCGATGCCACGGTGGTCGGGACTCTCGAAATGCACTATCCGGTAGCCCAATGAAGCGATAGGCTCTGTCTTTACCAGGTCCTCCAGGACTTTTTTGTTTTCTACTTCGGAGATGCCGATAATGGCAGGTCCGGCAGGACAATAGTCACGAGCCAATTGTGAAATCACCTTGGCAACATTCTGCAATTTCTGTTCGTATTTGACCTGTGTCCATTCGTACTTACCGCCCGGAGTAAAGTCATCATCGCCCGGATTATCCGGATTGTCTTCCGTATCCCACAGATTCTCCAGATTATAAAAGGCGGCAGCATATACACCCAGCTTGCCCTGTGCGAGCAAGCCGGTGGACAGGCATAATACCAAAAAAGCTGACAATATGAGTCGTCTGTTCATAAAGCGCAATTTTTTAATTACCGGTAGGAGTAGGTTCGATAACTGTTCCGCCGTTACCGGTATTGCCACCTTGACTGCCGCTACCGGAAGCAGAAAGCTTCACGCTGAACAGACGGAGACCGTATGTATTACCGGCAGCTGTAGTATAGAACTCTAATGTATTACTTTCGGAAAGAGGTACATTTTCTACAATTACCTCAAAAGCAACATTACCTTCTTGCTTGCTACTGCTTACAACCTTACTGGGTATTGTCAGTTCATTACCGTTACATTTCACCTTCAAGGTATTAAGGTCTTGAGTCTTTACAATATTTCCTTCATTTTCATAAACGCTCACATTTGCTCCTACCTTGTAGGTCAGTGTTGCTACTGAAACACCTTTATTTTTTAATATCCTTTATTTTCAATGCTACATCCCAACCGGTAAGAAACCATACATTTGCCATTTTATTTACCTCGCGCACGGACAATTTACCAGAAGGAACGTCCTCGAACATTTCCTTTGCATTATCAAAATCCGTATAATCCTTTGAGATAAGGCCAATAGTTACCGTTTTTCTTCGGTGCTCCAAAACTTTCAGAAAACAAAGTAGTTTCACCCTCCGGCTGTTCCGGCGTCTCATCTCCCCCCGGAGTTTCCGTAAAGTCCGCCACATCATCCGCACTTCTTACCGTAAGTTGCCAGCCTCCTTTGAAACGTCCCAGGATACCGGTTACGCTTCCTTTTCCTTTCGGCAGCTGATTGGCTGCAAAGTTGGCATACGAGCTGGTGCGTATCATAATGACATTCCCGTGGCTATCCTCTATGTTCTCTTCCCCATAGTCATCCTCCGGATCAAAAGTGCCTTTTCCGCCATTTTGGAATGTTAGCCGGTAAATTTCACCAATTTGAACTTATAGCCGTTCACATCGGCATTCACCTTGCTGATATCATCTATTACAAGCGGAGTCACATTCTCCGGATTTGCCCAACTGTCTTTCTTCACGTGTGCCTGAAACTCTTCCCACGGTGTACGGTAAAGATACCCGTCGGGGTGTCCCAGTTGCAACTCATCGCCATACATGGAAAGGCTCAATCCTTTCAGGTCGATATAAACCGTCTGCCCTACAGGATAGTAATTATACACGCTGTTCTGGTCCACTTCCATTTCGATGGCGCCGGTTTCGTCCTGCAAATAAATCTTCTTGAAGATATTTCCCGACTCGTCATTGGCAGTGATAACGGCTTTCATCACTTTTTCCTCGCCAATGGTATAGGGAGCATCCTCCCCTACTGTTGCCCCCATAGCACGCAGTTCCTCTATCGTGGTATTGGCTGCCGGACCATCATACTTGGGCTCGTTCAAAGGCGGCGCATCATAATCGCGCTCGCAGGCTGCGAACACAAGAGAAGAGATAAGCAATAAGCTGATTCTATTGAAAAGTTTCATATTCTTATAATTTTTCTGATTATATAGGATTGGTTAAAAACGATAACTTACGTTGAGGAAACAATTCAGTCCCTGCATATAGTAATACTTGCCGCCAAAACGCGTAGGATAACTCAGGTCGGAACGGCCCTGTTCATAGCCGCCCGTACATATATCCTTCTTGTTCAGCAGGTTGTTTACCGAAAGGTTGAAGTTGACAGACTGGCGTCCGGGCAGATAGAATATCTTACCCACCGAAATGTCCACCGTATAAGCTGCCGGAAAACGTTCCTGCGTAGTCAGTGTACGGTAAGCCTCCATCTGTTCCGGATTGTAGGGATTGACGGAAGCATAGTTGGACGACAGGCGGCGCAACGGTGCAACCTCGATATAATTGCGGGCAAAACCGTTGACATTGGCTCCCAGGAACCAGTAGTTCACAAAGTAACGCACACCGAAAGTGCCGGCAAACTGCGGCATTCCACCCACATAAACATCTTTCATGTACACCTTTTCCTGATCCGTTATCTTACCGTTTTCGGAGTGCTTCACACCGTCGGGGTTTATTGCTGTAATAATATTCGGAAATGGTTCCTGCAAGGTCGAAGCTCCAATGGTCGTCCAACTTGTAGGTAGCCCCCAGTTCCAGTCCGCGGTGAATGCGGTTTACACCGTACAACACGTGATTGATGAATGTGCCCTCTATGCCGTCGTAATAACTGTTACGCTCCATCTGGTCGTAGAAATTGGTTTGGAAAACACCGATACGTCCAGCCAGTTGGGGCATGGAGAATACATAGTTGAGGTCGGCGCTGAAGATGCGTCCGCTCTTCATGTTGTCGATTGTGCGGTCGGTGATACGGGGTGAGATATACGCCTCATTGGGCAGCGGAGCTTCGCTGCCGTAACTGATGTTGGCGGTCAGCATATGGCGTCCGTTAAACTTATAAGTGAGACCGCCCTTTACGGTAATATCGGTAAACTGATGACGAATACCCTTGCCGTAGGAACTGTCCGGATAGCGTCCGTTGCGCATCTTTCCGTCGCGGCGGAAATTGGTATAAGTCAGCTTGGCTCCATAGTAGTAGTCCCAGTGCCGCGAAGTATAGCGGTTCACCGCCCAGGCATTTGCCGAGTAGATGTTCAGATTGAAATTATAACCGAAGATACCGTCCTTATACACTTTACGGTCCGGACGGTTCAAGTCGTTCTGCAACTTGTCGTGGTCGCCCGAAAAATCGCGTTCGGCAAACTTGTCGATATCCAGCACATAGTTGCTGCCCAGCAGGTCGTCTACCGTCTTGAACTGGCGCGACTGCGTAAAGCGCGCCCCTACTACCCCCGCCGTCAAACCCAGATGACGGTTAAACTGCTTGTTCAGTGTGGAGTTGAACGAGGTCTCCAACAGGTCGCTGCGACGCTCTTCCACCATATATACGGCAGCACCGTTACCGGTACGGTAAGGTTATTGGCATTGGCCAGATAAAGGTTGTCCCAGTTTATCTGGGTGAAATCGGGACGTCCGCTACGCCATAAGTCACGGTACTGCATCTGCATATCCTCGTCTTCAAAATAAGAAGGCAAGTAGCGATAGTAGTCGGGACGCGGATCGGGAGCGTTATACCAGTTCAGCGCCGTATTGCCATAGCGTGCATAATGCGCACCCACACCGGTGGTGAGCGTTGTAGTATCGTCTATCTTCCAGATATGCGAGATAACGGCGGTTGGGTCGAATGCGGTCACTACTTTCGCATTGCGTTTCTTGCCGTTCTGGTATCCCCAATTAGGATTGTAAAGGTAGTTGTCGGTCAGCTCGTAGACCTCACGGTATGAGTTACCTTGCTGTCCGCGCTGTACGGGCGATACGAAAGCGGTCATCGAAAGGCTGTGCTTGCCGCCCTGCCACTGCTTCTCGGCAGAGAAAGCAAGAGCCAGGTTGTTGTAAAACGTACCGTCTATGTTTCCCTCATGCGAATAGCGGCCACCTGCCGATGCGGTAAACGCCCATCCTTTCTCGTTGAGTCCGGTGGAATAGGTAAACATGCCCCGCAGGTAGTAGTTACGGTTGGTATAGCTCACGGTAGCCTTGCCGCCGGGAGTATAGGACGATGCACGCATATTTATATTTTCGGCACCGCCCAGTGCTCCGAAAGTAAAGGTAGAGGGTGCGGTGAAGTTGGTTACGTCACCGTTGCGGGTCATGTCATTCAATGCTCCAACAGAGGCATAATTAAACACTCCGCGGTTCTGGTCATTAAACTCCACGCCGTTGATGTATTTCAGTTCCTGCGAACCGGTATAGCCGCGCGGCGAGAAACGGGCGGGCGACAACTGATAGGCGGCGCGGTTCAGAAAGACATCGTTAGAGAGGATTACGGTGGAGCTCACATCCTGCGAAGCGTTCTCCACATCGTCATCCACCATGCCTGCGTCTATCACGCCAATCATGGAGATGTCTTCGGTGGCATTCAGCTCGGTCACCTTAATGGGTTCGAGTTCTGTAACGCCCAGTTTTTCCACTTCAATGGTTACACTCTTCGGAGTAATCAATACGGAGTTGAGCTGTATGACATGGCTTCCCGGCTGCAAATTACGGAGAATGAAATTACCGTTTGCATCGGTAGTAACCTGTCTGTCCTGCCCGGTCAGAGTGACGATGACTCCGGGTACAGGCTCATTGCTCACTGCTCCGACTACACTGCCTTTCACCGTACCTGCACTTTGAGCAAAGGCGAGACAGGGGAAGAAGAATGTAATGAAGAACAGTAATTTTAGTTTCATACGTTAATTGGGGTATAATAATGAAGGGTTAAAAACTATTCTGATAATAATGTGTCAAAATCTACTATAGGTACACAGATAAACACAAGATTAAGGAATTGATTACCATCCATATCTATATTCACCTGTATAGTCTATGATAAGAAGATTTTGACACACTATGCAAAATACAAAGAAAAAGTTGGATTAATCAAGCTGGATTAACTCCATATCATCGTAATAGATATAGCCGCCTGCTTCATCTGTAGTCATATTTCTATAAGTTCTTATCTCAAAACGTACTTTAACCACATTTTCAGGCATTGTAATCTCAATTTTTACTTGTTGCCAATCAGGATTGTCGACAGAATATTCCTCTTGCTGTATTTCGGCATTCAAATCATTAACAGTTTTCCCATTTGCATCAACTAAAGCAAACCAATAACGACTGCTGGCTTTGGCATCATTATCTAAGAACCAATAGGACAAGCGATATTTCTTTCCGCCCAAAACCTCAGCTTCCTGCTGTATTTTACTTGTCTTACTACTTGATGTTTGTCTCAAAGAATAATCTCCACTATGTTTTATGGTTGCTTTGGTTCCGGTTCCGGCTCCGGTTCAACAGTGCCTCCACCTTCTCCTGAAGATAATTTAACACTAAATAAACGTAAACCACAAGTATTATCAGTTGATGTACAATAGAATTCCAATGTAGTTTTATCACTTACTGCAACATTCTCAATAACTAATTTGAACGGAAGATTAGCTTCGTTATTCTCTTTTTACTTACCACTTTACTCGGTACGGCAAGGTCTACACCGTTACAACGAACCTTTAAAGTAGCCAAGTCCTGGCTGGCACCCGGATCATAAACATTTGCCCCAACTTCATATTCCAAAGTAGCAGTAGTAGCTCCTTTCATATCAATGTTCTTTATCTTCATCAATGCTTGCTCCGCCCATAGTAACGGCAGGTTTACCGTTTTCCGTGGACAAAGTAGCAGTGTACGTGTACTTATATCCGGCCTCAAAACCGGCACCGCCATTTACGGAAACAGGCCATTCGAAAGTCTTACCGTCCAGCACGAATGTCATCTTGACGCCATCCAGTGTAGTGGTAGGCAGGATAATAGCCTCAGCAGTAGTGCCATCGGCACTGACATTCATGTCGATATTGGCTTTACTCTCTTTAGCTGCCAGCGTACCGTCAGCCAGATTAAAATCGGCTTGTGTATTCATTCCGAAAAGAGAGATTTTCAATCCGCTTATATCGGGAAGAGTCTCATCACTACCGACAGCAATCACAATCTGACTCAGTTTATGTTTGAAAGCCAGGTCTACAGCCTCTCCGGCAGCAATTGCCTTGGCATTATCAGAATAAAGCAAGTCTACTTTGGCAGGGTCTGCCTGATTATCTACAGACACGGCTAAAGTCTTACCGTTAAAGATGCGGAATAAGGATAATAAGCAATGAAATTTGCCGTTCCTTCTTCCGGATACCTCAATGTCTGTCCCGGAGCAGCCAAGCGTACCGCCGTCCGATGCAACATATTTCTTGTTGGCAAATTCAGCAGTTTGCGTCGTCATAAAGATACCTACTTCATCACCATTGCTCCAAACGTCTTTGGAAGCTTTGGTCTGCAGGCCGTCAATGCGGGAATTGAAAGTAACGCTGTTACTGTCCAACCATTCACTATTGTCATCATTGTTAGTACATCCTGTAAAAACAAGGGCTGACAATGCGCCCATAATCAATAAATTACTGACTCTCATAATGATTTGTTTTTGAGATTGGTTTTGTTTTTTATGTTGTCTTAATTGAGTACCTTTTGTACAGTAGGATTATTGCCATTTGGATAAATCCAATTGGCTCTTTGTGCTCTCATCAAGTCCCAGGAAGAACTCAAACCCGGTGTTCTTTTCAAGTCACTGACGGAAATAGCATAATCCATATAATTCCCCTTTGCAACCGAAGCACTATTGTCTATGGCAAATGCTATGGTATGATAAGTCCCACTTATCCTACGAGCCAATGCCTTAAAATAATATTGGGGTATCGCCATTCCTTTCTTATACTGTATATTACTCTTGGGAGGCTGCACTGGTCACCGGTCCGTACTTTACGAACAATGTATCCGATTCATACTACTAATCTGCTTTTACTCAGCCCCGAACCTTACCTTCAAGCCGGACTTAAGATTAACCTTTGCCAAGATTTATCTATCATATCATCATATCTCCACGCATTGGTCCTATCCTGTTTACCCATACACTTCGCATACAGCGGATATGCCACCCAATAGGCAAACTTTAATTTTGGTTGTAAAACAAACTGAAGTTACGAGAAGTACTCTCCAGTTTTACCAATTGCTTCTCATATATCAAATGTGTTATATATTTCAAATCGCTTTTTCCAAATCAGCTTTCGTTATAACTGGCGTCTCAAACCACTTCTTGGCATACTTAGGTGCTTCAGGGTCTACCGTTGTATCTCCCCTGTATTACTGATTTCCCCTTGCTAATATTTCATTTGTTTCAATCTCCTTATCTTTCCTGTTGACGGATAATGTAATTTTCAGTTTTCCCTTCAAAGGATTGCGGTATCAACACAGCATCCGCCTGCGTACACTCTTTATTGACGCACATGGAAACAGCTTTTTTTCTTCATTTCCCAATTCAATGTTATCACTCTCTTTCGAAGGTCTATGGTAGCCTTGCTTATCAGTGGCTGCACCGTTGCTTTGATGCCCGTTAGCGAACTGCCGTCGGCACTGCTCAGATTCAGCACCAGTTTTGCCAGCAAATGGCGGAATTGAAGATTGCCGGTAGGGGATGTCGCAGTTCTGCCTGTCAGGTTAACAGCTGCCATCAGGTCTATATCCTGCTGACGGCTCTGGTCTGTCACATCAAGGATATACCGGTATGGTCCGTCGCACTTGCTCATCATACGGATAATAAGCAATGAAATCCACCCTCGTCCGTCTTCCGGATAATAAACGGGCATTGCCCGCTTTGCCCACGAAATTGCCAAATCACCTCGTGCGGTGACATACGCCGCATTGGCTTTAAGGACCTTTTTTTATCAGCATTGTCGAGCATAAAAAGACCGATCACATCATTCGCTTCCACGAAGCATTGACCGCTCTCGACATCACCCCCATCATCTATGACAGATGTAAATGTGGCTTCCGCAGCCTGATTACCCTGCGGCAATTCAAGCAAATTTACTTTCACAAGCCTGAAGAACGATAAACAAGGATAGAAATCCGATTGCACTTTTAATTGTCATACTGAAAAATATTAAATATCTTACAATTGTTTTTATTGAACTGTTTTTCTGTTTTTTAAAATAAGTGCATAAAATTATAAAATAAAATACACATAAATAAAGACCCGAAACAAATTCTGCATAGCATGCAGTAAGAAAGTCCTTTTTTACCAAAAATATGACAATAATATGAAAATATAATGTCAAATATAAACCATTCCCATTATAGAGCCAAGGGGAAATAAACAAGAAAATAAAAAAGAATAGGATAAAAACATCAACTATACAGATTAGAAATATCAAGTAAAAAAACAGAGCATCAATAATAAAAATCCATTTAACTGTAAAAAGGGTTTTAATCGAAATATCTAAAAATCAACAACCTGTAGTTTGTTTTTTTGAAAAGTGAATTATTTAAAAGAAAATACCGTGAGTTTGCTCCTGAAATGCCAGGCATTTCAAACACAAATGCCGGGCGTTTTCATGACAAACACACGGCATTTCGGAAGTAAACTCACGGTATTTCGGAAGCAAACCTGCGGTATTCCGGAAACGGACCTTGCAGGATATAAAATTGCGTTTTTTACGCTTCAAACCGATCAGTATTTATACTGACTGATTATATTATATTTATATATATATTATATATATCACTTGCGGTAATATTACCGGTAAAATTACCGGTAAGATCTTCACCTCTTCCGGCATCCCGGCAAATGCTTGCTGGCATACGTTCCCGGACGCTCGGAATATTTGAAAATAGAGCGGCATCATAACCACATTCTTCCATCAGGGAAAGGAAAGCCGGTGGTCTTCTTCCGTCTCGGAATGGAAACCGGAAAACATATCCGTAGACAAACCGCAGTCGGGGATACGGCGGATAGCGGCAACTACGATCCAGATACCATTCGCGCGTATATTATTTACGGCTCATCACTTTCAAGATACGGGAACTTCCCGATTGTGCAGGAAGATGGATCATGCTTACATATATTGTGCATGCTCGGCGATCACGTGCAGGGTTTCATCGCTCATATCCTTTGAGAAGTGGTAAAGGATGCGGACACGCATTTCAGGCACTTCCTCGGCGACACGCAACAAGGCGGGAAAGTGAAATTTTCTCCCCTCCACTTCTCAAAACGGTACAGAGTTGACATTCTGCCCCAGCAGGGGTCACTTCCTTATAACCGCTCGACCCGCCTTACCGCCGCGAAATACCTATCTTCAAGCCGAGCGACCGTATCGGATTGCCTTACATCCAGGTAGACCCGAAAAAGATTGTGGAGCATCGTGGAAACCAACTGGCCGGACGAAGCCCGCTCTTTCGCTGCCCGCCGACCCGCTGACCGACAAAAT
>VOFF01000229.1_pt1 | contig 39432 bp, 51 predicted proteins | sample 5384061 | NCBI WGS metagenome assembly VOFF01 (sample SAMN12384725, study PRJNA508395) | human gut metagenome | isolation source: healthy gut E | host: Homo sapiens | reverse complement strand
ACCATCGGCGGCAAGGGCGGCCGTTCCACCCCGATCCGTCTGGGCAAGCATAAGCTGCTGATCACGGCCGTGCTGTTCCTGTTCTTCGTTTTCGGCATCATCATGCCGATCGCACTGCTGATCCTCGAGTCCTTTATGCTCCGTGAGGGTGACTACTCGCTGTCCAACCTGACGCTGCACTACTGGATCGGCAATCCGATCGCAACGGTAATGGAAGGTCAGCCGGGTATCTTCAAGAATGCTAACTTTATCAATTCGCTGATCAATTCCCTCAAGCTGACGTTTGTAAACGGTGTATTCGGCACCATCTTCGGTCAGATCATCGGTTATATCTGCGCCAAGGGGCCGCGGCAAGCTGCACGGCAAGGTTGTTGAGCAGCTGGTATTCATCCGTATCTGATCCCGTCCATCGCATTCGGCGGCATTTTCCTGTCGATGTTCTCCGCTCCGCAGCAGCTGTTCGGCGTAACGCTCGTTCCGTCCCTGTACGGCACGTTCGCCCTGCTGACCATCACCTCTGTAGTAAAGCATCTGCCGTTCGCTTCCCGCGCCGGCACCTCCAATATGCTGCAGATTGGCGGCGAGCTGGGAGGAAGCAGCCGAGATTGCAGGCGCAGGCTTCTTCAAGCGCTTTATCCGCATTGTATTCCCGCTTTCCAAGGGCGGCTTCATTTCGGGCTTCATGCTGATCTTCGTTTCCATTATGAAGGAACTCGATCTGATCATCCTGCTGATGACCCCGAAAACCTCCACGCTGCCGTATTTGGCATTCCAGTATCAGAACAGTAACTCTCCGCAGGCTTCTGACTGCGTGGCAATCGTCATGTTCTCCATCGTATTCCTGGTATACGCACTGGCGAATATCTTTGGCGACGCAGATCTGGCGAAGAGCATGGGCGGTTGATCCGCATGGTATAACCGGAAAAAAGGAGTTTGGAAAATGAGCAAAAATTGAACTGAAGCATATTGATAAATTCTACGGTAAGAACCACATTCTGAAGGATGTAAACCTCACGATTGAAGACGGTGACTTTATGACGCTGCTCGGCCCGTCCGGCTGCGGCAAAACCACCACGCTGCGTGTAGTATCCGGCTTGGAGAAGCCGCAGAACGGCACCATTCACATGGACGGCAAGGAAATCGTCAACGCTGCGGAGGCTCATTTCGCGCCTCCGAGCGAACGTGACCTCAACCTGGTATTCCAGTCCTACGCATTGTGGCCGCATATGACGGTGCGCGAGAACATCGCGTTCGGTCTGAATATCCAGAAGCTGCCCAAGGATGAGGTAGATCGCCGCATCAAGGATGCCCTTGGACGAATGCAGATCGGCCAGTATGTAGACCGTTACCCGTCCGAGCTGTCCGGCGGCCAGCAGCAGCGTGTTGCAATCGCTCGCGCTATCGCTTCCGAGCCGCATCTGCTGCTGATGGACGAGCCGCTGTCCAACCTGGATGCAAAGCTCCGCGTGGATATGCGCAGCGAGCTCAAGCGTCTGCACACCGAAACCGGCACGACGATGATCTACGTTACCCACGATCAGGTCGAGGCGCTGACCATGTCCACCAAGATCGCGATTTTCCGCGAAGGCGTCATCATTCAGGTGGCACATCCGCTGGAGCTGTACAACAACCCCGCCAATCTGTATGTGGCAGACTTTATCGGCAACCCGCGCATCAACTTTGTTGACGGCAAGGCAGAGGTTTCCGCTTCCGGTCTGACAGTAAACAGCGTGCTGGGCCGGATGACATTCCCGGCCGATCATCTCAAGGACGAGAATATGCCGCGGGAAGCATCGTTCGATGCAGTGCTCGGCATTCGTCCGGAGCAGATTGCCATCAACACCTCGCGTCAGTCCCCGTCCGACATCGAAGCGCATATCTACACCTCGATGCCTGCCGGCTCCGAGACTCTGGTCACCGTCAAGGTCGGCGGCGTGAGCATGGTCATCAAGGCACTCGGCATTACGCATTACAATCCGGATCAGGTGGTCTATCTGTCGATCGACACCACCAAGATCAACGTATTTGATAAGAAAAACCGAAAACCTCATCAAGTATTCGGTTGAATAAGCACCATACCAGCAATTCACACATTCACAAGAAAAGAAGAGAGGAAACTGAAGGAGGAAAAACAAATGTTACAGCACAAGCGCACTTTAGCAGGTATTCTGGCAGCAACAATGATGTTCTCGCTGACCGCGTGCGGCGGAGGCGGAGCGACGAAGGACCCGGGCAGCGATGCTGCGCAGGATCCGAATGAGGCAGCGGCAGCGGGCACGCTCCAGCTGAGCGAGTGGGAAGAGTCCTCCGGTATCTTCAACACGGATGAGACCGATGAGGAACTGTACGAGAAGGCGAAGGAAGAGGGCAAGGTAACCATCTATTCGATTTCCTCCCGTATCACCAAGGTCGCCAATGCCTTTATGGAGAAGTATCCCGGCGTTGAAGTAGAGCCGTTCGATATTTCCACCAACGAGCTGCTGGAAAAGGTTACCCGTGAGTATGATGCCGGTCAGCACGTTGCCGATGTGGTGCATATCAAGGATCAGGACGGTACACTGTACAACGAGTATATTCTGCCGCGCAAGTTCTATAACTACAAGCCGGCAGATATCCTGTCGCACATTGATGAAAAGTACACCAAGACGCAGACCCCGATGTATGTCGAGCTGACGCAGCTGTTCTACAACAGTGAAGCCTATCCGGACGGTTCTCCGGTGACGAATATCTGGCAGCTGACCGAGCCGGACTGGAAGGGCCGCGTTATGATGCAGAACCCGCTGGATAACCTTGCATGGGGCTCCTGGATCACCGGTTTCTGTGTAGGCGATGTTCCGGATCAGCTGGCTGCCTCCTATAAGGAGCTGTACGGCAAAGAGCTGACGCTGTCCGACGGCTGCGAGAACGCAGGCTATGAGTTCCTCAAGCGTCTGCATGACAACGAACCCATCTTCACCTCTTCTTCTGACGAGATCGCGGAAGCTGTAGGTACCAAGGGTCAGACCAACCCGCCGATCGGCTTCTGCGCTTCCTCCAAGCTGCGTAAGAACGAAGATAACAACTGGTGCCTTGCTCCTGTAAACCTTGAGCCGACCACCGGTATCCCTGCAATCAACACCCTGTACGTTGTCGGCGAGTGCGAGCATCCGAATGCTGCCAAGCTGCTGATCCGCTTCATGATGCGGCGCAGACGGCGATGTATCCGGCTACAAGTACTTCAATACGCTGGGCGGCTGGCCGGTACGCGATGATATCGAACCGGCTGAGGGGTTCTACCCCGTACAGCGAGCTGCACGTTTCTGATTTCAACGTTACCGATATCTATGAGAACATCAACCCGGTTCGTGATTTCTGGACGCTGCTTGGCTAAGACGTAATCAAAAAGAGAAAACGATACGGACGCGGCAGGCTGAAAAGCCTGCCGCGGATAGTAAAAAGCGGAAGGAGCATACAGAATGGCTTTATTCGTAACCAAGGAAGGCAAGCGCAAGAGTCCGATGGCAGTTACCTGCTTTTTCGTGGATCTGCTGTTCTGCCTGGTATTCGGCGGTATGTATGCACTGCTGACCGGCGTACTGCATGACCATCTGCCTCTCGGCGGAGGCATGGTAGAGAACTGGATCCACTGCGGTCTGATCGCTGTGGTGGGCACTGCGGTCTGCTGCATCCTGTTTCTGCTGCCGGATAAGCGAATCGTGCCTTACAGCTTTGCGAGCCTGCCGGTTATCACGATCATGTGCGTGGTCGCAGCGTTCCAGCTGGAGCCTGCTGCCCGGAATATGATGCTGTATGTGACCTTCCTGTATACCCTGATGCCAATCCTTGTCGGCAACGCAGTATCGTGGACGGTATATTTCAAGCTGTGCAAAAACCCGATGCCGCGCCGCCTGTAAAGGGAGCAGTATGGAAAAACTGACAAAGAATGCGTGCTGCAATCTGCGGCACGGTTGGAGCAGGAATCGCAGGATGCGGTGATGCGGGATATTCCTCAGTTTTTTGAGGCGGAGAGCGTGACCCGGTTTGCGGGTGCGGCACCGCAGAAGAAAGAACTGAATCCGCTGGTGTTCAACATGGAGCGGGGCATATGCCTTGCCGAAACGGTGGATTTTCTCAAGGAATGCCCGGCACTGCGGCCGTATGACCTGATCCTGGCCAATGAACTGGATAGCGGCTGTGCCCGGTCGGGTGAGCGGGATACTGCCGCAGAGATCGCCCGTGCGCTGGGAATGCAGTATGTGTTCGGGCTGGAGTTTGTCGAGCTGAAGGACGCTGCACACGGGTTTCACGGCAATGCGATCTTTTCGCGCTGGCCGATCCTGTGGGCAGAGGTGCTCCGCCTGCCGGAGCAGTATAACTGGTATTACGACCGACAGAAGCGCATCGGCGGCCGCAATGCGGTTTTGGCAAAAGCTGGATGTGCAGGGACAGGAGGTCGGCGCGGTATCCATCCATCTGGAAAACCGGACGAGCGGCGCGGGACGCCTGCAGCAGATGAAGGCTGTACTGCAGGAGGTCGAGCGTGTATTTCCGGGGATTCCCGTTGTGCTGGGCGGCGATCTCAACACCAATACCTTTGACGGACGCGACAAGGCGGTGATTCGTCATCTGTGTGACGAGCCGGAGGAGCTGGCTGCGGCGATCGAAATGATCGACCTGTATGAACCGCTTTTGCAAGACTGCACTGCAGCAGGCTATGCATGGCGGGAGGCTTCGGGCGGTGCGGACTGCACACGGCGCAAACCGCTGCCGGAAGGCGGCTGCCTGCATATGAAGCTGGATTGGCTGCTGCCGCGCGGCTTTACCGTGCACTGCAGCAGTGTGATTTCTACACTGACGGCAGACTGCGGCTTTGCTGCGCCGGACAGTGCGCTGGCCCGGTATGCACAGCCGGAGCTGAGCGATCACAATGTGGTTCGTGCCTCCCTTGCACTGCCGCAGAAGGAGGAGTAAACGTGATTAAGACTATTTTATTTGATATGGGAGGAACGCTCGAGGATATCTGGTATAATGATCAGACGATCCGCACGGTTACCGGAGAGCTGCGGACGTTCCTCGATGAACATGATCTGGGTACAGGCTGCAATGACATTACTTTCTGGAACAAGCTGAACAGCGGTATCCGTACCTACAAACAATGGAGCGAATCCAACGAACTTGAGAAAAAAACCGGAGGAAATCTGGCCGGAGTATTATATGGCGGACTTCAATCTGAACCGTGAAAGGCTGCAGGAGGTAGCGGAACGGCTGGCCGGCATGTGGGAAGTGACCTATTATCACCGCGAGCTTCGTCCGAAGGTCAAGGAAAACACTGGAGGAGCTGAAAAAACGCGGGTATCATCTGGGCGTCATCTCCAATACGGCATCGCTTTATTCGGTGTTCGATGTGCTGGAGCAGTACGGAATCCGCGATTATTTTGAAGATGTTACCCTGTCCAGCGTGACCGGATACCGAAAACCGCATCCGTCTATTTTTTCAGATCTCGCTGCGCCAGATGCAGGCGAAGCCGGAGGAATGTGCCTATGTGGGCTATACGATCTCGCGTGATATCATCGGTGCAAAGCGAATGCATTTCGGTGCCGCGATCCAGATTCAGTCGTTCCTGTCGGCGCAGAAGGATGCCGGTGTAGATGCTGCTTACCAGCCGGATCATATCATTCGGGAATTGCCGGAGCTGGTAGATTATCTGGAGGAGCGAAATCGAGCAGAGCGCTTGACGATGCAATAAGAAAAAGAACGTAACCGTAACAATCTCTCTCTCTTTTTTCTGACCGTACCCTGCCATTGCAGGGGTGCGGTCAAATATTTTAGACAGGAGGGAAACGAAAATGGGGAAAATTACAGTGGTGGATATCGTGCTGCGGCTGTTGGGTGCAGTGATCGTCGGGTTTGCCGTCGGCGCGCAGCGCGCACGAACCTCGCATCCGGCGGGAATCCGCACACATATTCTGGTAGCACTCGGCTCGTGCGTGGTCATGGTGACAAGCTGCATCATGTATGAGCAGACAATCGCGGTATTCGGCACAACGCCCTCTGACCCGGCGCGACTGGGCGCACAGGTCATCAACGGCATCGGTTTTCTGGGTGCCGGTGCAATCCTGCGTGAGGGATTTACCGTTCGCGGACTGACAACGGCGGCCAGTGTCTGGGTCGTTGCCTGTCTCGGTCTGTCGGTCGGCATGGGATACTATGTGCTCACGGCGGTCGGTACGGTGATTGCCTTTGTAACGCTGGTGGCGTTTGATGGGATTCAGGAGAAAATCCGCACCAGAAGACGCCCGGAGCTGGATCTGCAGATCGAATGTGACCACATGGGCGACATCATGGTGGAGCTGTCGCATCTGGCAGAACGGCATTTCGCAAAGCTGCTTAATCTGTCCTTCGGCAGAACTCCGCATAACACCTACATCATCAGCTTCCGTGCAAGCTTTCCACCGCACGGATATGAGTCCGCGCAGAATGCATTCTGTCAGGAACTGGCAGGCATTTCCGGCATGATCCGCATGGAAAATCAGATTGACCATATCTAAACGATACCTAATTATGCGGTATTGTCCTATTTCTTCCCGAGGGGAACAGCAGCACCCGAATCAGTGGCATGGTCGGTGCTGCTGTTTCCTTTTACCCGCAATCATACACCGTCGGGAAAACCACAGCAGTTCCCGCGGTCATTTCTCAGACAAGAGTCGGTACAGTATGAACCCGGTTTTTGTTATCGGACACCGTAATCCGGATACAGATTCGATCTGCTCTGCAATCTGTTATGCAGAGCTTAAGCACAGGCTGACCGGAGAACCATATATCCCCCTGCCGGGCAGGCCATGTCAATACAGAGACCAAATTTGTCCTTGAGCGCTTCGGTGTAAAAGCACCGCGGTATATCAAGTCGTTTGAGCCGTGTCTGAGCGATGTGCAGTATCGCAGGATCCCCGGTATTGATGAGGAGATGTCGCTGCACCGCGCATGGAATTACATGAACGAAAATGATATTCAGACGCTGGCTGTTGTCGATGAGGACCGTCATCTCAAGGGGACTGCTGACGCTGAGTGATATCGCGCGCTTCTATATGGAGGACAAGGATGCGAACGCATTGGCGGAGGCCGGCACAAGCTATCGCAATCTGGTGGATGTATTGGATGGTACGCTGATTGTCGGTGATATCGAAAAGCGGTTCGAGCAGGGCAGCGTGGTGGTTGCGGCAGCCAATCCGGATGTTCTGGAGGATTATATCGGGCCGCACGACATGGTTATTCTCGGCAACCGCTATGAGAGTCAGCTCTGCGCCATTGAGATGAATGCGGGCTGCATTATTATCGGGCTCGGTGCGAAAGTCTCGCGTACCATCCGCAAGCTGGCAAGTGAAAATCAGGTTTCTATCATCGCAACGCCGCTGACGACATACAGCTGCGCCAAGGTGGTCAGTCAGGCTGTGCCGGTGCGCCATGTCATGCGCCGCAGGGGACTGATCACCTTTGAACCCGATGACGTGGTAGAGGATGTAAAGCGCGCGGTATCCAAAAAGCGTATGCGCTACTATCCGCTGCTGGATGAGCAGGGACGGTATATCGGAATGTTTTCTCAGCGCAATCTGCTGGACCTGGAGCGTCCGTCGGTCATTCTGGTCGACCATAACGAGCGGGATCAGGCGGCAGACGGCATTCGTTCGACTAATATCATTGAAATATCGACCATCACCGCATTGATTCGGTTGAAACGAGCGGGCCGATCTATTTCCGCAATCAGCCGCTCGGCTGTACCGCGACCATTATCACAGGAATGTATCATGAGCATAATGTGCCGATCGAACCGAAAATCGCGGGTCTGCTGTGCTCTGCGATTCTGTCGGATACACTGATGTTCCGTTCTCCGACCTGTACACCGCTCGACCGTGCCGCCGCAGAGGAGCTGGCGCAGATCGCAGGTCTGGACATCAGAGAGTATGCAACGGAGATGTTCCGCTCCAGCTCGTGCCTGCGCGACCGTTCGATGGATGAGCTGTTCCACATGGATTTCAAGTACTTTCAGGTACAGAATAAGAAAATCGCCATTTCGCAGATCACGAGTGTCAGCGAGAATGAGCTGAACGGCATACGGGATAAAATGCTGGACTATATGGAGGACTATCTCAAGACGAGCGGACTGTCCATGCAGTTTGTCATGTTGACCGATATCATCGAGGAAAGACCGAACTACTCTATGTCGGCAGGGGTGCAAAGAATCTGGTGCATACCGCGTTCCGCAAGGAATGCGGGGAGCGTTCGGTCGTGCTGCCGGGTGTTGTCAGCCGCAAAAAGCAGATGGTAACGCCGCTGCTCAGCGCAATGGAGTAGGAAGGGACCATGTAAGGCGGAAGTGCCTTGTGCTGCGTGCAGGCGCAGTTCGTGCGATACGGAACGAATACCCCCGTTCTGCACAATCTGTGCAGAACGGGGGTATTTACGCTCTGCGGAAGGGAAAAAACAGTTCGGAGAGGCCGTATCAAAATAAAAATTTTCACAAATGCAGATATTTAGAACTTAATATATAATAATGTTGAGATAATTGAATACACAAACGTTTGCGAATGTACAAATTACACAAAAATAAACAAAATACTTCTTACAATGTGAGGGATGAAACTTGACCTGATCCGGTGTTATACTGTATATATACCAAGGAGTACGGTGCGTAAAATGACCATCAGCGCAAACGTGTGCGTACACGGCTTCCGCAGGAAATGAGGAGGAGCAGAACATGACAGAAACGATTGCATATCTTCGCGAATTTCATTTTGCATCGGTCGTGCTGCGGCTCGCTCTGGCTATGCTGCTCGGCGGCTGCATCGGTCTGGAGCGGGAACGAAAGCGCCGTCCGGCGGGGTTCCGCACTTATATGCTGGTGTGTCTGGGCGCGGCGCTGACCATGCTGCTCAGTATGTATGAGTATACGCTGATAACCGGCCCGTGGTCGGCGCTTGCAGCCGAGCTCGGTATGAAAAACCGACGTTTCGCGTTTCGGCGCCCAGGTCATCAACGGCATCGGCTTTCTCGGCGCAGGCACGATTCTCGTCACCGGTCGTCAGCAGGTCAAGGGACTGACTACCGCCGCCGGATTGTGGGCTTCAGCGTGCACCGGCCTTGCGGTCGGCGCGGGATTTTACGAATGCGTACTGATCGCGTTTGCTATGATCTTTCTGAGCATCCGCCTGTTCCCGATCGTGGATGCATACATTCAGGAAAAACGCGCGCGACATCAATCTGTATCTGGAGTTTAACTCGATGGATGATGTCAGCACGATCATCAATCAGCTGAAGGCGCAGAATGTGCAGATCTATGACATCGACATCGAGCGCAACCGGAGCGGTGAGCAGCTGCATCCAAGCTCGATCTTTTCGATCCGTCTGAATGAAAAAATACCGCACACGCAGCTTCTCTCCGATCTGGCGGAGTTGGACTGCTTTTGCGCGATCGAAGAGCTGTAACGGGAGGAAGACAATATGTTATCTGTTTTTTTGACGGTCTGCGCAGCGTTACCACACTCTCTGTGTTTGTGCGTCTCGCCTGTGCATTTATCTGCGGCGGCATTATCGGTATCGAGCGCTCGTACAAGCGCCGCCCGGCCGGCTTCCGCACGCACATCCTCATCTGCATCGGCGCGGCCATCACCACGCTGACGAGTCAGTATCTGTATCTGAATATGCACTATTTTACAGATATGGCGCGTCTGGGCGCGCAGGTTGTTGCCGGCATCGGCTTCATCGGCGCCGGTACGATCATCGTTACCAAGCGGCAGAATGTGAAGGGATTGACAACGGCGGCCGGACTGTGGACCTCGGCCATCATCGGTCTGGCGTTCGGCGGCGGCTTTTATGAGGGCGGCATTCTGGCCACCGGTTTTATCATGCTGGCAGAGCAGGTGTTCTCGCGGTTGGAGTACCGTGTGCTGGAGCACGTTCCCGAGATCAATGTGTATATGGAATACGAGGATAAAACGTGTCTGGACGATGTGCTCCAACTCTACCGCAGCTGCAATGTCAAGGTGTTGAATATCCAGATTACCCGCGCGGCGGAAAACGAGGAGCACAATGCTTGCGCCATCTTCACACTGCGTCTGCCGCGCAGCTGTACGGTAAACCGTTTGATGACACTGGTCGGCAAGCGTAAAGGCATCGTGTCGGTCGAGGAACTGTAAAACAGAACAATCTATTGCATTTCATCCTTTCAGGCAACACCGCATAATGAGACAAAAGGCGATTTGCGAGCAGGTTTTGCGTGCTGACGAGGCTGGGTTCTGCAATAATACTTGAGTATTACTGTGAAAGTACAGCAAAGTCAGGGCGCAGAATTTCAGCAAAGCGCCGCAGCAGCGCGACCGGAGTCTGCGCAAGAAGCTGTGGTTCTCGTTATGCGGTGTTGTCTTAACAGACCGTGAACCTTCTAACGCGCACTGACGTGCGAATTATTTAAATTGCAGGAATAGGACCTTTTTTGACAGACTGAGACGCACATCTTGCGATGTGCGTCTCAGCTTGTCGAGAAAGCCCATTTTTACAAGGCTGACGCTGCCGCGCGGCAGCGCGCATGAAATAGCATTTGCGGCGCAAATGCATGAAAAGCCGGGGGCGTGTACCTCGGTTTTCATACTTTGTTTTTCGATTCTGCAAGCGGGATAAAGGTTTGCACGCAGGTCTGCACGATTTCACTCAGCGGCACCTCGGTCACGGCGGACGCGGGCAGATCTTCCTCACTGCGTGCCGGCTCGATCAGTTTTTTGATCAGGCCGTCCATGCGGGCAATCTGCTCGTGCGAAGCATCCCACAACGACAAATGCTGTCGGACCCATTGCAGCACGTTTTTTTGACAGAACGGAGTGCAGTTGTATGAATTTACATGCATTTTTCATCGAACAGACACAAAAAAACCGCACAGCTGCTTTACGCTGTGCGGGCTTTTGTAATTTACTTTTCAGTCGAATCCTCTATCACGAAGCACGCTCGGCCGTTCTCCTTGGCCTGATAGAGCACGCGGTCGGTTTCAGTGAGCAGGTGCTTGATCTCCTGCGGGAAAACAAAGCGGTACGCGCCGATGCTGCAGCTGACCGTGACCTGCTCGAGAATACCGGAAATATCGCGCAGGAACTGCGTCAGCAGATGCTCCAGCTGGTCCGGCGACAGATTTATATCGAGCATTACGGCAAACTCGTCACCGCCGATACGGCCGACAAAGCCGCAGAAACGAAAGGTGTTCTGCAGATGCTCGGCGAACTGCTTGAGGACCTCATCACCGACAGAATGGCCGTATTTGTCGTTGATGTGCTTGAAATAATCCAGATCACAGACCAGAAACCAGTCGGCTGTTCCGGCGTGGGACTTCTGGTTGCGGAGACAGGTGTGCAGGAACAGCCTGCGGCCCATAATGCCGGTCAGGAAGTCCAGCTCGCCGGTGTACTCACGAAATTTCATGTAGCGGTAGACCATCAGGATGAGGATGAGCAGAATGAAGTTGAGCGCCAGCATAGCAGTCAAAAAACTGCACCTGCAGGTGGAGAATATCCCGATGGATATCCTGTGTGACATCTATGCCGTGCTGCCCGAGCATGTAGTACATACGGTTGGAGAAGTAGACGGTCGAGAGGACCGCCATACAGAAGATAAACGTACTTACGGCCCCCAGCACGAAACCAATCTTCGGAGACCAGTACGGGGTGTTTTCGTATTCATTGACCGCTTTTTATAGGTCTGGATAAAGGAACTGTGATACAGCTTGTCAATCGCCAGAACGACCGCAACACAGAACAGCAGGATGATGAGGTCGCTTTTTTTCAAGCATAAAGATTGATGAAAAATTAAAACCGAGAGGGGGAAGAACAACCCCATCGCAGTATAAACTAAAAGCGCGTGCAGCTTAGGTGCCGCGATTGTGATGAGCAGCTTGCACAGATTCTTTCGTTTGCTTTTGCGTGCCAGATGAAACAGACAGCCGAGCAGAAAACCGAACAGCACACGCGTACCGACACTCAGCAGTATGCTTCCAATGGGAAAATCACTCCGAAACGGAGAAAAGACCGCATCTGCAGGCATGACATAGGTCGCGGAAGCCTTATACAGACTGCCAAGACCGAACAGTAGTCCCGCGAGGGAAGCCTCGGCCGGGCCAAACAGGCAGGCGGTAATGATGATAGGGATATACGCCGTGGTAATGGAAATCGGCGGAATGTGCACATATCCTAAAAATGTAAAGGACATAATGACTTCCACTGCCCGCAAAAGGCTGAATATGTAGTGCTCAAATTTGTGTGTTTCCCAAGTTGTATTCATCTTCCTGATTACCTTTATATAGGCAGTACCGCGACGGATCCGGCTGTGGAATTTGCTCGCAGATCACGCTTGTTCGATCATGCGGTATTGCCATGAATTTTACTGATAATTAAATATATTTGATTATATATTATACAGTAAAGGTGCGGAAAATGCAACCGATTTGCTGGCACGCAGATCATTTTGAGAATTGTGGAAAAGGTTCTGATGGGATGCGTGCCGGAGCGGTTTTCGCTTCTTTCCGTTTATACGGATGATTCGTTCTGCACGCTGTGACGGTAATCCTTCGGCTTGAGACCGGTGATCTTCTTAAATATGCGTGAGAAATACACGGGATCGTTAATGCCGACCCGCTCGGCAACTTCATAGCTTTTGAGCGCCGTAGTGCGCAGCAGATTTTTGCGGCTTCGATGCGCACGTTCTGCAGATAAGTTGTCAGCGTTGTGCCGGTCTCGCGCTTAAACAGGCGCGAGAGGTAGCTTGAGCTGAGATAGAACTGCTGGGCAAGCTGGTCGAGCGAAAGCTGCTCACCGTAGTGTGCGCTGATATAGGCCTGTACCGAGGAAACGATATGGTCTGCGCTGGCGGTGCTGCTCTGCGCCATGTCCTGCGTTTGCTGCACGAGTGCGCGGGTGCAGGATTCCATCTCGGCGATGGAGTTGGTCTCCATAATGCGCTTGAGCGAGGAAATGCTGCCGCCCTCGAGCGAATGTCCGGCCATTCCGGGAAACTGCAGCTCCATGCCGAACTGGTGAATATATACGCAGATATTGCGCACGGTATCCGGCGGCAGCTTGTTGCTGTCCGCATAGGCGAAAATGCAGTCGAGCAGCTGCTCTGTGTCGGCGGGATTACGCAGCTCCATCGCAGATTTAAGGGCAGAGAGCATTTCAAAGATTTCGTCGGTCAGCTGCTGCGGGAACGAGCTGAGCTCAGCGAAGTGCGTCACCGGATGGTCGGGCGTGAAGACGGTGAAGCGCACCGCCTGTGCGGCTTCATCGGCGGCGTCGGCAAGACAGATGGGATTGTCATTGCAGTTGGAAATACCGATAAACAGCAGAAAATGTGCTAGACTGCCGACAATATTCACCGCTTCCCTGCATAATGCAGTAATGGGCGCTTCCCCGGCGGCACAGATGACCACAAAGCAGTCCTGCGTGCCGCGGGCAATGTAGTAATGCTGGTAGGAGGATAGACAGTCGGACAGAATCTCCTGCGACTGGTTGAGATACTCGTTGTATTCTTCCTCGGTCAGCGCTTCCTCGGACAGCGAGGTAATATGCAGCTTGAGTACAAAATAGCTGCGCAGGTCCATTTTCAGCTGAGCCAGGCGGTTGAGCACATACAGCTGCGAGCATGCAACACGGTGGATGAGGTCATGCAGCAGCATGCTCTTCTGCAGCTCTATGTTGCGCGCCGAGGTCGTGGAGAGCTTCTCCTGCAGATCCTGACTGCTGCGGTCTTCCGCTATGGCAGCCTTGGCTTTTTCGATGGCATTGGTCAGGTTTTCTACCGTCATCGGCTTGAGTACAAAATCCACCACATGATATTGGATGGCACGCTGCGCGTAGGCCAAAAATCCGGATAGCCGGTCAAAATGATGACTTTGATGCCGGGATAGTCGCGGGCGATGATCTCGGCAAGCTCAAGACCGTCCATACCGGGCATGCGGATATCGCTGATAACGATATTCGGCTGAATGACCGGAATCTGCTCGAGCGCCATCATGCCGTCGTCTGCCTGTGCGGCAATCTCACAGCCGAGGTCGCCCCAGTGGATGCAGTGTACCAGACCCTTGCGGATGGCGGATTCATTGTCAACGATCATAACTTTCAGCATAGGTCTTTCTCCTTTTCGGGCGGTGCGGTGATGATGGGGAGCGTCAGCACGATGCTCGTGCCGTGTCCGGGTTCGGATTTGATCGACATGCCGTAGGGCTCGCCGTACAGCAGCTGAAAACGACGCTCGATGTTGTGCAGCGCAACATGTGTGTGGTGCTTGGCGTCGCTGCCGGGCTGGGGGATGGCGGACGGGTCAAAGCCTACGCCGTCATCGTACACGCGGATGTACACGGCGTCCTCCTCCTCCCAGATGCTGACGCGCACCCAGCCGCCGTGACGCTTGGGTTCGAGTCCGTGTACGATACTGTTTTCTATCAGCGGCTGAATGGTCAGCTTAGGCAGGTAGCAGCCGAGCAGCTTGTCGTCCTCCACATCGACGGTATACTGCAGCTTTTCCTCAAAGCGTTCCTTTTGCAGGGCAAGATAGTATTTTACCGAATCCAGTTCCTCCTGCAGGGTGATAATCTGCTTGCCGTGGTTAACAACGCTTGCCCGCAGCAGCTGCGCCAGATTCTGCACCGTGGTGCAGATGGCCGGCTGACCGGCTACCATGCAGCGGACATTGATCAGCTCGAGAATATTAAAGATGAAGTGCGGCTGAATCTGGCTCTCCAGCTGATGAATCTCTGCGTCGCGCAGCAGCAGACCGCGCTGATAGACCTCCTGAAACAGGGTGTCCAACCGGTCGGCCATGTCGTTAAAGGCATGCGAGATAGCGGTCGTTTCGGTGTATGGTGTTTCATCCATGCGCACGGAAAAATCACCGCTGCCGATACTGCCGATGGTGTGCAGCATCTGCCGCAGAGGACGCAGCAGCAGGATGAGACAGGTGGCGGCCAGCAGCAGGGCCAGGATCAGGATGGCAGCACAGACGAGAAAATACACATGCGTACTCTGGCGCACACCGGCGAGGATTTCGGCGTTTGGAATATAGATGTCCACGCGCTCACGGCTTTTTCGGAGTGAGCTGGACGCATGATACCACTTGTTCATATCCTCGTTCTTGCGGAACAGGTCGGTCTGCAGAGAGCCGATGCGTTTGCCCTGAGCACCGCTGAAAATGACGACAGTGGAAGGGTAAAAAGCTGGTTCAGCGACAGCGTGGAGAGCAGCTTGTCGATGTTCAGCTCCACGATGATTTTGCCAAGCGGCTGCATGGTGTTGAGGTCAACAAAATCGACGATCATATATGCGTATCCAATGATGGTGTAGTGCGTGTACAGCGTGCGTGCGGAGTTGCAGTCCTCGTGCGTCTGGTACATCTGCCGGACGCGCCACGAGGTATTCAAATAGTAGTTGCCGCCGTAGACCGGCACATATTGGTCGTTTTTGATCAGGTAGATGGCGCTGACCACATCGGGGTTGAGCGAATCGCCGAGCGAGAATGCGCGGCTGAAATTCTGCTCCAGCTGGAGAATCTGGATCTGGGTGAGCGGTTTGCTGCTGCTCATCATCTGCTGGGCGGCACGGTCTGAGGTCAGGTAGTACACACCATCCCGCAAGGTCTCCATCATGCGGTCGGTGCGGTCGGTGAATTCGTTCAGATACATGGAAACCGTCTCGCTGGCGGTATGCTGCAGCTGACCAGATACGGTATGGATAAAATAGATGCCGGCGGTGACAACAGGTGCGAATACCAGAACACATATCATCACAACGACCAGCCCGATAAGAGAGATCTTGCGTTTTGCCATACAATACACCTCACGGGAGCTTCTGCGAACTATACAAGGGCAGCACCATACAATAGAGCTGCGGAGTTACCCCTAAATATACCACAATTCGACCGCTTTGTGTACCATCCGGATGGGGAGAAGCGACATTAGAAAAAAAAATATCCTGTTTTGGCGCAAAATAATCCTATGTTTTCAAAGAGGCGTGCAGAGCGTGTGAACGAAGAGCAAAATCGTCATATGTTTTGACCGGTTTACTGCATTGAAGGCAGACTGTTCCTCGGGTATAATGAATACAACAAAACACAGAGCGGTATTTGAATGAGACAAATGCCGCACGGAGAGAAAGAGGAGGAACCCCACATGAAAACAAAGCGTATCCTCTCCCTGCTGATGGCAGGCGCGCTGCTGACAGGTGCACTGACCGGCTGCGGCAGCAAGAAGGATGATTCTGCACAGAGCGGTGACAACTCCGGTGTGATCACCATCAACTATCCGACGTTCCAGTGCGGCACGAATACGTCCGCTCCGGTATGCGATGAACTGATTAAGGAATTCAATGAGAAGTACGCAGGCAAGTACGAGATCAAGAAGGAAGACGTTCCGGGCGACCAGAACTACATCGACAAGATCAAGGTACAGCTTGGCACGGGCGATCTCCCGCCGGTTATTTACGGCGGCGGCTACAATCTGCTTGATATGGTCGTTGCCAAGGATCTGGCAGTTGACCTGACCGATGCGGTAAATTCCGATGCAGACTGGAAGGCACTGTATTCGGATACCGCGCTGGCTACCAACAGCCGCGACGGCAAGATTTACGCTTCCTCGATGGAAGGCCAGGTTATCGGTTACTTCTACAACAAGGATCTGTTTAAGCAGGCAGGCATCACCGAGCCGGCTAAGACCTGGGACGAGTTCTTCCAGCAGTGCGACAAGCTGAAGGCAGCCGGCATCACCCCGCTGTCTATGGATACCGCAGATTCTGCGTGGGTAACCCAGCTGTGGATGGGCGCTATGGTCGGCACCGAGTCCGACGCAGGCCTTGAGTTCATGAACACCATGAACCCGACCGACTACAACACGCCGGAAATGATCGCAGCAGCCGAGAAGATCCAGAAGATGTACCAGAACTACACCACGCAGGATGCAATCGGCGGCAAGTATGAGAATGCTGCAAACAACTTCCTGGCCGGCCAGACCGCAATGCTGGCAAACGGCCCGTGGATGATCGGTGATTTCTCTGATACCTCCATGACAGAGGAAGGCTTCGCTGATAAGGTCGGCGTAGCGCTGTTCCCGGGCAACTTCGTATACGATGCACCGATTCAGGGCTACATCGTTACCAAGCAGGACGACCCGAAGGTAGAAGAGGCTGCCATTGAGATGGTCAAGTTCTTTACCTCGGCTGAGGCACAGCAGACCGCAATGGAGATGCAGGGCATGGTTCCGGCCTCCAACACGGTAGAGCTGACCGACACCGCAAAGGACAAGTATCCGCTGCTTGCTGAGTTCCTTAACCTTGCAACCACTGAGGGCGAAAAGCGCTCGGATACTCTGCAGGCTACGATGTACGCCAACCTGCTCGACGTTATGAGCCAGCAGCTCCCGCTGCTCGCTTCGGGTGAGCTGGACGCAAAGGGCTTCTGCCAGACGCTGACGGACGCTGCAGCGAAGAACCAGTAAACTGTTTACCGCAGGGACCCGTCAAAAAAACGGGTCCCTGTTTTTCTCCTCAACAAGAAAGGAAACCGCTTTATGAAACGTAAAAAGGGCTGGCTGCCGGTGTTCCTGCTTCCGGCTGTCGCATTGTTCCTGCTGATCTATGCTGTTCCGCTGGTGATCGTGTTTGTTTCCTCGCTGTTTGATTACCGGCTGACGGGCGACTCGATGACATTCATCGGTCTTCAGAACTATACACAGCTGTTCAGCGATGCGACCTTCCGGCAGGCGTGCGGCCACACGGTCGTCTGGATTCTGATCCACTGTATTATTCATGTCTCCATCGGCGTTATCCTGGCGCTTGTACTGTACAAAAAGCCGCGCGGCTGGAAATTTGTCCGTACGGCATACATGATCCCGAATATCATCTCCAACGCCGCAATGGGCATGATCTTCCTCAATATTTTCAACCCGCAGTACGGCGTGGTCAATTCCATCCTCAAGGCTGTTGGCCTGGAAAGCCTGACGCATAACTGGCTGATGGATACCACAACGGCGTTCCCGTCCGTCACCATGACGTGGCTGCTGTTTGCGGGCTACACCACGACGCTCGTGCTCGCCGAGGCGCTGACCATTGACGATTCGGGTGCTCGAAGCGGCCCGTGTGGACGGTGCGACCTCGTTCCAGACCGATATGTTCGTTGTGCTGCCGCTGCTGCGCAAGATCATCGGCACGACCATGGTCATGGCGGCAACCTATATGCTGCAGATGTTCGACCTGATCTACATCACCACCAAGGGCGGCCCCGGCTCGACTACCATGAACCTGCCGCTCATGCTGTACAGCGTGTACAAGAACGAAAACAACTACGGCTACTCGAATGCGATCGGCGTTTGCATCGTCATCGCGGGTGTCGTTTGCATGACGCTCATCAATAAGGCGATGCGCGTCAACGAAGAAGACTACTAAGGAGGCGTTCGACAAATGAAAACCAGCTTCGGTGCAATGACCGGCAGAGAACGCCTGTGCTTTGTGCTCAAATATCTGTTTATGGCGCTGTGCGTGGTCGTTGCGCTGTTCCCGATCATCTGGGTCATCCTGTCCTCGTTCAAGACGAATGCGGAGATCCTGTCGAACGGCATTTCGCTGCCGACGCACTTCGGGTTTGACGGCTATAAATCCGCACTGGATATGGCGCCGATCTTCAAGTTCTTCGGCAACAGCGTGATCGTCACCTGCTGCGCGACGGTACTCAATGTGCTCGTCTTCGCTATGGCAGGCTATGCGCTTGCGCGGTTCCGCTTTCCGTGCGATAAGCTGCTGTACATGCTGCTCAGCCTGTCGCTCGTCATCCCGATGACGGCACTGCTGCAGCCGGTGTACAGCGTGGTCAACAATCTGGGTCTGTATGATACCAAGGCGGGTCTGATTCTGGTCAACACCGCACTGAATATGCCGATGAGCCTGCTCATCCTGCGCGGCGCCTTCCAGTCTATCCCCAAGGCTATTGAGGAGGCCGCCTACATCGACGGTGCGGGCTTCCTGCGCACGTTCTTCCAGATCATGATGCCGTGCGCCAAGGGCGGTCTGACGAGCGCAGCTGTGCTGTGCTTCCTCAATACATGGAACGAATTTACGTTCTCCCTGATCCTGACCAGCAGCGAGAGTGCCCGCACGCTGCCGCTGTCGCTCAGCTATTTTACCAGCCAGTTCAGCTTTAACTACACGGCGCTGTTTGCCGCAGTTACCATTGCGGTCATTCCTTCGATCATCGTGTTTGCGATCTTCCAGGAGCAGGTCGTTTCCAGCCTGACCGCGGGTTCGGTCAAAGAATAAACGAGGTGAAATTACATGGCAAGCATTAGTTTGAATCACATCAAGAAGGTGTACCCCGGTGATATCGAGGTTATCTCCGACCTGAACCTGCAGATCAAGGATAAGGAGTTCGTCGTACTGGTCGGACCGTCCGGCTGCGGCAAATCCACCACACTGCGCATGATCGCGGGTCTGGAGGAGATTTCGGACGGCGAAATGTACATCGGTGACCGCAAGGTGAACGATGTAGCGCCGAAGGACCGCGATATCGCGATGGTTTTCCAGAACTACGCGCTCTATCCGCATATGACGGTTTACAAGAACATGGCATTCGCGCTCAAGCTGCGAAAAACACCTAAGGACGAGATCGACCGCAAGGTGCACGAGGCGGCTAAGGTGCTGGACATCGAGCATCTGCTCAACCGCAAGCCCAAGCAGCTTTCCGGCGGCCAGCGGCAGCGTGTCGCACTCGGGCGTGCGATGGTCCGCGACCCGGCGGTATTCCTGCTCGATGAGCCGCTGTCCAATCTGGATGCCAAGCTGCGCACCCAGATGCGCACCGAGATCATCAAGCTGCATCAGAAGCTGGATACGACCTTTGTTTACGTTACGCATGACCAGACCGAGGCCATGACCATGGGCGACCGTATTGTTGTTATGAAGGGCGGCGAGATTCAGCAGGCGGACACACCGCAGACGCTGTATGACCATCCGTGCAATCTGTTCGTAGCGGGCTTTATCGGCTCGCCGCAGATGAATTTCATGGACGCCGAGCTGGGACGCGATGCGGACGGCTACAAACTGACCTTTGCGGACCAGAGCCTGCACTTTTCGGGCAGCGATGCGCTGAGTGAGTACGTCGGAAAGACGGTCGTGTTCGGCATCCGTCCGGAGAATCTGCACACCTCGGGTGAAAAGTTTACGCAGAATGCGGCGCATACGCTCACCATGCATGTGGATATTGCCGAGCTGATGGGCGCGGGAAATTTACGCGCACTGCACCTGTGACGGTACATCCGTTACCGTGCGTACGCCGTCCGGTGAGCCGATTCATGCGGGCGACACCATCACCGCGGCTGTGGATATGAGCCGCATCCATTTGTTCGATAAGCAGACCGAACGCGCGATCGCGTTCTGACAGGAGGAAAATCTGTGTTTCGTCCATCCTATTTGAAGGAAGGTCCGGGCGTTGCCAAGGATGCACCGGAAAAAACCGGCGCCGCATGGGTCGGAGAGACCCCGCCTTGCGCGGGAGTTCTGGCAGCTCGTCAAGCTGAATGTACTGTTTCTGCTGTGCTGTCTGCCGGTCGTGACCTTCGGTGCGGCTCGAGCCGCCATGGCGCGCTGCACGGTCAATATGGCGCGTGATGTGCCGAACGATGTGGACCGATTTCCGTGCGGCGCTGCGGCAGGATACGGTGCGCAATCTTCTGTGCGGACTGGCCGAGCTTGCGCTGCTGTGGATGGGCGTGATGCTGGTAACGGCAGACGGATTTTTCCCGGCGCTGCTGGGCATGCTGCTGCTCTGCGTCACGGCTGCGTTTTTCCAGAATTTCTGGGCAGTACAGGCGGCGGTGGACATCCCGTTTGCGGCAGCGGCGAAAAATGCGTGGCTGCTGTGTCTGCTCCGTCCCGGCCTGACCGTGCTGGGGCTGGGCGTAAATGCGCTGCTGCTGATTCCTGCAGTGCTGTTTTTCCCGCTTTCTCTGCCGTATGTGCTGCTGTTCCCGTGCGGTCTGTCCGGATTTGCCTCGGGCATGATCGGCTGGTCCAGCTGCAAACGGTATCTGATTCGATAACAGGAGGTATTTTTATGAAATTAACGGTAATCGGCGGCGGCGGTGTACGCTCCATGTTCCTCGCAAAGAGCATTGCACAGCGTGCGGAGGAGCTGCATATCGACGAGCTGGTATTTATGGATAACGATCCGGAAAAGCTCCGCATCTACGGCGGTCTGGCGGCGCACGTTGCGCGCATGCTGTGCCCGACCATGAAGTTCACGCTGACCTCCAGTGCGGAGGAGGCGGTAACCGATGCGGATTACGTCATCACGACCATCCGTGTCGGCGGCGATGCGACCCGCGTGCGCGATGAACGGCTGGCGCTTGATCTGGGTATTCTCGGTCAGGAGACCACAGGTGCGGCCGGCGTTTCGTTCGCCATGCGCTCGATTCCGGCGCTGGCTGAGTACTGCGAGCTCATCAAGAAGCTGGCAAAGCCGGGCGTCAAGGTGTTCAACTTTACCAATCCGGCGGGCGTGGTTTCACAGGCGCTGCGTGATATGGGATATGATTTCACCTACGGTATCTGCGACGCGCCGAGCGGCATGCTGCACCAGTTTGCCGACCTGTATGGCGTGGATGCGTCCCGCATTTACGGTGAGTGCTACGGTTTGAATCATCTGTCCTACTTCCAGAGCATCAAGGTGGACGGAAAGGAGATTATGCCCGAGCTGATCGCCAATGACGAGGCTTACGCCAAGACCGATATGCGCTTTTTCGAGAAGCGTCTGCTCGAGGACCGCGGCTGTGTGCTGAATGAATATCTGTACTACTTCTACTACCGTGAAAAGGCGGTTGCCAACATTCTGAACGCCAAGCAGACGCGCGGCGAGATGATCTGCGACATCAACCGCCACATGACCGAGGAGCTGTCCAAGATCGACATCGAGAACGACTTTGAGGCGGGTCTCAAGTGCTTTGAGAAGTGGTACGGCATCCGCGAGAACAACTACATGGCCAATGAGACTGGTATTCACCGCGACAAGCCGTGGACGTTTGATGTGTATTCAAGGACGCGGGCGGCTACGCAGGCGTTGCGCTCAAGTTCATCGAGATTGCAGCCTCCGGCGGCATGGGCACGATGATCCTGTGCGAACCGAACGGCAATGCCATCGAAGGCCTCGAGCCGACCGATATTATCGAGGTTACCTGCGATATCTCCCGCGAGGGCTGCAAGCCGCACCATATCGAGAACATTCCGGAGAGCAACCTCGAAATGATCCGCCGCGTAAAATATTACGAACGTCTGGCGGCACGCGGTATCGTCAACCGCTCCAGGAAGGATATTACCGAGTGTCTGACCATGCACCCGCTGGTCGGCTCTTACTCGCTGGCAAGCAAGCTGACCGACGAGTATATCAAGCTCAACGCGCCGTATATCGGGGACTGGAGGGACTGACGCATGTCGTTTCTCGCTTCGGTCGGTGTGACCAATGTGGATTTGATGTATGTCGGCATGCCGCGCGTGCCGCAGGAGGGCGAGGAGATCTTTTTCGCAGGATTTCCGCGTGCTGCTCGGCGGCGGTGCACCGGGTACGGCAGTAAACGCCGCCCGGCTGGGTATTCCGACCCGTCTGGCGACCTATCTCGGCAGCGATCTGTTTTCCGGCTTTGCCCGCGCGCAGTTTGAGCAGAACGGCGTTTCTCCGTACAATCTGGCGGCGGAGGGCGAGACCGGTATTCCGGTGAATGTCACCAGTGCCATGCTCACGCCCGGCGACCGTACATTTGCGACCTACTGCAAGCCGACCGCCATCACGGACGAGCTGCTCGAGCGGGTATATACCATGTCTAAGGGCGCTAAGCTGGTGCAGATGCAGGAGGGCTTTTTGCCGGTATATCGCAAGCTGCACGAGGAAGGCACCATTCTGATTTTCGACATGGGATGGGATGATGAACTGAGCTTTGAGAAATACGGCGATTATCTGCGCCTGGCGGATTACTACACGCCGAATACCAAGGAAGCACTCAAGATCACCGGCAGGGACACGCCGGAGGAGGCGCTCCGCGTACTGGCGGAGTATTTTGAGCATCCGCTGGTCAAGCTGGATAAGGACGGCTGTCTTATTCTCGAGGACGGCACGCCGCGTCTGCTGCGCAATATTCCGGAATTCACCTGTAAGGATTCCACCGGTGCAGGCGATGCGTTCCTTGCAGGACTGATGTACGGTCTGTACCACGGCTATCCGTTTGCGGATTGTGTGCGGTTCGGCAACATCACAGGCGGCAAGAGTGTTACCGGCGTAGGCTGCCTGACCGAGTATGTGCAGGAGAGCGAGCTGCTCGCGCTGCGTGAAAAGTATAAGGATTTATAAGCGTTTGGAGGCTTTTTTCGTTATGAGAATCATTCGTGCAAAGGATTATAAGGACATGAGCCGCAAGGCGGCAAAGATATCATTTCCGCGCAGGTCATCCTCAAGCCGGATTCCGTGCTCGGTCTTGCCACCGGCTCGTCGCCGATCGGCACATATGAGCAGCTGGTCAAGTGGTACGAAAAGGGCGATCTGGATTTTGCGGATGTGACCACAGTCAATCTGGATGAATACTACGGCATGAAGCCGGAAAACGACCAGAGCTATCATTATTTCATGCACGACCACTTTTTTGACCATGTGAACATCGCGTAACGGACGGCATGGAGCCGGACGAAAAGGAGTGCGCCCGCTATGATGCGGTGCTTCGCAGTGTGGGCGATGTGGATATTCAGCTGCTCGGCATCGGCCGCAACGGCCATATCGGCTTCAACGAGCCGGACAACTGCTTCGCCAAGGGCACGCACTGCGTGGAGCTGACCGAGTCCACCATTGAGGCAAACAAGCGCTTTTTCGCCAGCGAGGATGAGGTGCCGCGCCGTGCCTACTCGATGGGCATTCACACCATCATGACCGCAAAAAAGTGCTGGTCGTTGCCAGCGGCGAGGACAAGGCGTGGGCTATCCGTGAATCCTGCTTCGGTCCGGTAACGCCCAAGGTGCCCGGTTCGATTCTGCAGCTGCACAACGACGCGATCGTTATCGCAGATGAGGCAGCTCTCAGCCTGTGCGGCGATTTTCTCTGATTCCTGATCATAACGGCGGCGGTACCGTGTTTTTATCTTACCGTGCGGTAAATCAACAGCATTCTGCGGTACCGTCGTTTTGAAACCCGAAGTGCAGTTCTGTCTCCTTCTGCGCTTTGGGTTTTTTATGATTTTTCGCAAAGGGAGGTGCGATATGGTGCGCGTTACCGATATGACACACGGTCGTCCGATACGGCTGATTCTGCTGTTTTCGCTGCCGCTGATGCTGGGCAGCGTGTTTCAGCAGCTGTATACCATCGTGGATACGATCATCATCGGACGCGGTGTCGGCATGCAGGCGCTGGCGTCCATCGGTGCGGCGGATTGGATCAACTGGCTGGTTTTATGGGGACTGCAGGGATTTACGCAGGGCTTTTTGCGATTCTCGCGGCGCAGGAGTTCGGCGCGGGCGCATACGACCGGCTGCGTCGTGTACTGGCTATGATCGTTAAGCTGTCGTGCTGGTTCGGCATTGCGGTGACGATCATCAGTCTGCTGCTGGTAAGACCTCTGCTCACACTGCTGCACACCGATCCTGCGGTGTTCGGCGGAGCACAGACGTACTTATATGTGCAGTTCGGCGGGTTTGCGATTATCGCGGCGAGCTTTTGCTAATATTGCGCTCGACCTGCTGTTCGTGATGGGCTTTGGCTGGGGCATTTTTTCGGAGCTTCGTTCGCAACCGTGCTGGCGCAGTTGATTGCGTTTCTGCTGTGTCTGCGGTCGCTGCGGCGGCTGCCGTTCGTGCAGCTGACAAAGGCCGACTGGAAAACCAACCCTGCCATTCTGCTGCACCTGTGCCGCCTCGGCATTCCGACCGGCCTGCAGATGAGCATGATCACACTGGGAGGCATGGTGCTGCAGTCCGTGCTGAACGGCTTCGGCGTAGTGTTCGTGGCGGGCTATACGGCGGCCAACAAGCTGTACGGCATACTCGAGAGTGCATCAGTGGCGTTTGGCTATGCCATGACAGCCTACATGGGGCAGAACCGCGGTGCACGAAACGCGGCACGCATTGATGCAGGCATTCGGGCGGTCTGGTGCTGTCCGCCGAATTTACAGCCGCCATCGTGACGGCTATGTTTCTTGCGGGCAAACCGCTGCTGGGACTGTTTCTTTCGACCGAGGAGGCGGGCGCAGCAGATGCGCTGGCGGTGGCCTATCAGTATCTCATGGTGCTGATGGCGTTTTTGTTTGCACTGTTCATGCTGCAGGCATACCGCTCCTCACTGCAGGGGCTGGGCGAGATGACTGTGCCGACGCTTTCCGGCTTTGCGGAAATGCTCATGCGCATGGGCGCGGCGCTCGTGCTGCCGACCTTCATCGGGCAGAGCGGCGTATTCTTTGCGGAAGGCGCAGCATGGGTGTGCGCGGCAGCGCTCAATCTGGTATGGTATTATATGCGGATTGGGAAAATCAAGCGGGAAATGCTGAAATAACAAAAAGACAGCGAGAGCTGTCTTTTTGTTTACAGAGTCGTTTATCTGTTTGCTCATCGAAACACAAAAAAGTGAAAAAATCCCTCAAATAATCAAAAGACGGATTTTGTCTCCGGACGCTATAATCAAGTCGTACAGAATAATACACTGAGAAAGTCGTATTCGGACGAAAGGAGAGTGCGCCGGTGAGAGCAATTTTACTGCTTTTTGATTCACTGAACCGGCACTGTCTGGAGCCGTATGGCTGCGGCTGGACACAAACGCCGAATTTCAGCCGTCTGGCACAGCATTCAGTTATGTTTGACTGCTGTTATGCAGGCTCACTGCCGTGCATGCCTGCGCGGCGGGAGCTGCACACCGGACGGTATAATTTTCTGCACCGAAGCTGGGGACCAATCGAGCCGTTTGATGACTCAATGCCGGAGCTGCTCAAGAAAAGCGGCGTATACACGCATTTGATCTCGGATCATCAACACTACTGGGAGGATGGTGGCGCAACCTATCACACGCGCTACAACTCATGGGAGTGCGTGCGAGGACAGGAAGGTGATCCGTGGAAGGCGCATGTCGGTGCAGTGGAACTGCCGCCGCATTTGGGGCAGGCAAATAAGCAGGATGAAGTCAACCGTGCCTATATCCGCGGACTGGGAAAGCAGCCGCTGGAGAAGGTGTTCGGTCTGGCGCATGAATTCCTGAATGAAAACCGTGATGCGGATAACTGGCTGCTGCATATCGAACCCTTTGATCCGCATGAGCCGTTTTTTGCGCCGGAAGAGTATCAGAATCGCTATTCGGATGACTATAATGGGACGCGGTTTGATTGGCCGCCTTATGACCATGTGACGGAACCTCTGGCTGCACAGGTGCACTGCCGCAATCAGTACGGTGCACTGCTGACCATGTGTGATACATATTTGGGCAAACTGCTCGATTACATGGATGTACACCGGATGTGGCAGGACACCATGCTTATCGTGGCGACCGACCACGGCTTTTTTGCTGGGAGAGCATGGATGGTGGGCGAAAAAATCGTCCGCTATTTTATGAGGAGCTGTCGCACACGCCGCTGTTCATTTGGGATCCGAGAACCGGAGCAGCGGGAGAACGCCGGAAAGCCCTGGTGCAGACTATCGACCTTGCGCCGACGCTGTTGTCGTACTTTGGCGTACCGATTCCACCGGATATGCAGGGGCACGATTTGCAAACTGTTCTGCAGCAGGATATACCAGTTCGTGATGCTGCGCTGTTCGGCATGTTCGGCGCGCATGTCTGCGTGACAGATGGCCGATGGGTATATATGCGCGCAGATCGACCGGGCACAGCGCTCTATGATTATACGCTGCTGCCGCTGCATCAGCGAGCTATGTATGCACCGGAAGAACTGCAGAAACTGACGCTGCACGAGCCGTTTTCCTTTACCAAAGGGTGCAGAACGCTGAAGATTGCTATGCCGAAGGATTTCTACCCGTGCATGTCAACAGCACCGGAAGAAAACCGAGATGCACTGTTCAATCTGCAGACCGATCCTGAGCAGGAACACCCAATAAAAGATTTGATACAGGAGCAGCGTATGATCAATTTAATGTGCCGTTTGATGCAGGAAAACGATGCACCGGCAGAGCAATATGTGAGAATCGGCTTGCAGCAGCCGTAAGAATAAGGGAGGAACAACATGAAAACCATCTTCATTCTGTGCGATACACTCAATCGACGCATGCTGTCCGCGTATGGTGCGGGCGAGGACGCGGCCATCACACCGAATATTGACCGGCTGGCGCGGCAATCTGTCGTGTTTGACAGCCACTGGTGCGGCTCTGCGCCGTGCATGCCCGCACGCCGCGACATCATGACCGGACGGCTGAACTTTCTTGAAAAACCGTGGGGGAGCAATGGAGCCGTTTGATCAGAGCCTGCAGAGCATTCTTTCTGGTGAAAAGAATGTGCATACGCAGATGTTTGCCGATCATGCGCACTATATCATCTGCGGCGGTGAAAATTATGTCAAGGGGATTTACCGCATGGGAGGTTAACCGAGGTCAGGAATGTGATCCGGTGTGGACGCGTCCGTGTAAGGACGGTATTCGTCCGGATACGCCGCCGAAGTGGTTTAAAGGCTCGTGGACTGAAGCTGAACGTGAAAACCGTTCGCACTTTCACACAGAGTATGATTATCCGAGCGTAAAGACCATGTGGCATGCAGCGGAATGGCTGGAGGACAATCATGACGCGGATAACTATTTCCTGTGGGTAGAGGCGTTTGACCCGCATGAGCCGTATGACTGCCCGAAGTATTATCTCGATCTGTACGAGAAGGAGGGCGACTATGACGGACCGGAGTTCACGCATCCGTCCTATGCGCCCAACGAGTTTAATGAGGCGGAGACCGAGCATCTGCGCCGGCGCTGCAAGGCTGTGATGACCATGACTGACCGTCACCTCGGTGAAATTCTCGATGTGATGGACAAGTACAACATGTGGGAGGACACCATGCTGGTGTTTACCACCGACCACGGCTATCATCTCGGCGAGCACGGCTACATGGCGAAAAAACTACATGGCACCGTACAACGAGGTTTTCCACATCCCACTGATGATTTCGGCACCCGGTGTACAGCCGGGACGGTGCAGTGCAGTAACGCAGAACATTGATGTTCTGCCGACCGTGATGGAGTATTACGAGATTTCGCAGGAGGTGCTGCAGTATCCAATCCACGGCAAGAGCCTGCTGCCGCTGCTGCGCGGTGAGACCGACAAGGTTCGTGACGGTGCGATTTTCGGCTATTTCGGCAAGCAAATTGCGTGGACGGACGGCAAATATACCTATTTTCGTGCCGCAAAGGACGAAAAAACCAGCCGCTGTACGTTTACACAGCTATGCCGACCGTTCTGCGCCAGGTCTACGGCGGTAACGACGCTGTAAACACCGAGGATTACAAGCGGATTGAGATGGGGCGCTTTCTGCCTTGGACGGACTATCCGGTGTACCGTTTCCCGGCGGATATTATTCACTGGGGCAATGATTCGCAGCAGTTTGTCGGCCGCTCGCCGTATAACGAGGAAACACTGCTGTTCGATATCGAATCGGATTATGCGCAGGAGCATCCTATCCATGACGAAGCACTCGAGCGGCACTGCATTGAGCAGATGAAACGCTGTATGGCGGCACACGACGCACTGCCGGAGCAGTACGAACGTTTGGGTATCTGATAAAACTGGTTGAAATGCACATTCTTGCTGGAAAGATAAGGGTGTGCATTTTTGCCATATTTCCTGTATCATAGAAGAAGCGGTGCAATCGACAGAATTCGACAGCGCAGGAATATGGCAGAGGAGCGAACAAATTGCAGAGAGAAAAGAGAAATGGGGTATGGCGTATGCTGCTTTGCGGAAGCAAACGCCGCAAAATGTCGCAGAGCATGATAGCGACCAGTCTGCTGTGCGTGCTGATTTCGGTAGCGATTGCGGTCTGCGCGATCGGATATTTTACCTTTCAGCTTGTAGTAGGTGAAAAGGGCAAGGCCCGCGTAGATGTACTGCAGCAGATCAGCGACAGCAACTCGGTCAACCGCACCAACATGGTGAAGGCGATGGATGCACTGTATGAGGATTTTACGATGATCTGACGGCGCCGAAAAGCGAAAAAAGAGCAGCAGTGCCATTCAAATGCTGCTGGAGCAGACCAACCGTCAGTTCAAACGGATCGGTATGGATATGACGATCGATATTCTGATGAACGACCGCCGCATGTTTTCGACTGACCCGGATGAAAACAATCTGAAAAGCCTGAAAAACACCTACTGGTACATCAAGCATTACAGCGGTGAGACCGATACCAGCTGGAATCTGCGCTTCTGGGATGTGGATGATATTTCTACTTACGGTCTGGCGTACGGCAAGACCGTGTATGCTCAGGATGGCAAGGTTGTCGGAACGATTGTACTTACTTCACGGTATGAAGCACTGTTCCGCACGTTTCAAAAGCTGGTTAGCGACGGTGTGAAGGTGTACATTCTCGACCGGAACGGCATCATTATTTCACATACCAATCCCAACCGTGTTGGCAACTGGGCATTCGATATGAAGACATTTCAGGAGGAATACGGCAGAAATACCTATAAGATTATCCAGCGCTCCAAACAGAAGATACTGATTGCCAATTACCATGATGCGTCCAGCGGCTGGACGTTTGTCGAGGAACAGAATATGGACGAGTTACTGTGGGACGGACTGAAAACCATGCGGAATTGTCTGACGATTGTATTGCTCGGCTGTATTGTTGCAGCAAGCATTGCGTACTGGCGAGGCAGACGCATTACGCAGGTGCTGTCCGACTTTACGGATGAGATCGGAGATATGTCGGTTGAAAAGCTGAGTGAACTGCCGGTCAAGGACGAATACGAAGAAACCTATGTGCTCAGTACCACCTTTAACGGCATGATACATCGAATTGAGGAATTGATTGATGATATCCGTATCCGCGAACAGGAGAAGCAGAGGACTGAATATGATTTTCTGCAGGCGCAGATCAACCCGCATTTCCTTAACAACACGCTGCTGTCGGTCAAGAGCTTGATCGCCATGCATCAGCCGGAACGCGCCTACCGAATGATGAGTGAACTGGTCGAGCTGCTGCATATTCCGGCGACGCCAGAGATACAGTTCGTGCCGCTGGAGGAGGAGCTGCATTTGATGCGCAGCTATATGTCCATCATGAACTGCCGCACGGAAAAAGGACACGGTTCTCATCTGCGAGGTGCCGGAGAAGATGTACGGCATTTATGTGCCGCGCATGATCGTGCAGCCGATCATCGGTAATGCCTTTTTTCACGGCTTTGCTGAGATGGAGGAAGGGTGTGAAATTCGCCTGCGGGCAGGTCTGCGCGGAAATGCACTGTACATCGAGGTGACGGACAACGGTGAAGGTATTGCACTGGAGCGGTTAAAACAGGTACAGTCAGGAAATTACCGCTCTGAGCGGTTACATCATGGCATCGGTCTGCGCAATGTGCGCAAGCGACTGCAGATTATCTACGGCGGTCGGTCGGATGTGACGGTTCGCAGTGAGTTGGGCAAATACACCACAGTAACGATTACAATGGATCACTACCGTTCTATCCCGAAGCGGGAACAGGGAGGCGAGGTAAATGAAGATCATAGTAGTTGACGACGAACCGCTGGTCAAGCAGTATATCGTGCAGTGTGTGCGCGATGCAGGCGGCGAAAATGAAATCACCGCAGCGGTGACTTCAGGTGCAAAGGTGCTGCAGGAGATGAAGGCAAACCCCTGCCGATGTGGTATTTGCAGATATCACCATGCCCAAAATGGACGGCATTGAACTGCTGCAGGAGCTTCGGCGGCAGTATCCGAGCACGGCGGTCATCATGCTGACCTGCCACGATGATTTTGAATATGCTCGTGCGGCTATGCAGAACGGTGCTAAGGATTATATTCTAAAAACCGAGGTCAGTGCGGATAAGATTCGTGCGGTTCTGGATAAGCTGCAGAGCAGCCGCCAGCAGCGTATCTCGGAGAGTGCGGTACAGCAGATTGGACGCAGCCGCTTTCTGCGCAGTATGGTGGAGCAGAGCGAGGACATGACGCCGGTCAGTGCCGTTGATCTGCAGGAAAACAGCATTTATTTGAACGAGCGCGCATTTCTGACGGTGGTTTTCCTCAATCAAGGTCAAAATGCGGAGATTATGCAGAAAACATGCGGGAGCATTTTGAAAATCCGCTGTTTTACGCGTACAGTGAGCAGGAGGTGTACCTGCTGGTCAACATTAGGCGGAATGCTTTTGCGGAGGAGCAGGATGCGGCGGCATATTTCTATCAATGTGAAGCGAGACTGAACGGCGGAATCGGATGCAGCGGCGTACATCATCATTTTACCAATCTGCCAAAGTCGTTTGCTGAGGCTGTGCGGGACTTTGATGCGCGGTTTTATCAGGCGTCAGCGCAGAAATTGCCGCATGAGATTCATGTCAGTGAAGTGGAAACCTGTATCATGCGTGCAACGATTAAGCTGACCGATGGAGATATTCAGGGCGGCTGTGCCGATTTGGAGCGTCTGCTGCAGTGTGCAGAGAAATATAAAGTACGCAGCAGCTTTTGCGCGAAACCGTGCAGCAGCTGTTTTCCGGTCTGGCTGCCAAGCTGGAGCCGGAGCTGCGGCATACAGTGGATGCAGTTGTCTCCTGCTGCACATTTGCGGCTTTGTGCGAAGCAGTTCGCGAAGGCATTGCCGTACTGCAGCGCAAGCACGGCGTAGGATATTCTGCTGCAATACGAAAAGCACTCGATCACATCAATGCGCATTATGCGGAGGATCTTTCACTTACTACGGTTGCAGATGTGGTATTCCTCAACCGGGATTACCTGTCGCGGCAGTTTAAGAAGGAGGTCGGCGTTAACTTTTCGGAGTATTTGATGAGCGTGCGCATGAAGCAGGCGCGCTGTTTGCTGGAAAACAGCAGTCTGCGTATTTCAGAGGTGGCTCTCCGTGTCGGTATCACCAACATGAGCTACTTCTCGACGGTTTTTCCACAAGGTGTTCGGCTGCAAGCCGAATGATGTGCGCAAGAACAAGCAGAGCGGATAATGTCATAAATGTGAAAAACCGGGTCAAATATTAAAAAGACTTTGTGCAGGGTTTACGGTAAACTATACTCAAATCAAGGGAGGTTGAAAAAATGAAACACGGATACAAAAAGAGCGATCGCAATGCTTCTGGCAGCAACTGTAATGACCGGTCTGACCGCGTGGCGGCGGTTCTTCCTCCGGCGGCGGCTCGGGTTCCGCTTCCGGCGGCTCGGGTGACGGCACGTTTACCGCTTCCGGCAAAACCCCCTGAATGTCGGTGTACAGTCCAACATCATTTCTATTCCTACGGTATACGCAGAGGAGAAGGGGTATTTCGATGATCTGGGTTTGGATGTTAACCTGATTATGTTCCCGAACGGCTCTCCGGAGAATGAGGGTCTGGCAGCAGAACAGCTTGATGTGGCTTCTAATGGTCTGGCATCGGTTTACTCGACGGCTTCCGGCCTGTGCGACTGGATCGCAGAGTCGGACAGCGGCTCGATCACCGCAAAGGTTTATGTCCGCAAGGAGTCCGGTGCTCGATCACAAGGGCGAGATTTCCGGCAAGCCGGATATGTACGGCAGCGCAGATACCCTGAAGGGTCTGACCGTTCTCGGTCCTACCTCCACGATGGAGCAGTGGATTGCAAACTCGTACTTTGCACAGTTTGGCCTGACTGCAGGTTCGGATTACGAATATCTGAACATGGATCGCGCAGCTGCCGCACAGGCGATTCTGACCGGTGAAGGCGACGTATTTGTTGCCACCGATGTTGACTACTGCAACATGATGGAATCTAACAACATGGTAGAGGTTGCAGACTGTATGGAAGCAACGGACACCGAGTTCAAGAACGGTTTCCTGGCCCGCAAGGACATTCTGGCAGACCGTTATGATGATGTGGTGCTGTTCCTGCAGGGCATGTGCAAGGCAGCTGAAGAGCTGCAGGCTGATCCGGATCTGCGCAACGAGTTTGCACTCAAGTTCTATTCGGAGAACGGCAAGCCGGCTGACGAAAACGATGTTAAGACCGAGACCGAAATTCGTCCGTTCGTTGTTCCGTCCGATTATGAGGCTTCGGATTATTATCTCGGTTCCGGTCTGCTGCAGGTAGGCAATTTCTTCGCCTCCATCGGCACGATTGAAGAGGATCAGGTTGCCAATATTGAGGAAGCAATCAATGTCAATCCGCTGCAGGATGCGCTCGGCATTACTGTAAAGGCAGCAACCCTAAAATAACATACTGTCAGCAAAAAGGGAGCCCATGCTCCATGGGCTTCCTTTTCTGCACCCTAAAATGGACGAAAATTACAAAATAAGGTAAAAATAAGGCGGTTTAAAAGGAGAGGAGCATATGCAAGAAAAAGAAAAAACTGCAGATCAATAAGTACCTGTTCATCAGTATTGCGTCGATCTGCGCAGGCATTTTTGTATGGTGGCTGGTAACGGACGGACTGGGTATTTTCCGATCGAATGCACTGCCTTCTCCGGTAAAGGTTGCCTCTACGTTTGTGAAAAAATGGTTTGAGACCAAGCCGGACGGCGCAACGCTGCTGCAGCATCTCGGTGCCAGCCTTCAGGTTGCACTCGGCGGCTATTTAATTGGTGCGATCATCGGCATCCCGCTCGGTATCTTCATGGCGTGGAACGACAGGGTGGATATGCTGGTTCGTCCGGTATTCGATCTGGTTCGTACCATTCCCGGCATTGCATGGACTTCGGTTATGGTAACGCTGGTCGGCATCGGTTTTCTGTCCAAAGCGCTGGTTATCTTTATTTCCGCGATGGTCGCTATGGTTATCAACAGTTATTCCGGTATTAAGCAGACGAAAACCGTGCATCTGTGGGTCGGTCAGACCTTCGGTGCAAGCAACTGGGAGCTGCTGACAAAAGTAGCGATTCCATCTGCACTGCCGATGATCTTCACCGGTCTGGACGTTGCTCTCGGTTCCGCATGGACCACGCTGGTTGCGGCAGAACTGCTGGCTTCCACTAAGGGTCTCGGCTTTATGATTCAGCAGGCACGCGGTATTTTTTCGCCTGGATATCATCATCGTCGGTATGATCGTTATTGCGATTACCGGTGCGGTGCTGTCCTCGATTATTCAGTTTATCGGCAGAAAGCTCATCAAGGGGAGGTAGACGAGGATGAAAGAACGCAACAAGCGTATCGCCTATGGCGTGCTCGGTATTTTCATTTTTCTGTGTATCTGGTACGCAGCGACTATGTTTACCTCACTCGGCAAGGTTATGCCTGATCCGGTGACGGTTATTGCAGGATTTTGCAAGGCATTTGTTGTACCAATCGGTACGCATTCTATGATTATGCATATCCTCATTAGTCTGCGCCGCATGCTGATTCCGTATGCGTTCGGCGGTGTGCTCGGTGTGCTGGTCGGTGTCGTGATGGGCTGGTACAAGATTGCCGATTCTATTCTGATGCCGTACATTCAGATGTTTCGTCCGATTCCGCCGATTGCATGGATTCCGCTTTCTATCGCATGGTTCGGCTTCGGTGAAGGTTCCAAGTATTTCTTAATTTTTCTGGCATGCTTCTTTACTATTGCACTGACTACCTACAACGGCGTGCATTCGGTCGATGAAACACTGGTTCGTGCAGCGCGTATGCTGGGTGCGAAAGATAACCAGCTGTTCACTTCTATTGTACTGCCAACGACGGTTCCGTACATTTTCTCCGGTCTGCAAGTAGCACTCGGCTCTGCATGGGCCACCATTGTAGCGGCAGAGATGATTCGCTCGTCCGAAGGCGTCGGCTGGCTGATCGTAAGCGGTCAGGACGTAGGCAATATGACGCAGATCATGGTAGGCATTCTGGCGATTGCCCTGACCGGTCTGCTCATCACTACCATCATGAGAGGAGTTGAATCCAAGCTATGCGCATGGACAGTGAGAGGAAAGTAACGGCTGCTGGCGAGCCGTTGATTGAGTTCCGTGGTGTGGATAAGTTTTTCGACAAACCGGAGGAAGGCCACTATCAGGTCGTCGGAGATTTGAATATTAAGGTGCGCGAAAATGAGTTCCTTGTGCTGTTCGGTCCCGGACAGTGCGGTAAGAGTACCATCCTGAACCTGATTGCAGGCTTTGAGATGCCCTCGTCGGGGCACGTTCTCTGCATGGGCAAGGATATCACCGGGCCCGGTCCGGACCGCGGCATGGTCTTTCAGAATACGGCATTGTTTCCGTGGCTTACTGTTATGGGAAACGTGGAATACGGTCCCAAGGTACGCGGTATCAAGAAGGAAGAACGCCGCCAGAGGGCACAGCATTACATTGATCTGGTCGGCCTGCAGGGGATTTGAAAATTCGTTCCCGGTCAAGCTGTCAGGCGGCATGCAGCAGCGTGTCGGTATTGCCCGTGCATACTGCAATGAGCCGCTCGTGATGCTGCTCGATGAGCCGTTCGGCCATCTGGATGCACAGACACGTTATCTGATGCAGGATGAGCTGACCCGCATCTGGCAGGCAGAAAAGCGCACCGTTATTTTTGTAACCAACAACATCGAGGAGGCAGTGTACCTCGCAGACCGCATTCTGGTGCTGCGCAACTGCCCAACCGGTGTTAAGGCAGAGTATGAGATCAACCTGCCGCGTCCCCGTAATTACACCGACCCCGAATTTCTGCGGCTGCGCCGCGAGATCGATTCGGTAGTAGATCATACGCTGTAAAGGAGGTGCCGGACAATGGCAAACAAAGAGCCTAAGGTAAAAGTGCAGAACCTGACCAAAAAGTTCGGTGACCTGCTGGTGCTGGATAATTTGAACTTTGAAGTAGAGGAAGGCGAGTTCCTGTGCATCGTTGGTCCGACCGGCTGCGGCAAAACTACTTTTTCTGAACAGTCTGACCCGCCTGTATGAGCCGACTGCAGGCGAAATCCTGGTAAACGGCATTCCGGTCGATCCGAAAAAGCAAAATATATCCTATATTTTTCAGGGGAGTATTCCTCCTTCCCGTGGCTGACTGTGGAGCAGAATATCCGCTTCGGTCTGGAGATCAAGAAAACGCCCAAGGCAGAGGCGGATGCCAATGTAGAGGAAATGCTGGATATCGTCGGTTTGACCAAATTCCGCAATTACTATCCCAGTCAGCTTTCCATCAGTATGCTGCAGCGCGTTGCTATCGCGCGTGCATTTGCAACCAAACCGGAGTTGCTTCTGATGGATGAGCCGTATGGTCAGCTGGATATCGACCTGCGCTTCAAGCTGGAGGACGAGCTGATCAAGCTGTGGAAAAAAGACAGGTACGACCGTACTGTTTATCACGCACAACATTGAGGAAGCCGTATACCTCAGCCAGAAGATTATGGTGCTGACCAACAAGCCAACCTCGGTGAAAACTGTGCTGGACAATCCGCTGCCGCTTCCGCGTGATGTGGTATCACCGGAGTTTGTCGAGCTTCGCAACAAGGTTACCGATCTGATCAAATGGTGGTAACGTAACTGCTTTGACCGATTCACTCAATCTCTCTTCTTTCCCCTTGATATCGTCTTGGTATCAAGGGGAAAACAGTATGAGGATATTTCTGAAAAGGAGTGTAAAATATGCCGCGTAATATTCTGTTGTTTATGACTGATCAGCAGCGCACAGATTATGTGGGCTATGCCGCGACAGCTGCGTTTCCACGCCGAATATCGACTGGATTGCACAGCATGCCCATTTTACTTGCTGCAATACAACCAATCCTATCTGTTCTCCGGCGCGTACCTCGCTTATCACGGGACGATATCCGCGCCAGATTGGTACGCTGACCATGGCAGGTGATCTGTTCCCACAGATACCGACATTTATGCAGGCTCTGCAGGGTGTAGGCTACAAGACCTACGGCATCGGCAAGTTCCATTATAATCAGACCTATCCGTGGTCTACGCCGAGAGGCTGCGGCATGGATTCGGTGGCAGGAGAACAGGACGAGAAGTCTTACGGTTATGATTTCATCTGGGGAGACCGCAGGCAAGCAGCAGGTGGTTTCCAACTACTGTTTCTACGGTGATTATCTGGCGAAGAAGGGCATGCTCGAGCAGGTACGAGACTTTTTCTCGCAGAGCGGCGGCAAAAACGGCGATGTAGCGAACCACAACTATGATAAGGCGCTGCCGTGGCCGTTCGATGAGGAGGATTACATTGATGTGGTCACCGGTCGTGTGGCACGCGAGCAGCTTCGCGCACATCCGGCGGAGCAGCCGTTCTACATGATGGTGTCCTTCTGCGGACCGCACAAGCCGTATGACGCACCGCAGCGGTATCTGGATATGTTTCCGCTCGAGCGGGAGGACGATTTTATCCTGCCGGAAGGACAGATTATTTCGGATGAGGACAAGGCGAGCCTGTATCGTCAGCGCCGTTCGGCAAAGGCGATGATTCGGTTGATCGACGATCAGATAGGAGAAACACTGGATGTGCTGCGTGAGCGAGGCATGCTGGACGATACACTGATCGTGTTTACCTCGGATCATGGTGATATGTTGGGCGATCACTTCATGATTCAGAAAGGTGTGCCGTGGAAGCAGTCGGTTGGTATTCCGCTGGCGGTGCGTCTGCCGGGTGCAGCGCCTGTTGGTGAAAACACCGCACCGGTTGAAATTTCCGACATTGCAGCAACTGTACTCGATTATGCAGGATTGGATGCACAGCGGGTGCTCAGCAGAAGCTGGCCAGCGTATAACGATATTATTCCGAGCCGTTCGCTGCTGCCGGTGCTGCGCGGGGAACAAGAGCGCGTCCGTGATTTTTGCTTTAGCGAAAGCGACTTTACCGAGGAGCGTATCGACGGCGTTTCCATCACTTCAACACCATATTGGCGCGGCGCAGACGGCTGCCGAAGCAATGCGTGGCAGACTATCATCACGGAGAACAGCAAGTACATCAAATATCTCGGCTATAAGCTGGGGAAATGCCGTATGAGGAATTCTATGATCTGCAATGCGATTCGCAGGAGCGCGAAAACCGCATTGCAGATGAAACTTATCGCGATCAGATCGAACAGGCACGCCGCCGGCTGTCGTACATGGTGGATCATTATCCGCCGGCGCAGAAAACGTGGACAACTGCCTGTGCGGCAAATCGCCAGACGGCGAAGGACTAAGGGTGTGATCATGTGCAGAGTATTTGTTTTCTGGTAGCGTTCGGCGCTTGTATCATCGGTAAAATATGCGGTATGGGCGGAGGCGTGATTATCAAACCTGCATTGGATGCGCTCGGCATTATGCAGGTGGCAGAAATCAATTTTCTGTCTGGATGTACGGTTCTTGGCATGACGTGCTGGTCGGTTGGCAAATCGATGGTGCAGCACGAGTCGCAGATTGACCTGTCGATCTCAACACCGTTGGCAATCGGTGCGGCTGTTGGCGGTATGGCAGGAAAACAGCTGTTTTCTGCTGTGGCCGGTCTGCTTGCAAATGCGGATACCGCAGGCGGTATACAGGCGGCGCTGTTGTGTACCGCGACGTTTTCCACACTGCTCTATACCATCCGCAAGGACCGATTAACCATGCTTCAAGTGCGTAATCCGGCGGTCTGCGTGTTGATTGGACTGGGATTGGGCATGCTGGGCACCTTTCTCGGTATTGGCGGCGGGCCGTTTAATATGGCGGTGTTGTTCTTCTTTTTTTTCTATGCCGACCAAGGTGGCGGCACAGAACAGCCTGTACATTATTCTCATCAGCCAGAGCGTCGGCATCATTACCACGGCGGTGACAGACAGTATTCCGACATTATCTATTATTCTGCTGTGCGGTATGGTGCTGTGCGGCGTACTGGGCAGCGAAGCCGGAGGACGCATCAATAAACGTCTGAGCGACCGGCAGGCAACCCTGCTGTTTGAAGGCTCCATGCTGCTGGTGATGGTGCTCAGCGCGTGCAATATTTATCGTTTTCTGTTAAAATACAAGCTGAGGAGGGGTGATTATGCCGCCGATCAATATTCTGATCAAGCCTGCATCGTCTGCATGCAACAGCTTTCAATCGAATCAATCGAAAAGGTGATACAGGCGGGCATGGAATATGCCGAGCATATCTGCTCCTTTGCGTTCCAAGGCGGTGAGCCAACGCTTGCAGGCCTGGATTTTTACCGTCAGGTGGTGGTACTGCAAAAGCAGTATGCCAAACCGGGTGTGGAAATTCGTAATGCCATACAGACCAACGGCTACACCATTGATGAGGAATGGGCCGCGTTTTTCAGAGAAAATCATTTTCTGGTTGGATTGTCGCTGGACGGACCGCCAGAGCTGCATAACCGCAACCGCACAGATGTGCAGGGAAAGGATACGTTCAAT
>VOFF01000984.1_pt1 | contig 39537 bp, 52 predicted proteins | sample 5384061 | NCBI WGS metagenome assembly VOFF01 (sample SAMN12384725, study PRJNA508395) | human gut metagenome | isolation source: healthy gut E | host: Homo sapiens | reverse complement strand
CTCTCCGGCATTGCCAAGTACTATGAACCGGAAGCGCTGGTGGGTAAAATGGTGTGAGATCCGAGTATATGTAAAAAGCGCCTGTTGCAAAATGGGGAGTATCAAGACGGTTTTCCTACCAAATATTGTAGAAAACATCTTGGTTTGCCACCTTTGCAACAGGCCTTTTGCCCTGCGCATGGTGTTGCCCCCATGGTTTTTCCCGGCTCATACCCGGTAACCAAAGGCGATGTCTCCGTGGGGCGGCCATAGGGATTTTTTTATGGCAGGAATTTGTGGAAGCCCTCAGTCTTTGTGGAAAAAGGGCTTGCATTTTGTGACGGGTACGCGTATAATCTCACTAGATATAAGTTGCGAAAGCATTCATAGAGAAGCCGGTGCGAATCCGGCACGGTCCCGCCACTGTAACAGGGACAGCCAGGCAATTGACCACTGAACAGAGTTGTTTGGGAAGGCGCCATGGTTGGATGAACTGAAGTCAGGAGAACTGCTTATATCTACATAAGATGCTTTCCACGGCTGATGGAAGCTCTTGATGGGCGCATGGTTTGTGTGCGTTTTGCTGCAGATGGTTTGTACCTGGAGGTGCATACACTTCCGGGGCTGATTGCGCGCCCATATGTAGCATAATATATCAAGAGTCAGGACAGCCAGCAATTGGCTGTCCTGTTTTATTGTGCCGGGAAGGTCAAATTTGTGGAGGTGGAGAAAGAGTTGAACAAAAACAAATTGGCAAGCGTCTCCCCTGCAAGTGCTCATCGTCCTGTTCGGCATCAGCTTCCTCACGTTTGGGTTGACTTACCTGTCGCCCGGCGATCCTGCAGAGATCATGCTGACCGAATGTGGCAATCTGCCCACGCCGGAGCTGCTGGCCAAGACCCGAGCCGAGTTGGGGCTGGACAAACCGTTCCTGGTTCAGTACGGCAACTGGCTCAAGGGCGTCGTCACCGGCGATATGGGAATTTCCTATTCCTTTAAGGTTCCGGTGATCGACAAGCTGGTCAGTTGCTTTTGGCCCACGCTGGAGTTGGCCCTGTTGTCCTTGGCCATCATGATCCTTGTCTCAGTTCCGCTGGGCATCCTGGCGGCGGTTCATCAAAACAAATGGTGCGACTACATGGTGCGGGCGCTGACCTTTTTGGGGTGTCGATCCCCAGCTTCTGGATCGGCCTGATTCTGCTGCTGGTCTTTGGCGTTAACCTGCGCTGGGTATCGGTGTCCGGCGGATCGACGGATTTTAAGTCCATGATTATGCCTGCAATCACGCTGGCCATCTCCATGTCTGCCAAATACACCAGACAAGTGCGGATTGCTGTTTTGGATGAGCTGCGCAAAGGATTATGTGACCGGCGCCCGCATGCGGGGCTGCACAGAGAGCCAAATTCTCTGGCGGCATGTCCTCCCCCAACGCCATGCTGGTCACGCTGTTGGGTTTGTCCCTGGGCAGCCTGTTGGGCGGCACGACGGTGGTGGAGATGATTTACAACTGGCCCGGCATGGGCGCTATGGCGGTCAAGGCGATCTCCTGCCGGGATTATCCCCTGGTGCAGGGTTACGTGCTGTGGATTGCCCTGCTATACATGTGCATTAATTTGGTGGTGGATCTCTCCTACAGACGGTTGGACCCCCGCTTGAAGGAGGCTATGTAAGTTGAAGCTGGTACATTTTTTATAAAAGCCACGTCCAATTTACCGTTTTTTTGGTGCTGGCGCTGCTGATTGGGGGTGTGGCGGTTTTTGCCCCGGCGATTGCGCCGGCTGACCCCTATGAGGCCGTCATGGACAATTCCCTTCTGCCCCCCGATGGGCAGCACCTCTGCGGTACCGACAAGCTGGGGCGGGATGTGCTCTCCCGGGTGATTTATGGTACGCGGAGTTCTTTGAGTATGACCCTGATTTTGGTTGGCGTCATCTTTGTGGTGGGCACAGGATTGGGCATCCTGGCCGGTTATTTTGGTGGTGCTTTGGACGCTGTGATCATGCGTATCGCGGATATGATGATCTCATTCCCCGGCCTGGTGCTGGCCATTGCCATCGCCGGCATGCTTGGGCCCAATCTGGTCAATGCGGTGATTGCCATTTCTGCGGTGAGCTGGACCAAATACGCCCGGCTGGCCCGAAGCTTGGTTTTGAAAATCAAAAAGCGAGCTATACATGGAGGCGGCGGTTGTGACCGGCACCCGCACACTGGGCATTTTGAAGCGGTATGTGGTCCCGAACATGATTACCACGCTGATCGTCACGGCAGCCACCGACATCGGTACCATGATGCTGGAACTGGCCGGCCTGTCTTTCCTGGGGTTTGGAGCCACGGCGCCCACGCCTGAGTGAGGACTGATGCTGAACGAAGGCCGCACCTATTTGACCAAAGCGCCCTGGCTGATGATCTACCCTGGTATAGCGATTGTGATTGTGGTGGTGGTGTTTAATATGCTGGGCGATAGCATCCGGGATATTTTGGACCCTAAGCAAGAGTAACGCGCTTTTGGGAAGGATTCCCCCAAGCGACTGCTAATACAAAAAAAGAAAGAGAAGTGTTTGATATGAATAATCTTAAGAAAATACTGAGCCTGGCTCTGGCCTGTATGATGTTGCTTTCTCTGCTGGCTGGCTGCGGCGGGCAGACCAGCGGTGGCAATGAACCGTCAGACAGCACCGGTGGGGGAGCAAGCCAAGGGCGGCAGCTCCACGCAGGGCAGTGAGATCACCATCGGAGTGACCAGCTTCGCAGACACCCTGGAGCCCACAGAGCAGTATTTTAGCTGGGTGGTCTCCCGTTACGCCATTGGCGAGACGCTGCTCAGGTTTGACGAGCACGGTGAACTGGTTCCCTGCCTGGCGGAGGAGTGGAGTGTCAGCGATGACAATCTGACCTGGACCTTCCGCATCCGGCAGGGCGTGAAGTTTTCCAACGGCGAGGATATGACGCCGGAACTGGTCAAAGCGTCCCTGGAGCGTACCTTCCGGCTCAGCGACCGGGCAGTGGGTTTCTTTTGATCCGGCCTCCATTGAAGTGGAGGGCCAGGACTTGAAAATCACCACCAAGGTTCCCAGCGCCATTGTGCCCGGCAGCCTGGCCGATCCGTTGTTTCTCATTGTGAACACCCATGTAGATGACAGCACCTTTGCCATGTCCGGCCCCGTCTGCACCGGCCCTTATGTGGTGAAGTCCTTTAGCCCCCACGGAATCTTGCGTGGTGGTTCGCAATCCGTACTATTGGGACGGAGAGGTGCCCTTTGATCAGGTGACTCTGAAGTGCGTAGATGACCAGACGACTCGTTCCATGGCCTTGCAGACCGGGGAAATTGACATCGCCTACAACCTGAAGAACGAAAAAATATTGCCGAATTTGAAAACAACAGCAACATTACCATTGAGCAGTTGGAATCCCTGCGCTCCACCTACGCCTTCATGAACCAGAATGGGCCTTTGGGCGATTTGACCCTGCGCCAGGCTCTGCTGCGGGGCCTGAATAAAGAGGCCTACTGCGGCAACCTGCTGGACGGTGGCGCAACGCCTGGCAAAGCGCCGGTGCCCCCCACCCTGGACTTTGGCTTCGACCAGCTGAAGGATGAGAACGCTTATGACCCCGAAAGCGCCAAAGCCCTGCTGGCCCAGGCTGGCTACAAGGACATCGACGGTGATGGCTATGTGGAGACTCCCTCCGGCGAGAAGTTGGATCTGGAATTCGTGATTTATACCAGCCGCGAGGAGCTGGGTGTTTATGCCCAGGCCGCTCAGGCCAGCCTGAAGGATATCGGCATCAAGGTCTCGCTGAACACCGTCAGCTATGAGACCCTGTCTGGACATGCGCGACAGTGGTCAATATGATCTGCTGATCTGGAATGTGCTGGTGGCCAACACCGGCGACCCGGAAAACTACCTGCGGGAGAACTGGTACAGCACCTCCGCCAACAATACCAGTGGCTATGCCAATTCCGAGGTGGACAGGTTGCTGGACCAGCTGGCCAGCGAGTTCGACAGCAATGCCCGCCGGGATTTGGTTATGCAAATTCAGCAGGAGATTATGGACGATGCCGCCACAGTATTCTTCGGCTATGAGACAACCTATTTGTTTTACAATAACCGTGTGACCGGCGTGACCATGTATCCCATGGACTATTACTGGCTGACCAAAGACATCAAGCTGGCGGCGTAAAGGGGAAAGCTATGCTGGAAATTAACGATTTGACCATACAATATGGCGCGCAGCCCCCTACGGTGGAGCATTTTGACCTCTCCATGAAACAGGGCGAGATCATCAGCGTCGTCGGCGAATCGGGCAGCGGAAAACGACAGTAATTCGGGCCGTTCTGGGCGCCCTACCCGGCACAGGGCGTGTTACAGCCGGCGACATCCGGTTTCATGGCGAGAGCCTGCTGGCTAAGTCGGCGGAGGAGTGGCGCAAGCTGCGGGGACCCGCATGTCCATGATCTTTCAGGACTGCGGGGGCACCCTCAATCCGATCCGGCGGATCGGCAGCCAGTTCGTTGAATACATACGAATTCACACGGATATCAGCAAGCAGGAAGCCTGGGACAAGGCCAGGTCCATGCTGGAAAAAATGCGTCTGCCAGACAGTGAAAACATTATGAAAAGCTACCCGCACCAGCTTTCAGGGGGATGCGTCAGCGGGTGGGCATTGCCATTGCCATGACCTTCAATCCGGAACTGCTGCTGGCGGATGAGCCTACCAGCGCCCTGGATGTGACGACGCAGGCGCAGATCGTGCGAGAAATGATGGAGCTACGGGACAGGTTCGGCACTGGCATCATCATCGTAACCCACAACTTAGGTGTGGCCGCCTATATGGCGGATCAGCTCATCGTCATGCAGCATGGCAAGGTGGTAGATCGCGGCACGCGGGACGAGGTCATGGACCATCCCACCAGCGAATACACCAGGAACCTGTTGCAGTCAGTACCAGAACTGGAGGAAGACGCTTTGTTTAATCCATCCGATATTGTATTAGAGGCAAAGCATGTCGTCAAACAGTTTCCTGCATCGGACGGACGGCTCTTGACGGCCTGCAATGATGTCACTCTGAATGTCTATCGTGGAAAGACCCTGGGTATCGTGGGGGAGAGCGGCTGCGGAAAATCCACCTTTGTCCGGATGCTCACCCAGATGGATACTCCTACTTCCGGGGAAATTCTGCTTCACGGGAAGGATATCCTTCACCTGAAGGGGGAGGAACGCCGGCTGAACCGGCAGAATTTGCAGATGGTGTTCCAGGACCCCCTAGCTTCCTTCAATCCCAAGATGAAGGTCATGGATATTCTGACCGAACCGTTGAGGAACTTTGGCCGACTGAAACGGGCAGACCGGGAAGCGAAAGCCAGGGAGCTACTGCGTATGGTGGAGCTGCCGGAGGATTTTGTCTACCGGTATCCCCACAGCATGTCTGGCGGACAGCGGCAGCGCATCGGCATTGCCAGGGCGCTGGCGCTGGAGCCGGAAATCCTGGTTTGCGACGAGGCCACCAGCGCCCTGGATGTGTCCATTCAGGAGACCATCATCCAGCTCCTGGTTCGGCTGCAGCGGGAAAAAGCAAATCAGCATCGTGTTCATCTGCCACGATCTGGCGCTGGTTCAGTCCTTCTCTCACCAGATTGCGGTTATGTATTTGGGACATGTTGTGGAGGTGATTCCTGGGGAGCAGGGGGCAAGGGGCGCGCTTCATCCCTATACCCAGGCGTTGCTCAGTGCGCTGTTCTCCATCCATATGGAGCAGGGAAAAAAATCGAGAGCATCCAGGGCGAAGCTCCCAGCCCCCTGGACATTCCCCAGGGCTGCCCCTTCCAGAATCGGTGTCCCCACTGTGGGGGAGCGGTGCCGCAGGGAAAAACCGCAGCTGGTGGAGGTAGGTCCGGATCACCTGGTGGCGTGTCATGAGGTGGCAGAGCGAAAAAGGAGGGGGGGAGGCGCAGCATGAAGGCCCATTTGCGTCATGTTACGGCGCTATTGCTGGTCATTTGTTGCCTGCTTTCTGTGGTTGGCTGCCAGAGGGGCGCCGGGGAAGAGCCGTATGAAGCGGAGAAGTTCATCATTGGCGTAGCTGTTTACGACCCGGACAGCGCTGAAATGGCCATGTTTATGAATTACTACCGGGACTACATCGCAGAAGGGTTCCCAGTGGAATTTTATTTCTCCGACCGGCTGACATCAGGGGAAGAGGAGCAGGACTTTATCCGCTCTGTCAAGAAGCAGGGGCAGAAGGCGTGATCTCCTTCTACGGCAACGATATCAAGCCGGTGCTGGAAACCTGCAGGGAGGAGGAAATGTACTATGTGCTTGCCTCCGAACCTTAAGCGACAGCGATTTTAATGGGGTGTGTAATAACCCCTATTTCCTGGTACCATTGGCCCCGGCCCGGAAGCCGAGACCCAGGCCGGAGGGGATATGGCCTCCTACTTCTGGGACATTGGCGCCCGCCAGTTTCTGATCCTCAGCGGCGGCGCCAGCATGAATAACTATATGCACTATGCCCGGGTGCAGGGAATGCTGGAAGCTCTGGCAAAGGCTGGTGGGTTTTCCTACACAGAGCCGGTGGAAACCCTCGCGGGTACGGAGTCAACGGTGGTTATCCAGATGGGAGAGGTGGAGATTACCGTGGCCCCCGGTTATTTCTCCCAGGAGAGCGGGCAAGCCAATGTTAAGGAGGCCATTGCCTCTGGCGAATATGATGCGTTATTGTGCGCCTATAACGTTGACACCGTTTTGCCGTACATTGTGGCGCGGGAGGATGAACTGGGGCACAGCATTCGAACGGGCACGGTGGACTGCTTCTCCCGGCAGAACTTCGACATCATCAAGACCCGGGATGCTTTTGGTCATGTTCCAATCGACTACATTGCGGGAAAATACGCCTCCATGGCCGGTCCGGCGTTTGCGGCGCTGTACAATGCCATAGGTGGGGGACTTGATGTGGTCCGGCCCGGCGGGACGGCGTTTCGTCTGTATCAGGGCTTCTGGTCGGCAACGAGTCCGGAGGAATTCCTGGAGCTGTACGGCTATACCACTGGCATTTACGAAAATGCATACAGCTGTGCGGACCTGATGCAGGTCATCCGTGGGTACCAAAGCACGGCGAACTTCGGATCCTTCCAGGCCCTGACCCAGGCCTATGATGTGGCGTCGGTGAAGGCACGAATCCTGAGTAAATAGCTACGATAACAGGGAGCTGTCTCAAAAAATTCGCTTTGAGATAGCTCCCCTGTTCATTCTGTATGGTGTACCTGCCTGAGCAGGCCATGGCGGTATTCTTTTTCCCGTGTCCATGGTGTCACAGCCGCCGGACAAAAGACAGGCTTGACGGCTCACAGACTGGAGTAGCCGTTTCCTGTGACGACAGCGTCAATTTTAATCCCCTGCCGGCACAAAGGGGCAGTCCTGGGCATGGTAGCTGGCATAGTCCGGCAGATCCCACAGGTGAAACAGCGCATTGATGCGGGTGCCGTCTGCCGCCACATCTGTGGCGCTGTAGATGGCCGAGACGCCCACCACCTTGCCGCCATAGTAGCGGACACATTCCATGCTCTGGCTGATGGTCAGGCCGGTGGTGACAGAGGCCATGAGGATTAAAACATGCTTTCCTGCCAGCATAGGCTGGAGGTTCTCCCGGAAGAGGAGCTGGGATTCGCTGCTGAGCTCCGGGGTAATGACGTAAATCGTCTGATGGGCATTGATGGACATGAAGCCGGCCTTGGTCAGCTCCTCGGCCAGGCAGGCCCCTACCACTTGCATGCCGTCCAGACAGACAATGGTATCTACAATGGTGCTGGTGACATATTGCTTGACCAGGGCCTTTGCAACTGCCTGGGCCTCACTGAGGCGGCTCTTTTGGAAGGTGACGTCAATGAGATAGTTGATGTGGCTGTGATTGGTGGCGAAGTGTCCATTCGACACCCGCAGGGCAACATTGCTCTTCCGCACAGGAAGTTTGGCAAGGTTCAGCATATTTTTTCCTCCCGTTCCAAAGGCGCTGTGCCCGGTCTACGCCGTGCAAAACGCCTTTTTTCATTATATAATATGTTTCGCCACAAATGCAAGAGCAATCTGCCAGATTTGCTTCGGCATAATGACGAGATTTTCTCGCAATTTTTGTTTAATTTGCCGAAAGTTACAGCACGCAACCCAACGACTTCCGGCAATCTGCCAGAGGATTCTGTCCATTTTCGAAGAATTTCGTCGAAGGCACACGAATATTCACGGACATATTGAAAAATGCTTTTCCCTCATTATAATTGTAAGAAAGAGAAGAGGAGGGAACACTTTGAGCGACTTGGATGACATACTGTATCAACTTGGAGTTTACCCAACACAGCGCGGCTATCATATCACTGCAGTGGCCGTAGCCATCGGTCGGCAGGAGCCAGAGAAGCTGCAAATGCTGACCAAATGGTTGTACCCTGCAGTGGCGCTCCGGTGCAGCTGCAGCAGTGCTGCGGTAGAACGGAATCTGCGGGCAACTGCAAACCGGGCTTGGGACACCAATTCTAAATTGGTCAGTCAGATTGCCCAGCGAGAGCTCACCGGGCCCCCCACTGCTGGGGACTTCGTGTGGATGCTCTGCAGGCACCTGTCCGCGCAGAAGAAAGGAGCGTGAGGCGCAAACCGGCTTGGGTCTGTTGTAAAATGGGCTTTTGCAACAGACCCCGTTCTAAAGTGAAAGATAGCGGGAGAAAACACAGAAATCCGTGTCTTCTCCCGCTAAAATATTAGGGATCATTTTAGAAAACGCTATTTCGCAACGCGCCCATTTTTCAGCCCTGGCAGTGGCCGCTACGCTGCGTCCGCCTCGGCTTGCTCGGCGCCTCCCCGATGCATGGGCGTACAACGAAGGAGCGGACGGCCTGATTTTCCAGGTTTTGATCACACAGATCCAAAGTGGGGGTGCGGCTCCTGACTGCACCGGCAGAAGAGGCTGGCCTGGCTCCCGGCCCGGGCAAATTCGTACCAGCCTGCAAGTTGGTCCGGGTTTGCCCCGCCGGATATGGATCTCCCTCTGGGTATTCTGTCAGAATTTGTGCTATGATACAGCCAAAAAAATGCTTGCAGATGGGCGAGGCGAGGGGATAAACATTGGAGCCAAGGGAATTGTTGAAGCGGTATTTCGGCCACAGTGCGTTCCGGCCCGGGCAGGAGACTCTGATTGACGGGCTGCTCTCCGGACGGGATGTGTTGGGTGTGATGCCCACAGGCGCGGGAAAAGTCGATGTGCTACCAGATTCCGGCGCTTGCCATGGAGGGGATGACATTGGTGATCTCCCCCCTCATCTCCCTGATGGCCGACCAGGTGGCTGCCCTCAATCAGGCGGGAGTCCCTGGGGCTTATCTGAACTCCGCCCTGGACCTGGAGGCGTATCAGGGGAGGTGCTTCAGGGAATCCGGCGGGGGGATTTACAAGCTGCTGTATGTGGCCCCGGGCGGCTGACGGCGCCGGCCTTTCTGGCGGCCTTGGCTAGAACTACTGTTTCCCTGGTGGCGGTGGATGAAGCACACTGCGTGTCCCAGTGGGGCCAGGATTTTCGGCCCAGTTACTTGAAGATCCCGGAATTTTTGGAGCAGCTTCCGGCGAGGCCTGTGATGGGTGCTTTTACCGCCACAGCCACGGCTCAGGTAAAGGCGGACATCATCCAAATGCTGGGCCTCCGGGCCCCGGAGATTGTGACCACCGGCTTCGACCGGCCCAACCTGTACTTCGGCGTGGTTCGCCCCCGGGACAAAGACGCCTGGCTCCTGGAATTTGTCAAAAGAGCAGGGGGAAAAGAGCGGCATTGTCTACTGCGCCACCCGGAAAAATGTGGAGTCCGTGTGCCAGCTGCTCCAGGACCGGGGCTTTTCCGCCACCCGCTATCACGCGGGGCTGCCGGATCAGGAGCGGCAGGAAAACCAGGAGGACTTCGTCTATGACCGGCGCCGGATCATGGTGGCCACCAATGCCTTTGGCATGGGAATCGACAAATCCAACGTGGGCTATGTGGTACACTACAATATGCCTAAGAACCTGGAGAGCTACTACCAGGAGGCGGGCAGGGCGGGCCGGACGGAGAACCGGCGGATTGCATCCTGCTCTACGCGCCGAAGGATGTGCAAACGGCAAAGTTTCTCATCCTGAACGCGGGTGAAAAATGAGGAGACGTCCCCGGAAGAGCGCACCCGTCTTCAGACCCGGGATCTGGAGCGGCTGGACCAGATGGTGGGCTACTGCAAGACCACCGCCTGCCTCCGGCAATACCTGCTGGACTACTTCGGGGAGCATCTGGCGGAGCCCTGCGGCAATTGCAGCAGCTGCCAGGGAAATTTCGTGGAGCGGGACATCACCGTAGAGGCCCAGAAGATTCTCTCCGGGGTGGCCCGGGTGGAACGGATGTACCCCTATGGCCTGGGGTGGCCCAGGTGATCCACATGCTTCGGGGCAGCCGGAACCAGCGGGTTTTGAGCCTGAAGCTGGACACCCTGCCCACCTATGGCATCCTCCGGGAGGTGCCACGGGAGCAGGTGCAGGCCTATGTGGACTGCCTGGTGGAGCGGGGATATCTGGTGGTCACAAAGACGGAGTTTCCCGTGGTGCATCTCACGGCTCAGGCCCGGCAGGTGCTATTTCAGGGGGAGCGGGTGCTGGCGTCCTTCCCGGCTCCCACCCAGCAGGCCCCGGTACTGCCCAGGACAGAGGCGGCGGAGCCGGTGGGCCCACTCATGGGCGAGCTGAAGGCTCTGCGCACCCGGCTGGCCCAGGCCGAAGGGGTACCTGCCTATATCATCTTCTCCAACGCCACCCTGGCCGATATGGCGGTGAAGCTGCCTACCACCATGGAGGGGCTTCTGGAGGTCTCCGGCGTGGGCTCAGTGAAGGCGGCCCGCTATGGCGCGGCTTTTTGGATGTGATCCGGGAGTACCTGGAAATTTAGCCTGGGGACGGGAGAGCCTATGGCACAGCGGACCAAAAAACGAATCCAAGAGACCTTCCTTGCCATGCTGGAGCAGGAGTCTTTGGATAAAATCACCGTCAAGGACCTGGTGGACCGGTGCGGTATGAACCGCAATACGTTTTATTACTATTATCAGGATTTGTACGCCCTTTTGGAGGAACTGCTCCAGGAGGAGGCGGAAAAAAAGATTATAGAGGCCCACCACGCCTTCGACCTCTGGCAGGAGGGCTTCCTGGACGCCATTGCCTTTGTGCTGGAACACCGGCGGGCGGCCTATCATGTATTCAACTCCAACGCCAGGGCCTATGTAACCCGGTATTTCCTGCGCCTGGGGGGACTTCATCCTGACCGATGTGGTCCGGGAGCTGTCTGCCGGCCTGCCGGTGTCCCTGGAGGATCGGCGCATTTTGGTGGATTTCTACAAGCACGCTCTGGTGGGGGTGGTCTCCGACTGGCTGGAGCAGGGGATGAAGGAGGATTTGTCCGCCGTCATCCGCCGCATCGGCGTCCTGCTGGAGGGCAATATCCGCCGGGCTCTGGAAAAACAGCATAGCCAATGGATAGGCTCAGATTTTGAAGTATATTGTATGCTGCCTTGCAGGTAATGGGACTGCAGGGCAGCTGTTTTACTTTTTGGGACAGTTTTGGGAACTGTCCCAAATTTGGGCACTTTGGCTTTGTGCCTATTTTTTGGAGGCAGCAGGTTTGTTATGCTATGGGGGCAAACCGAAATCCAGAAAGGATGATTCTATGAGAAAGTTTGGAAACGCGGTGGTAAAGCATCGGGTGCTCATTCTGGTGCTTGCCCTGCTGCTCCTGATTCCCCTCGGTCCTGGGGATGGCTGCCACCCGCATTAACTATGATATGCTGGACTACCTGCCCGGCGACATGGAGACGGTGCAGGGGCAGAACATTCTCCTGAGGACTTTGGCAAGGGGGCCTTTTCCTTTGTCATTGTAGAGGGAATGCCAGACCGGGATGTGGCGGCCCTGCGGAGAAAAAAATCAGCGGGTGGACCATGTGGAGTCAGTTCTGTGGTATGACAGCATTTTGGACCTGTCCGTCCCGAAGGAGATGCTGCCGGATGAAATTTACGGCGTGTTCAATGCCGGAGATGCCACCATGATGGCAGTATTTTTCGACACGGCCACTTCCGCAGACGAGACCATGGAGGCGGTGACGCAAATCCGGACCTTGGCGGGGGAAGCAGTGCTTCGTCTCGGGCCTGTCGGCCATGGTGACGGACCTGCGGAACCTCGAGCGAGGGGGAGGAGGCCACCTATGTGGCCCTGGCAGTGGCCTGTGCGTGCCTGGTAATGGTGCTTCTTCTGGACTCCTGGTTGGCCCCTTTTTGTGTTCTTGGCCTCCATTGGCGTGGCCATTCTCCTGAATATGGGCAGCAACTACTTCCTGGGTGAAATCTTACATCACCAAGGCCCTGGCGGCGGTGCTGCAGCTGGCGGTTACCATGGACTATTCCATTTTTCTGTGGCACAGCTACTGCGAGCAGCTGGCCACCCAGGAGGACCATAAAAGGCCATGGCGGAGGCCATTGCCCGGACCATCACCTCCGTAACCGGAAGCTCCATCACCACCATCGCCGGCTTTATAGCCCTGTGCTTTATGAGCTACACCATGGGCCGGGACCTGGGGATCGTCATGGCCAAGGGCGTGGTGCTGGGGGTTCTGGGCAGCGTGACCATTCTGCCGGCCATGATTCTTCTGCTGGATAAGCCCTTGCAAAAGACCCGGCACAGGGCGCTGCTTCCCAACCTCCATCAGCTCTCCCGGGGTATTGTGAAGCATGCCTGGGTGTTCCTGGTGATCTTCGCTGTGCTGCTGGTTCCGGCCGCAGTGGGTTACAGTCGGACTCCGGTGTTTTACGATTTCACCAAGATTTTTTCCAGTGAGGGAATGGACCCATCGGATATGCCCTTCCTGGAGGCTAACGAGAAGTTGACGGAAGAATTCGGCGTGGCCTCCACCCATATGATCCTGGCTGACACCAATCTGGAGCCCCTAAGCAAGCCAGGCAAATGCTCCAGGAGGTAGGGAACCTAGACGGTGTGGAGCAGGCTCTGGGCCTGGACTCTTTGGTGGGCAGCGCCATTCCCCAGGAGCTGCTGCCTCAGGAGGTGGTGGAAGTTTTGAAGGGCGACCGGTATCAGCTGATGCTGGTGAACTCCTCCTACCAAGTCTCCACCGAGGAATGCAACCGGCAGATTGATGCAATCAATGCCATTTTAAAGCGGTACGATCCAAGCGCCATGCTCATTGGCGAGGCTCCCCGTACTAAGGATCTAATTGAGGTGACGGATCACGACTTTTCCGTGGTGAGCGCCATTTCCATTGTGGCCATTTTTGTCATCATCGCCCTGGTGCTGAAGAGCGTTTCCCTGCCGGTGATTCTGGTGGCAGTGATTGAATTTGCCGTATTTGTGAATTTGGGGATTCCCTACTACACCGGAAATGCCCTGTGCTTCATCACCCCCATATGCATCAGCACCATTCAGCTGGGCGCGACTGTGGATTATGCCATTTTGATGACCACCCGGTATAAGGGGGAGCGGGCCGCCGGACGGAGCAAGCAGGAGGCGGTGACCATCGCCTTGGAGACTTCCCCTGCCCTCCATTCTGGCCAGCGCCCTGGGCTTTTTTTTTTTTCTGCCGCCACCTTCGGCGTGGGCCTGTACTCAATGTGAGCCTCATCAGCTCCATGTGTAACCTGATGGCCCGGGGGCCCTGATCAGTATGCTGGCCGTGGCCTTGATTCTTCCGGCGCTGCTGTTGCTGCTGGACAAAGTCATTTGCGCCACAAGCGCCGGTTTCCGCTTGAGAAAGGAGAGTTCTGTATGAAATGTAAGAGAATGTTGGCCCTGCTTCTGACAACGGCTTTGATTTTGGTTACCTGCACCGGGGCCTTTGCTGCCCCGCCGGAGGGCGAGGAACGGAAGGAAGAGACCGTGTATGTGATTGCAGACGCCAGTGGAACCCCCTCTTCCATCTTGGTGAGCACCTGGCTGCAAAACCCCACGGGAGCCGGGACGCTCTCCGACCGCAGCAGCCTATCGGATCTGGAGGTTCTGAAGGGCAACGCCACGTACTCCCTGGACAAAGATGGCGCCCTTCTCTGGCAGGCTGGCGGTGAGGATGTGTATTACCGGGGCAGCGCAGAGGAGCCGCTACCGGTGGAGCTGACCCTGTCCTACTTCCTGGACGGAAGTCCCATCTCTGCTCAGGACCTGGCGGGGAAGTCGGGGCGGGTGACCATCCGGTTTACGTATAAAAACACCACCCGGCAGACGGTAACCCTGGGGGACCGAACCGAGGAGATCCCCATTCCCTTCCTGGTATTAAGCGGCCTGATGTTGGATGGCAAGGATTTTTCCAATGTAGAGGCAGAGAGCGGCCAGGTGATCAGCGACGGGGACCGTTTCTTTGTGGCCGGATTTGCAATTCCTGGTCTGCAGGAGGATCTGGGGGAGGCCGGGAAGGAGCTGGACCTGCCAGAGACCTTTGCCGTCACGGCAGATACTACGAATTTCCACCTGGATACCACCCTCACGCTGGTGGTGACGGACCTGCTCCAGGGGCTGGATTTGGACGGCCTGGATTCCTTGGAGGAACTGACCGGCTCCTTGGATGCTCTGGATGAGGGGGCTAGAGAGCTGATGGATGGTTCCAGCGCCCTCTATGAGGGCCTGGGAGACCCTTCTGGACTCCACGGGGACTCTCCAGGCAGGTACCCAGGAGCTGTACAGCGGCTCCGGCACCCTGTATGCAGGCCTGCGGGAGCTGCAGGGAGCTGCCCGGCGTTGACCCAGGGCATTGACCAGCTGGCCGGTGGCGCCGGCGCTCTCCGGCAGGGCCTGGGTGATCTCTCCGGCGGGGCCGGGGGAGCTCCAGTCCGGCATTGGCCAGGTGGATGCGGGGGCGGCGGCCCTTCAGGCGGGGCTCTCGGAGCTGCAGGAGAAGAGCGGCAGCCTGGCAGCAGGTGTCAGTCAATTGCAGCAGGGGAGCGGGGAGCCTTTCCAGCGGCCTGGAGAGCCTCCAGGAGAAATCCGGCCAGCTCCAGGGCGGCGCAAGTCAGCTCAGTGAAGGCGCGGCTCAGGTGAACGCCGGGGCGGCGGAGCTTTCTCAGGGTGCAGCCTCCCTGGAAGGAGGCGCGGCCTCTTTGGAGGTCGCTTTGGGAGACCCTGACCCAGGGGCGGAAAGCCTGGTGGGCGGCTACCCCCAGGTGACCCAGGGAGCGACTAGCCTTCTGGAGGGGGCGCAGGCTTTGGAAGCCGGCGCGGCCCAGGTTCAGGCGGGAATGGAATCTGCAGCGGCCGGGCTGGCCTCCAGCGCGGCGGCCAGTGAGCAGGTACCCAGGGCCTCTATGGACTCAAAGCCAGCATGGAAGAGGCAGGGCAGGATGGGTCTGCCTATGATCCTCTGATTTCCGCTCTGGAGGCAAGCCTGGCGGGCCAGAGAGCCGTTGCCGGGAGCCTGGCCTCCGGCGGAGAGCTGAGCCAGGGGGCGGCAGCGGTCACTGGCGGCGCGGCAGAGCTAACCGGTGGCGCGCGCAGGCCCTGGTCCAAGGGCTGCAAGGCTTGTCCGACGGCACCCAGAGCCTGTATGGCGGCCTCCAGGAGGCCTATACCGGCAGCCAGGGGCTGCACCAGGGTAGTCAGTCTCTCTCCGATGCCTCCGGGCGCTTGGCTGAAGGCGCGGCTCAGGTCTCCGGCGGCGCAGGTGCGTTGTCTCAGAGCAGCGGCGCACTGGTGGAGGGTGTGGGCCAGCTGGCTCAGGGCTCCCGCCAGGTTGCCAGCGGGGCAGACGCCCTGGCCAGGGGCAACCCCGGCGCTGACAGCTGGGGTGGATCAATTGGCTGGTGGAGCCGGAGTGCTGCGGAGTGGTACGAGGCAGCTGAGCAGCGGGGCGGCCTCTCTCGCAGATGGAACCGGCCGGTTGGCCCAGGGGGCAGCTGACCTGTCCGACGGCTTGGGGCTTCTCAGTCCAACTCCGGTGCTCTTCTCTATGGCGTGGACCAGCTGACGGAGGGTGCGTGGGCCTTGCGCAGCGGCCTTGGAGACCTGAATCGCGGGGCCATGGCCCTGTCTGAAGGTACGTTGCAGCTCCGCGATGGAGGGAAAGCCCTTCAGGACGGCTTGGACACGTTTTTACAAAGAGGGAATTGTCAAGCTGACCTCGGCGCTGCAGGAGAAGGTTCCTCAGATGCTGGACCGCTTCCGCGCCATTTCCGGTCTTTCCCTATGAAACCTATGCCGGGCTGCCGGAAGGCGTGGAAGGCACGGTGAAATTCATTTACAAAACCGGCGGGGGGTGGACATGGGATAAAGGCGAAAAATGACGGCGTATTGTGGAAGTCACGTTCCACAATACGCCTTTTTTCCTCCACAAAGGGGGCTTCCTGTGTTATAATGAGAAAAAACAGACAGAAGGGAGCCGGTGACATGCTGACTTGCGACGAAACGTCTTTTCGGCTGCATGGGAAGAAGTTTCACATTTATTCCGGTGCGATGCACTACTTCCGGATTCTGCCCCAGTATTGGGAGGACCGGCTGCAAAAGCTGAAGGCGGCAGGCTTCAACACTGTGGAGACCTATGTTTGCTGGAATCTCCATGAACCCCAAAAGGGTCAGTTTGATTTTTCGGGCCGCCTGGATCTGGTCCGATTCCTGGAGACAGCCCAAAAGGTGGGACTGTACGCCCTGGTGCGCCCGGGCCCCTACATCTGCGCCGAGTGGGACTTCGGCGGACTGCCGGCCTGGTTATTGCGGGAGAGAGACCTGCGGCTGCGGTGCAGCGATCCCCGCTTTTTGGGCCACGTAGCCGATTATTTCCGGGTGCTGCTGCCAAAGCTCCTGCCTTTGCAATGCAGCCGGGGAGGGAATCTCTTGGCGCTGCAGGTGGAAAAATGAATACGGCAGCTATGGAAACGACAAGACGTATTTGCGCTTTCTCCGGGATCTAATCCGTCCTGCGGCGTAGAGGTTCCCCTTTTACCTCAGATGGGCCGGCTTCCAGTATGCTGAGCGGCGGTACGGTGGAGGGGCCTGGCCCACTGTGAACTTCGGCAGCGGCGCGGACAAGGCCTTTCAGGCCCTGGAGCGCCTTTCGGGCCGGGGACCCAGGATGTGCACGGAGTTTGGTGCGGCTGGTTTGACCACTGGGGGGGGAGAAGCACCACACCCGGGATACCGCAGAAATGCTCCGGGAGCTGTCCCTCCTTTTGGAGCAGGACGCCAGCTTTAGCCTGTATATGTTCCACGGTGGTACGATTTTGGCTTCACCGCCGGGGCCAACCAGTACATCCGCTACAACCCCACGGTGACCAGCTACGATTACGATGCGCCTCTCAATGAATATGGGGACTATACGCCCAAGTACTTTGCCATTCAGGGAGCTTTTGTGTCGGCGCCAAGGCATTCCTCTGCCGCCCCTGCCCCCACGGCCCCAGCTGCAAAACCTGGGAGAGGTGGCGCTTTTGGAGCGGGCGGAGCTTCTGGAGAATCTGGAGTCTTTGGGCGCCGCCCATGTCAGCCCCATGCCGGAGAGCATGGAGCATTATGGCCAGAACTTTGGCCTCATTCACTACCGGACCCGGCTGCCGGGGGACTATGAGGGGGGGGGACCCTGACCTTGGAGGGGCTGGCGGACCGGGCCTATGTGTACCGGGATGGGGCGCTTTTTGGGCATTCTGGACCGGGGCAAGCCCAAGGGGCTGCTGGAGCAGCTCCGGCCAAAGAACGCTCTGCCCTTCCCTCCCAGCCCCTGCCGGCACCCAGGTGGAGATCCTGGTGGAGGCCATGGGCCGGGTGAACTATGGGAACCACCTGGAGGACCGGAAGGGACTGACCAGGTGTGCGCCTGGGCGGGCAATTTCTCATGGAGTTTACGGTGACCACCCTCCCACTGGAGGACTTGGCGGGAGCCCATTACCGGCAAGGGGCCAGCCGGTACCCCCCTGCTGCTCCGGGGGCGCTTCGAGACGGATTCCCAGGCGGACTGCTTTGTGGACCTGGACGGGTTTACGAAGGGCATGGTGTATGTGAACGGCTTCCATCTGGGCCGCTACTGGAGCTGCGGTCCCCAGAAGACCCTGTACCTGCCTGGGGTGCTTCTGCACACGGACCGTCCCAATGAGCTGGTGGTGCTGGAGTTGGAGGGCTACGCCCAGCCCCAGGTGCGGCTCACCGATGGACACTGCCTGGGATAGGAGCTGGTGTATTTCATAGGAGGACAAAAGCTGCTGCAAAGCGGCCCCAAGTTTGGCAAATCTGCCGGAGATTTTCAGACTGGTTTTCCTTTTTTTGGAAGAAGTTCCAGCGGTGTTTTCAGGCTGGAGCGCCACAGAAGTGGCAGAGACAAGAGAAAATGGTACAGAAAGGAGCCTGATTTTCAAAAAAAAAGTATCCTTTCGATATTACAAAATAACGTTTTGATACTTCCCGCCGGAACTGGGAGAAGCTATAATATTTCGTGAAAAGGGAATCGTTTTTTGTGCAAAACGACAAGGCGAAAAAGCGATAAATTCAAAAGGAAGGAAGGAAGGAATGAAGAGCATGCGAGACACACGAGCAATCCCCCAAAAGCAATCCGTGCAAACCCAAAAGCGGAAACGCAGTCGCTGGACCAGGGACGACACAGAGCTGTCCATTCTGGCCCTGCCTACCACAGTGTGGTACGCGTTATTCTGCTATCTGCCGATGTTCGGCCTGGTTCTTTGCGTTCAAGAACTACAAGATTTCGGCAGGCAAGAGCTTTGTGTACAGCTTGTTCCACAGTGAGTGGGCCGGTTTGGACAACTTCTCATTTTTCCTGAAGTCCAACCAGTTTGCCACCATTCTGCGGAACACTCTGCTGTACAACATTGTGTTCATTATCCTCGGCATCGTTCTCCCGGTCGGCCTGGCCATCATGATCAACAACATCTATAGCAAACGGAAGTCCAAGACTTACCAGACCATGATGTTCCTGCCCCACTTTATGTCCTGGGTCGTCATCAGCTACTTCGTGTATGCGTTCCTGAGCCCGGACCGGGGCCTCATGAACTCCATCCTCCAGGGGATGGGCAAGGACCCTGTGCGTTGGTATTCCGAAGCGAAATACTGGCCATACATATTGGTCTTTATGCAGGTTTGGAAGACCCTGGGATACAACATGGTTGTGTACCTTGCCAGTATCACCGGCATTGACACCAGCCTCTATTAGGCCGCCGTGCTGGATGGCGCATCCAAGATGCAGCAGGCCCGGTACATCACCCTGCCGTCCCTGAAGCCCATCATCATTATGATGTTCATCCTCAGCGTGGGCCGTATCTTCTCCTCCGACTTTGGCCTGTTCTATCAGGTCACCCGTGGTGTGCCCGGCTCTTTGGCCAAGGTTGCCACAACCTTTGACGTCTACATCTTCAACGCCCTGCAGACCGGCGTGCCTCTGGGCCGGACGGCTGCGGCCTCCTTCTTCCAGGCCGTGGTTGGTTGTATCACGATTCTGATCGCGAACTGGATTGTTCGCCGGGTCGATCGTGAGAGCGCACTGATTTGATAGGAGGTGGGAATATGAGTAAAGCGACAAATGATAATGCCATGAACAAGCTGAACCGCATTAAACCGGCTACCAACGCGTTGTTCAATGTGCTCTTTTTGATTTTGGGTTTGGGCTGTGTCATCCCCATTCTCTATGTATTCATGATTTCCATCACCTCTGACGCCTCCATCACTCAGTATGGCTATCAGTTCATCCCCCATGAATTTTCCGGTTCTGCCTATAAGTTCCTGTGGGAAGAAAGGGATACCATTCTGAAGGCTCTGCTGATTTCTGTAGAGGTCACAGTCATTGGTACCGTAGTAGGCGTTGCCCTCACCACCCTGATGGGCTACGTTCTCTCCCGCCCCGGTTACAAGCTCAACGGCTTTTTGACCATTGTGGTGTTCATCCCCATGATCTTCGGCGGCGGCATGGTTGCCAACTACGTGGTGGTGGGCCAGGTGCTGCACATGTCCAACACCCTGTGGGCCCTGATTCTCCCCCTTGTGCGTTTCCTCGTTCAATGTAACGATTTCCCGCACCTTCTTCCGCACCACCATTCCGGACTCCATCATTGAGTCCGCCAAGATCGATGGCGCTACCCAGATGACCGTGTTCGCCAAGATCGTGTTGCCCATTCAAGCCTGTGCTGGCCACCATCGGCCTGTTCCTGGCCTTCGGCTACTGGAACGACTGGTTCCAGTCTTCTCTGTTCATTACGGACAACAACCTGCTGTCCCTGCAGGCCCTGCTGAACTCCATGCAGAAGAACATTGAGTACATCGCCCAGCACCCGGACCCCGGCATCAGCCTGGCCGACTACAAGCGGGCCATGCCCTCCGAAAGGCATTCGTATGGCAATCGCTGTTGTGGTCGCCGTCCCCATTGCCTGCATCTACCCCTTCTTCCAGAAGTACTTCATTTCTGGCCTGACGGTTGGTGCAGTCAAGGGCTAAGGTTGTATTCACAGAGACAGGCGCAATGTGCGCCTGCCTCTGGAATAAATATCACCCCAAACAGGAGGTAAAAAATGAAAAAGATTCTCGCACTGCTGTTGACGGTCGTGATGTTTGCTTCCCTCTTCGCAGGCTGCAACAACACGACCGGCAACACCGACCCCACAGATAACTCTGTGGCTCCCACCGACAACACCGATGAGACCCCCCTCCCCCACCGAAGGCAACGAAGAGCCCACCGAAGGCACCACCGGCGACGTGGTAACCCTGAAGTGGGTGACCGTTGGTAACGGCATGCCCGAGAACTACGATGCTTGGAAGGCCAACCTGGACAAGTATCTGGAAGAGAAGATCGGCGTCCATCTGGAGATGGAAGTGGTTGCCTGGGGCGACTGGGACAACAGAAGAAACGTCATGGTGAACGCCAACGATGGCTATGACATCATGTTCACCAACCTGGGTACTTACCAGAACGATGTTCGCATCGGCGCTTTCCTGGACATCACCGACCTGGTGCAGTCCACCACCCCCCACCCTGTACAGCACCCTGCCCACTGAGCTGTGGAACGGTGTTGCCATCAGGACCGGATCTATGCCGTTCCCACCTGGAAGGACAGCTCTGTGACCCAGTACTTTGTCTTCGACAAGGCTAAGGCTGAGCAGTACATCCCCAACTATTCCGACGTCAAGGAACTGTCTGACCTGACCGAGGGCCTGACTGCCATGAAGGACGCCACCAACGAGGCTCCCTTTGTCCTGAACAAGCAGGGCCTGGACGCCATCTTCGGCGCCAAGTATGACGGCCTGACCGCCGGTCTGCCCACTCTGGGCGTCAGCTACACCGACAGCAGCCGCAAGGTTGTCTGCACCGTGGAGCAGGAAGACATCATGAACGAGCTGAAGACCATCCGGTCCTGGTATGAAGCTGGCATCATCAATGCCGACGCCGCTACCCTGGCTGAGAATCCCAAGTACCGCGCTTGCTATGTGGCTCAGGGCTGGTCTCTGGCTGCTGACACCACCTGGGGTCCCGGCATGGGTGTGGACGCCGTTGCTGTGCAGTGGGGTCCCACTGTGATGGGCAGCGACACCATCCAGGGCTCCATGAACTGCATCTCCGCCTCCAGCAAGAACCCCGAGAAGGCTCTGCAGTTGCTGGAGCTGGTCAACACCGATTCCTACGTCCGTGACTCCCTGCAGTACGGCCTGGAAGGCGAAGACTGGGAATACACCACCGACGGCAAGCTGCACAGAATCAAGACCGACTGGCCCATGGCTGGCTACACCCAGGGCAACTACTTCATCCGGACCCAGCTGGACACCGAAGTGGAGAGCCAGGACGCCGAGATCAAGGCTCTGAACGAGGGCGCTACCATGTCCCCGTGCTGGGCTTTGCCTTCGACACCAGCAATGTGGCTGACCAGCTGACCGCTTGCATCGAGATCTACAACCGTTATAAGGCTGAACTCCTGACCGGTACTCTGGATCCTGAGGAGCAGGTTGCTGCTATGATGGAAGAAATGCGGAGCAATGGCTTCGACGAGATCGTTGCCGAGGCTCAGGCTCAGATCGACGCTTACTTCGCTGGCTAATTGCAAGCGCTAAGAGAGCATTCTCCAGAATCTGAATCAGGTGGGGCCGCTGCTGGCCGTTGTGGTTTGCAGCGGCCCCATTTTTCAAGGTGCTGGCAGAATGGGGAGCGGCAGTTCCCTTGCCAAGGGGTTAATCGATTCCGGAGGAGGGCGGAGGCCGCACCCTACGCCTCGGAGGGCAGACAGGTACTACGGCACATCCCCGATCGGGGCACAGCGGCTCTGCATTTATCTCTTCAGCGAGCAAGTCTGTGATTGCATCAATGAAAATTCAGCTTCTCAGAGGGCTGCCAAAAAGGAAATATGGTGGCCCCAATCCCGGCTGTGGCAGGCCGGGCGTCAGAAAGGAAAAAAAGTTTGGCATTTTCTATCTTCCCTTGACAAGGAAAACTGAATGTGGGAAAATGCTAGCGCCAAACGGGCGGTCACCCTGGCCCGTGTGCAGGAACCGGAGCTCCCGGCCGCTTTTGGCTGCGGGACGGCATCTGGGCGAGAGCTCCGGCCCCCTGCATAGGGGTGTTGTCATTCGGAACGGAAACTTGTATCTTTAGAATATGAGGAGCAATTATGAGCAAAATTATTGGTAGTGAACTGAAAAACATTCCCTGGGAAGAGAAGCCGGAGGGCTATTCACTCCCGGTGTGGCGCTATAGCGGCAATCCGATCATTGGCCGCCACGCCACCAAACGCCCAACAGCGTGTTCAACAGCGCCGTGGTACCCTTTGGGGACGGCTTTGCCGGTATCTTCCGCTGTGACAGCCGTTCAGTCAGCATGGACCTTTTTGGGGCTTTAGCCAGGACGGCATTTCCTGGAAGATTCAGGACGAGCCCATTTCCTTTGAAGGCGATCCCGTTGTCACCGTGCGAGAGTACCGCTACGATCCCCGGGTATGCTATATGGACGGAAGTACTATATCACCTGGTGCAACGGCTACCATGGTCCCACCATTGGCGTGGGCTGGACGGAGGACTTCAAGACCTTCCACCAGCTGGAAAATGCCTTCCTACCCTATAACCGCAACGGCGTTCTCTTCCCCGGAAGGTGAACGGCCTCTATCTGATGCTGAGCCGCCCCAGCGACACCGGCCACACCCCATTTGGCGACATTTTCATCAGCCAGAGCCCGGACCTGAAGTACTGGGGCTGCCACCGCCACGTGATGAGCACGGTTAAGGGTGACGAATCTGCCTGGCAGTCCACCAAGATTGGGGCTGGCCCCATTCCCATTGAGACGGATGAAGGGTGGCTCCTCATTTACCACGGCGTTATCACCACCTGCCAGGGCTATGTGTACCGTATGGGCGCGGCTCTGCTGGACAAGGACGAGCCCTGGAAGGTTCTGTACCGGTCCAAGGATTATATCCTGGCTCCTTATGAGCTCTACGAGTGCGTAGGCGATGTGCCCAATGTGACCTTCCCCTGCGCCACACTCACTGACGCCGCCACAGGCCGCATTGCCATTTATTACGGCTGCGCCGACACCGTGACTGGATTGGCGTTCACCACCGTGGATACCCTGCTGGACTACGTGAAGGAAAACAGCCTGTAGGCCCGTGAAAGGGCGGCTCGCCGCCTGAGCTGAAATTTTCTCCTAGAGGATTGCAATGTATTTTATCGACAAACGAATTCAGGTCATTTGTGACCAGCTGAAGGCGCTGCGGATTCGGGACAGCCGGGAGTTGCCCAACTGGCAGTATAAGCGGGGCCTGTTCTTCCGCCCGGAGGAGGCGGAGAAGGACGGCCAGCCTTGGCAGAATTTTGACTGCAAGCGGATGCATTGGTATTCCGTCTACGACGGCAGCGACGATTTCGAGGGTAAGTTTGAGGGCTATCAAGGCGACTTTAAGGGCATCCAGGGCGAGCACTACTGGTTCCGGGGAAATATCACCATTCCGGAGGAGATGGCTGGTAAATCTGTGTGGATGAAGATCCGGACCCAGATTGAAGAGTGGGACGATGGCAAAAATCCCCAGTTCCTGGTCTTTGTGGATGGCAAGGTGACCCAGGGCGCGGATATGAACCACCGGGACATCCAGCTCTTCGCCCAGGCGCCGGTGGGGCAGACCCTGACGGTGGATATTCAGGCCTACACCGGTACGCTGCACCGGGAGTTCCACTTCCTGGTGGATCTGTATGTGCTGGATGAAGCCATTAACCACCTGTATTACGATTTGCAGGTGCCTTTGTGGGCTTTCAGCCGGATGGACCCCGATGATAAGACCCGGCTGGATATTCAGACGGTGCTGAACCATGCTGTGAACCTGCTGGACATGCGGACCCCCTGCTCCCCGGCGTTTTACGCCTCTGTGGAGAAGGCCCAGGGCATATCTGGCAGAGAACCTGTATGAAAAAATGGGGGGGCATTCCGATGTGATTGCTACCTGCATCGGCCATACCCACATGATGTGGCTTGGTGGTGGACTGTGGCCCAGACCCGGGAGAAGGTGGTTCGCTCCTTTGCCACGGTCCTGAAGTTCATGGATGAGTACCCGGAGTATCGGTTTATGTCCAGTCAGCCGGTGCTGTATTACTTCCTGAAGCAGCGCTATCCCGAGCTGTACGCCCAGATTCAGCAGCGGGTGAAGGAAGGCCGGTGGGAGACGGAGGGCGGCATGTGGTTGGAGGCGGACTGCAACCTGACCTCCGGCGAGTCCTTGGTGCGTCAGTTCATTTACGGCAAACGGTTCTTCCGGGAGGAATTTGGTCAGGACAACCGGATCCTGTGGCTGCCGGATGTGTTTGGCTATTCCGGCGCTCTGCCCCAGATTATGAAGAAGAGCGGCGTGGATTACTTTATGACCACCAAGCTGGCCTGGAATCAGATCAATAAAATCCCCAATGACACCTTTATTTGGCGGGGCATCGATGGCTCCCAGGTGCTGACCCACCTCATTACCACCCTGAACGTGGGCCAGGATCCCAAAGAGAATTTCTTTACCACCTACAATGGCATTCTCCACCCCGACGCCATTATGGGCGGTTGGGAACGCTACCAGAATAAGGAGATCAACAACGATATTCTGGTCTGCTATGGCTACGGCGACGGCGGCGGTGGCCCCACTCGGCAAATGCTGGAGACTGCCCGGCGGATGGAATACGGCGTCCGGGGTATCCCCAAGGTTCGCCAGGCCAGCGCTCGCACCTATTTTGAGGAGCTGGAGACCCGGGTGAAGGACAATCCCCACCTGGAAACCTGGGAGGGCGAGTTCTATTTCGAGTACCACCGGGGCACCTACACCTCCATGGCCCGGAACAAGCGGGGCAACCGGAAGAGTGAGCTGCTGATGATGGACCTGAGCTGCTGGGTGTGCTGGCTGATGGCCGTCTTCCCTATCCGGCGGAGGATCTGCGGTGCTTCTGGCGGGATACCATTTTGCTGAACCAGTTCCATGATATTCTGCCTGGCAGCTCCATCGCCGAGGTCTATGAAGTGACCAAGAAGGAATACGAGGACCTGGCCGCTGGCGCCGGGAAGCTTCTGCAGGAGCGCCTGAACCTCCTGGCCGGGGAAGGAACCGGCGTCACCGTGTTCAACACCTTGGGCTTTGTCCGCAGTGGTGTGGTGAACCTGGGAGACGTCACGGCTTCCGCCTCCGGGACGAGACCGGTAAGTGCTATCCGGTGCAGCGCACCGCCGATGGAGCCGTGGCTTACCTGGAAAAACTTGCCCTCTAAGGGCTACAAGACCTTTGCCCTGTGGGAGGCTTCTGGGGAAAGCCCCTTTATCCGGAAGGATGCATATCATTTGGAGACTCCCTATTATGCCATCACCCTGGATGAAAACGGCCATATGGTATCCATTTTCGACAAGAAGCATGACCGGGAGCTGGTCCAGGCCGGCAAGGCGGCCAATCAGCTTCGGCTGTATGAGGACAAGCCCATCTACTTTGATAATTGGGACATCGACATGTACTATGTGGAGAAGTCCTGGCCGGTGGATGAGCTGGTGAGCATGCGCTGGAGCGAGGACGGCCCGGTGCGCACCACCCTGGAGCTGGAGTACCGCTGCAACCAGAGCACCATCTGGCAGAAGATCCACTTCTATGCCAACACCCCCCGCATTGACTTTGAGACCGAGGCGGACTGGAAGGAGCACCAGCACCTGCTGAAGGCGGAGTTCCCCGTGGATATCCATTCCGACGAGGCCACCTTTGAGATCCAGTTTGGCAACGTGACCCGGAAGGTCCACACCAACACCTCCTGGGACAAGGCCCGGTTCGAGAGCTGCGGCCAGAAGTGGATGGACTTCTCCGAGGGCCACTATGGTGTCAGCCTCCTCAACGACTGCAAGTATGGCCACTCGGTGCGGGACGGCGTCATTGGCCTCACCCCTCATCAAGTGCGGCGTGGAGCCCAACCCCAACGCCGATGTGGAGATGCATACCTTCACCTATGCCCGTTCCCCATGCTGGAACCTGGAAAGAAGCCGGAACGGTGGAAGAGAGCTATCAGCTGAACCTGCCTGCCTATGCAGTGCGGGGCGGCCAGCCCGGTACTGCCTTCTCCTATACCGCGGTGGAGCCCAGAAATGTGGTTCTGGAGACGGTCAAACAGGCGGAAAACGGCGATGGTGTGGTGCTGCGGATGTACGAGTGCGAAAATGCCCGGACCAAGACCGTGGTGCGGCTGCCGGAGGGCGCTCAGGGCATACCTCACCAACCTGCTGGAGGAAAGTCAGGAGGAGCTGCCCATTGTAGATTGCAAGGTCACGTTCATGACCAAGCCCCTTTGAAATCCAGACGGTTCTGGTGAAATAACCTTCCAATTGCTTACAAAAGTCGCAGAAGGGACTTGCTCCCCTCTGCGGCTTTTTGTATAATGGAAGGGACGTGACGTCTCATTCTCAGCCGGACGTATGCGAATCGCGAAAGTGATTGCCGTAGGGGGATGGTGCGCGATACAACGAACATCAGGCCCTTCAGGGTTTGAATGCATGAGGCTGCACCCTGCGCCTCGGGGGGGCAGACAGGAATCACGGCACCCCCGGCGGTTAAATCCTCCGTTTTTCCAAATTTCCGGAAGATTGATACACTTTGCAAGCGGGCGCACAGTGTGCGCCCCTACAGCGGCTCCGCGCTACCCCTGGCCAATTTTCAAGATTTGCCTGGGGGTACGCGTGTGCCCTAGGGAGAGCAGGGCGCTGCCGCGCCAGTGTAAAAACGGAAGACGTGTTCCCTGCAGCTGGCGATATGGCGCACGGCCCACCCCTATGGACAATGGGGCGGTCTTGACGGTGTGATTTTCATCGCACGCCTGTGTCTGGGCTGGAAATTGACAGAAGATATATGGGGAGGAATGAACTGTGCTACCATATGAAGATGAAAAGCTTGCCCCCAGACAGCGGGCTTTGGATTTGCTGTCCCGTATGACCCTCCGGGAGAAGGTGGGCCAGCTGACCCAGCGGCTCTACGGATTTCGTGTTTATGAACGCCATGGCCAGGAGATTGCGCTGGTGGAGGTGTTCCGGCAGGAGGTGGAGCGAGATAGTGGTTTGGGGACCCTGTACGGCCTGTACCGGGCGGACCCTTGGTCAGGAAAGGACTTTACCACCGGCCTGGATGGGGCGCTGGCTCCCAAGGCCCGCAATCAGGTCCAGCGGTATGTGTTGGAGCATTCCCGCCTGAGGATTCCTGTCCTCATGAGCACCGAGTGCCCCCACGGCCACCAGGCCCTGGACGGCTACCTGCTGCCGGTGAATCTGGCGGCGGGAGCCACCTTCTCCCCGGCTGCCTTGGAGGCTGCCGCCGAAGTTGCCGGGAAGCAGCTGCGGCAGATGGGGGTGGACCTGGCGCTGGTGTCCGCGCTGGACGTCCTCCGGGACCCCCTGTTGGGGACGCAGTGAGGAGTGCTTCAGCGAGGATCCGGTCCTGGCCTCCCGTATGGCCCAGGCGGCTGTCCGGGGGATTCAGAGCCAGGGGGTGGATGTGGTGGCCAAGCACCTGTGCGCCCAGGGAGAGACCACTGGCGGAGTCAATGCCAGTGCGGCCCGGATTGGTCCCCGGGAGCTGCGGGAAATTCATCTGCCGCCGGTGAAGGCCTGCGTGGAGGCGGGTGTATCCGGCGTAATGGCAGCTTACAACGAAATCGACGGAGTGTACTGCCATGCCAACCGATGGCTCCTCACGGATTTGCTCCGGGGGAATACGGATTCCAGGGCATTGTGATGTCCGATGGCGTGGCCATTGATCAACTGGATGCAATGACGGGGACCGGACGGTTTCCGGCGCCGTGGCCCTGGAGGCCGGCGTGGACATGGGCCTGTGGGATACCGGATTTGCCCAGCTGAGGAGGCTGTGGAGCGGGGACTGGTGTCTGGCGCCCGATTGGATGAGGCGGTCCTCCGGATTTTGGAGCTGAAGTTCCGCCGGGGCCTGTTTGAGGAGCCCTTTGTGGCGGAGCATGCCCTGTGGCAGGGCTACACCCCGGGCCCGGTATCCCCAAGCCCGGGAGCTGACCCGGGAGAGCATGGTACTGCTGAAAAATGAGCAGAACCTTCTGCCTCTGGATGGGACCAAGCCTCTGCGCCTTTTGGTGACGGGGCCCAATGCCGATGATATTTACTGTCAATTGGGAGACTATACCCCGCCGGTGCGGCCGGAAGCGGGGGTAACAGTGCGCCGGGGCCTGGAGCAGTGGGCTGCCGGTACGCCGGTGCAGGTGGCGTACGCCCCTGGCTGCCCTGCCTTTGGGTCAGATCCGGATCTGATGGAACAGGCGGTGGAGGCGGCCCGGGAGGCGGATGTAATTGTGGCGGTGCTGGGCGGCACCTCCAGCCGCTTTGGAGGCGGTGAGTTCCACAACAACGGCGCCCTCAAGGCCCAGGACATGGCCACCATGGATTGCGGAGAGAACGTGGACACCAGCCGCCTGGAGTTGCCGGGAGACCAGCTTACCCTCCTGGCCCAGCTGAAGGATACGGGAAAGCCGGTGGTGACCGTGCTCATTCAAGGGCGGCCTTATGCCACGGAGGCGGTGACGGCCCACCCGATGCCCTGTTCTGCTGCTTTTACCCCGGTCTCACCGGGGCGAGGCGCTGGCCCAGCTCCTCTTCGGCGAGGCGGCTCCGGCGGGCCGTCTGCCGGTATCCCTGCCGGATCATGTGGGACAGCTGCCGGTGTACTACAACTATAAGGATTCCTACCGGGGCATGGATTATTACGACGCCAGGGAGCGCCCCGCCTTCTCCTTTGGCGGTGGTCTGACCTATACCACCTTTTCCTATTGCCTTCTGGCGGCTCCAGCGGACGCAGAGGCGGAGAAAGTTGAGACCTTGACGGTAAGCGCCTCCATTACAAACACCGGCCTGCGGGCTGCCAGCGCCGTCCCACAGCTGTATCTCCACCGGGCCCAGGGAGTAGTCACCTCCCGCGTCCGCGCCCTGTGCGATTTCCAAAAGCTCTGCCTGGCTCCAGGGGAAACCCAAACCGTCACCCCTAAGCATTCCCCGGGAGGCCCTGTCTCAGTGGGACAGCCAAATGAGGCAGCGGGTGCTCCCAGGCAAAATCCAATGGTTCCTGGGCGACTGCGGCGAGACTTATCTTTCTGGTGAATGCACCTTAGCTTGAGGCCTTTTCCAGGCATTGTAACATCCCGGCTGACCGAAGAGGTGCCCCAGGATTTGACTTATCATGAGCATCAAGGTTTCCTGGCTCTGTTGCGGATAAGAGACAGAAGCCAGAAGGTGGGATCAGGGCAGTATATGCATGAATATAGTTTGAGGGGGTGAAACCTTTGCATGAAAATACTCCAGCAGAAAAGTGCCGGCTGATCGTATTTGGAAGCTTAGTGGCGGCTCTCATTTTGCAGGGATTACCATTTAGTTTGGTAACATACACAGCCTTCACTTCCGGGGAGTCACAAGGGAGCTTGTGGACACGTATTCGTAGGAAAAAACGCCTACTACTTTTACATACCGCTGCTTACCTCGGTTGCTACCCTCTTGGCAGCGGCGCGAATCCTAGGGAGCCTTCTGAAAAAGAGAAGCCCCAAAAGCATCGGCTGGATGTTGCGTGTCTCTTGATTTCGGCGGCGGGTGCTGTAGCGACTTTTGCTATATTGCGGAGGGCGGTTCCCGGTGTGATCATGGTGCTGCTTATTTTGGCAGTGGCTGCCTATGCAATACAATTTAGAATTAAATAATATATATCGGGAGTGACAAAATTGGTTCTTAGGCGACTGCGGCGAGACCTACCTCTCTGGCGCGCTCACCCTGGCTTGAGAACCACCCGCAAACAGTTCCAAATCCCGGCTTACCATGGAGTGAGCCGGGATTTTATTAAAAGGGGGAAATACATGTTGTGCTTTGTGTAAGATAATTGGAAGTAAAATTAGGAGCCAGATGAAAGGACGGCGAGCGTGCTAGAGCATGGCCGGAGCCAACCACGCTGTCTCAAAGACCAGTAATTTCTGACTTGATGAATCTTGACAGTTTGGCATATAGGTGTTCTGTGCCAAACTTACAAAGTAGTGAAGTGGCGCTTTTAAAGCGAGGCCTGGGGAATATCCCCCAGAAAAGATCTTGCTAAGGTCTACTTGACACATACGCAGTTGAAATTCTTTTGCAACAGATCGTATCATGTGCTATCATGGAGCGGGTGCAAGTCCGCTCTACTCCCACGCAAGCTGCAAAACCGAAAAAAAAAGCAGCACGGTTATGATTGCATATAATTTAGAAGGGCAGTGACTTAGATTGCTATTATACGGCCATATAACAGGGAAAACAGGCAATGCCATTTCTGGAGTTTTGGTGGAAATAAAGGACAACAATTTTGAGACCATATATTTTACAAAAAAAAAGCGACGAACATGGCGATTATAAAATTGATTTGCCTGCGGGCATATACCCGTTCGTCACAGCAGTGAGAGATTACGGAGAGAAATACTTGGAATATTGGTGCAGCAATTTGAAGCTTATCCATGACGCCGAGCTCAATATTTGCATTGATACTCTTGAAGTATATGGATTAAATTACTTCAAAGTAGCGGGAGCCTATCCATCCATTACGGTCTATTTCCGGCCCATGAGTTTGCCCAAATTTTTGGCTCAGGCGGAGGATATTGCGCCAGAGATAAACACCATCCAAGCCGTGGTGGATGGCAAGGCGCTGTCTGTCCTCACGGTCAATAGGGTCAAGGAATATGTGGGAGATGGGAGTATGAGCGCATATCTCATCCAAATCGCAGAACCAGAGGACGGCCCCAATTGGAACAGATTAGACTTGGAAATTATAGATTGCGACGGCAACTATGGAGTGGCATCTATTTATCATTGCTAATGTCTACAGGCCGGGCGTAACTCCGCCTCATTCACACGAACCATGGAGGAGGAAAATGTTATGATCATCCGAAAGTTGACCCCGGCAGATTACCACGGAATGCTCGTCCTTTATCGGGAGTTGGACCAATTCCATGTGGATGCCCGCCCCGATTTTTTGTGCGTCAAGAGGATGTGTTTCCGCAGGAGGCTTTTTGAGGCCAACATGATCAACCCGGAATGTCTGATGCTTGGTGCTTTTGATGAACCAGACAACATGATCGGACTTGTTCGGGCGACATTATGGAAGGAAAGCGGGATGGTGAAAACTGTCAAGGTGGTGTGTTTGGATGATGTCTATGTTGTGCCGGAATATCGGCGGGATGGTATCGCAACAAAGTTATTTGAAGCAGTTGAACAATGGGCGCGGGGAACAAGGGGCTGCAAGGCTGGAATTACACACATGGGATTTTAACCAAGGTGCAATTGCCCTGTATCGCGCCATGGGCATGACACCGCAGCGGTATGTCTTCGAGAAGAAATTATAATTAGGATTCTACGCGGGGCGGCGCAAGTCCGCCGAAAGGATGAGCTACACAGCCGTGACCAAACAAGGAGGTGGAACCCCTGAAAAGAAAAAAGCTGGGAAAGCGCCAGTTTGTGAATGTTCGGCTTTCTGGCGGCAGCCCTCGTGTTACAGGCGCTGCCAGTTGGCATTGTTACGTATACGGAATTGTACGCCAATGGAGGTTTGGAAGGTGTGGTAAGTGCGTTTTCCTACTTCCATTTCCCCCGGCCGCCCACTACTTTTGCGCGCCCTTCCTTTCTGCTGTTGCAGTCACGATGGAGCTGGCGCTGTTTATAGGGAGTATCCTGGGGGAGTGTGCAGAACCGGTTCTGCACAGATGATCTGTCTGTGTGTTGCATCGGTGAGCGCAGCCGCCGCCTTTTCATGTGTGAGACGCTTGCTTCCGGCGTTGTGGCGGGATTGCTCATTTTGGCCACTGTGGTACATGGCTGGAAAACAGGAACCCTTGGCGGGGACATCTATCATCTGGCACATATGGAAATCCCGGCTCATCCATTTGGGAGAGCCGGGATTTTGACTGAAGATAATTTAAACGCCGAAGCCCAGCGCAACAGTCAGCGTTGACGGATTCCGTTTAGCAGGGCAGGCTTTCCTTCAACGTCTTCAGCAGGTCCTCTGCCGCTTGGGCGGAGGAACCCCTTGACGCCCAGGTAGAATTTCACCTTGGGCTCGGTGCCGGAGGGACGGACGCACATCCAGGCGTCGTTTTCCCAGCTCATAGTACAGCACGTTGGACTCAGGCAGGTCGGTGGGGGTGACCGCTCCGGTGGCCAGGTCCAGGACGGTGTGCTTCAGGTAGTCCCGGATTTTGAGGACCTTGCAGGGGCCCACGGTTTGCAGGGGATTGGCCCGCAGAGACTCCAGGATGGAGGCGATCTTGGCGGCGCCCTCCTGGCCGGGGTAGGTCAGGTTGACGGTGTCCTCCCGGTAGTAACCGTACTCCTGGTACAGCTCCCATCCGGTCCCACAGGGTTTTGCCCTGGCAATAACACCAGGCGGCGGCCTCGCACAGGGCCATGACGGCTACCACGGCGTCTTTGTCCCGGGCGTGAGTGCCCACCAGGCACCCGTAGCTCTCCTCCATGCCGAACTGGAAGGAATAGGTGTGGTCCCGCTCAAACAGCCGCATCTGTTCGCCAATGAATTTAAAGCCGGTGAGCACATCGATATACTTCATGCCGAAGGCTTCGGTCACGGTGCGGACCATGTTGGTGGAGACAATGGTGCTGACCACGGCGCCATTGGCGGGCAGAATGCCCAGCTCCTTCCGGCGGCGCAGAAGGTAGTCGCAGACCAATACGCCGGACATATTGCCGGTGAGAGACTTGTACTCGCCGGAGGCCCGGTCCAGGGCAAAGACGCCCAGACGGTCAGCGTCAGGGTCTGTGGCCAGGACCAGATCCGCCCCCCTGCTCCTTGGCATAGCCCAGGGCCAAGGTGAAGGCGGCCTTGTCCTCAGGATTGGGGCTCTTCACCGTGGGGGAAGCTTCCATCCGGCTTCTCCTGCTCCGGTACCACGAAGACATTCCGGAAGCCCAGCTCCGACAGGACCCGGCGCACCGGCAGGTTTCCTGTGCCGTGCAGGGGGGTGTACACGATTTTCAGGCCGGCGGCTTTGGCAATGGAGTCATGATCCAGGACCAGGGCCTGGATGGTTGCCATATACTGGTCGTCAATCTCCTTGCCAATGGTATGATACAGACCGGCGGCCACGGCGTCGTCATGGCTCATGGTTTTCACAGTGGCGTAATCGGTGACGGCGTTCACCTCGTCCAGGATCTCTTTGTCCAGGGGAGCGGTCACCTGGGCGCCGTCGTCCCAATAGACCTTGTAGCCGTTGTAGGCCGGGGGGTTGTGGGAGGCGGTGATCATGACGCCGGCGGTGCAGCCCAGGGTACGGGTGGCAAAGGACAGCATGGGCACCGGCCGCAGGGAGTCAAACCGGTAGGTGGGGATGCCGTTGGCATTCAGGCACAGGGTAGTCTCTTCGGCAAACTCAGGGGACATGTGCCGGGAGTCAAAGGAGATGGCTACGCCTTTAGCGGCGGTGCCCTGCTTCAGAATGAAGTTGGCCAGGCCCTGGGTGGCCTTCCGGACGGTATAGAGGTTCATGCGGTTGCTACCGGCCCCCAGAATGCCCCGCAGACCGCCGGTGCCAAAGGCCAGGTCCCGATAGAACCGGTCTTCGATTTCCTTGGTGTCCCCGGCCTCGGCCAGGGTCCCCGCAGCTCGGCCCGGGTGGCCTGGTCAAAATAGGGGTTGTTGCACCATTGCTCAAAACGTTCCATTGCATTCATATAAATCACCTTCATAATTTGTTTTAATTTTATCAACAGGCCGTTATTTGGCCGTGTTTTCCAGTTCCTCAAAGACAGGCTTCAGAATGATCACGCCCGCCAAAGGGATGAGGGCAAAGCCCATGAGTACCCAAAACAGAATGGTGTATAAAAAGCGGCAGGCAGAAGCAGGGCCAGGGCGAAGGGCAGCGCATGGAGGACCACCATGAGGATGGTTTTGGGGAACTTGTAAATACACAGGATCATGGCGTTGTGCAGATGCTCCCCGCAGGGTATTCTGGTAGCGAATCATGAGGGGGGGTAGAGGTAGGCCAGAATGGCCAAGGCCAAAAAGTCAGCACGGCCACCACAATGAGCAGCGCCGTGTGCAGGCCGCCCTGGAAATAGAGCTGAACCAGGATATAGTCACAGACCAGGGAGGCGCCAACCAGCAGGGTGATGAGCCAGACGGCAGTGGCCTGCTTGAAATTCTCCCGAAAGGCGGTAAAAAAGTATTCCAGATGCCGCCTCCGTATCCTGAGACAGATTTAGCATGACCTTATAGGTTGCCGCAATGGAAGCGCCGGCTGTGACTACCGGCAGGCAGCAGATGAGGCAAAGAAGGTTCGTGAGAATGACGTCGGCCAGGGCCGTCAAGAGTTGGATCAGGGATTGTCCCAACGGAACAGATTTTTCATAGGTTGCAGCCTCCATTTCTATGTGTTGCGGAGCCAGGCGTCGATTTGGTCCTGGAGCGCCTGCTTCAGGCGGTCGATTCCCCGCGTTTTGCAGCTCCTCCATCAGCTTGGGCAGATAGTCGTCGGGGTCTACGGTGCCGGTCATGAGGGCAGCGTAGTACTTCATAGACCCGGGAGACGGCCCGGAATTCGGCGTCGTAGTTGGAGTAGTCTGCCGTAAAGCCCAAAAGGGGGATTCGGCGGTGTTGTCGTTGAACTCCTGGTAGAGCTCCCACTTATTGGGGCGTTCCCCTACAGTGGTTTTCAGGATGAACCAGTTCCCTTGGGTATAGGGGACGCCCGGTAGGCCGGGGAGATGATCTGGACCTGATCCTCCTCTGTGAGAGTATAGTGGACGCCCTCAATGCCGTAGTTCAGCAGGTTCCGCACCTCCGGGTCGGTGTTTACGGCGTTCAGGAAGGTGAGGCAGATCTCCGGATGCTTGGTGTTGGCGTTGACCACCATGACGCCGCCCTGGGCGGACTCTGTGGTGACGATACTGTCGGAGACCTGCTGGGCCACAATGGGATAGCCGAAATCCGTGGAGTAGCTGGTGGAGGCATCGGGGCCGCCGGCAGACAGGCGCAGGAACACGTTCTCTACCCTGGAACCGGGAGAAGGAGGTGCGCAGGCAGGCGTCCTGGTTGATGTAACCGGCCTCATAGTACCGGTGCAGGAGCTGCAGGGTTTTTTGCATAGGAGGTTTCAAAGATGTTGACCACTTGGCAGCTGCCGTCGTGGGCATTGACCATGAGAGGGATGGAGTCATAGGTCACATATTCGTAGTTGCCCAGGGACCAGATATTGAGGCGGCTGGAGTCAAAAAACAGAGGGATACAGCCCGGCTCCTCCTGGGCAATTTGCGCCAGAAGGGGCTCCAGAGAGGCAAAGCTGTAGTACTGTGAGATGTCAATGCCGTACCGTTCCACCAGCTCTTGGGAAAACAGGAAGTGCATGGGGGTTGCCAGCTCCTTATTGGTGGGGATTCCCCAGATTTTCCCGTCAATGGTTACGCCTTTCCAAAGGCGGGGATCGATGACATGATACATCCCAGCGCCCAAATTGTCGAGATAAGGAGTCAGGTCCAGCCAAGAGCCGGCCACGGCGTTGGTGACGTAGGTATCTGTCCAGGCAAAGGCAATGTCATATTCCTGGTTGGTGTTCACCAGGGAGTTCAGCTGTGCGGCGTAATCGTTCCAGCCAATTTTGTGGTATTCTACGGTGAAGCCATATTTTTTTCTAAAAGAATGCGGTTGAGCTCCTGGTTTACCAGGGCCAGATCTTCATCCGGCTCGCCAATGGTGTAATAGACCAGGTTGACAGTCCCCTCCGGCGGAGCGGAAGTGTCCTGGACCTGCGGGGGTGCAGCCGGCAGCGCCGGTGCACAGGAGTGCAGTTAGGAGTGCGAGGACCCGCTGGGCAGAGTTTCGTCGCAAGATGGGCTTCCTCCTTCCTCAAAAGGGGCCTCCTGCGGGAAGGGGAGGTTAGGGCCGCACCAGCGACGGGGACCGAGGCGCTGAAATTCCGCAGGGTACTGGGGGAGATATTGTAGTAGTTTTTAAAGTGGACGTAGAAGTTATTCAGTTGGGGAGTATCCCACCATGTTGGCGATGACAGAGATTTTCTCCTGGGTGTTTTCGATAAGCCGCCGGGCCTGAATCATACGGTAGGCAGTGAGGTATTCGGAAAATTTGATTCCCGTGTCCTTTAAAAAAAGATCCGGCCAATGTATTTGCTGCTCATATTGAAGATTTCGGCAATGTTGGTCAAGGACTGGGAGCTGCGGTAGTTGCTTTTTACAATCAAAATGATTTTGTTGGTAATTTTGGAGAACTTGCTGTATTCCACCTGCAGTACCGGGTCCAGCTCCGGCTGGGAGGCCGCGTGCTCGGGAATGACGCCGTGGAGGTCCCGGACAATGGTGCGCTCAATGAAGGCCCGCAGCTCCGCCACATGAATGGGCTTCAGGAGATAGTCCCGGGCTGTGGCTTGCATGGACTTGTGGACATAATTGAAGTCATCGTATCCGCTGATCATGCAGAATATGGTCTGCATCCCCATGGAACGCAGATGCTCTGCCAGCTCATAGCCCCAGTGGTCGCCCAGGTTGATATCCAGCAGGGCAATGTGGGGCTGAAAGTCCACGGCTTTGCTCACAGCCTCGGCGTAGGAGGTGGCGGTCAGGATGCTGGTGATGTTGTATAGGGACCAGTCCAGAAGGTACTTGATGTTTTCACAGATGTCCTTTTCGTCGTCTACAATCAGTAAGCGGTACATATCAGGTTGTCACCTCATTTTTTAGCAGGATTTGGATGCAGACACCGGCAGGGGCGTGGTTTTGGATGCGCATTTCCACCCGGTTGCCATAGTAGAGGTACAGCCGGTCATACACATTCTGCAGGCCGATCCCCGGGGAGGTGTCAGCGGATTCCTTTGCTTTTCTCTGGTGTAAACTGCTGGTTCAGGAGGGCAATCTGCTCTTCCCGGATGTGGCCGATGTTGTCGAAAAACTGAAAGAGAATGCCGTCGGACTGGCGGCTGCCGGAGATGACTACCACCTTCAGCTGGCTGTCGTTTTGAAAATTGTGTTTAAAAAAGTTTTCTACAATGGGCTGCATCCAAATTTTGGGTGTAGAGATGGCGTACATATCCTCTGGTATGTCGCAGTGATAGAGGAACTGGTCGTCATACAGGAAGCACATCAGGTCCAGGTATTGCCGGGTAATTTCCAGCTCCTTTTCAGGGTGATGATGGGCTCGGTTTTGACAATGTTCCGGTACAGAAGGCCCAGGTCCGCCGTGGCTTCGGCCACGGTGGGGCCCCCTCCAGCAGGGCCCGGAGGCGGATTCGCTCCAGGGTGTTGTAAAGGAAATGGGGGTTGAGTTGGGCGCTGAGCATCTGCATTTCCGTCCGCTGCTGACGGATGGTCAGCTTGTATTTCTGCTGAATCAGGGGTATCCAGGTACTGGTATAGGCTGTTCAGGTGGGTGGCGATGGCGGCAAATTCGTCCTGACGGTGACCAATGTCCAGGGGGTGAAGTTGCCGGACTGGGCCTCCACCAGGCTGTGCAGAATGCTCTGGATGAAGAGAGAGTCATGAGAAAACTGGCGCGCGTACAGCAGGGTGATGAGGACAAAGACCAGGATGAGGCCCACGGTCCAAAGAATTAGCTCATAGAGCCGGTCTGTGGTGTAAGCTTTGGCGGGGGCGACGGAGATCACGGAGTAAGAATAGCGCTCTGAAATCTGGACGGTGTACAGAAGGCTGGAGGGGCCTGCGCCGGGAGCAGAGGTGCGGCCCTGCTTGACCCCGGTGGACAGCAGCGCCTGCCAGGGAACGGTGTGGTAATCCGGATTTCCCAGGGGAAGGCAGGTGTTGTTCACCAGAAGGAAGGCGGCGGCCTCCGGCTGGGTGCAGAAGGCCTGGGCCACCGGCTTGGTTAGGTCCATAACGAAGGAGACCTTCCCCACATAGCTGGAGCCCTGGTGAATGTCCTTGGTATAGAGGTAGCCCGTCTGGCACAGGGCCTCGGCAGTCTCCAGGTCGATGATCCGGTACCGGGAGTAGCCGGAGGTGCTGTACTCCATATCCACAATGTTGGAGGTGCTATAATAGATAATGTGCCGGATGCAGTATTCGCTCTCAGAAATCAGGCTGTTGCAGCTGGTGAGATAGGTTTCGTAGAGGGGATAGGAGGTGTTCAGCCGGCTCTGGGCATATTCTTCCGGGGGTGGCCCCAAAAAAGTGGAAGAAGTCGTCCCGGAGGGAGGCGGTGGCATAGAGATGGGTAAAAAAAATGGTCAATGGAGTCTGTGATGGAATCCAGCTGCCGCTCCACCTGGGAGAAGGCAGCCTCTGCCTCCCGAACGTAAGGCTCCATGGTGCTGGACTGCATGTTGCTGTAAAAAACAAAGATCATGATGGTCACAAAGGTGAGGACAATGACCAGGTACAGCAGGAAGGTCTGCCGGTAAATTTTCAGATGCAGAAAGTTCGACAATTTTGACAAAAATTCTATCCCTCAGTCGCACAATATCTTGACATTATCATACATTTGCGTGGCGGCACAGGCAAGGGTAAATCTGCAGAAAGTGCCAAATATATACTAAAAAATAGCATTTTAATACTATTGGGCAGGGCACAGACTGGGCCGCGTATAGTATAAATTAGGCAGAATTCAGTATGTAAAAAGAACGCATTGTACCGAATCCATATTATAAAGTATCCTTTCTGATGTTGTGGATATTTTATCGGTATGCTAGGTTAAAATCACCAATAAATGAAAAGGAGCTGACATATATGCTGCATTTTGGCGCCCTGGAAGCCGGTGGCACGAAGATGGTATGCGCTGTTGGCAATGCACAGGGCCAGATTCTGGAGAGAATCAGCCTCCCCACCAGAGATCCGGAGAACACCATGCCAGAGATCCTGGCCTTTTTCCGGGAGAAGCAGGTGTCTGCCGTGGGCGTGGGGTGCTTTGGGCCAGTGGATTTGGATCGAAACTCCCAACTTATGGGAACATCACCTCGTCGCCCAAGCTGCAATGGCGAAATTTCCCATGCTGCGCCGCTTCCGGGAGGCTCTGGGGGTGCCCGTGGGCTTTGACACCGACGTCAACGCCGCCGCTTTGGGTGAGGCGGTATGGGGCTGCACCAAATCGGT
>VOFF01001053.1_pt1 | contig 40000 bp, 65 predicted proteins | sample 5384061 | NCBI WGS metagenome assembly VOFF01 (sample SAMN12384725, study PRJNA508395) | human gut metagenome | isolation source: healthy gut E | host: Homo sapiens | reverse complement strand
TATCTTTATGTATAATGTTACTGGTTCCCGTTTGGAATTGCAACAGCACCCTGTAACTACAACTTTTTTATATTTTTCTTTACTTCAACTACTTTAAGTAGTAAAATAAGATGAAGCCGCAGGAGGGGGTAAACGTGGGTGAGCACAACCAGCACCGGCAGCGCGTATATAACCGCTTTCTGCGCGAAGGCCTGATGGGGTTTTGAAGAGCACAACGCCATGGAATTTCTTTTGGTTTTCTGGCACATGCGCGCGGAGATACAAACAGTCTCGCACACCGTGTTATCAGCACCTTTGGCAGCCTTTCCGCAGCGCTGGACGCACCGTATGAAAGAGCTTGTGCGGGTGCCCGGCATTGGGCCTTCCAGTGCCGCTGTGCTGAAATTCATCCCCAGATGTGCGCATACTATCTTGAGAACAAGCGGGATGCGCGGCTGCCGCTGGACAGCCCATCGGCCGCCGCCGAATTCCTGATGCCGTACTTTTTTGCCAAGACGGCCGAAGAATTTTATGTTGCCGCGCTGGACGACAGGCGCGCCCTCCTGCGCTTCGAGCGACTCTCTTACGGAACTGCCAACACCACCAGTGTAAGCGTAGCGCAGGTGGTGGAGTTTGCTGTGCGCTGGCGCGCCACGGGCGTGATTCTTGCGCACAATCATCCGCGCGGTGTGCCGCTGCCCTCAAGCAGCGACCTTGCCGTGACCAAAAGTCTTCTGCAGGCACTGAGCTTAGTAAATATTGAGCTTGTAGACCACTTCATTTTCTGCGATGCAGATTATCTCAGCTTTGCCGATTCAAACTATATGGATTCTGTGAAAGGATATAAAGGTGCCGTATTACATGGAACACTTTGAACTCGTTTCCCCTATAAGCCCACAGGCGACCAGCCCCAGGCTATCGACAAGCTGGTGGCCGGGCTGCGCGCAGGCTATTCCGGCCAGACGTTGCTGGGCGTAACCGGGTCGGGCAAAACATTTACCATGGCCAACGTCATCGCGCAGGTGAACCGCCCCACGCTTGTGCTGGCGCATAATAAAACGCTGGCCGCGCAGCTTTGCACAGAATTCAAAGAATTTTTTTCCCAAACAACGCAGTGGAGTATTTCGTAAGCTATTACGACTATTACCAGCCGGAGGCCTATATCCCCTCCACTGATACCTATATCGAAAAAACAGCGCCATCAACGACGAGATAGACCGCCTGCGTCATTCCGCTACGGCGTCCCTCAGTGAGCGGCGCGACGTTATCATCGTGGCCAGCGTATCGTGCATCTATTCTCTGGGTGACCCTATCGATTACCGCAGCATGGTCATCAGTATACGCGAGGGCATGCAGCTAAACCGGGAGGACTTGATGCGCCGCCTTGTGAGCCTTCAGTATGAGCGTAATGATGTAAACTTTGTGCGCAACAAATTTCGTGTGCGGGGCGATGTGGTTGAAATAAATCTTGCATACGCCAGCGAGACTGCCATCCGCGTGGAGTTTTTCGGCGACGAGGTAGACCGCATCAGCGAGGTGAACCCTCTGACGGGCGAAAAAAAGGCTGTAATCCGCCATGTTGCCATTTTCCCCGCCAGCCATTATATCGTCTCGAATGAAAAGAAGGCAGAAGGACTGCGGCGCATTCGGATGGAGATGGATGCGCAGGTAGAGCAGTTCCGCGCAGAGGAAAGCTCATTGAGGCACAGCGCATCGCCCAGCGCACGAATTACGATGTGGAAATGCTGCAGGAGGTCGGCACCTGCAAAGGTGTGGAAAACTATTCCGCCGTGCTGGCCGGGCGCGCGCCGGGTTCTACCCCCACCACGCTTCTGGATTATTTCCCGGATGATTTCCTTCTTTTTGTAGACGAAAGCCACGTGATGCTGCCGCAGCTTCGTGCCATGTACGGCGGCGATTTTGCGCGCAAGAAAAGCCTTGTGGATTATGGTTTCCGCCTGCCCTCCGCCTTTGACAACCGCCCGCTGAAGTTTGAGGAGTTTGAGGCACACCTGAACCAGACCATTTTTGTCTCTGCCACACCGGGTGAATATGAACGCCAGCATTCCGGGCAAATTGTAGAACAGGTTATCCGCCCCACCGGCCTTCTGGACCCGCACGTGGTAGTAAAGCCCGTGGAAGGACAGATAGAAGACCTTTTGAGCGAAATCAACGCGCGCTCTGCGCGTGGCGAGCGCGTGCTGGTCACAACGCTGACGAAGAAGATGGCCGAGGACCTGACGGATTATCTCTCCGACCACGGCGTTAAGAGTAAAATATATGCACCACGAGGTGGATACCTTCGAGCGCGTGGAGCTGATGCGTGATCTGCGCAAGGGCACTATTGATGTGATCGTGGGCATCAACCTGCTGCGCGAAGGGCTGGATCTGCCCGAGGTATCCCTTGTCGCCATCCTGGACGCGGACAAAGAAGGCTTTCTGCGCAGCGAGACAAGCATGATACAGACTATCGGCCGTGCGGCACGCAATGCAGACGGCATGGTCATCATGTATGCAGACAGCGTCACTCCTTCCATGGAGCGCGCCATCATGGAGACCGAGCGCCGCCGCGGCATCCAGCAGGCATATAATGAAGCGCACGGTATCGTGCCGAAAACCATTGTGAAAGAGTTGCGCGACAATAGCGTACTGGAAATATCCCGCAAGGATGATGACGCAAAGCACGATAAGCGCCTGAGCCGCGCGGAATGCCAGAAAAAGATAGAACAGCTGACGCGCGAAATGAAAGAGGCTGCCAAGATACTGGAATTTGAGCATGCCGCCTTCCTGCGGGACCGCATTGACAAGCTGCGCAAGCAACTAGAGCACAAAACAAAACTTTGATACTGGAAAGAGGAAATACTTTGGCAAACGACAAAATCGTTATCAAGGGTGCCCGCGAGCACAACCTGAAAAACATTGATATTACCCTGCCGCGCGATAAGTTCATTGTGATGACAGGCCTCTCTGGCTCCGGAAAAATCAAGCCTGGCGTTCGACACCATCTACGCCGATGGCCAGCGCCGCTATATGGAGAGCTTGTCCAGCTATGCGCGCCAGTTTCTGGGCCAGATGGAAAAGCCGGATGTGGACGAGATAAGCGGCCTTTCCCCTGCTATCTCCATCGACCAGAAAACCACCTCTAAAAACCCGCGCTCTACCGTGGGTACCGTCACAGAAATCTACGATTATCTTCGCCTTCTGTACGCGCGCATCGGCGTGCCCCACTGCCCTGTGTGCGGGCGGCCCATCAGCCAGCAGACTGTGGACCAGATGGTGGACGAGATTATGAAAATGCCTGAGGGCACACGTTTTCAGGTGCTTGCCCCCGTGGTGCGCGGACGCAAAGGCACACAGCAGAAAGAATTTGAAGCCGCGCGCCGCAGCGGTTTTGCGCGTGTGCGTGGGACGGCAATCTTTATGAACTGGATGAAGAAATCACGCTGGAAAAGAACCGCAAGCACACGGTGGAAATCGTGGTGGACAGGCTTGTGTTGCGCGGCGATATCCAGGCGCGCCTTTGCCGATTCGCTGGAGACCGCCATCGGCCTCACGGGCGGGCTCGTCACCATCGACGTGATAGGCGGCGATGAGATGCTGTTCAGCCAGAGCTATGCCTGCCCGGAGCACGGCATTTCCATCGACGAGCTTGCGCCGCGCATGTTCTCGTTCAACAATCCCTTCGGCGCGTGCGAGACATGCACGGGCCTTGGCACCTTCATGCAGGTGGACCCCGCCCTCATCCTTCCCAACAAAAAGCTTTCTATCCGCGAAGGTGCCATCAAGGCAAGCGGCTGGTATTATGCCCCCGGCTCCATCAGCGAAATGTACTACAAGGCGCTGGGTAAAAAATATGGCTTTACGCTGGACACTAAAATGAAAGACATCCCCAAAGAAGGCATTCAGGCCCTTTTGTACGGAACGAACGGCGAAAAAGCTGCACATGACGCGTGAGACAGACCGCGGCACCGGCAGCTATGTAAATGATTTTGAGGGCATCGTGGAGAACCTGGAGCGCCGCTTCCGCGAGACCAACTCCGAGTGGATGAAGGACGAGATCAGCGGCTTCATGACCGGTGTCGACTGCCCCGCCTGCCACGGCGACCGCCTGAAGCCCACCGTGCTGGGTGTGACTGTGGGCGGCGTGAACATCAGTGATTTTACAAAGATGAGCGTGCGCGAAGAGCTTGCCTTCATCAACAGCCTGGAGCTGACGCAGCGCGAACACATGATAGCGGACGGCATTTTGAAGGAGATACGTGAGCGGCTGGGCTTTTTGCAGAACGTGGGCCTCGCTTACCTTACGCTGGCCCGCAGCGCCGCCACACTCTCGGGCGGTGAAAGCCAGCGCATCCGCCTCGCCACACAAATTGGCTCTGCCCTCACGGGCGTGCTCTATGTGCTGGACGAGCCCAGCATCGGCCTGCACCAGCGCGATAATGAAAAGCTGATTGCTACGCTGAAGCGCCTGCGTGACTTGGGCAATACACTTATCGTGGTGGAGCACGACGAAGATACGATGCGGGCGGCGGACCACATCGTGGATATCGGCCCCGGCGCCGGCGTGCATGGCGGCGAATTGGTGGCGCAGGGCACAGTGGAGGATATCTGCAAAGCCCCGCGCAGCATCACGGGCTGTATCTTTCCCGCAAAAAGAGATAGAGGTTCCGCAAAAGCGCCGTAAGGGCAACGGGCACTTTATTGAGATACTGGGTGCCACACAAAACAATCTGAAAATGTCAATGTAAAGATACCGCTCGGCGTCATGACCTGTGTGACGGGCATTTCCGGTTCAGGCAAATCTTCACTTATCAACGAGATCCTGTACAAGCGCCTTGCGGGCGACCTGAACGGTGCGCGCATCAAACCCGGCGCCCACAGGGATATGCTGGGGCTTGAATATGTGGATAAGGTGATTGGCATCGACCAGTCGCCGATCGGGCGCACCCCGCGCTCCAACCCGGCGACCTATACCGGCGTGTTTACCGATATCCGCAATGTGTTCGCCCAGACACAGGAGGCAAAGCTGCGCGGCTATGACGCGGGGCGTTTTTCTTTCAACGTGAAGGGCGGCCGCTGCGAGGCGTGTGAGGGCGATGGAATTCTGCAGATAGAGATGCATTTTTTTTGCCGGACATCTATGTGCCGTGCGAGGTTTGCAAAGGCGCGCGCTACAACCGGGAAACGCTGGAAGTGAAATACAAAGGCAAGAACATTCACGATGTTCTGGAAATGACGGTGGAGGAGGCCTGCGGCTTCTTTGCCAATATTCCGCGCATCCACCGCAAGCTGCAAACCTTGTATGACGTGGGCCTTGGCTATATCACGCTTGGGCAAAGTGCCACTACCCTTTCAGGCGGCGAGGCGCAGCGCGTGAAACTTGCGCTGGAGCTGGCACGCCGCGGCACAGGCCAGACTGTATATATCCTAGACGAGCCCACTACCGGCCTGCATGTGGCCGACGTGCACAAGCTGGTAAAGGTATTGGACGCACTGGTGGACGCCGGCAACACCGTAATTGTAATAGAGCACAACCTCGATATCATTAAGCGCGCAGATCATATCATCGACCTTGGCCCGGAAGGCGGCAGCGAAGGCGGCCGCATTGTGGCACGGGGCACGCCGGAACAGGTTGCAAAAAACAAAAATTCCTTTACCGGCATGTATTTGAAGCCTCTTCTGGAAGAGGGTAAAAAGCACAGGGCCGAATAAAAAACCATTCTGGCCGCAGCATAAACACCAGGCTGTCCCAGAATGTACGGGCAGCACAGAAAAAATCCCCTATGCAGGGTGGCCGCCCCGAATCGTGCGGGCATTGCAAAAAAGTGCTCTACGGCAGGAAATATTAAGTTTTAAGAGGCGTGGCGCAGCGCAAGCGGTGCCATGCCGTTTTTAACCGGATGCACCGGTGAGGGCTGCTGTGAAAAGGATGGTTTACACAATCTGCTGTATCCCACCGGCCGGCGGCCCATTTGTGACAATGCAAAGCGACTGCTATCGAAACAAAACAAAAAGGAGCCATGACACCCCGGTGGGCAGTCATGGCCTCTTTTTACAGCGTTGCATTCTGTTATTTCTCAATCACTATTTTTCAATTTCACAGGCAGAATATGCACATATGCTCAGAATATGCCCGGCAGTGCTCTTGCCAGGAAAAAACCGGATCCGAACGACACCGAATTGGCAACAAATGAATAGGCTACATAATACCAATTCTTCTTTTGCTGTTCGGATGCCTTTTTTAGAATTTTGCAATACAGAACAGCCTCCATTGCAAAGACGATAATCTCAAAAGCACATAAAACACTGTGAAGGCCAACGGCCCGGAATTGTAGTTGATAATATTGAGCAGCACATTCAAGGCAATTTGCGTAGCGAGGTTGACAATTATCAGAATCAGCAATTGCTTCTTTTTTCTCGGAAACCGAAGAGCAGCGCAACAATCATTTCAATTGCGATGGTAAGGGCAATACGGGCCAGCAGCGACAGTGTTTCCTGCCAATAATGATAAGAGCGGTAGGCATTGAGCCTTCCGTTGGTGCCCAAGCCTTCATTGTATTCCACCGAGCCGATGTCCACGCCGCTCATATCCACGGTATAATAGGTGTCGAAAGCATAGCGCTCATAAATTCCGCTGGAAACAAAGGTTTCCGTTTTCGGATAATACAGAAGAATCTTAAACCTGGGCGGAGGATAATATGTCCACGCAATTTCCTTTGGTTTCGCTTACCGCCCATCCTTCCTGTAAAAAGTAATAACCATCCGAGTCTTTATAGCCGACAAATGCCTCCCACACCGCGCGGACAAGGTAGTTGGAATACGGATGTTCTTCGTATGTCCGGGCATTTTCTTCCGTTCCATCCCAAACACTTGCAGGGCCGGTAGATTCCATCTCGGATAGCAATGTGCCGTAACACAGCTCATCGCCCATGTTTTCGAACTGAATCCACACAGATGCTTTCGGCCCCATATCGGCATTTGCCGTAATTGGAAACGCCACAGCTACCAGTATCAAACACAGCAGAACAACCAAGGTTTTGCTGTGCTCTCCTTTGCCCATTTGAACAACCCCCATCCAATCCCAGTTCATCGCTCCGTTGAAATTACTAAACCCACAATACCCGTCCGCAGGCAGCAGCGCTGTTGTCAAACAGAGCCCGAATGACAGGCAGATAAAGCATACCTCGGCTGGTGTGAATGTAAGAGACATCCGCAGGCCCGGTTTTTCATTGTGTCTCGCATCCTGCCGGCAGGGCTGCCGCGCTCCGCCGGCAGGCACAGAGCTTTTTCTTTCGAAAGCCAAAGTGCTCCCCTGTCTTATGCCGTATGCTTCGCCATTTTTGACGGGTGATGTCAAAGCATTGTCACCTTGTCCTTTTCCACCAACGCATACACCAGCGGGATGGGCGCGGGGGCCTCTTTGCCGAAAGTTAGCGCACTGCGGTATTCTGCCTCTGCAGCGGCAAATTTTGCCTCGTCCCCAGCATACAGCACCGCCAGCACGTCGCCGGGGGCCACCCTGTCACCTGTCTTTTTTCTCAATGCGCAGGCCCGCGACAGGGTCGATAACGCTTTCCTTCGTCTCGCGCCCCGCGCCCAAAAGCACGGCGCTGATACCGATTTTCTCCGTGTCCATGGCGCACAGATACCCTTCGGTTTCACACAGCACCTGCCTTTCATACTTTGCGTGCGGCAAAGTGTGCGGGGCGCGCGGATGTAGGCCGCATCGCCGCCCTGTGCCTGCACCATCAGACACAGCTTCTCCAGCGCGGCACCGCTTGCAAGCACATTGTCAACCATGGCCCCGCACTGCTCTGCACTTCCCTTGCCCGCCAGTACAAGAATATTGGTTGCCAGGGCTTTGCACACCAATAAAAGATCCTGCGGGCCTTTGCCCATCAGCGTTTCGGCAGCCTCCTGCACCTCAGGCCGTTGCCCACCAGGTGCCCCAGCGGCACATCCATGTCTGTGATGAGGGCCGCAGTACGCCGCCCGTTATGCTCACCGATGTCCACCATGGCCTTCGCCAGCGCAATGGAATCCTCCAGCGTTTTCATGAACGCGCCGTTCCCCGTTTTTACATCCAGCAGGATGCAGTCCGCGCCGGAAGCCAGCTTTTGGACATGATGCTGGAGGCAATAAGCGGCACACAGGACACGGTGGCCGTTACATCCCGCAGCGCATACATCTTTTATCCGCCGGGGCAAGGTTACCCGTCTGGCCTATCACAGCAAGGCCTATCTCGTTCACCTGGCTAAAAAACTGCTGCGGCGTCAAAGAAACGGTGCAGCCCGGTATGGCCTCTATCTTATCCAGCGTGCCGCCGGTGTGGCCAAGGCCGCGGCCGCTCATTTTGGCCATCTTTACGCCGCACGCCGCCACGATGGGCGCCACCACCAACGTTGTTTTATCGCCCACGCCGCCAGTGGAATGCTTATCGGCCTTTACGCCCGATATGGCAGAAGGGCCACCATGTCGCCGGAATGCGCCATAGCCGCCGTGAGCTGCGCCGTCTCCTGCGCCGTCATGCCGTTCAGGTAAATGGCCATCAGCAGGGCGCTTGCCTGATAATCCGGCACCGTGCCCTCGGTATAACCCTTTACGAAAAAAAGCATATCTCCTCCTGCGTCAGCGTGCCGCCGTCGCGTTTTTTTGCAATGATATCGTACATTCTCAGCATGCTACATTCTCCTTTGAACAAAAGGACGGGCATAAAATGCGCCCGCCCTTTGCAGTTTTCTCTCAGCGGCTGCCCTTGTCGTACGGAACACCGGACGCCCGGGGCGACTGCGAGTTTTTACTGGTGAACGCCAGCACCACCAGTGTGGCCGCATAAGGCACCATCTTGTAGATGTCGCTGGGGATGCCGAGGCCGTTCAAAAGCGGGATGCCTGAATACACCGAGGCAATGGTCATCATCAGCCCGAAGAAGAATGCCGCAAACAGAATGCGGGCAGGCTTCCATTGGCCGAAGATGAGCACCGCCAGAGCCAAAAAGCCGTAGCCGGCCACTGTGGCGTTAAACTGCGTGGAGGTGGGAATGACGAACACCAGCCCGCCGATACCGGCCAGCGCGCCCGAAATGGCCACGCCCGCATAGCGCATCTTATACACATTGATGCCTACGGAATCCGCCGCCTGCGGGTGTTCGCCGCAGGCGCGCAGGCGCAGGCCGAACTTAGTCTTATACAGCACGATAGCCGCCACCGCCAGAATGGCAAAGCCCAAGTATGTGGTGATGTATGCATTCTGGAACAACAGCGGCCCCAGCACGGGAATGTCGCCCAGCACAGGCACCTTCTCCAAACGGAAGGTGTTCGTGAAGGGGACTTGCTGAACCGTGCGTATCATCCGCGCCACAAAGATTGCGAACGCGGGGGCAAACATGTTGATGGCGGTGCCGCTGATCACCTGGTCCGCCTTCATGTTAATGGCCGCATAGGCATGTAGCAGAGACACCACGACGCCCACGGCAGCAGCGATAAGGATGGCCAGCACCAGCAAAAGCTGCGGCGGAAGGTTTATGCCGCCCTCCTGCATTAAGTTAATAAACAGGATGCTGGAAAACGCACCCATGATCATGATGCCTTCCAGCGCGATATTGACGACGCCGCTGCGCTCACTGAACATCCCGCCCAACGCCACGATCAGCAGCGGAATGGAGAAGAACATCGTCTGCTGGACAAGAAAATAGACCGTGCTCATTCCTTACCGCCTCCCTTCACTGTACCCATATCTTTTTCCGGGCTCTGAATTGGCATTTTCACCCGGCGTTTTGTTTTTGCCCGCCCGTTTTACCACCCTGCTCACAAAGCCGCGCAAAAGCAGCGAAAAGGCAGCAAAGTAAATAATCACCGCAATGATAATTTCAATGACCTGCGGCGCAAAGCCGTATACCTGCATATTGAAAAGCCGCCCTGGTTCAAATACGCCACGAACAGACCTGAGAAAATGATGCCGATGGGATTGTTGAGGCCCAGCAGCGCCACCGGGATGCCGTTGAAGCCCTCGGCGGCCAGCGTGTCCAGCACCTCGATTCCCTTGCCCGCGCCCGCCAGGTACAGGCATGCGCCGCCAAGCGCGCACAGCGAACCGGCAATGACCATAGAGAGGATGATGCTGCGCTTTTCATTGATTCCCGCATATTTCGCCGCATCGCGGTTATAGCCGCAGGCCTTCAGCTCATAGCCGAACTTGGTCTTTTCAATGAGAAAATAGATGATGATGCCTGCCAGAATCGCCACAAAAGATGCCGGCGTTCACACTGGACGCGGAAGCGCCGGAGCGGAATATCTGGTCCATGCCCAGCTTTGGTGCGTTGGCATTAGCTGCAACGGGAAGCGACTGGTTTTTCTGCGAGTCGAAAATAGTTTCCACCACAAGGAAATTCACACCGTACATGCCGATGTAGTTCATCATGATGCAGGCAATCACTTCATTCACGTTGCACACGGCCTTCAAAAAGCCCGGCACAAAGCCCCACAATGCCCCGGCCAGCATAGCCCCCCTGCAAGGCAGGCAAGCCACAGCAGCGGGCCCGGGATGAAGGTACACTTCACACCAATCAGCACCGCCACATAGGCCCCTACCACAAACTGGCCAGGTCCGCCAATATTGAACAGGCCGGTTTTTGTTGGCAAAGCCCACCGAAAGGCCAGTGAGGATGATGGGCGTGGCGGAATAAAACACCTGACCCAGGTTTTTCATGTCGGAAAAAGCGCCGGTAAGGATAGAGATAAAGCCGTTCACCGCATTTGCGGGGTTTGAGATGAGCAGCACGATAAAACCCACCGCAAGCCCGCACAAAATGGCAAGCACGGACCCCATGAAGCTGGTAAAGCCCTGCTTTTGGAGCAAGGACGTCTTCTGCTTTTTATTCATTTCCCTGCCCCCCTCTTCGAGCCGGCCATATACAGGCCCAGCTCCTGCACAGTGATGGCCTTCGGGTCAAGGTCTGCCACGATTTGCCCTTCGTAGATGACAAGGATGCGGTCTGAAAGCTGCATCACTTCATCCAGTTCCAGGCTGACGAGCAGGATGCCCTTTCCCGCGTCGCGCTCGGCCACGATCTCCGCTTGTGGATATACTCAATGGCGCCCACATCCAGCCCGCGTGTGGGCTGAACTGCAATGAGCACGTCCGGGTTTCGGTCTATTTCGCGCGCCACAATGGCCTTTTGCTGGTTGCCGCCGGACATGCTGCGCGCAATGGTGCGCGCCCCTGGCCAGAGCGGATGTCGAACCTGCCAATAAGCTCGTCCGCATACTGATAAATGGCGTCATATTTCAAAAAGCCGTGCTGGCAGAAGCGCGGTTCAAAATAGCTTTGCAGGACAAGGTTATAGGCAAGGCTGTAATCCAGCACAAGGCCGTGGCGGTGCCTGTCCTCCGGAATATGGCCCAGGCCGCTCACATTGCGCGTACGGATATGCGCATGGGTGATATCCGCCCCTTTCAGCAGAACATGCCCGCTGTCCGGCTCGTGCAGGCCTGTCAGGGCATATACAAGCTCTGTCTGGCCGTTGCCATCTATGCCCGCCACGCACACAATCTCGCCGCGGCGCACCTGAAAGCTCACATGGTCCACCACGTTTTTTCCAGTGCGCTTCGAGTGCACACAGACGTCCTTTGCCTCCAGCACCACGTCTGCAGGCTTCGCGGTGCCCTTTTTCCACCACAAGGTTCACCTTACGGCCCACCATCATTTCGCTCATTTTCTCTTTTCGACGTAGAGGCCACGTCTACCGTGCCGATGCACCTGCCCTTGCGAAGAACCGTGCAGCGGTCGGCCACCGCTTTGATCTCATTGAGCTTATACGTGATGAACAGGATGCTCTTCCCCTCGCTGACAAGCTCCTTCATGATCTTCATCAGCTCGTCTATTTCCTGCGGCGTCAGCACCGCTGTGGGCTCGTCGAAAAATAAGGATCTCGTTTTCGCGGTACAGCATCTTGAGAATTTCCACACGCTGCTGCATGCCCACGCTGATATCGGAAATTAGGGCGTCCGGGTCCACCCGGAAACCATATCTCTCCGACAAGGCCATCACCTTTTCGCGGGCCTTGTCCATCTTCAAAAAACCGCCCTGTGTGCTCTCTACACCCAGGATAATATTTTCCAGCACGGTGAAATTGTGCACCAGTTTGAAATGCTGGTGCACCATGCCGATGCCAAGGCGGTTGGCATCGTTTGGGTCTTTGAGCTGCACCACTTCGCCGTTTTTCTTAATGACGCCCTTTTTCCGGCTGGTACATGCCGAACAAAACGCTCATCAGCGTGGATTTTCCCGCACCGTTTTCGCCCAAAAAGCGCATGGATCTCGCCCTTTTTTTGAGCTGCAACGTTACATCGTCGTTCGCAATGATGCCCGGAACTCCTTAGTGATGCCGCACATCTCGATGATGTAATCCATGTCGTCCTCCTATCCCCCTGTCATATCCGACAGTGCCGCACCCACACGGCATTATTTGTTTTTATTATAAGTGAATTTGTCGATGAACACAAGGAAAATGTGTGATTGACAAAGTGTAGGGGGGCGCACATATGCGGGTATGGCGGAATTGGCAGACGCGCCAGACTTAGGATCTGGTGCCGCACGGCGTGCAGGTTCGACCCCTGTTACCCGCACCACGCCAGAGCAGGCGTTGTAGCGTTTGCTCTGGCTTATTTTATAAACGCAGCACGCGCAGAGCGCATTTAGGCGAGATATCCTTTCCCGAAGTCGGCCAGTGCAGATGTTCTTTCTTTTTCATCAAAATGAGGCTTTTATGAAAACTGCGTGTCGTGTATAGATATCGGCGTAAAACACATTGCGGATGGTTGGATTGATGAAATTATCTACGGTCTGATTTCTCTACTCCACTCTTTTTTGACCCTGAGGCCGTAGTGCTGGGCGGCGTGATGAAGCAGCAGTATATCCAGCAGCGCCTGTCCGTCCAACTGTATCCCCTGCTCAAGCCAAGCTTTCGCACCTGCCGTCTGCTTCCCGCACAGTTGGGAACCCGGGCGGACTTGATGGGCGCAGGCCATCTGGTCTGTCAACAAGTGGAATCGGAATTTTCTATTATAGAGGCCTTCGGAAAAGCCTCGCCCTGAAAATCGACTTCAAATAAAAACCTCCGGCTAGGCCGGAGGTTTTTATTTTTATCTGCCCGGCCGCACTCAGAACAGGCTGAGCTGTTCCACCTGCCGGATGCGCCGCACGGCACTTTCGCGCGCCACGGTGCGGGGCAGGCTTTGCAGGAAGGCAGAGGGCCGGGGCCCGTGGTGAGGATGAGCTCTTCTTTTGCGCGCGTGATGCCCACATAAAACAGCCTGCGCTCCTCCTCCACGTCCGCCGGGCGCCCTTTTGGCCTCCAGAGGCAGAGTGCCCTCGCTTACCCCCGCAAGGAATACCGCGGGGAAATTCCAGCCCCTTGGCGCCGTGCAGCGTCATCAGGCGCACAGCGCCTGCCTGCCAGCCTCTGCCTGCGGCGCGGCAGATGTCCGCCTCCTGCCCAAGGGCAAGGACATCCAGCAGGGCGGGCATATCGGAGTGGAACACGGCCATATGCCGCAGCTTGTCCATCGCATCGCAGGCGCCATACTCCTGCTCCCAGCCTTGCGCCCAGCTTCCACGGCTTTTCCTTTTCTGCCGGGGCCAGCCATTTCTCCGCGCAGGCAAGCCACTGCCCAGCGTGGCCGCTTTCGGGCATGGCCTGCCGCAGCGCCGCAGTATCCAGCCTGCTTTGCCGCGCGCAGGCCGCCTGCGCCTGCCGGATGATATCCTCCGGGCACTGCCACACAAGGCGCAGCGCCGTCTCCCAGCGCGGCCGCGTCATCCGGCCGCAGCAGCCAGCGGAAGAAGGCAAGAAAGCCGCGCACGCTGCCGTCCTCCAGCCAGCTCTCCCGCCCGCTGACGATGCAGGGAATATCGTCGTGCCGAAGGCATGATTCAACCAGCTCTAACTGGCGGTGCGTGCGGCACAGCACCGCAATATCGGAAAAGGCGCGTGTCTCGCGCTCGTGCGAGGCCTGCGCCTCCAGCATGTCCACGCCGCCGGTCATGGCGCCTATTTCCTTTGCGATGAACACAGCCTCGTTGAAGTCGTCCGCCGCCTGCACCAAGGCGCACCGCCGGGCCCGGCGGGGCAGTTTGCATGCAGCAGCCGTGGCCCGCCCGGGTTTTGTTCGATGACGGGCACAGCCGCCTGCAATATCTGCGGCGCAGAGCGGTAATTCTGCTCAAGGCGTATCTGCCTCAGGCCGGGCATATCTGCCTGCAGGCGCTCAAAGCAGCGGCCGCTGGCGCCGCGGAAGCCGTAAATGGCCTGATCCGGGTCGCCTATGACAAACAGCGTGCTGCCCGCCCTGCTCCATGCGCGCACCAATTCATACTGCGTGTCGTGGATATCCTGAAATTCATCCACCAGCAGGTGGGTAAAGCAGCGCCTGCCCGCCACGTCCAGCTTCAGCGCCTGTGTCAGCAGGTCGTCGAAGTCCAGCATGCCAAGCTGCTGCAGCCTGCTCTGATACGCCTCAAACAGCTCCGGGGAGATGCCTGCCGCCTCCGGCGCGGCGCCGTTTTTGATGCGGGATACCGCCTGCACCAGCGCCGCCAGGCTTATCTTCCAGCTATCCTCCTTCAGGGCGTCGGCGGCAAGCTCCAGCGCCTCGCCGCGGCTGACAAGCCGCACGTCGCCCAGAAGGCTCCGGCATATGGCGTGAAACGTGCCGATGGTGAGGCGTGCGGCCGCGCGCCTGCCGCCCATCTGCCTGCACAGGCGCTGGCGCATCTCAGCGGCCGCCTGGTTCGTAAAGGTGACGGCGGTAATCTCCTCCGGGCAAGCGCCCTGCTGTTCTATCAGCCATGCAATGCGCGCGGTAAGCGTTTTTTGTCTTGCCAGTGCCGGGGCCCGCCACAACGGCCACACAGGGCTGCTGTGCATGCACGGCGGCAAGCTGCTGCTCGTTCAGGCTTTCACCCTGCCGCTGCGCCGGTTTAGGCCCCTGCGCGGGCCTGACCTTCACCGCCGCGCCGCCCACCTGCGCCGGAGCCGGCTGCCGGGGCGGCGCCTCAAACCCAAACAGCGAGGTCTGTCCGCTGAACTGCTCTATCTCCGCAGGCGTCAGCAGAGAAATAACGCCATATTCCCCATCAAACCCGGCGCGGCGCTGCACCCTGCCTGCGCGCAGGCGGCGGATGCCTTCGGCTATACAGGGGCCCGCCGCGCGCTCTATGTCCTCCAGCGGAACTTCGCGCAGGATGGCAAACTCCGGCCCAAGCCGTTCCAAAAAGCTGTTCGTACTGCTGCGCCACCTTTTTTGCTGCCCGCCGAAAGGCCGTGGAGGCGGCTATCACCTCGGGAAGCGGCGCCAGGCTCTCATACGGCTTCGCGCCCTTCGGGCGAAAGCCCGCGGGCCTGTCCGCCAGCTCCTCCACGCGGTGCTCTACGCCAATGGTCAGCCTTTTGCCGCACACAGGGCACAGCCCGCCGCGCTGCATGGCCTCGGCTGGCGTCAGGCACACGCCGCAGCTGCGGTGCCCGTCCAGATGGTATTTGCCTTCCTCCGGAAAAAATTCCACCGTGCCGCAGAACCCCTCGCCTGTGCGGATGGCCCGCACCAATTCCGGGTAAGAGACACCTGTGTCCAGCAGGTCTGCCTCGCGGCCCAGCTTTGCGGGCGAATGTGCATCTGAATGCGACACCAGCGTCAGCCCGTCCAGCATGGATACGCGCCAGTTCATCGGCGGGTCGGAGGAAAGACCCGTTTCCACCGCGTGGATATGAGGCGTCATGTCTGCAAAGCATTCCTCTATGGTGTCAAACCCCGAAAACGCGCCGAACATGGAAAAATGCGGCGTCCAGATGTGGGCGGGGATGAACTCTGCCTCAGGGCATGCCTCCAGCGTGAGCTCCTAGCAAATCCCGGCTGTCCAGGCCAAGAATAGGCCTGCCGTCGGAGCGGATGTTTCAATGGCCTCCAGCCGTGCGGAAAGCTCGTCCGCGGCCTCCAGGCTGGGCAGAAGAATGACATTGTGCACCTTGCGCGTTTTTCCGCCGCGCTTATAGATAGAGCTTATCTCGCCCGTCACCACAAAGCGCGGGGCCGGCCCCGGCGCCGCGCCGGGCAGGCGCAGCTCTTCTTTCAGCCTGTATACGCCCCTGCCCCGCCGGCTCAAAGGTGCTGCCGCAGCTCCTCGCGCCATGCGGGGTGGGTAAAATCCCCGTGCCCACCAGCCCAATGCCCTTGCGGCGGGCCCAAAAATCGAGATGCGGCGCGTCGCCGTCCCTGCTGGTAGCACGCGAAAAACGGGAATGGATATGCAAATCGGCAATATACATTTGCTGGCACCTTCTGTCGAAATAAGTTCGGTTATTTTTACCATTATATCCTGTTTGCCCGCCGTCCGCAACGGCATGCCCTGCACGGCAGCGCTTGCAAAGGGCACCCGCCTTGACAACTGTTTTTTTATTCCTTTCTGCTGAATGAAGCACCCCCCGGCTTTCGCGTGCGCGCGTGCATTCAGAACTCCCGCCAGCTCTCCAATGAACCAATTAAAGGAGGGCACAAACCATGTACCATGTCACTTACCGCGGCACCCACCGCGAAGCCGGGCTTCACTGGGGGCGCCGTCTGGCCTCGCATGGCAATTTAATTTTGCAGAACGTACCTTTTCCCCATCACGCAGGCACGCCTGCAGTTCGCACAGCAGTGTGTTCCCCATATACCGGCAGTTTTTTCCCCGCTGTTCTGCAGGAGATAGACGGCCTTGCCGAGGGGCAGGGCTGTGCGCCTCAGGCCCTGCAGGCCGTGCTGTTCAGCATGTATGCCATGCCGCCCGCCTGCCGTTGTTCCTGCTTTGCGGTATCGAACGGGGCGCAGGCGTTTCTTGCGCGCAACAGCGATTTTCTGCTTGCACTGCGGCATCTGAACTTGAACGTCGTATACAGGCTTGACGGGGGCTTTCATTTCATGGGCAACACGACGGCCTTTATAGAAATAGAGGACGGCGTGAACGAGCCCGGCTTTGCCGTGGGCCTTACCGCGGTGGCGCCCAGCCATATCCGGCCCGGGCTGAACGCGGGCATGCTTCTGCGCCTGATGCTGGAGACCTGCCGCACTGTGGACGAAGCCCTGACGCTGCTGCGCAGTGTGCCGGTTGCCAGCGCGCAGACACTGACGCTGGCCGATGCAGGCGGCGCCATTGCGCTGGTGGAATGCAGCTGCCGCCGCGTGGAGGTTTTGCGCCCCGTGCCGCACCAGCCCTTTGTGTGTGCCGTCAACGCCTTTCATACCCCCGGCCATGCGCGCCGAACGCCTTGAGGGCGTGGATGACTGGGCGGCAGCGCCGCGCTATCGGACGATGCTGCGCGCTGGGCGCCAAAGCCGCCGGAATGGATATTTCGGGCGCCATGGCGCTGCTCGCGGGAAAAGAGGGATTTCTCTGCCAGTATGACAGGCACAGCGGGCGCGGCACGGTGTGGGCCGTCCTGTATGATTTGAAGCGCCGCGCCGTATGGCGTGCAGAGGGCAGCCCGCGCAGCGGCGCTTTGTGCAGGATGCCCGGCACATATTTTAACGCCCGGCTTTTGGGCGGAAAGGAATTGCTATGGTAACGCTGTATTCCCCCGACCTTGACATCAAGAAAATAGCGGAAAGCGGCCAGTGCTTCCGCATGGAGGAAACAGAGGCCGGGCGCTATACGCTGACGGCTCTGGGCCGCGTGCTGAGGATAGACGCCGTGGCGGGCGGCTGTGCGCTGCACTGTACCCGAAAGCAGTACGAAGAGGTGTGGAGGGCCTATTTTGATATGGACACAGACTACGCCGCCTTCCGCGCCGCCATACCCGCCTCCGACCGCTTTCTTACAAGCGCGGCCGAGGCAGGGTGCGGCATCCGCATCCTGCGACAGCAGCCATGGGAAATGCTTATCACCTTTATTATCTCGCAACGCAAAAGCATTCCGGCCATCCGGCACTGCGTACAGCAGCTGTGCCTGCGCGCGGGCGCGCCCATCCGCCATGCGGGCGGCGGCTTCTTTGCCTTTCCCACGCCGCGCAGGCTTGCGGGCCTTTCCATGGGCGAGCTTGCGGCCTGCGGCCTTGGCTACCGCGCGGGCTATGTGCATGAGGCGGCGCGCCTTGCCGCCTCGGGCGCGCTGAACCTTGCCGCCCTGTGCCGGGCAGAAAGCCCTGCGCTGCAGCAGGCCCTGCTGGCCGTGCCCGGCGTAGGAGTAAAGGTGGCGAACTGCGTGATGCTGTTTGGTTATCACCGGCTGGACGGCTTTCCGCGCGATGTGTGGATCAACCGCGTCATTGATGAAGAATACGGCGGCCATTTCGAGCTTGCCCCCTATGCCGGGTTCGAGGGCGTCATCCAGCAGTACATGTTTTATTACGGGCGGCTGTGCGCAAAGGGAAGCTGACCAAAGGCATGCTGGCACAGAAAGCATCGGTTTTTTGCCGACGCTTTTGGGTGCCTGATGCACAGTGAATTGTCAAACCAAGTGCAACAGGAAGCAGGTTCAAAGTCCCATCAATCCTGAGCAGAATGGAAGTTAAGCACCTTACGAGGCCTGGCGTTCAGCAACGCCAGGCCTCGTTTTAATGTGGCGGTAGCGGCACAGGAAAGGTTCCTGCCTTGGGGATAAAACTCCCGAAGCAGACCGTTCAGATTTTCAATTGCGCCTTTCTGCCAGGCGCAATACGGGTCGGCAAAATAGACTTCACAATGGAGTCGTTCTTCAATCTGAATCCAGCTTGCAAACTCCGTACCCCGGTCGCGGGTAATGGTCTTGACCAGTTGAGAGGGAAAGGCAGACAGTGCAGCAACAATAGCATTTCCCATGGTCTCGGCTTTTCGGTCCGGCATCTTCACGGCAATGTAAAACCGAGTCTTGCGCTCTGTCAAAGCGGCAAAGCAGGCTTTGCTTTTGCCCTGGCCGCTCACTGCCGTACCCGCTTCCCGGTGACCGGCTTCCTGACGGCTGTATACCGACTTGTCTCTTTTTCGAATCGACTTCCCTTTGCTGTATTTCCCCGTGTTTCTTTCGCTCCATGGCTCTTCCCTTTGCGCCGCAGCACTTTCAGGCTGCCGTTTATCAGGTGTTTTTCGCAGCTCCACCGGCAGATGGTCCGCCAGCCGGGCATCTTCAATTCGCAAGGGACGCGGGCAATCTGTCCTGGCGACCAGGTCGCTTTTAATCTGCCATTTATGCAGTCAATCACTTCCTGCGAATGGAATATTCCCCGGTGACAGCAGGAGCGGCGCGGCAGGTGCTTCCTGTGCGCTGTGTGCGGGTAGCAAGCCGGGATGCCGTACATGCGGGCACAGTTTCTGCGTATCTCCCGCGGCACTGTGCCCGCATTCCTGCCAATCAGCCGGGCAATCTCACGGCAGCTCAGGCCATCCACGTAATATTTCCGTATACAACTGCGTTCTTCTATACTTAGATGATGGCAGTTCATACAGTTCCCTCCAGTGGTTTGGTTGTGTGGTTACTCCATTCTGCCACCGGGGGCCTGTATGAACTTCTTTTCCCTTAAGTGGTGCTCTTGATAGTATAATTTACCGCGTGCAAAAAAGCCCGGCAAGCTTGACAGCTTGCCGGGCTTTTTGCGTGCATCAGGCATCAAAGCCGTCAGCCAGAACCGGTGTTTTCTTGCGGCAGCGCGCCTTTTGCTAAGGCCGGGGCCTTTTGCACACAGAGGGTACGCTCGCTGCGCATTTCAGCCGCCTACTGCATCGCCGCTTTGCGGCTTCAGCCATACGTCCATCCACTGCACCAGCTCTTTCAGGCGGCGCACGCGGTGGCGCGGCTTTCCGCTGCGGGGAAAGCTCGTGGTCTTCCCCTTTGAACAGGCACGCCCGCGTGGGCACGCCAAGAAGCGTCAGGGCAGTAAATATCTCTTTCGTCTGCTCTACACAGCAGGTATGGTCATCGGTGGAATGCAAAAGTAGAGTAGGCGTTTTGCAGCCGGAAAGATACGGCACAGCCGATTCCCTCCACAAAAGCTCCGGCGCGGCCCAGGGCTTTGGAATCCAGGGCGAGGTCGTCGTCATAGCTTATTTCAGACTGGCCGAAATCACTTACAAAGTTTGCCACGCTGCGGCAGCTTACGGCTGCGGCAAAGCGCTGCGTGTGGCCGATAATCCAGTTCGTCATGATTCCGCCGTAGCTTCCGCCCGTCACGCCCACGCGGGAGGCGTCGATGTCCGAATATTGCGCAAGGATATGGTCTGTGAAATCCATCAAATCCTCATAGTCGATGGTGCCGTATTTGCCGCGCACATCCGCAAACTGCACGCCGCGCGCGTCCGAGCCGCGCGGGTTGCAGAAAAACACAAAAGTCGCCGCGCGCCGCCAGTACCTGCATCTCGTGGAAGAACACTTCGCCGTAGGCCGCTTTCACGCCGCCGTGTACCTCCAGAATGCCGGGATATTTTTTCCCTTTTTCATAGCCTGCAGGCATAAGCACCCAGCCGTCTATCTGCTGCCCGGCACGGTTTGTAAACGGCGTATAATGCACGGGCTGCACTGCACGTGCCAGAGTAGCGGGCGGTTGAAGGCCGAAATACATACAGCCCTGCCATCCTGCAGCACATACAACTCCTGCAAGCTGTTTTTTCCATGCCCACAAATACGGTTGTGCCACCGCGCATATCGAACATCTGAATACCGCCGCAGAACGCCAGCTCCTCGTGCTGCCGCCCGGCGGAATTTATGCTGCGGAGACGGCTTTCAAAGCGATCCAGTACAATATAGTGCGCGGCCCCCTGCCCGCATACAAAGCCGCTGCCGCCGCCGTAGGTGCTGTCGGTAATGGGGCTTGTGCCGGGCACGAGATCATGCGCCAGCAGCATTTCACATCTGCCGCCCGAAAGATTCAGCCTGTAAAAATCCTGCCCGGAGGCGCTGCCGTACTGCTTCAGGTCCGACGCGGTGAACAGCACAGTGCCCCCGGTTACGCCAATGTGATAAATGGCAAGCGCGCCGTCCTCCACCAGAGTGCGCGTTTGTCCCGTGGCCATATCGTAGGCATACATGCCTCTTGTTTTCGCCTTTACCCTTGTATACGCATGGCCGGTATATACAAGCTGCTGTCCGGCCCACTCGAAGGCACCCAGCATGAACTGTGGCTGCGTGAGCAGCCTTGTTTCGTCTGCTTTGGCGTCATACAGGGCCAGCGCCATGCGCACACCGCTGGTATAGCCCTCGCCATTGGTGGCAAAGGGCATTTCCTCCAAAAGGATATAATCCTCTGCATCCTCGCACTCTTCAACAGTGTGGGTGCGCGGGTCCGGCTTTGTATGGTCGAGGCGCACTGCCATAGCATAGTGCACACCGTCGCCGCAGGGGCGCACCTCCTTCACATCGTACGGCACCTCGAAAGCCCGGCACGCCTCGCCGCCGGAAAGCGAAAGGCGGTAAAACACCGTCCTGTGATAAAAAACGCCGTGGCTCATCCGCCTCACAGCGGCGCGCTGGGAAAAAGCAGCGTGTCTGCGCCGTCCCATACAAAATCGTGCTCTTTGCCGGTGTGCGTCAGCCGTGTGATGCTGCGTTCTGCACAGTGTGCCAGATAAATGTCCGCGGCATAGTTATTTTCCTTTTTATCCTGCCTGCTCACTACAAAGGCCGCCTTCGAGCCGTCCGGCGAAAGCTGAAGCCTGGAGAGAAAGCTGTATTCCAGAAAATCTTCCAAACCGATATTCTGCATGCCTATCCACCCTTTCCATATCCTGTGCACGGGCCTTCCGCGCGCAGGCAAACATAATAAGATGACTGTACCATACCCCCATGCGAAAAGCAAGCCGCACGCCCGGCAAAACACAAAAAAGGCCGCCTGCCTGCGCGGGACACCGGTTTCAGGCGGCAGCAAAGCCATATTGCCAGCGGGGCGTGCTTTGTGCTACATTAAATAGCGGCACCCTTGATTATCCGGCAGGGCGCTGGCAAACAGAAAGGAGCGCAGCGCACCCCATGTATTGTGAAGAGATAGAGATACAAACAGGGCGTATCCCGGCCGCCGTGTGGGGAATGCCCGCGGGCCGGTGCATCGTTGCCGCACACGGCAGCATGTCCCACAAAAAGGATGTCCCCATCGTGCTGCTGGCACAGGCGGCACAGGCGCACGGATGGCAGGTGCTCAGCTTCGATTTGCCGCAGCACGGCGCAAGGGCACAGAACGGCTGGCCCTGTACCATGCGCAACTGTGCGGCAGACCTTGAAACCGTAATGCAATACGCCAGGCTGCAATGGCCTCATCTGGCCCTGTTCGGGTGCAGCATGGGGGCTTATGCCGGACTTCTTGCCTGCCGCAAGGAAGCATTGGAGGCCGCCTTTTTTCTTTCCCCCGTGCTGGATATGGCGCATATGGTAGAGGACATGATGGCACAGTTCCACATTCCGCAGGAGGTGCTGCGCAGCCAGAAAAAGCTGCGTTTGCCTAATGGGCAGGCCTTGTATTGGTCTGATTTATGCTATTTGAGAGAAAACCCCTGTCTGCATGTGGGCCACACCCACCTATATCCTGCGCGGAAGCGGGACTTCCTTTGCGGGCCGCAGGCCCTTCAGGCGTTTGCGCAAAGGTTCCCCTGCCGCATCCAAACGGCTGCGGGCGCAGAGCACTACTTTCACACACCAGGGCAGCTTGGGCAGTTTTCTGCATGGCTGCATGAATCACTGGGCGCCCTGCCGCCTGCTGCACCTTAAGCCTTCGCCAGCTGCCGGCCGTGCCGCCGGTTTTACTGCAAAAAGGCGCCCGTCGGCCATACGGCCAGCGGGCGCCTTTTTCTGCATACTGCACAATGATGTAAAGCTTACTGCCTGGCCGTAGCAAAGGCCAAAAACGCACGGTATGTCATCAGCACGTCCTGCTTTGCCACAAGCTCGAACGGCGCATGCATCGAAAGCATGGGCACGCCGATATCCACTGTATCCACATTGCGGTTCGACACAAATTTGGCAATAGTCCCGCCGCCGCCCTGGTCCACTTTGCCAAGCTCGCCCGTCTGCCATGCAACGTCCGCTTCGTCAAATACGTTCGTCACATAGCTCAGCGTCTCGGCGCTGGCGTCGTTCGTGGCGCCTTTTCCGCGCGCACCCGTATATTTTGTCAGGCACACGCCGCAGTTCATACGGGCGGCATTGCGCGGGTCGTGCACGTCCGGGAACGTGGGGTCCAGCGCGGCGTTCACGTCCGCCGACACGCACACCGAGCGGCGCAGCATTTCTTCATAATCTGCCCCCTGCGCACGCGCCAACGCCTTCAGGAAATGGAAGGTATAATCGCCCTGCAGGCCCGTTGTGCCTTCCGAGCCCACCTCTTCCTTATCGGTCAGTACACAAAGCGTAGTGAAAGCAGGCGTCTTCGCGTCGATTTCAGCGCGAAGAGCCGTGTATGCGCATACACGGTCGTCATGCCCATAGGCGCCTATCATGCTGCGGTCAAAGCCCACGTCCACAGCCCGGAATGCCGGCACGGCCTCTATTTCAGCGCGGGTGAAGTCGCGCTCCGCAATGCCGTAGCGCTCGTTCAAAAGCTGCATGGTATAAAGCTTGATGCGCTCTTTTGCCTCTTTTTCCGGCATAGGGATGCTGCCCACCACAATGTTCAGCTCTTCCCCCCTTCAGCCCCTCGCTGAGGACGCGCCTGTTCTGGTCTGCACTGAGGTGCGGCAGAAGGTCTGTCACGCAGAACACAGGGTCGCCCGGCGCCTCGCCCACGCAGAATTCAACCTTTTCGCCGCCGCGCTTATACACAACGCCGTGCAGGGAAAGCGGCGTTGCACCCCACTGATATTTGCGGATGCCGCCGTAATAATGCGTTTTGAACAGCGAAAGGCCGCCGTCCTCATACAAGGGGTTGGGCTTCAGATCCAGCCGGGGCGAATCGATATGCGCTATCATAAAATGCGCGCCCTCTTCCAGGCTGCGCGTACCGATGGTGGCCGCCAGAATGGCCTTGCCGCGGTTGTTGTAATACACCTTGTCGCCCGGCTTCAGCGCGGTTTTTCGCCATGTGGTCAAACGGCCGGTAGCCTGCCGCTACAAGGCGTTTTTTCTATCTCTGCGGCGGCCTCGCGCTCGGTTTTTTGCCTTATCCAGAAACGCCTTGTAGTCTTCACAGAAGGCCTCTGCCTCTTCGCGCACGGCAGGCCATCCGTCTGAAATATACGGTTGGCTGAACAGCAGCTCTTCCTCCAGCTCTTTTGCAGTTTTTTGTTCCATTGTTTCTGCTTCCTTTCTGTTCCACTTATTTGCAAGCCATGTCAGGTATAAAGCTCCTGATATCTTTTGTAATTGCGCTCCACCTTGTGCACATACAGGTTCATCTGCTCGTATGGAAAGGTGTGAAGCGTCACGCCGTCATCGGAATAGCGCGCATCCTCCAGCAGGCGGTCTACAAGGCCCTGGCCGCTGTGGTAGGCCGCGCTGGCAGTGGCAAGGTCTCCGGCGTACCGTTCCATACAATAGTGCAGGTAATAGGTTCCAAAGCGGATGTTCACCTCAGGGTCATACAAATCGTCAAAGGTGACGGGTTCGCCGGGGGCTATTTTGGTCTTAATCCAGTCGAACGTTTCTTCCGTAATCTGCATCAGGCCGCGCGCCCCCACGGCCGAGAGCGCGTTCGGCTTAAAGCCGCTTTCCGTTTTGATAATAGCATACACCTGCGCATATTCAAGGCCGTATTTATCTGCATAGTACTCCACATACGTCCGAGTAGGTGCGCGGATAAACAGCGCGCCAGATATTTCCGCCCACGCGGGCAAAGAACAGGAACACGCAGATGCATACAGCCAAAAGGGCAAAAAGTAAAAAACGCTTGCGTCTCTTGCTCATTTCATCCCCTCTTTTAGAAGGCTTTCCAGCACGGCCCGGGCCTGGGCCCGCAGAGCCTGCTCACTGCCGGTGTTGTCCAGAAGAAAGGTGGCCGCGGCGTCCAGCCTCTCCTGCGCAGGCTGAGAGGCCAGCCTGGCCTGTGCGGCCTGCCGCGAAATGCCGTCGCGCCGCATAATGCGCTGCTCCAGCACCTGCTGCGGCGCGCGCACCACGATAACAGCGTCGCAGAACGGCTCGAATGGCGCACCCACAATAACGGCGCCGTCTACAAACACGAGCTTCGCACCCACAGCGCGCGCCTGCGCCACACCTGCAAGCAGCCTTCGCACGATTTCGGGGTGGGTGATATCTGTCAGGCGGCGGGCGTCCCCCTTTGTGGCAAATGCCCGCTGTGCCAGCACGCCGCGGCGCAGCGCGCCGCCCTCGTCCAGAATATCGGCGCCGAATGCCTTTGCCAGTTCCGGAAGGCACGGGCTGCCGGGCTGTGTCACCTCGCGTGCCACGGCGTCGCCGTCCAGCACAGAAAATCCCCTGCTGCGGTAATACTCCGCCACAGTGCTTTTACCGCAGCCGGATCGGCCTGTAATGGCAACTGTTTTCATACCTCCACCACCCGAAATGCCGCTGCGCGCAAAATGCGGTTATACACTGCCAGCGCCACGCCATCCTCCCGCGGGCAGCGCGCATAGACGGTACAGGCGCCGCGCCGGTCCAGCTCGCGCAGGGCTGCAAACAGTGCATGCGCCTGGCTGGCTGCGTCCTCCTTCCGGCCATAGGCAACAGCAGGCACGCACAGCGCGGCTTCCTCGCCTTCATAGCACAGCGCGAACACGCCCGGCCCCGCATGCACAGCCACATAATTACAATATGCGCAAAACGAGCCTTTTTACCAGCGTCACTTCGGCCTTCGGCGCATAATGCTTGTATTTCATGCCAGGCGAGGCCGCCGTTTCGCCTTCGCGCAGGCCGTGCAGCACTGCATGAGCCATTTGCACCTCGCAGCCCAAAGCATCTTCAAGCTGTTCTTTGGTGACGCCGCCGGGGCGCAGAAGCACCGGAATGGGCCCGGCCAGTGAGACGACAGTGGATTCCACCCCCACCTCACAGGCCCCGCCGTCTAAGATAAGCGGCACGCGCCCGGCCATATCCGCCAGCACGTCCTGCGCGGTGGTGGGGCTTGGGCTGCCGGAAAGGTTGGCTGACGGCGCAGCCAACGGGACGCCTGCCGCGCGTATCACGGCCTGCGCCACCGGGTGGCTGGGCATGCGCACGGCGGCAGTCTCCAGCCCCGCACACTCGTCTGCTACGGCGCTGCCGCGCGGCAGCACCATCGTCAGCGGGCCGGGCCAGAAGCATTCCGCCAGCCTTTGTGCCTGCGGCGGCACGCGGCCGGCCACCACGCCCAGCATATCCATCGACGCGATGTGCGAGATGAGGGGGTTATCCTGCGGGCGGCCCTTGGCGGCAAAAATGGCGCTTACTGCAGCGCCGTCCAGCGCGTTTGCTGCAAGGCCGTACACCGTCTCAGTAGGAATTGCCACAAGGCCGCCCGCGCGCAGGATGCCCGCAGCCTTTTCAATCGCATCCGGCCGGGGCGCAAGAAGCTCTGTTTTTATCATGCACCCTCCTCCCCGGCCGCCTTCAGCTTTTCCGCCCTGTCTGCCGTTGCCAGCGCGTCGATTACTTCATCCAACGCACCGTCAAAAATGGAACCCAGCTTATACAGGGTAAAGGCCAATGCGGTGGTCCGTTACACGGCCCTGCGGGTAATTGTATGTTCGGATGCGCTCTGACCGGTCGCCCGTGCCCACCTGGCTTTTTCGCTGGGCGGCAAGCTGCGCATCCTGTTCCGCCTGCTTTTGTGCCAGCAGGCGGCTGCGCAGCACCTTCAGGGCTTTGTCCTTGTTCTTGTACTGGCTGCGTTCATCCTGGCATTCCACCACCATGCCGGTTGGAATGTGGGTGACACGGATGGCAGAGGACGTTTTTGTTGATATGCTGCCCGCCCGCACCGGAAGAGCGGAACGTGTCTATCTTCAAATCTGCGGGGTCCAGTTCAAACTCCACCTCTTCGGCCTCCGGCATTACAGCCACGGTAACGGTAGAGGTGTGTACGCGGCCCTGGGCCTCTGTCTCCGGCACGCGCTGCACGCGGTGCACGCCGCTTTCGAACTTCATACGGCTGTATGCGCCCGCCCCTTCCACGGAAAAAACTCACTTCCTTCATGCCGCCCAGCTCGGTGACGTTTGCGCTGATAAGCTCAGTCTTCCAGCCCTGCGTCTCGGCGTACATGCTGTACATACGGTACAGGCTGTGGGCAAACAGCGTCGCTTCTTCGCCGCCCGCGCCGCCGCGTATTTCCACGATGACATTTTTATCGTCATTTTCATCCTTCGGCAAAAGCAGCAGCTTTATCTCTTCCTCTAGCTGCGCCAGGCGCTGCTTTGTCTCGCCGTACTCCTGCTGGGCCAGCTCTTTCAATTCCGGCTCAAGGCCGCCCTCCTCCAGCAGCTCTTTTGCGCCGTCAAAGGCGCGCAGCGCCGCTGTATAGGCATCGCACGCTTCGGCAAGCGGCGTCAGGCTTTTATATTCCTTCATCAGGCGGGCATACTGCGCCGGGTCTGCCGAAATGCCGGGCTGCTGCAAAAGCTGGCCTAATTCGTCGTATCGCGCGCGCGCACCGCGCGCAGCTTTTCTGTCATGTGCAAAGCTTCCTTCCTGCTTGAAATAACGTGTCTGCGCGCGGGGGCTTCCCCCCCTGCGCCTGCATAGAAAGAAGCCCTGCTAAAGCGGCAGAGCCTCGCGCACAATCTTCTTAATATTCTTTTCAATTTTACTGCGCGCCACCATCACCTCGCGGCCGCATTTTACGCAGCGGATGCGAAAATCCATCCCCACGCGAAGAACCGCAAATTCACTGGCACCGCAGGGGTGCGGCTTTTTGTCAGAATGTGGTCGCCCACGCGCACGTCCATCCCACGGCCTCCTTCTTTTGAAAAGATGCGGGCTGAAAGCGGCGCCCCGCCGCGTCCCCAGCACCATATCTCCATATAGTATAGCCTAAAACCCCCAAGCTTGCAAATAATCGGCGCAAAGTTCACATATATTTTACTGCGCCGCCAATGCCGCGGCGAGAAACGGGCGGGCGGCGGCCGGCAAGCCGCCTGCCGAAAAGGATGGTGGACTACATGAAATTCTCCGCCGAAGGGGCCATGCGCTGCCCCGATGGCTACAGCCTAGCCGCACTGCAAAATGCAATGCGGGCGCGGGAGCTTCTGTGCGGGCGCGCGCGCGCTGATGTTCGATGAAAACAAGGCCCTGCGGCTGAACCTGGGCGCGGCGCTGGGCATCATGCCCCACGAAGAGTGCGCCTGGGGCGTGCGGGAGGGCTGCGTGCGCGATGTGGCTCTGATTACCCGCGTAGGGCGCACAGTATGTTTTACCGTGCAGGCGCTGGACGAGACAAAGCAGCCGCCCGTGGCTACGCTGTCCCGCGCACAGGCACAGCAGATGTGCAAAGCAGAATATCTGGATCTTCTTGCGTCCGGCGACGTGCTGCGCGCCCGGGTGACGCGTTTGGAGCCCTTCGGCGCCTTCTGTGATGTGGGCTGCGGCATTTCCGCCCTGATGCCGATAGATTGCATGTCTGTCTCGCGCATCCAAAGCCCAGCGGACCGCGTGGCCTGCGGACAGGATATAGAATGCCTTGTCAAAATGCGGGATGAGGCCGGGCGCCTCGTTCTCACCATGAAGGAGCTGCTGGGCACATGGCAGGGGAAAACGCCGCACGCTTTGCCGCCGGGCAGACAGTTGTAGGCGTTGTGCGCAGCGTGGAAAGCTACGGTGTGTTCATAGAGCTTGCGCCGAACCTGGCCGGGCTGGCTGAACCCGACAGTACGCTGGCACCCGGCCAGCTGGTGAGCGTATACATCAAAAGCATCTGCCCCCAACGCATGAAGGTAAAGCTTGCCGTGACGCAAGTGATGGAGGAGACCGGGCTCCGCCTGCCGCTGCGCCGTTTTTTCCAAGGCAGCCACATGGATACATGGTGCTATTCCACCCCGGAAAGCTCGAAGCATATGGAAACTGTGTTTGCCTGAGCATGGATGCCTTCTGTTCCTTTCACCTGCGCGCCCAATTCTTTACAAGCGGGCCGGTTTGGGGGTACAATAAAGGTAAAGAGAGCGCCCCTGCACAGCGGCCGGCTGTGCGCACAGGGGTATTTAAAAAGGAGGCCGCCAGATGGCTGGAAACGCCTTTACTGCCGGTGTCAAGCCGGGCGGGCTGAATTCTTCCACTGAAATACGCATTCTGCTGTGCTATCTTATCAAAAATGCCGCTTCCCCCTCACCGGTGAAGAGCTGGAAGCCGCCCTGCTGAACGAGGGAGCTGGTGAACTACTTTGAGTTTGCCGCCTGCCTTTCCGATTTGTGCGAGCAGGGCCTTGGAAAAAAAAGTGTGAAGACGGCTACCACATTCTGCCCAAGGGGCGCGAGGTAGCAGATACCCTGCAGGACGACGTTCCGCTTACGGTGCGCGAGTGCGCCTCGCGGGCGGTAGTGCGCGCGCAGCTGTTTGCACGTAAAAGCGCCCAGCACAAAGTGCGGCTGGAGGAGGCGCCGAACGGATATCTGGTGCATTGCAGCATCGAAGAAGGCAGTGCACCTCTGTTCCACCTTACAGTGGCCATGCCGGATAAGTTTTCCGCAAAGCTTGCACGGGAACAATTCATCGCCCACGGCGACGAACTGTATGAGCTTCTCATCGGCCGCCTGACGCAGGAGGAATGATGACTGCTCCGGGAAACACGTATATAAAGGAAGGAGCCACCGGGCGTTGCCCAGCGGCTCCTTTTTCCTCCCGACAAAATTGCATCTCGCGCCCCATACCCCTTCCGCAAATCGAAATACATCCAAAAAGCGTCCTTGCTTTTTACATATCGGGCATGTTAAAATAAAGATGATTTTTAAAGTTTATATTTATTTAAGAGAGGGCCCTATGCCAAAAATTTCATACAGCGAAGAGGAAAGAGCACAGATACGCAGCAGTCTTCTGGCCACTGCTTTGGAACTGATGTCAAAACAAGGGGTGCGGCATACCACTGTGGAACAGGTTTACAAAAAAGTTGGTATCTCCCGCACATTTTTCTACACATTTTTCTCCACCAAGGAAGAACTGGTGTTGGAAGCGCTTTATTTTCAGCACCCCCATATTGGCCCTTGCGCAAAAACTTGCGTCAGACCCTGCGCTAAGTTGGCGTGAAGCTGTGACGGAGTTTCTAGCTTTGTGCTGCCGTGACGGGAAGCATGGTATTCTGGTTTTAGCAATTGAAGATCAGCAGTTTATCTTCTGCCGGCTGTCAAAAGACAGTTATCAGATGTTCCGGCAAAAGCAGTTACGGCTTTTCGGCAGCATTCTGGAATGTTTCGGGATAAAAGCATCGCCCAGAGCTGTGAACGTGTTCATAAATTTAAGCCTAGCCGCCATCATCATGCGCCGCGCCATTCCAGACACATTGCCGCTGTTTGTGCCAGAAGCCGCAGATGACGCAGTAAATTTCAAATTAATGCAATCGTTAGTTACCTGGATAGTTTGAGAATATAAAATCACAAATTGCACAAAGGGGACTGTATTTTCTTGGATATCCTACAGATATTCAGGGATTTTCACCGCAAAATAAATATATTTTTTTAAAATTATATTTATTGTAAAAACTCAGCGACATGGTCTGACGGCCGGGTATCTGGTTGGTAAAATAACAAAATTTCGGGAGGAAAACATATGGGACTTTTCAGCAAGCTATTCAAAGGGCCTCAAATCGACATGGAAAAAGAGCAATGAAAATGCAAAAAAAAAATGCGTCAATTGTTCAATCATGCAGTACCTGACGGTGAGACTTACAGGCTTATTTTTGGTTATACAGAAGATGTAAGCCGGTTCAATTTCGGCTTTGTTCACGGAAGCAAAACAAAAATCGGAAATCTGCTTGTAGGCTGGAATGAAGCAAGCGAGACCATTGTAGTGGTGCCTACTGTTCCTAATCTTTCCGGGCACGGCGAACCTACCTGGTATCGCCGTTCTGAAATTTTGAAGGCTTATCGAAACAAATATCCGTCTGATGCCTTCATCATTTACCCCGATCGAAAAGGATATATTGGCATCAATGCTTACGACTGGCTAGAAGATGAAGCGTTATACGTCTATGTGTCGCAAGAAGAGGAGCTTGCTGCTTTTACAGATTTCTTCATCAATCGATTTCAGAAAAAAAATAAATCCCCCATTTTCATCGTGTACGCCTTCGTGTGGGGCGTTTTAGGGGATTCATTATGGAAACAGCGCAGAGATTCCAATTCGGTATCCCTGCGCTGTTTATTCATAAAGAAAACCGCCATGTAAAGGCCTTCCGAGTAAAACAGAAAAAACCGCAGCAGGAGGCTAACTGCTGCGGTATGGTCGGGGTATGGAGATTTGAACTCCAGGCCTCTTGGTCCCGAACCAAGCGCGCTACCAACTGCGCTATACCCCGAAGAAAACGGCAGCACCGATGCTGCCGTTATGGTTGCGGAAGAAGGATTCGAACCCCTCACAATGCGAGTCAGAGTCGCAGGTGCTACCATTACACAATTCCGCATCACCCTCAATTGAGTGCTTTATTATTATACGAAGAAGGCCGCACGTTGTCAACCCCTTTTTGTAAAATTTCCTGCCTTAAATACAATCGGGCCGCCCCCCTCTCCTTATGCTTGCATTTCCCCTGCTTTCCGCTACAATGGAAAAAGCAGGCATTGTGCCCGCCGCAAAGCCAAAGAGACCGGGCGGCGCACTGAATCATATTGTGAGGTGTAAGTCAGATGGCAGAATTCAAGTACGAAATTACAGAGCGCATTGCAGTGCTTTCACAAAGCCCGAACGGCTGGGAGCGCCAGCTGAATATGGTGAGCTGGAACGACCGCGAGCCCAAATACGACATCCGTGATTGGGCCCCCGATGGCAGCAAAATGGGCAAGGGCATCAGCCTTTCTCATGATGAGATCGCCATTTTGAAGGGCATTCTGGAAGAAATGGAAATTTGAGTTATGGATTATAAAGAAGAATTTTTGAGCATTTTCCGGGAAAAATGTGACGCGCCCCGGCGCAGACAAGCTGCTGGAATGGCTTTGCAACACAGATTTCTTCACCGCCCCCGCCTCTACCCGTTTTCACGGCGCGTGCGAATGCGGCCTTGTGATGCACAGCATGAACGTGTACCATGTGCTGATGAAGCGGTATTTCGATGAAGCAGAGGACAATAAGGAGACGTTTACCCTTGTTTCGCTTCTGCACGACCTTTGCAAGGCCAATTATTATAAGCCCGGCTTCCGGAATGTGAAAAACGACGCCACCGGCCAGTGGGAGCGTGTGCCCACCTTCACCGTACAGGATGCCTTCCCCCTATGGGCACGGGGAAAAAGAGCGTCTACCTCATTGAGCGTTTTTGTGCGCCTGAAGCCGGCGGAGGCTGTGGCTATCCGCTGGCATATGGGGGGTTCGATGATGCGGTGCGCGGCGGCAGCTTCACCATTTCAAATGCGTATGATGAATACCCACTTGCAGTAAAGTTGCATCTGGCAGACCTCGAGGCCACTTACCTCGTGGAAAAGGGCACCAGCAGTGTGAACAGGCGCTGAGCACAGGCCCGCAGCCACCGGCAGCGGCATTTTTGTTTGAAGCGCCGGGGTCTTTGCTTTATATCGTGAAACAGTTACAAAAACGCCGCTTTCCCTCCAAGGGAAGCGGCGTTTTTTTATATCATTTTTCACAGACCAAGCGCGGCAATCAGCTTATCTTTCGGCATCAGACCCACGCTGCGGCTTTTTTCCACACCATCCAGCAGGCATACCACGGTGGGAATACTCATCACACCGAAGCGCTCGGCCAAGGCCTGCTCCTCGTCAATGTTCACCTTGCACACCTTTACATCCGGCTTGTCCTTCGCCAGTTCCTCCAGAACAGGCGCCAGCATCCGGCAGGGGGTTGCACCAGGGCGCCCAGAAATCTACGATGACAGGGCCAGCCACCTGTGTTTCCTTCTCAAAATTTGCGGCCGACAATTCAATCGACATATTTCATTCTCCTTTTTTATACGGTTCAGCGCAGCAAATCTGCCAGCGTGTCCAGGAATGTGCGTTTTTTGCGGGCGTGCACAGGCCGGTAAGCAGCCGGCCTCTGGCCCGGCACGCGCTGCCCCGCCGGGCGCACACGCGTTGTCTGCCAAGCCTCCTGCACGGACGCGGCCGTCCCGCCGAATGCTGACGGCACGTCAGCCAGTTCCTCTGCCGGGCGGGAAAGCGAAGGCACAGGGTCCGCCTCATCCGGCATTGCCTGCGTTTCTTCTATTTTAGACAGCACATCAAAGAAGGGCTCCTCTGCTGCCCTGCCAGATGCGGCAACCGCAGGTTGCTCAAAAAATATCCGACTGCTGCACACAGGGCGGTACGTCCGGCTGCATCTCACGTCCTTCTTTTTACGTCCTGCTCCATATCCACAGGAAATTCAGGCGGCTGCGGCACAGCCTGCTTTTCAGCCGCAGGCTGCGGAAAAAGCGGGCTTCACCTCTACAGCCGCACGTTCCGGCTGCTGGCCGGGAAACTCCTTCATTTTAGTGCCAAGCGCCTGCAAACCACGCTCTGCATTTGACAAAGCCGCAGCAATACCATCCGTGGCGCGCTGCAAATCATTGGCCGCTGCAACAATTTTTTCATCCACTGCGGCAAGCTGTGCCTTTAGTACTTTGACGCTTGCGGCAATATCGTCCGCCGAGCGCGCCACCATGTCGCGCATCTGAGATTTCTCACTGTGGGCCCGCGCCACAATCAGCTCTGCCTGCTCGTTAGCCTGCTCCATACGCACAGACGCCTTTGCCCCTGCATCCTGCAAAAGCTGTTCGGCATCTGTCTTTGCTTTTTCCAGTGTTTTCTGTGCCTGCGCATTAGCTTTTTGGGCCAGCTCTGCCGCGCGGATCTGGGCAGACACCATTTCTTCCTTGGCACGGCGGCTCTCCTGGTCGGCACGGGCACGCTGCTGGGCAAGTGAATCTCTCACCTGTCGCAACTGGGCCGCTATGCTGTCGTTCGATGCCAAAAAGCTCGTCTCTTTCCTTTTTGCAGCTCAGACAGGCCCTTTTCTGCTTCCTCCAACTTTGCATGCAGGCTGTTAATCTCTTCCCTCGTGCTGATAAGCTCCGCACGGAACGCCTGTGTTTCGGCCTGCGCCATATGCACGCGGCGGGCCTGTTCATCACGGGAAACAGTCAGGGCATTTTCACGCGCCGCACTCTCACGCAGCATATTCTGCGCGCTCATAAAAAGCTGGGCCTGCAGTTCTTCCGCATGCGCGCGCAGCTCTGCCTCCTGCTGTGCATACTGCTGGCTCAGGCTTTCCAAATAAGACAATACCTGTGCCCGGTGAAAGCCGAACATTTCCGTTTTAAAACCATTTTTTTTTGAATGGCTTCCATTTGCTGTTGCGTCAACAGGTGCTCGTCCACCAACGCGCACCTCCTTTGCCAAGAGAGTAAAAGCAAGGCAAAAAGCGGGGCACATGGCCCCGCTCAATGCGGTCAGTGCCGGTTATTCAACACAGTAAGGATATCGTCCAGATTAAATGCATCCTCGGGTTCCGGCGCGGGTGCCACCGGGGCCGGCGCTGCCACAGGCTCCGGCTGGGCAGGTGCAGCAGGAGCAGCCTGCTGCACGGGTGCTTTTTCACTGGTAAAGGTATACTGCTGTGTCATCTCATGGCCGGCAACAGCCGCCACGGGCACATCCGCTGCATCTCCACCAGCCTCAAAGCCGGTGGCAATCACGGTAATGCACATTTCATCCTTCATCGACTCATCGAAAGCAGCACCCCATATGATATTGGCGTCCGGATGGGCCGAATTGGTGATGAGCGTTGCAGCGCGTTCAACATCATCCAGGCCGATATCGGGTGAAGAAGTGATATTGATAATAACGCCGCGCGCGCCGGAAATGCTGGTCTCCAGCAGCGGGCTGGAAATGGCCGCGTTGGCCGCGTCCTCCGCCTTGTTCACGCCCTTGGCACGGCCCACGCCCATATGAGCGTAGCCAGCATCCTTCATGATGCTGCGTACATCGGCAAAATCGAGGTTGATAAATGCCGCAACGTTAATCAGGGCAGAAATACTTTCCACGCCTTGGCGCAGAACATTATCGGCCGCCTCGAAGGCGTTCAGCAGGGTGATTTTTTCCTGGCTGATGAGCTTCAGGCGCTCGTTCGGGATAACAATCAGAGAATCCACCCGGTCAAGCAGGCCTTCGATGCCGATCTCGGCCATGTTCATTTTGCGCTTGCCTTCAAAGGCAAAGGGCTTTGTGACGATGCCTACGGTAAGGATGCCAATCTCTTTTGCCCCCTCTGCCACTACCGGCGCGGCACCGTGCCGGTGCCGCCGCCCATGCCCGCCGTAATGAACGCCATCTGTGCGCCTTTCAGCGCGGCGGCTATCTCATCACGGCTTTCTTCCGCGCTGCGCTGGCCAATTTCAGGGTTAGCGCCAGCGCCGCGGCCCTTGGTAAGTTTGGCGCCAAGCTGTACCTTCTGCGTCGCCTTCGAGGCGTACAGGGCCTGCTGGTCCGTATTCATGCTGATGAACTCTACGCCGCGCAGGCCGCTGGTGACCATTCGGTTCACTGCGTTTCCGCCGCCGCCACCAACACCCACCACTTTGATATTGGTGATATTCTCATTTTCTACATCCAGGATGAAAGCCACAGGTACTCCTCCTAAAAAGACAACTCGTGTAGTTTACATTATTTATAAGGATAGCAGATTTCACGCGCGATTTCAATAGTTTTCCGATTTTCTGTAAAGGCTTTCCCATTTTCAGCCCATTTTTTTTGCGCCGTTTATATGTAAAGCGTTTCAGCTTTCCACGCGGTCAAATGGCCCCTGCACGCCAAATCGCCTGTCCTTTTCCCTCCTGCGTGCGGTGGCTTACATCCAGCGTGCCTGTCTCATGCGCGCCAATCACAGTGCCTTCTTCCTCGCCAAGAAGAAGGCGCGCCGCCCAGCTGCATTTGTATTCGATATCATTCATGGTGCCAAATATGATTTTCACACGACCTGCGTATACGGCGCTCACTTCGGAAAGGCTCGTCACGTCCACCGCCGTCAGCTGGTCCATCCCAGCCTGCTGTGCCTGCGCCTGCAGGGACTGCAGGGCCGCCAGCTTGTCCGCCTCTGTCACCTTCAAGGGCTGCCCCTCTACAGGCGCCGAAGCTTCCAGCCCTGTGACGGCGGCCACCTCCTGCGGCTGCTCAGCAGAAATGCGCAGCACCTTCATGTCCTCGCTTACCACTGCCCTGCCGCCTTCATACGCCACAGCATAGGTCTCGTGTGCAGGCTGCACGCTGACCACAAGCGATGGGGCAGCCTGCGCTTCACCTGCACCTCGCGCAGATAGGGGCAGCGACATGCTTAAGTTTTTTTTCTGCCTGTTTCAAGTCAACGGAAAACAACTGCGTACCCATCTCCAGTCCAAGGGCTGCAGTGATTTGCTCCTCTGAGTACACCGTGGGCTCCTCTTCCGGCTGGCGCACCTCTATGCTGGAAAGCTTAAACAGCACCTTCATGCTGAACACGGCGCCTGCGGCAAGCGCCGCAATGCACAGCATTCCGCCGATCAGAATGCCGCGCAGCCTTTTCTGCCGGGGTAAGCGCGCGTTTTTTCCGGCGCTTTTTCTTTGGAACAGGGCGGCCCTGCTGCGGCGCGGCCCCGCATTCTGGTCATATGCAGGGGGCATGCGGCTTGGAGCGCACGGACGGGGCAGCCTCCTCATGCCAGGTGCGCTGGCGCACAGACTGGCGCCGCAGTGCACTGGCAGCCGCCTGCTCAGCGCCGGCAGGGCACTGCGGCACGGCCTGCCTCCCGAAGGTTGCCTGCCTGCGCACCGGCGCCTGAGGGGCTGCCTCCGGTGCGGCGGCGGGGCGGCGGCCGGGCAGGTCATTCACAAACGGGCGGCCTGCGGCTCTTTGCGCCGGGGCATAATGGAGGAAACGCCGCTGTAATCCACGCGGGAAGGCGCCTTCCGCCGCTGGTGCGGCGGCGGATATTCCCCGCTGTATACAGGGCGCTGCGGCGTGCGCCTGGCCGTCTGTTCGTCCTGCGGATATACCGGCCGCTGGGGACGTTTCTGCTGTGCCATGCGCACACCTCCTTTCCTTACGCGCCAAATCCATTCCGCTTTTCCCCTGTCTGTGTCAGGCGGAGGGAGGCCGCCATCACCGGTACGGAAAGCAACTGCTTCAAATTCAAAAAGCCCGCCGGCTTAAACCTGAGCACTGCGTCCGAAAAGGTGCAGGCCTTCCTGCAGCCCAAAAGGCTCAATCCTCCGGATGTGCTCTTTAACCATTTTCTCCGTTTTCCTTATACATTCGCAGCCTGCCGCACTTCATCTGCCCGCCACTGGGCCCGAGCGCCCAAAGAGTGTATAAGCGCCGCCATATCTTCATAGCCCCGGGCAAGTGCTGCGCTTCGCGGATGGTGCTTTTCCCTGTCTGCACACAGGGCTGCGATGCACAAGGCTGCACCGCCGCGCAAAATCCGGCGCGGGCCACATCAGCCGCATGCAGCCTGCGCCGGCCTTTTTTTGCAGCAGCGTGCGGCCCGACACTTTCACATTGCCGCCCATCGCGGCAAAGCCCTCCGCACAGGCAAAACGGTTTTCGAAACGGTGTCTGTCACAGCAGAAAAATCCCTCGCTTTTCAAAACACCGCCGCAAGCAGCGGCGCCGCATCGGTGGCCAGCGCCGGGTAAACATCCGTATACAAAGCGCCCGGGGCGCAAAGCCGCCCCTGCCGCGCCATCAGCAGACCGCCCGGCGTGCGGCACACCACAGCCCATGCGCCGCAGGATGTGCAGCAGCGCCGCAAGATGCGCGCCATTCTCGCCGGTGAGGCAAACATCTCCGCCGCAGGCTGCCACAGCGCACAGCGCGGTGGAGGCCACAATGCGGTCTGCACACACAATGTGTCTTGCACCGCTGAGCTGCGGCGTGCCCATGATGCGCAGGGTGCGCGTGCCAATGCCTTCGACACTTGCCCCGGCACTGCACAAAAACCGCGCAAGGTCCTGCACCTCCGGCTCTGTGGCCACCCCGCGCAGCACTGTCATCCCTTTTTGCACATACAGCCGCCATCAGCAGCGTTTCGCTGGCGCCCACACTGGGAAACCGCAATGTGATGTCCGCGCCCGCAGGCCGCGGGGGCGCGAAGAAAAAGCGACGCCCCGTTTTCCTCCACCTGTGCACCCATCTGGGCAAGGCCATTCAGATGCATATCAATGGGGCGCGGGCCCAATTGCAGCCGCCCGGCAGGCCAACACAGGCCCGCCCTGCCCGCACCAGCATAGGCGCCAGAAAGAACAGCGACGAGCGCATGGCGCGCATGTCTTCCGGCGGCACAGTGCTGCCGGATTCACTGGCAGGCAACACGTCAATCACGCCGCTTGTGCGGCCCGCGAACCCCGCAGCCCAGCTCGCGCAGGATACGCACCGCACGCTACATCTGTAAGGCCCGGCACATTTTCCAGCGTCACCGTCTGCGTGCATAGAAGGGACGCAGCCAAAAGCGGCAGCACACTGTTTTTGCCCCCGGTACCCGTACGGTGCCATGAAGCCCCTGCGCGCCCCAAACGTCCAGCACTTGCATCCGAACACCCCGTTTCCCCCTTAATGGCGCAGCATGCGCGCGGAGAAAGCGAGGGCCTGCCCGCGTGCCCATGATGCCGGCACCGGCCTTAAAAAAGCTTTATGCTTTTTTGCCGGTGCTAGCCCATCCTATGCAAACAGGGCAGTTTCGGTGAAATATGCTCGGTTTCAGGCACCGGGTCTGCAAATTTTTGCTGCAATTCGCGCCAAATGCGCTCTAGCGAATCCGGCTGGGCAAGCGAACGGGCTTTAGCCCCATCTCCAAAAGGTCGGCTAGGTTCTGCGTCAGCCTGTCTACTGTTTCAATAAGCGCATCACCTGTAAGCTGCTTTTCCTCCAGAACGACAGCGGCGCCCAGCTTCGCAAGTTGCATGGCGTTGTGGTACTGATGGTTTTCCGCCACATTCGGCGGGAATCAGCACGCTGGCCCGGCCACAGCGGATATCTCTGCCAGCGTCAGCGCCCCGGCGCGGCTGATGACAAGGTCCGCCGCCGCAAGAAGGGCCGGCATGTCATCGATAGCCATTCCCGTATCTCAAAGCGTGCATCGTGCGCGATGCCCAGCTTCGCTCAAGGCCGCAAAGTCCGCCTTTTCGATGCTGCCGGTGGCATGGATGTGGGCGGAAATCTTTGGCTTGCCAGTTCCCCACACGGCCAAATCGGCCACGCGCTCGTTCAACACCTGCGCGCCCAGCGAGCCTCCGAATGAAAACAACAATCACTACCTGCCCCGGCTGCGCCCAGCGCACGGCGCGCCGCACGTAGTTCTGCGCGGAGAACATCTCGCGCGCACTGGGTTGCCCACCACCCTGTTTTTCCGGCGCCCAGGCGAGGTACCGCGTCCGGCATGGCGGCCAGCACCACGCTGGCGTGCTTTTGCCAATATTTTGTTCGTCACACCGGGAAAGGCGTTCTGCTCGTGGATAGCCGTAGGAATACCGCGCCGCTGGGCCGCCTGCGCCACCGGGCGCTGGATATAGCCGCCCGCCCACCTGGCCAAGGTCCGGCTTCCACTTCGTTTCAAAATCGCGGTGGCGCGCGGGGCGCTGGAGCGCCAGATGATACAACGCCACTGCGTTTCGAACTATATTTTTTTGGCGTGAGCCGCCGCTGGATGCCATTCCTCCGTAGAGTGGAAACTGAATTTAGCCCGCCTTGGTGACAAAGGGCATACTCCAAAGCCCTTTTGCGCCCGGCAAAATGCACCGCCCTGCGGGCAGCGCGCCGCTATTTCGCCTGCAATCGCCAGTGCGGGGTTTATATGCCCGGTGCCGCCGGCGGCAGATTAAATACAGCCATAAACAGTTCCTCCTTCAAAGGGCTGGCGGGCTTTTGCACGGTTTTGAAAAGCACGAAAACCCAGAAACGGCTAAAACCGTTTCCGTTTCGAGGTTATCACAACCGCTTCACTGCACTTTGCCGCGACACGCTCAGCACAACGCCATTTCACGCACTAAAAAGCATGACCAGTGAGGTGCCGCC
>VOFF01001042.1_pt1 | contig 40000 bp, 68 predicted proteins | sample 5384061 | NCBI WGS metagenome assembly VOFF01 (sample SAMN12384725, study PRJNA508395) | human gut metagenome | isolation source: healthy gut E | host: Homo sapiens | reverse complement strand
TAACGGCGTTGATAAAGAACAAATTATCTTTATTAACTTTGAAGATTTGGAATACGAGGAACTCCAGGACTATCATAAACTATATAATTATGTAAAAAGTAAAATGATTCCTGATAAAATGAACTATGTCTTCTTAGATGAAATTCAGCATGTGAAAAATTTTGAAAAAAGCCGTTGACAGCTTGTTCATCAAAAAGAACGCCGACATTTATATCACCGGCTCAAACGCCTATTTAATGTCCGGCGAACTTGCAACCCTGCTCTCAGGAAGATATGTTGAACTCAAAATGCTGCCTCTCTCGTTCTCCGAATTCTGTACCGGTACACCCGATTCTATATCTGTTTCAGAAAAATATAGATTGTATATTGAAAACAGCTCATTTCCATATGTTTTAAGATACGAAAACGATTATAGAGACGTCAGGGAATATCTGCTCAGCCTCTATAACACAATTCTAATAAAGGATATCGTCGAGCGATATAAGATTTCCGACATTATGCTTTTGGAAAGCGTTGTCAGATTTGTATTTGATAATATAGGCAATCAATTGTCAGTTTCTAAAAATCGCTAATACTATTAAATCGGACGGCAGAAATATAAGCACCAAAACTGTTGATAAGTATTTGCAGGCGCTTGTTGACAGCATGATGATTTATCAAGCCAACAGATATAATATTAAAGGAAAGCAATATTTAAAAACTCTTGAAAAATATTATGTTGTTGATATTGGTCTCAGATACGCGCTGCTTGGAAAACGCGGCTATGATGTCGGACATATCCTGGAAAACGTTATATATCTGGAACTTATCAGACGCGGTTATGATGTATATATCGGTCAGGTTGGAGAACTTGAGGTCGATTTTGTTGCTATGAATGATAATGGGTCTGAATATTTTCAGGTCTCCGCCAGCGTTCGGGATGAAAAAACGCGAGCGTGAACTGAAATCACTGCAAAAATAAACGATAATTATCCCTAAATATATCCTAACCCTTGACGACGATCCGGTCTGTGACTATGACGGTATTAAAAAAAATAAACGCTCTTGATTGGCTGCTGAAAAAATATAATTAGTATTGTAAATCATTTTAAATACTAGTATCTAACTTTTGAAAAAAGAAACGATTTTATAACCATTTCAATTTAATTTTTTATAATATACAAAATAGGACTTTAAAAATTAGTATGTGCCGCCTATTGTTAAAATTCGGTCTAACTTTTTGGCGTTGGTTTAATTTTAATCAAGTCCTATTTTTGTTGTTTGTTTTATAAAAAAATAATTGCCATATTTTTACTTAACAAAACACTCCGTTTATCTGAGGTTAAAAACAATTTATTATTGCTTTATTCGGCTGAATGTGGTACAATTGTTACCAGCTTATATTTTGTGTCTCAGCCAAAAATCTGAGACATTACGTTGAGGAGATTATTCCGGTATGAGAAAAGATTTTAAGCCGTACGCGGCGGGCTGTGGACGACTATCATATGATTGCCGAAGGTGATAAAATAGCCGTCGGCGTATCAGGAGGCAAGGACAGCCTGACGCTTCTCTGCGCTCTTGCTGAACTGCGGCGGTTTTATCCCAATAAGTTTGATATTTTGGCGCTGTCCATTGATATGGGCTTTGACGGCACCGAAACTTTTCAAAGGTGCAGGAACTCTGTGAAAAATCGGCGTGGAATACATAATAGAAAAAAACCGATATTGCCGAAGTGGTATTTGATATAAGAAAAGAATCCAATCCCTGTTCTCTCTGCGCCAAAATGCGGCGCGGCGGAGTTAATGATTTGGCAGTGAAAAATGGCTGCAATAAAGTTGCGCTCGGGCACCATAACGAGGACGTTCTCGAAACATTTTTTCTGTCTCTGTTTTACGAGGGGCGTTTGGGCTGCTTTTCTCCTGTCACCTATCTTTCAAGAAAAAAGACATACATGTTATCCGTCCTCTTATCTATGTGGCTGAGGGGCGATATAAAGGGATACGCCAACCGCGCTGATCTTCCTGTGGTTTATAATCCCTGTCCCATGGACGGAAAATCGAAACGTCAGGACATGAAAGAGTTTATCAACAGCGGACAGAAGAAGGATAAGTTTTTTTAAGAAAAAGATACTTAATGCAATTCAGACAGGACTGCCGGCGTGGCAAAAACTCAATAACTAATAACTAAATTGGAATTTGGAAGAAACATATAAATTTTTTATTTTTAAAGAGATTAGGAGATGTTTTAACATGGCAAATATAAAAAGAGTTAAAAAGCAGTTATTCCGGCAGCAGGGTGGGGGAACCAGATTTCTTCCGGCTACCAAATCAATGCCGAAAGAGATGCTTCCGATTGTTGATACTCCAACAATACAATATATCGTTGAGGAGGCTGTTAACTCAGGAATTGAGCAGATATGCCTGATTACCAGTCACACCAAAAGGCAATCGAAGACCATTTTGACAGGACTTTGGAGCTCGAAGCCCTGCTTGAAAAAGGCGGAAAAAAACCGAGTACCTAAATCAAATCAAAGCAATAGCCGATATGGTTGAAGTTGTCGCAGTGCGCCAAAAAAGGCAAAAGGCTTAAGGGCACGCCGTACTCTGCGCCAAATCGTTTGTCGGCGACGAGCCGTTTGCTGTGCTTTTTAGGAGATGACGTTGTCTATAACGACGGCACTCCATGCTTGAAAACAACTTTATTGACGTATATAACGAAAAGGGCGGAAGCGTTTTGGGGCGTTCAGACCGTTCCGCATGAAAATATATGCAAATATGGCTGTGTTGACGGCGAGAAACTGGGGGACAGACTTTACTCTGTCAAAGACATGATAGAGAAGCCGAAGCCTGAGGAGGCGCCGACAGATGTGGGCGTTCTCGGAAGATATGTTATCACCCCTGAGATTTTTTGAAAAACTTGAGACAACAAAGCCGGGCGCAGGCGGTGAGATTCAGCTTACCGACGCACTGAAGGCTTTAGCTAAGGAGCAGGCTATGTATGCGTACGATTTTGTCGGTCGCAGATACGATGTTGGCGACCGTTTGGGATTTTTGAAGCGACAGTTGAATACGCTCTCCGCCGGGAGGATTTAAGCGGTCAGTTTAAGTCTTATCTGAAAGGTTTGGAGCTGTAAAGGTGTCCGTCAAAAATTTCATTCGTCTATATTTAACCGAGGTAAGATTCTTAACATATTTGAACTTGCTAAAAATGATTTCAGGTCAAAAAGTACGCCGGGAGTGTTCTCGGCGTGCTTTGGGCTTTATATATCCTTGTTTAACAGTCGTTCTTTACTGGTTTGTATTTCAGGTTGCATTAAAAAGCAAGACCGACGACAATGTTCCATATGTGCTTTGGCTAGTGTCGGCTTTGGTGCCATACCTGTTTTTTTTGCGATGGTCTTGGCGGCTGTGCCTCAGCTCTGACTGATTATTCATATCTAGTAAAAAAGTGCGGTTTGACGTCAGTGTTTTTGCCGGCTGTCAGACTTATATCAGCATTTTTATACACGCCGTGTTTATACTGCTTCTGTTTGTTACAGCTTTTTGGCTTTCGGATATTTTCCAAAGATCGGGGAATGTATGGCTGATATATTATATTCTGTCTGAATCCATATTTCTTTTAGCGCTGGGATATTTGCTGTCGGCTCTGACGGTGTTTTCAAAGATATAAAAAATATTATTTCTGTTTTGACTCAGATTGGTTATTGGCTGACCCCTTTGTTTTGGAGCTCCGACAGTTTAACCCCTTGGATCAGAAATTTAATTTTATTATAAACCCTGTCTCGTATATAAGCGAGGGGTTTCAAACGCAGTCCTATATGGGAGGAACTCCGGTTGTATGGTACACCATTTACTTTTTGGGGATTAGTCATTGTTCTTGGCTGTTCTGCAAAATTTATATTCGGTCGGTGCCGCAGCAGTTTCTCAGATTATATATGATACAGATGCCGTATGTCATGGACTGACGTATCTTTTCGATATGCAGAATATTAAGAAGAAAAAAATAAAATTTTGTAAAAATACTTGACAAATATAAAATTTGGTAGTAAAATGTAGTCAATAAAGGGAGTAGCGGTCTGTGCTTTCAGCATAGGCGTGCGGTGTCGTCAATACGACTGTAAATCGGTCCGTGCCGCACTTGGGCTAATGAATATTTCGCCAACAGCAAGACTTTTTATTACACTAATGTTGTGTAATAGAGGTCTTTTTTTATTTGCACAACATAAAATTTTATATGGAGGAATGTTATATGAGGTTTTTTGAGATGACATCCGGCGCCGTCCTTGAAAACTTGCGGACAAGTGAAAAGGGTCTGACGCAGGAAAAAGCCAGGGAGAGACTTTTGAAAAAACGGTCCGAATGAAATTAAAGAAGAAAAGAAAAAAAATGTATTAGAGGTCTTCTTCTCCCAGTTTGAAGACTTGCTGGTAATTATTCTGCTTGTATGCTCAGCCGTTTCTATACTCACCGGCAACGGCGACAGCGCCGCTGTTATTCTTCTTGTTATAGTGATGAACAGTATAATAGGAACAGTGGAGCACTTTAAAGCTGAAAAGTCCCTGGCTGCGCTGAAAAATATGTCGGCTCCCCACGCAAAAGTAATAAGGGACGGAAATGTCTGTGAAATCCCTGCCCGAGAGGTCGTAAAAGGGGACATACTTATTCTAGAAGCCGGCGCTGTCGCGTCTGCCGATGGAAGAGTTATAGAAGCCGCCGGTTTGCTTGTTAACGAAAGTTCTCTGACCGGAGAGAGCGACAGCGTACTCAAATCCAGACAAAGTTTTGGACTCTGATGGTAGAAATAGTTTTGGGCGACCGTGTGAACATGGTTTATTCAGGTTCTCTTGTCACAGGAGGACGCGGTGTTGTGGTGGTAACCGCTACCGGTATGGAAACTGAAATAGGCAATATAGCGACCATGATAAACAAGGCGGAGTCAAAGAAGACGCCGCTCCAGAAGAGCTTAGAAAACTTTTTCCAAAAAACTAACAATTGCAATTGTTATCATATGTCTGGCGGTTATGGCACTGTCAATTCTGCGCGGCGAAGAAATTCTCGACGCTATGATGTTTGCCGTGGCTCTTGCTGTTGCCGCAATACCTGAGGCGTTAAGTTCGATAGTAACAATCTCGCTTGCTATAGGAACTCAGAAAATGGCTAAGCAGAATGCCATTATCAGAGACTTGAAAGCGGTTGAGGGGCTGGGATGCGTCAGCGTTATATGTTCTGACAAAACGGGAACTTTAACTCAAAATAAAATGAAGGTCAGAGAAATTTACAGAGATGGAGTCAGCCACCCGGCTGAACGTTTTGACAGTAATGACGATCTTATTCTCCCGATGCTTTTTTGTGTAATGACGCAGCCTTCTCTGCCGACGGTGAATCTATTGGTGATCCGACAGAAACAGCTTTGATCGAGTTTTTCGGTAAGGAACGATGCGACAAAGTACGTTCCGCATATCCGAGGCTGGCAGAAATCCCATTTGACAGTGACAGGAAGCTGATGAGCACCCTACACAAAATAAATGGAAAGCCCACTATGCTGACAAAAGGCGCGATTGATAATTTTCTTGACCGGCTGACATCAATTGAAGTAAACGGGCGCGTACGCGATATAACCAACGAGGACAAAAAAGAAATAGTACATATGAACGTCTTCTACTCTGAGCGCGGAATGCGTGTATTATGTTTTGCAAAACGTGAGTTTAGAAATAAAACAGATATTAATGAAAATGATGAAAATAAATACACATTTATTGGATTATGTGCAATGACCGACCCGCCCAGAGAGGAAAGCAAAGCGGCTGTAACCGATTGTATCAGCGCCGGAATAAAGCCGGTCATGATTACCGGAGACCATAAGATGACAGCTATTGCAGTTGCGCGTGAGGTTGGGATTTTTAAAGACGGTGATTTGGCTCTGGACGGGGCAGAACTTGAAATGATAAGCGACAGCGGGCTTTCGGAAATGCTGCCTAAGGTCAGTGTATATGCAAGGGGCAGCCCGGCACACAAGATAAGAATAGTAACACTGTGGCAGGAATTGGGACACATAGTTGCGATGACCGGCGACGGGGTAAACGACGCACCTGCACTAAAGAAGGCTGACGTTGGCGTAGCTATGGGAATAACCGGAACAGAGGTAAGCAAGGACGCCGCTTCAATGGTTTTAGCGGACGACAATTTTGCTGCTATTGTCAAGTCGGTTGCCAGCGGCAGAAGCATATACACTAATATAAAAAACAGTATCATGTTTCTTTTAACAGGTAACCGTGCCGGAATAATAGCCGTATTGTACTGCGTAATAATGGGACTGTCCGCTCCGTTTACGGCCGTTCAGCTATTATTTATAAACCTTTTAACCGATTCACTTCCGGCAATAGCTATAAGTATGGAAAAACCTGACAGAAACCTGCTTAATGAAAAAAACCCAGAGGAATAAACGATAGCATACTAGACAAAAAGATGATTATAAACACAAGTTTTTATAGGGATTCTTATATCTATTTCAACAATAGCGGCGTATTATATAGGACTGGAACACGGAGCAGAAACAGCCGGAACAATGGCTTTCAGCGCGCTGTGTCTAGGGCAGGCTCTTCCACTGCTTTAACTGCCGCGGAAGCAAGCCCATAAACGTTCTTGGATTCGGTTCGAACCCATTTAGTATAGTGGCGTTTGCCGCCGGAGTATGTTTCCTCAGCGCTGTATTGTTTTTTACACCTATTCATGATTTGTTCTCTATTTCACTGCTTGGACCGTCAATGATAGTTGAAATAATATTTTTCGCAGTATTGCCAACTGTGATAATTCAAATATATAAAAACATAAGATACTTTTTAGGCAACAGATAATGATTGCAAAATATAGAGAATTATGATATAATCTCTATAAGCTGGAAGCCGGACAGATATTTAACCGCTGTCCGGCTTTTATTCTTTTGATATGAAAAAAACAAAAAATCTGCAGACAGCTTATATAAACCATTTGTTTGGGAGAGTAAAATGATATCAGAAATCATAATTTGGGGCAAAACAATTCCTATGTATGGCGTTTTGGGAGTAACCGGAGCGCTGCTCGGCATACTGTATATACTGCTCATGGCTCCGAAATTCGGAGCAGACAGGGAAAAACGCCGTTTATATCTATGTTCTTGGCGCCGTTGGGGCAATGGCCGGCGCAAAATTGCTTTTTATTTTAGTTGAAATCCCGGATATACTGCGCGCATTAGAATCAGGAATTTCGAATCCGTCTGAAATTATTTGGTCACTGGCAAACGGCGGTATGGTGTTTTACGGCGGATTACTCGGAGGAATATCAGCGGCTTGGTGGTGTTCCAAAAATTATTAAGACTAAGTTAACAGACTATTTGGTTTTATTGGTTCCCGCTCTTGCGCTGGCACACTCGATAGCAAGAATCGGCTGTTTTTCGGCCGGCTGCTGTTATGGTATTGAGACAACATCATGGATTGGCTATACATATACTAACTCGCTTGTGGCTCCAAACGGTATTCCTCTTCTGCCTATACAGCTGATAGAAGCATTTTGCATATTTTTGATTTTTATTTTTTTTAGTTTGGTACACTTCATCACCTAAACGAGAACCTTATACTTTGGCAATGTATATTATATTATATGCGCCGATAAGGTTTATTCTGGAATTTTTAGAGGTGACAGTCACAGAGGTTTTATGCTCGGTCTTTCTACTTCTCAATGGATAAGCGCGGCTCTGTTCATCATAACCGTGATGTGGCTTATAAGAAAAACCAATGTTTGTCACTGGTTTTCAAAAAACATCTAGATTGACATTTTATAGAAAATGTGATAATATGTAACATATTTTGCAAACTGTATCAAAAAGTGAGATAAATTAAAATTTAATAAGGGAGAGAATTTTTAAATGGCGGACAATTACAATCCTAACAACGGCGCTCCAAATAATTATGGATACCAAAATAATAACTATCAAAACAATGGTTATCAAAACAACGGATATAATAATTATCCCCAGTATGAACCCGGAAAGGGTCAGGCTATTGCAAGTATGGTACTCGGCATTGTGGGTATTGTATTTTTTGGTGGTTTGGCTATTCTGCATTTGTCTCAGTAGTTTTGGGGATTATTGGTGTTATTTTAGCGGCAATGTCAAAGGGAGCCGGATATTACGGAGGTATCAGAACAGCGGGTTTTGTACTTTCGTTGATTTGTGTTATAGTAGGAGCTATTATTTTCTGTGCCTGCGTTATCGCTTGTGCCGGTATAGGCTGCGCCGCGGCGTTCAGCTAAATATTACATAATAGATTTTTAAGCCGCCTGTCTTAAAGGATAACACCTATAAGTCAGGCGTTTTTTTTACTCTCGAAATCGTAAAATCAATTTGTTTTGACTGCTAGTTTATCTTGACTTTTTATGCTGTTTATGATAATATCTTCCTATAAAACAGATTGGACTTCTGCATGAATAATCAGTCGTCCAAAATTAACAGGGGGTTATAAGTTATGAAGTTAAAAAAGCTGGTAGCATTTATTCTTGCCGGTGTAATGGCAGCGGCTCTGTTGTCCGCCTGCGGAAACAGTCCTAGCGGCAATCAGCAAGACGCTGCAAAAACAACGTTTACAGTTGGGTTTGACCAAGATTTTCCGCCTTTACGGCTATGTAGGAGATGATGGTCAGTTTACAGGGATTTGATATTGAAATGGCAACAGAATGCGCTAAGCGCATGGGTCTTGAAATAAAAGCTCCAGCCTGTTGACTGGGACTCTAAGGATTTGGAACTTTCGTCAGGTTCTATAGACTGCATTTGGAACGGGTTCACAATGACCGGACGTGAAGATGATTACATGGACAGAGCCTTATATGGATAACAGCCAGGTGTTTTTGTTGTTAAGAAGGATTCTGGAATTACAAAGGTAGCCGATTTAAAGGATAAAGTTGTTACTGCGCAAGCTGATTCAGCGGCGCTTAATGCTTTAAATGATGAGGAGCATGCTGATACAAAAAGCGCTTTTTCTCTAAGCTTTTAACCTGCCAGCAGTATAATTCCGCTTTTTATGGATCTTGAAGCCGGAGCGGTAGATTCTGTGGCAATGGATATCGGGTTGCCAAGTATCGAATTCAGGGCAAGGGAAGACCAATATGTTATACTTGACGAGCCTATACTCGAAGAGCAGTATGGCGTTGGGTTCTTTAAAAGGCAATACTGAACTGCGTGACAAGGTTCAGAATACTTTAAAAAGAAATGGTAAAAGACGGCTTCTTTGCAGAACTTTCAGATAAATACTTTGGATATGATGTATGTATCTTGAAAGCGGATTAAGTATTTTTAAAAAATTTAAGATAAAAATAAAGGGCTTTTTGCTCTATAACAAATTCGGCAATCAATAAATTGGTTGCCGAAAATTTTTGAACGGGGTATAGATATGGATTTAATGACAATGTTAAAGGAACTTTGCGGCGGAATGCTGACGTCCGTTGAAATATTTTGTCTTACTCTAATATTTTTCGCTTCCTCTTGGACTGCTTATATCTTTCGGACGCATGTCTAAGCATAAAATCATCAGTTTTATTTTCAAGATTTACATATCAATCATGCGCGGCACTCCGCTTATGCTTCAGCTTCTTGTAGTATACTTCGGGCCATACTTTATATTTGGAATTCAAATCAGCAACACTTACCGTTTTGTAGCGGTAATTATTGGTTTTGCTTTGAACTATGCCGCATACTTTGCAGAAATTTACAGAAGCGGTATTGAAGCCATGCCAAAGGGACAGTATGAAGCTGCTGAAGTTTTGGGGGTATTCAAAAAGTACAGACGTTTTTTAAGATAATTTTTCCGCAGGTAATAAAGCGTATAATTCCTCCTATAACCAATGAAGTTATAACACTGGTAAAGATACATCTCTTGCGTTCGCGCTGGCTGTGACCGAAATGTTTACAGTGGCAAAAGCGATCGCAGCCAACCAAAAAGACGATGACAGCATTTATAGCGGCTGCAATTTTCTATTATGTATTCAATCTGCTGGTAGCTTTCATAATGGAAAAGGTAGAGAAAAAACTGGCGTACTACAGATAGGGGTGAGAATATGAATGGTGAAAAGGAAAAGATATTTGAGATAAGAAACGCAAAAAAGTCTTTTGGCAAGACCGAAGTGTTGAAGGATATATCCGTTTCTGTGGAGAATGGGGACGTTTTAGCGATAATTGGGCCGTCAGGCTCAGGAAAATCAACACTGCTCAGGTGCGCAACATTACTTGAAAAGCTGGACGGCGGTGAAATGAGATATCAGGATCTGCAAGTGACAAAAAATGATGAAAACGGGAACGCTGTCTACGCCGATAAAGCGGCTTTAAAAAAGGCCCGTTCATATTTCGGATTGGTGTTTCAGAACTTTAATTTGTTTCCTCACTACTCTGTGTTAAAGAATATTATGGACGCACCTTTACATGTACAAAAGCGGGATAAGGCTTAGGTCCAAGCTGAAGCCGCAGAACTTTTGAGAAAAAAATGGGGCTTTCAGACAAAGGCGACGCGTATCCGTATCAATTATCAGGAGGGCAGCAGCAGAGAGTTTCTATAGCTCGGGCTTTGGCTACAAAACCCGAAAGTATTGTTTTTGACGAGCCCACATCTGCACTTGACCCGGAGCTGACCGGAGACATATTAAAAACGATAAGAAGCCTGGCCGCCGAACGAAAAAACAATGGTTATTGTAACCCATGAAATAGAGTTTGCACGAAACGTGGCTGACAAAGTAGTTTTTCATGGCTGACGGTGTTATTATTGAGGAAGGTCCGCCGGAGCAGGTAATCGGCAATCAAAAAATGAGCGTACAAGAATGTTTTTAAATAAGCTAAGCAGATAAAATAATTTATCTTGAATCGAATTTGCTGGTTTTGACGATATTCATACAGTCACAAATTTCACTTTTTTATATAAGTAATATTTTTTTAGTTTAGTACGAAAGCAACAATAATGTTGTCTAAAAATTAATGTCCTGTATAAAAGAAATAAACATGACCATATAAAAAACAATTCTTATATAGCTAGATATTTGTACCGGCAAATAGAATTTTTTTATTACAGAAACTATAAATCTAATATCCCGACTTTGGAGCGATATAATAAATCTTCTATTAGATAATTGGTGGAAACAGTGAAAATATTCAGGTTTGTTTGATAAAAAGAGATAAAATTGAGCTGCGATAATTAGGATATAGTAACACCCATTTTCAATATACTTTAGCGTAGTATATTTGATATATCAAATAAATTTATATAAATTATTTTTGATATTTTTATATTGATATTATTATTTTCTTATCATTACTCCAATATTATAATAATCTGAAAGTCAGGTAAACCGGCAGCTTACTAATCTAGTATATTGGCCAATACGGACTTAATCTTAAAACGAACATCGAAGTTTGACGCCGCATCGCTATCTCAGACAGCCGCTTACAAGCGGCTGTCTTTTAGATTAACTTCTTCCTGCTATCCTTAAACCAATCTGCTTAATCTTTTTCTAATAACCTGAACCAATACGTATCTTTTTCTCTAAATTATTCCTAATATCTCGCTATTATCTTCCTTTTCTTTCCTGCTATGTCTACTAAATATCCTCTGCACAAAAAAAGTCTGCTACCATATTTACACTTCTTTTGGCAGATTTCTGCTTCTTGCTAAAGCTATTTTCCTTCCTTAATAAAACATGAATATTATTTCTATCGTTAAAGTCCAGCAAAAAAGCCTTCCGGCTGTATTAGCAGAAGACTTCTTTGTAATTTTCTTTTATCCATATGCCAGCGGTTCACTTGAGATTTCCTCAATCTCACCATTTTTGTATACGTTGACTATTTTTCTAAGATTCTCATTTTTCAATTCAATCTGAAGCTGATAATACTCAGTGCCTCCTGAATTTGTCTGAAGCTGAAGCCCGTTGGTATCATAGTTAATCGTTATACCATAATGGTCTTCAACAATCTTAACAGCCTCCTGAGGAGTATATCCGCTTGAAGATGAGCCTCCGGAATTCTCGTGGTTTTCTAAACGGCTTTCTATTGACTCGTATTGAGTGAGCTGACTGTCGCTCAATCCACTCTTGTCTATAGAATCCAACATTTCACGGGCGTCTGTATACATTCCTGAATTCAAAAATGACTCTGCGTCATCAAGTTCAGACTGAGACTGTGAAGGCACCGAATTGTTAGAGACGGAAGAACTCCCCTGTCTTATTATTAGTGCCTGAATCAGCGCTTCCAGGAGACGAACTTGAATATGGTCTCTGTGTAGTCTGAACTCTTTTTTCTGATGAACCAGACTTTTTATCTCCGCTGAACTTGGACGTTGTTGTCTCCCCCTCGGCTTCGTGCTTTGCTGAAGCCGAGCTCTCCGGCTTGCTGTCTTTTGGCTTGTCATTTCCGCAGCCAAACAGCACAGAACATGATAAAACAACAGCAGCAGTCACAAGTCCGGCTTTTTAAAAGCTTCTTATTCTTCATTTTATCACAACCTTAAAACATTAATTATTTTCATCAGTCGGCTCCGTGGCTTCGCTCGGTTCTGTATCTTCGACTGATTCCATCGTTTCTGTTGGTTCAGAAGTTTCAACTGTACCTGTGTTCTCTAAGCTGTTAACCTCTTCCTCAAACTCCTGTTCCTTTTCAACTCTGGCTATCGTTGCTACCTTAACGCCTTCAGCCAGTCTCATAAGCCTTACGCCCTTTTGTTACCCTCCTGTATGTGCTTATGTCTTCTGAATCAAGCCTGATTATAACGCCTTCTGATGTGATTATTATAATATCGTCTTCCGGCGATACAACTTTTATACCGGAAACATTGCCTGTCTCAGGTGAAATTTTATATGTTGAGCAGCCTTTTTCCGCCTCTGCTTTGGGTCTTATATTCTTCAAGCTCTGTTTTTCTTTCCGAAGCCATTTTCTGATACGACAAGCATTTTACCGCCATCGCGGTATACACTCATGCCGACAACATAATCATCGTCTTCAAGCTTAATAGCCCTAACTCCTCTGGAAACACGCCCCCAGTTCTCTGACATCCTTTTCATTGAACCTAATCATCTTTCCTTTATGAGTTCCGATAAACAAATCAGTGTCTCCGTTTGTGAGTTTTACTCTGAGCAATTCGTCATCGTCGTCCAGTTTTATAGCTATCTTTCCGCCCTTCGGAGCGTTTTGATAATCCATTATATCTGTCTTTTTTAATAATACCGTTCTTAGTGCACATAGTCAGATACTGCCCTTCAGTATACTCGCGTATCGGAATAAGCGCTGAAATTGTCTCCCCCGGGCGCAAGATCCAAAAGATTGACAATAGCCGTCCCTTTGCCTGGCGGCTTGCCTCAGGTATTCTATATGCCTTTATCCTGAACATTCTTCCTGTGTTGGTAAACAGCATAATATATGAATGTGTAGAAGACACAAACATAGTTGAGACAAAGTCTTCCTCCTTTGTCTGCATTCCCACAATTCCCTTTTCCTCCGCGGTGCTGGCTCTTATATGTGTCAACAGGCAGTCTCTTTATATATCCCTGATGAGTCATTGTTATAACATTGTCTTCCTCAGCGATTAAGTCCTCAATATCTATATCGTCCACAACCGGCTCGATAGATGTGCGCCTTTCATCGGAAAATTTATCTCTGATTTCGGTTATTTCTTTCTTTATAATGTCAAGCACCATCTGTTCGCTGCCTAATATTTCTGCTAGGTGTTCAATTAGCTCAGTTATTTCTTTCAGCTCGTTTTCAACCTTTTCACGCTCCATGCCTGCCAAACGTCCGAGACGCATATCAAGAATAGCCTGCGCCTGTATATCAGTGAAACTGAATCTCTCGATAAGGCGTGGTTTTGCGTCATTATAGCTGTTTTTAATTATATCAATAACCTCATCGATATTATCAAGCGCTATTTTGAGACCTTGAAGTATATGAGCCCCTAGCCTCTGCCTTTTTCTTATCATATTTGGTCCTGCGTACTATGACCTCTTTTTGGAAGTCGACATACTGTTCCAAAATCTGTTTTAGAGAAAGCACCTGAGGCGAAGTTCTGTCTACCAGCGCCAGCATAATTATACTGAAAGTATCCTCAAGCTGAGTATACTTATACAGCTGATTCAAAACGATAGAAGCGTTCGCGTCGCGTTTTAGCTCGATAACTATTCTGAGACCGTCCCTATCAGACTCATCACGGAGGTCAGAAATACCCTCAATTCTCTTTTTCGTGAACAAGATCGGCTATCTTTTCAATCAACCTAGCCTTATTAACCATATATGGAATCTCGGTTACGATTATACGTTCTCTTGTTTCCTTCCACGGTTCAATCTCTGCACGGGCGCGTATTTTAAGCTTTCCTCTGCCCGTAGTATAAGCCGCACGAATTCCGCTTGTGCCCATTATCTGCGCACCTGTAGGAAAATCAGGTCCCGGAATATATTCCATAAGCTCGTCTACAGTAATATCCGGATTGTCAATAAGCGCAATGACGCCGTCTATAACCTCGCCCAAATTATGCGGCGGTATTTTTTGTAGCCATTCCGACCGCAATACCGTCTGAGCCGTTGACCAGCAAATGCGGTATACGCGACGGAAGCACTACCGGTTCCTGTCTGCTTTCATCAAAGTTAGGCATAAAGTCAACTGTCTCTTTGTCAATATCGGTCAGCATATTGAGAGAAAGCTTAGACATTCTTGCCTCAGTATATCTGTATGCTGCGGCGCCGTCGCCATCGACTGAGCCGAAATTTCCGTGTCCGTCAACAGTTGGGTAACGCATTGAAAAAATCCTGCGCCATACGTACCATTGCGTCATATACCGACGCATCACCGTGCGGATGATATCTTCCCAAAACATTTCCGACAGTGGTCGCACACTTTCTATACGCCTTGTCCGGAGTTATTCCGTCCTCATACATTGCATAAAGTATTCTTCTGTGAACCGGCTTTAGTCCGTCCCTCACATCCGGCAGTGCACGTCCTACGATAACAGACATAGAATAGTCGATATACGACTTTTTTTTTCATCTCATTATCAAGGTCAACCGGTATTATATTGCTTGGCCGGGTCGAACATAGGTTCATTTGATTTGTCTCTTGACGCCATATTATGTATTCTCCTTTTCTTTACGGCTGAAAAAAGACGATTGCCGTCAGAGTTAAAAATTTAATATTTAAAACGCAAACCGTCTTTTTTTTTTCGTACCTTTATAAAATTCGACATTAGGAAGTAAATCCTTCTAAAATCAAAAATTTTATATCTTTTTCATCACGTATATGATATTTTTTATAATTATACAATAAAATATGCTATAAAAGGTTTGCTTTGAAATAGATATTCTCAACATTTTTTCACCTGTCAAGTCCAAAACATTAAGAATATAAAACATACAAGGAAGCAAAAAATCAGTTATATATACTTTTATAACATTATAACAATACAGTAAAAAATAAAACCACCGCAAAGGAATACCGGTAACAGTATATTAATCAAAATAAAATATTTTTACCAAACCGGTATTTCTTGTGCCGTCTATAAAAATTTGAGCTGTCAATTCTAAATTTTAACTTAGCTTTTTATATGATATTTACTTCACTTGCAGCTGCAAACGATTAATATCTTGGAACAAAAAACTTTTAAGTAAACTGATTTAAAAAATTTCTCTGAACTAAAAATACAATAATTAAAATATAACTAATACACATGAGTTTTAATTCTATAAACAACTTCTATTTTATAGTATTACCGCCTTATAAAAGCTTTTTAATTAATATAAAAAAAACTGCCTAGCCTCAAAACCTCAGAAAAAAGCAACGCTACATAATATTATAATCAGATAAATTTATATTTTGCCGTCAATGTCTTCTCCTTTTCATTATCATTGTTGTCAGCAAAAATTTCTCTTTCAAATTCTATATTTTCATGATTAAGACACAAATCCATAAAACACAGAAAAATTCCAATATCTATTCTGTTATAATAATTCACTTTATCCGCCGGCATTATCCCGCGCTTACCGGGCTTTTTGTATCTAAAAACCTCTATATACCCATTTGTGTTCTCCGCTATCCATGGCTGTGTATTACAAGCGCTCGGTGCAAACCTAACAACCTCTGTGACGTTTTTAATTTTATCGCCTGTCCATATTTCTTCTTCCGTCTTTCTTTTTTGCTCTTATACATATTTTTTTCACGAATTTTGTTTCCCCGACTTTTGCTATGGCTATCATAATTACAAAATCCATACCGTTATACGATTTTTCTTCTGTCTTTCCTATTCCAAACCATAGAGAGCCTATATTTTTTGAGACGCAAGATATAAATCCAGCTGCTCTCCAATATAACCTATGTTTTGCAGATAGTTATCCTTCTTTTCGCTATATAAAAGAATACAGTATTCCTGACCGCGTCTGCATGTTGTTGCTTTTTAGCAGGAACAATTCTGACAGCTGTTTTTTTTTATGTCTTCCGCAAGCGGCAAAAAAACTTCTATATTTTTCCTCTATTTCACATAATTCTGCGGCAGAAATGGTTCCTATATCCTTAAATATATGAAATGATTTTCTCTTAAATATCATGTTGTAGAGCATATCCTGCATAAAATAAAACCTCGCATTCTAATTTGACTAATTCCACGATTTTAAATTATATAAAATATAAATCAATAAAAAATCCGGAGCATAAATTATAACAAGAAGATAATCCCTTTCGTTAAAAAAAATATGAGCTGCTGTTAGCAGCTCATAGAACAGTTATTAATGAATGGAATACAGCTGCTGAAGATTCCGGTATTTGTGTCCTCGTAAGAGAAACAAAACAATTTCCGCGCCTCTGACTCGATTCATAGTACAATCATTATATCAATCTAATATTATTGTCAAGACTAATTTAAATTCAAAATTAATTATTAAATATTTCTAATATTTAAAATCTTTAATATAAAACCATATTTTACAATCAAATACAAAATCTATTTTTATTTTAAAGTGCTTTTTAGTTTCTGGCCGGTTCCAGCCTGCTGGTCAAAGATACGTTTTTATGTTTTTATCGCTTTTTAACGTTACGTTTATATCCTGAGGAATATCAGACTTAGGGATTCTGACAATTTTAACGTCTGTCATTATTTTTCCGCTTTCATCATATGAACATGCCGCAAATACAGCACCGCTCTCATCATTTTCATTCACAATAGAGGCGGTAATATTTGCACCGCTTATCTCAGGGGATTTCGCATAATATATTCCTCTGGCAGGCGCGCTTGTAGGTAATGGTGACGATGTCGGATCCTCAGTAGGTTCAGGCGGATTTTCAAGTATGTCAAATGAATACGCCTCTATATTAAGGTATCCGGTATATTTTCCGTCATACTGGTTTTTTCATTCGCTATCTTCAACGAGTCCGCCGGATTGTTTTTATTTAGCTCGTGGCTATCCTCCCAATCGTCAGGAATACCGTCGCCGTCACTGTCGAGCTTTCCGGTTCCATAATATTCAGGCTTCTCTAAAAGTATAAACTTGTCATAGTTTAAAATTCCATTTTCTCCGACCGTTGATATTCTTTTTTACCGTGTCATTTACCGCCCGTTCATCGACGCTATCTCTCGGGAAATTATGTCCGGCGCTTTGAACAACACTGCCGAAAGCTTCTATAGCACTCTCTGTTGTTATGGGATAATCTTTGATATACTGAGTATGCGACTTTTCAGACGGTTCTGCAGTCTCATCGTATTTCTCTAAATTATAAGTTTCTGTATAATTATCAAACTCTACGCCAAAAACATTATCACTGTTAATCAATGCAACCTTTTCAGATGGTTTTATTGCGTCATAATAGTTTCCGTCTATTGCTAAATCTGTTTTGCAGCGCCGACTATCGGATAACTGCTCTGATTTTCAGGCTGAGTCCCCATCATTTTATATAGAACCTCTTTAAGGCTTTGCTGGCAGGCCCATTTTATAATAATTGTTTACCAGATTAACCCCTAACCATGTTCTGACCGCCATGCGACGAGTTGCTCTGCCAATTATAAAAAACATTATTCCTTATATCCAGCAGACTCATATAGTCAGGCTCATAGTTGTAAGAATGAACAGTTGCGGATGTCCCGACCAGCGGATAACGGCTTATAGACGACGCTGGAAGGTTATGATGATACGACATATTCTTGCCGCCCCATATGCCGCCGTAGCCATGAGCCTGGAGCTGCCCTTCCTCATAATGGATTCCTATATTTATAGGCTCAGTTATTATACACCACTGAATAGTGCTGTCGTCAACCGCATACACCGAACAGCACTCGTCGCTGGACCAGCTCATACTGCAATGATCCACAATCAGGTTTGAAGTATTGTAAAAAGTGCCTCCGAAAGAATCGGCGTCGTACTTATGATTTTCATAATCATATACGCCCATTCTGAATCTCATATATCTTATTATAATATTATCAGCGCTTACCGTTGTTGGAGCTCCTGAAACACATATACCGTCACCGGGTGAGGTTTGACCCAATATAGTTATATTAGGGGGCTTTCAATGTCAGACCTTTTGTCAGATTTATCGTTCCGGCCACATCGAAAACAATTATCCTGTTGCCGATGGACACAGCGTCACGCAGTGAACCCGGCCCGCTGTCGTTCAGATTTTCAACATGGTAAATTTCAGGAATCGGAACGGCACGGGCTCCTGTTGTATACATACCTCCGCCTTCGGCTCCCGGGAAGGCCGGCAGCCCTCCCGGCAATATATCAACAGCATACACCGCATTGCTCATAACAAGCAAGCTCAGCAACAAAAACATAACAACAGCCTTTTTTCATAGTAAAGCCCCCCAAACTATTCTTTTTTATAACATGGCCAAAGCCAAATATTTTTACTGTTTTCTATTTTTAATCTTCAATATATAAAACTTTCTTAAAACCTATCTCTTTTTCAATTCTATTTATATTTGTTATATTAAATTTAATTAGTATTTTTCTATAGCAGTACATACAGCTGTCTCACCTTAATATAAAAACATATATCTAATTCATCTTTAATAAACGGCATACTTTTTATATCTTTTATAATAATTTCACTAACCATTTTGATAAATTAATATTTCAATTCTATTGATACTCGTTTCATAGTAGTCTCTGATTTGTTTTTTCCTATCCCTATATATGATTTTGCATTTCACGCTATTTCAGAAACACATATAATTCCGCCGTCCTGTAAAGACAAACTTTTTTATTTATGCAAATTGTTTCGTGCATGGTCTATGTTATATTGTAATAAAAATTTATAAAATCCTACTTTTTTCAGAATAGTTAACTTCAATATCTTGATTATTGAAATTTTCTATGCCTGGCCACATAAAACACACAATTCTATTATCGTTGGATCTGGATACCTTTGTTAATCCTGCTGGAACCATTTCGCTGGACCATAAAAATGTTTTTATATTTCCGCCCTTTTTCAAATCTATTGATACTCGTTTCGGTATATCTGATTTTGGTATTATCTCAACTGCAGCATCAGTTAAAACATCCCCTGCATCATTATAAGAGCATACTATAAACATAACCCCATTATCGTCAGTTTTATTAACTATTTCAGCTGTCACGTTCAATCCGTTTATTACCGGAACTTCTTGATAATAGATTCCGCTCGGCGAACTGCTTGGATTTGGTGACTCCGATGATGCCGGCGGATTTGTCGGCTCTGTTTCCGGTGTAGCAGTCGGAACAAATGACGGAACGGCAGTAGGGGCTACTGTAGGAGACGAACCCGGATCATCAGTTGGTGAACTTGTGGGCTCTGCCGTTGGCGGTGCAATCGGCTCACTTGTTGGACCTGCAGTGGCACTGGGCTCAGGTACCGACGTACTTGTAGGGCTTGAGGTCGAGAGATGATGTTGGTTCTGCTGTTGGTGCATTCGTCGGCTCCGCTGTCGGAGGAGATGTCGGCACCGGTTCAGCATTAAATACAACATCTAAACCTATATTTTCACTGGGCATAACAAACGTATTGTTATATACTACAGAATTGCCATTTGACGTACGCATAGTAATCTGCGCGTTCTGCCCCTGCAATACCCGGCACTGCGTCAACTAAAACCACAGACTTCTCACCGATACTATACTTATTTGAATTATCCGCAGAATAGCTAACTCCATATATCGGTGGTTTTGAACCGTTTAAAAGAAATAATATGTGCTGCCGGCTTCCAAATCAATATTCAAAATCATATCTTTCTGGCCTCCGCTTGAGGTATACGCCTTATAGTTAACCCCGGTCAGCGCATCTGTCATATACGCACCCGAAACACTGTTTTTCAGTTACTCTGACAAAATTCATCGGTTTTGCAGTGTTCCAGCTTATCGCCAGTTGAAGCCGTCCCGTCTCACTTGGTGAAAACTTCAAAAAAAGCTCCCTCCATTCGGCGGATTGTCATACGTTCCGTTTTTGCTTCCTGAACCACTGTAATACATTGCATTTTGTGAACCTGTGAGCGTTGCTGTATATGTTACGCCGTCGATTTCAACAGGTTCTACCTGTGCGGTGGTAAACACATTTTTGTGCCGCCCTTATCGTCTGCTTCTCCGAACACAACACTGAGACCATCACCAGCCTGAACAGTCTTACCGTTTTCATATGAAGCAGCAGTATCTATTTTCTATATCTCCCTTTGCTTTCGGAAACTCAACGCCAGCTGCATCCGTAAGCAACAGACCCCTCGCCGGACACGTTTATTTCCGCGTCGTATGAGGGAGAAGTTGGGGTTGGCGTTTGTGTTGGAGCCGCCGTTGGAGCCGCCGTAGGTTTAGCCGTCGGCTTAGGCGTTGGAGTTGGCTTTTGTCGGATCAAGAGTCGGTGCCGGAGCCATCGTAGGAGACGGCTCATCCCCGGCTATATCGAATGAATATACTTCTATATTATAATACCCTGTATACTCCGGATTTGAAGAAAAATACATTGAATCTGCCGGATTGTTCTTATCAAGTCCGTGGCTGTCCTCCCAGTCGTCCGGTATTCCATCGCCATCGCTGTCAGCTTTCGGTGTTCCCTTATACTCATATCTATCCATAGTCTTTAATTCTGACCAGTCAATAATTCCATTTGTCCCAACCGTAGAAGTTCTTTTCTGACGCATTTGCTACAGCACGGTTATCAACATCGTCACGCACTATATTTGCCCCGGCTCCAGCCAAAACCTTATCATAGGCCTCTTGTGCTGTATCGGTCGTTATCGGATAATCATTTATATACTGAGTGTGCGAGAACTCTGCCTCCGGGTCATCAGAACCATTATACTCCACTATATTATAAGTCTTAGCTTTTGAATGCGCAACTCCCAAAGTATTGTCAGCATTAATTTCATCAACTGTGGTGCTGCTCTTCTTTGGGTCATAGAAATTTCCCGCAATAGCCAAATCAGTACCGGCTCCAACTATAGGATGCTTGCTGTTGCTTTTGCTTTCAGTAGCATACATTTCATAGAATCTTTTAATACTGCTGCTCGCGGGTCCTTCCTTATAATAATTGTTAACAAGATTGACCCTAACCATATTTTCGCCGCCGTAAGATGTATTAGAACGCCAATTATAAAAAGATATTATTTCTTATGTCAACCAAACTGTTTGAATCCGGCTCGCTCTTATACGATTTTTACTGTAGCGGAGGTTCCGACACGCGGAAATCTGCTGTTAGCGCTTGATACTAGGTTATGATGATATGTAGAATTAACCCCTCCCCCATATTCCGCCATATCCATGCTGCTGGAGTTTTCCCCCCCCTCGTAGTGTATAGATGTATTTAGAGGTTCTGTTATTATACACCATTGTATGGTGGAATTCTTAATCGCATATACAGAAACGCATTCGTCAGTAGACCAGCTCATACTGCTGTGATCTACAATCAAATCTGAGGTCTGGGATATTCCGCCGAAAGCGTCGTCGTCATACTTTTTATTTGCCTCGTCATATACTCCCATTCTGAAACGCATATAACGGATAATTATATTGTCCGCATTTATAGTTGATAGGGGCGCCTGACACACATATACCGTCTCCGGGCGCAGTCTGTCCTAAAACAGTTATGTTAGGCTGACTGAAACGAAGATAATTCGTCAAATTTATTGTTCCCGCAACATCAAAAACCACTATTCTACCCGGCTCCGATATTGCGTCTCTCAAAGAGCCGCTGCCGCTGTCGTTTAGATTGGTTACATGATAGATTTCGGGAGAACTGTCCCCTCTCGCTCCTGTAGTATACATTCCGCCGCCCTCTGCTCCAGGGAATGCCACTAATTTTGCTGATTCTAAAACTGCACTTTTTTTCAGGCTCCGCATATCTGGTTCCAAAACAACCGAAAATAGGTATCATGACAAGAGCCATAGCTAAAAACAGTGATGTAAACTTTTTCATACTAACCTCCAAAAAGTAAAATTTAATTATGTGGATTTTAAAAGCAGTACCAAAAAAGACTACAACACAATAAATGCCACTCTTGGCACCCATTGAGTTGTAGTCTCGCAAATCTATAAAAAAGACTGCAGTCTCCGGGTGCTGACCGCACCGTGATGACGAAAACCGCAACAGATATAATCTGTATGCTACTCCCTAAAACCATATCTATTTTATCACAGTTTTACGACAAAATCAATCTTTGTTATACTGAAAGATTGCCACAAAATCATAGTATGTTATGTAAAAAAACTGTACATAATTATACAATTGAATAAATCGCCGTGATTACGGGCAATTCTCAAATTACTAACATTCTCAGCACAAAAAATTTACAATAATTACATATTCTTTTCTCACTTAAAACTTAAAATGTTAAAAAATAAAACGGCGTTTAATCCGGCATATGCAGAATTAAACGCCATAATTTTATTGTTTACCTAAATAAGTAAAGTGCATATAGTCATATGTACCGCTGACCCATGCGTTTCCTCCCCACAGCCAGCCGTATTTTGCAAAAAGTCTGCACAACAACGCCTGTTGGTGAAAAATGAAAATACTGAAGTCGACGGGTCATAGAATGTTCCTATCTGTTGTCCGTTTTTGTAAACACAATAATTTTCATTATAGTTAAGGTCTATAACCGTACCAAAATTATGTTCTGATACGCTTCCTCCTGAAAGAGCGTTTCTCCATGAATACCCTACCGCATCCTTTATTGGAGGCTTCTCCGGCGAATTATATATCTCGCTGAATATAGCCTGAACATCTTCAGCTAGTACCGAATTCACCTTAAATGAACGCCAACCGGTTTGAAGCTGGTCTCCGTCTCCAAATTCCCATACGGGAACCACAACCTCAACCATATGCGCCTCGGCTTCTTCGTGAGTTGAATACCTAGCGCCGACAGAACCAAATATCCTTATTTCTTTGTCTGTTGCTTCACCTGTGGCTAAAGTTTCTGAATATGTTTTAAGCTGATACAGTCCGTCGCTGTCCGGAACCTGCAGCGGTGTTCCGCTTGGCGCATATCCGCCTGTTCCGTCCGGAACCGGTTCAGGATCTTCCTCAACTATTGGTTCCCCTCCGACAACTTCTCCGCCGGGTGTAACAAGCTGCTTATCAGGAGCGTTACGTAAGGCAATAACTGTTCCATTACTCTGCATTACTGTTTTTTTCCAATGTATATACCAAACGTCCGTTTGAGTCAGTTCCTGATTTAAGAGCAGACTGAATACGGCCGTCAACATCCCCTGCCGTATTTTACAAAAGCAGCGGTATGCAATTATTGCTGCTTCCTCACGTGACACATAATCTTTTGGTTTAAACATTCCATCGTATCCTGCCATCAGATCATTATCCAGCATAAACGCCACATAATCTTTAGCCCAGTCATCTATATCCCATGCGTCCTGAATATCATCAAAACGCCTGTTGAAGGGAAATATGGACCTAAAACACCGGCAGCAGACAGCATACTTTGTTATTACCTTACACATTTCCTGACGGGTTATAAAATCCTTAGGAAAAAAGTGTCCCTCACCGTCGCCGCTGATTATTCCAACATAATAAGCCATATTAGCAAACACATTATCGGTATCCACAAAAGGCGTATATGCGTTTGATGTAACATTTTCTGCTGTAATGGTACAATAAATATTTACAGCAACATTTATAAAGTCAAGCCTGTTTATAGCGTCTGTATACGGCTTGTCTCCATACTCAGTGGAAATAAGACTGTATTCCATCGCCCCTTTAACCGTGTCAACTGCCCACCAATTCGGCTCATACGCAAAGACTGCTATGCTGGATAATGACATACATAATGTCAAAAGTACCGCAGTAATCCTCTTTTTCACAAAATTCACCTCTGATAAAATTTCTGCTCCGCCAATCTAAGTCAACACAAAACTTCAAATTAAATATATATATCAGCGAAAGCATTATATTTGTGTGCGTAAACTGAGAGTAAATTATAACACAAAATTCGACTTTTCTCAAGTTTTGACTTCAATTTTTAATAGAATGTTCACAAACTATGAATATATTTACAAAACGTTAAACAACCTTTTTTCACCTTCCTAATAGTGGAAGTATCTCTTATAAATATAATTTTTACACTAAAAAGCAGGTATAGATAAAACAGCAGATTAAATATTAGTTATTTGCTTCCTTTTTTATATTCCTCGATTATGTATCTTGGTCTAGCCTTGGATTCTTTATAAAAATTTTTCTATATACTCTCCTATTATTCCAATAGACACAAGCTGAACACCGCCCAAAAACCAAATTGAACACATGAGAGACGCCCCAGCCGTCTGAGGTATAGCCAAAAATTTGCTGACAAGAGTATATATCGCAGCGATAACAGCTGCAACACACACAATCAACCCCATAGACCACAGAACTTTAATAGGCTTAACGCTGAACGAAGTTATACCGTCAAAGGCAAAAGACAGCATCTTTTTTTTTAACGGATATTTGCTTTCACCGGCAAAACGTTCCGCTCTTTCATAATACACACTATCGCTTTTATAACCGATAAGAGGAACCAATCCTCTTAAAAACAGATTTACTTCTTTAAAACTTTCCAGGTCATTAAGCGCCCGCCGGCTCATCAGACGGTAATCTGCATGATTGTATACAACGTCTACACCCCTCATAGCCATAAATTTATAAAAGCCCTGGGCAGTAGTGCGCTTATAAAACGAATCGGTCTTTTTCTTTCACTTCTAACGCCGTATACCACGTCGCATCCATTGTCAAACTTCTTCACCATCTCAGGAATAACATTAATATCGTCCTGCAGGTCGGCGTCTATCGAAACCGCACAGTCGCACTCGTCGCTTTACAGTCATCAAACCTCCCAAAGAGCGTTTTGATGTCCGGCATTATGCGCCAGCTTTACCCCTGTAAATATTGTTTTTGCTCGCATAGTCCGCTGATTATTTCCCATGTCCTGTCCCGGCTTCCGTCATCTACAAAAACTATCTTACTCTCAGGACTGACTGTTCCTTCGCTAATCATTTTTCCCATATAATTCCAGCAAGCGCTTTGAGGTTTCCCCAGCACTTCCTCCTCGTTGTAGCACGGCAGAACTACAAATAATTTTGTATCTTTCATATCGTCCTCCTATTAAAACTTTAAAAATAAAAAGGGCAGGCGTAAGCCTACCCTAAATCAATTTACAAATTAATTGTCAGACTGTAACGGGCAGTCATAGTTAAAATTACTGACCTTCACCCTGCTGTGCTGCGTCTTGCTGTGCCGCACCATCAGCGGCTCCGTCCTGAGCAGCACCCTGATCTGCTGCATCGCCTTCAGCTGCACCTTGCTCCAGCTGCGCCATCTGCTCCCTCAGCCGCACCGGCTTCAGCTTCCTGCTGCGCCTGAGCTGCCTGCATATCTTCAGCAGTCATGATTATATTACCGTTTGCATCAACCAGATTTCCATTTTCATCAGGTAGAAACATTCATAGTTCCTTCGTCTGACGCACTGTCTGAAACTGCATTCTGAGAGAAGCATACTCCTGTATTGAAACATAAGTAAGCACAACAGATGAAACTATAAATAATATAGCTACAACAGCCGTGAACTTCTTGAGCATCGCATCAACAGTTCTTCCTTTGTTCTTTCAAAAAATGTTTCAGCGCCGCCGGCAATAGCACCAGACAGACCCTGCTGTTTTCCGTGCTGCATCAAAACAATCACTGTAAGCACCACCACGGCGATAATCACGTGGATAATAACTAAAGCTGTTTGCATTTTTAAACTTCCTCCTCATACGTTCAATAACGTATATTAGTAAAATATAGTATTTTGCTTAGTTTCAAAGCACCAGTGCACTAGATTATATCACAGCACCTGGTAAAAATCAAGTCTTTTTTTTTAAAAAATTTCTATTTTTTCCGCACAAAACCAAACAGCCGCCGGCAAACAAGACAGCGGCTGTTCCTGTTTAATATTTATTTCGCGTACTCTATTGCTCTGAGTTCGCGGATTACATTCACTTTATCTGACCCGGATATTCCATTGTTTCTTCTATTCTCTTTACTATATCCTTAGCCATCAAAATCGTATCGTCGTCACTAACCTTATCGGCCTTAACCATGATACGAACTTCACGCCCTGCCTGTATAGCAAAAAGAGCGTTCAACACCTTCAAATGAATTTGATATTTCCTCAAGCTGTTCAAGTCTCTTGATATAATTTTCCAAATTCTGCGCGTCTTGCGCCGGGACGAGCCGCAGAAATACTGTCAGCAGCCTGTACAAGGCATGCCTCTATTGAGTTTGGCTCAATATCTCCGTGATGTGCCAAAATACAATGAACAACCTTATCATTCTCTTTTATACTTCTTAGCTATATCGGCGCCTATAGTTACATGCGAACCCTCAACCTCATGGTCTATCGCCTTGCCAATATCATGCAGAAGTCCTGCACGTTTGCCAGTGTAACATCCGCACCCAGCTCCGCCGCCATCAAACCTGCTATATGCGATACTTCGATTGAATGCTGGAGAACATTCTGACCGTAACTGGTTCTATATTTCAGTCTGCCTATAAGCTTTACAAGCTCAGGGATTAAGTCCGTGAACATTGGTCTCAAATACCGCTCTTTTCGCCCTCCTGCTTGATAACATTTTTAACCTCTTTTTCGAGACTTTCAACCATTTCCTCAATTCTGCCCGGATGAATTCTTTCCGTCAGTTATCAGCTTTTCAAGCGAACGTCTTGCAATCTCACGTCTTACAGGGTCAAATCCAGAAAGTATAACCGCCTCCGGCGTATCGTCAATTATCAAATCTATTCCTGTAAGCGTTTCTATCGTTCTAATGTTTCTGCCTTCACGGCCGATTATTCTTCCTTCATTTCATCATTGGGAAGTGGAACGACTGAAACTGTGGTCTCGGTAACATGGTCAGCGGCACAGCGCTGAATAGCTCCGGTAATAATCTTCTTCGCCTTTTCTTCAGCTTCCTCTTTTGCCTGCTCTTCAACACTTTTTTAATAAGCAGTGCAGACTCATGCTTAACATCATCTTCAACTTCTTTTAAAAGCAAATCTTTTGCCTGAGACGCAGTCATAGTAGCAATTTTCTCAAGTTGAGCTATCTGCAGCTTTTTAACACGTTCTATTTCAGCCTGCAGTTCTTCTGCCTCGTTAAACCTTCTTTGAACCTGTTCTTCCTTCTTTTCAATCATTTTGATTTTTCTTATCAATTGTATCTTCTTCTTTTTGCTGTACACGTCTTTCCTGTCTTTGAAGTTCGTTTCTTCTCTCTTTTGATTTCTCTTTCAAGTTCACTTCTTGACTTATGTATCTCTTCTTTGGCTTCAAGTAATTTTTCCCTTTTTTTTATGTTTTCTGCATCCTTCTCGGCCGCAGCCGCTGCATCGTTTAAAAATACGCTCCGCTTCTTCTTCGGCGCTGCCTATTTTAAGCTCAGCAAAGTTCTTTCTATATGCATAACCGTATCTAAACGACATAAACGCGCTAATAACGCCTATTATGATAACGGCAATTAAAATCAATATCCATATCAAAGTATTTATCTTAAAGCACCCCCTTCTATAATTTTGATTGTAAAACAATTCATTCTTGACTTTTCAATTAACTATCCAGCAAAATCACAATAATAGCGCACTCGCGGCGCAAATTTCTCGGGCTGTTTTTCAGATCAACTTTCGTAACTGTTATAATAAACACATCATTCAATTGTTCCGCTTAGTCTGCCGGGATAGTTTTGAAATAAAAATCAGCAATTAAAGAAGATGATACATGTGACACTGCATAAAATCTGTGTACGCATAAAACTCACGTATTACATTATACACAAATTTCGTCAAAAAAGTCAAGACTAATAAACTTTCGTTTATCCAATATATATATTACATTTTTATAACAAAGAAAAAAACGGGATAGGCCTAAGCCTCAAATCCCGTTTGCGCTTCGTCCGGCAAAGTGTGCGTAACGCCGGAGCGAAGTCTAATGTTACATTTAAAAAGGTACGTTTCTTTAAACTATGTCTTCTAGTTCAGCAACAACAGCAGTCTCATCAACAGATTTTCTCCGAACACTCCTCTTCGGGAGTGTAGATAACAAGTTCAACCGACTTTGTCAGCACATCAGTATAGCTGTAAGAAACCCGCTGTCCGATGTAAAAAATTCACTCTGGTTATCTAATTTTACAGTAAAGATACTGGGGTATGTGCTCTCGATGACACCCTCGCGTGTAACAATTTGTTTTCTGCCTTTCTTAGCCGTAAGCCGGACCTTATGCCCAACATTGTCAGTAAAGATCGGACTTTATCTTGGATAAATCATTCTGACCGTACAATTATCAAACCCCTCTTCACAAATATTTTTTTATATTATAACATATTATTACAAATTTGTAAAGAGAAATTACAAAATTCTAACATAAAAGTTACACGACAAATTTTTTCATGTCGCTGCAAACGCATTAAACCGCCGTTATTATCAATATATATCATGACACAATTTTATATAATCACGGAAATTTGTTCCCCAAAAATGTAATTAGTTATTAAGAAATCATCCACCGGAGTTGTGTTAAGTATCTTTGTTATACTTTGGTCAAAAGTTCTCGCGTCAACCACTATTATCTTGCTGTAGGCACATGTCAGCCACGGTATAAGCGCGTTTGAATAAGAATCTTTCAGCATAACAAGAGTTTTTCTTATTCGGGCTGTTAGAGTCTATCTCTATATACGGCTGATCGCCGCCCAAAAACATGTTATATGAAGCCCCGCGGCTCAAATCAAACATTTTCCTGTGTAGTCAAATTCTGATCAGGTATATAACTAAAGGTAGTACACTTAAAAAGTAATATCATTTAAAGCATTTTTTATAATATTCTATAGTATCCTTATGACTGTCTAAATACGGAGCCTGCGCCTGACTGTAAAAAAGATATCCGGTGAAGTCTTTGACCTCACCTTTCTGAATTGTCCAGTCTCAGCGTGCCAAAGCCCATATCAGCGCCCATTTTGCAGTAAGCATAGTACGCTCCCAAGCTTGTCCAATGATGGTCTGTTCTGAAATAGACATATTCACCTGCATCAAAATGTTCTTTTAAGGTATCATAAACATTGATATTTTTTACTCTTTTATTAAAGTTACTATATAAATAATCTATATTTTCCCTTTTCGTCATCACCCACTGTTTTGTAAAACGGCATAAAATCAATTTGAGTTGGGATAATCATAGAATACAGATTTATACTCGCCGGCAGCTTCTCAGCATAGAAATCCAACATTTTTATATATTCTTCCTGAGCATGTTCATCGGCACGGTAAACTTCCATAACACGGTCGTCGGTCACAAGCAGTTCACTTTTCTTAGTTGAGCCTGTCCCTAAATCGCCGTTTGTTTCCACCAGCTTGCCGAACTCATTTATACCCTTACTGTTTTTATACGCAGCAGAAACACTCATAAACGTGCTGCGGTAGCCAACATTATCTGAAAGGTATGTCTCAAAATCAGAAGTAAACTTTCCTGATTTAAGCCTTTCAAAAGAAAAAATGAAGGAAAATCAGCCAGTTTTCTGTTTTCCTGCTGTGCTGACGCCTCGTCTCTGGGCAGAATTACAACAGCAGTAAACCCGGCAATTAAAAATACAATAGATAATATCAAAGTCATGACTCTTCTTGCAGTCTTCACCTTACCTGCCCCCTTAACTCCGCCACCGAGGATATTCAGCTCATACTTAATTAAAATCTAAAGTATAAGAATGGATTATATGTTTCGCCGACTAAAAGTATAAAGCAGAACGCCAGCAATGCTACAACAAGCACAGGAGTTACAATCACATTTACAGCGCTGCACTTCTTCGCAAACCACCTGTATCCATATCTTAAAACCGGAGTTGAAATAACGGCGCAGGCAATAAAGGAGCCATAGATTCGAAATAAGAGTCGTAAAGCCGGCAAAAGTCATACAGTTTTCCTGTGCCTCCAAATGCGCATAAGAACCAATCCTTTAAAGCTCCGAAGTCGGTATAGTAGAACAGTGCCCATCCCAAAACAAACACAATGATTGTATATAAATGAGCAAAAAATGACGGGAGCCTCATCAAAGCGCCTCTAAACATTTTTCTTTTCAATCACCAATAATATTCCGTAATAAGCGCCCCAAAGCAGGAAGTTCCAGCTGGCGCCGTGCCAAAGACCGGTAAGCGTCCAAACAAGCAAGATATTAAATATCTGATGACGCCGGTTTCCGCCAAGCGGTATATAAACATAGTCTCTAAAAATGTACTGAGTGATATATGCCATCTCCGCCAAAGTCTGTAACATTTTTGGCTATGTAAGGATAATTAAAGTTCTCCAGGAAGTTAAAGCCAAACATTCTTCCCATACCTATTGCCATATCCGAATAACCTGAAAAGTCGAAATATATTTGGAAAGTATAAGCAATTATACCAACCCATGCGGACAGAACAGATGATGACGCCATATTGCCGTCGAGCAGCGCGGGTTGCTATTGCACCGACGCCGTTAGCAAAATACTACCTTTTTAACGATTCCCTGCACAAACCTTAATATTCCATACTCAAATCCTTTAAGAGTGACATGTCTGTCATTGATTTGGTGTTCAATATCGATATATCTGACAATAGGACCAGCAACAAGCTGGGGAACATCGAAACATAACAAAAAGGAAACTTAACGGATTTTTTCTGAACCTCTATTTCGCCTCTGTACATGTCTATAGTATAAGACAGGGTTTGGAAAGTATAGAAAGAAATACCGAGCGGCAAAGCGAAGTTATAGTATGGGATACTAAGTCCGAAACCGGTATTTATACTGCTGATAATCCAGCTCGAATATTTAAAAAGTAGCAAGAATACCCAAGTTGAGCACAAGAGACATGATAAGCGCCAGCTTAGCCTGCCATTTTCCAAAATATTTATGTATTATAAGACCATTGACATAATCTATAGCCGCGCTGAACAGCAAGGCAATAACCCATACAGGTTCACCCCAGGCATAAAAAATCAATGAGGCAATAACCATAACAGTATTTCTGTGGGTAATATTACTGTTCCAAAAGTATAGCAAAAAGCACTATTGGCAGAAATATACACAAAAAAGCAAGCTAGAAAATACCATACCTATCCTGTTCTCCCTCTGTCAACTATCTGTTAAAAAATTAAATTATCCGCAAAATAATCCATTATAATTTATAATTACAAATAATTAGGTTAGATTATAACACCAATAACTTTAAATGTCAATTAAATTTCTTTCATCAGCCGCTGAAACAATCGGCGCGAAATCCGAAATTTATCTAAACAAAAATTAACAACTTATCTAAAAAATATACTTATACTTTTTAACAGTATATCTGAAAAATATAGAATGAAGAGGATTTTTTATACTTTTTACAAATTAAAACAAGTTTGAAGATAATATTACAATAATATTAAAAATATAATTTTATATAAAAAATTTTTAAATATTAAGATTGGTATAAGAAAAGCTTAAATAAAACATACGGATACGTTAATGTCATATATAATCAAAAATATATAAACGCAATATGACAAGGCCTAGATAAGTGTGCAGGCCTCAATGACTTTTACATTAAAACCTTAATATCTGTGACTTCCGCCGCAGCTGTAAGGTATATGTTATTCAGACTCGTCCCAATTTGAAATCTACAACGGCATTAATCTGACTTAGTCTGATGTATGTTATTGTATATCTCATTAGGTGAACTGCCGGAGCACATGGAGCGTTAACATATTTAAAACAGTTCATCATAATTCTTTTTTATATTGAACTATTTCGCAGCTGCACGCCTTACATACCTGATTTCATCCCACTCAAATGTTTGCTATGCCACATTTAAAAAATTTTTTATTTTAGAAGTTTTTTATTTACAGTGTTGTTGATAAACATCAACAGGCTTGTTTTTTGATATACTTGGTGCGTGTAATACGAACCATATTTTGATAACCTGAAACGTCTGTGCCCAACCTGCAAGTCAGGTGTGATATAAATTAGCTTACTCTGATTATCCTACAAAGCCAATTGCGGCTACACTTTTAAACAAAAGTGTATGTAATACAAACCATATTGTATTACATACACTATAAATACCAATAATTAACTTTAATTGTAATATATAAATCACTTAGTTGTGATGTATGACAGCAAACAAGTTAGATGTTAGCTCATCTAACACACAGCATTCAATATATAAAAGATACTTATTAAATATATACATGAATAATTTAGAAATCTAATTATAAAAGACTGCGCCTTTTACAACCAAAAAGACTAATTGAATCAATATGCATCCACAAATGTTTAGATTTTATGGTGCATATCAATTCAATTAGTCTTTTTATATTTAACATCAAATCAATACTTATCTAACTAAAACATTAATCTTCTTATACCGGTACCTCACATTAAGCACAAGTCCCACAGCCAACAAGTTCGTCACGAGCGATGAACCGCCGTAACTGAAAAACGGAAGTGTTATTCCGGTTACAGGGAACAACCCTATACACATCCCTATATTTTCAAATGCCTGAAACGCCAGCATAGCCGCCACTCCCGTGCAAATATAAAGTCCTTCGCTGTTCCTTGCATTGAGCCCCATATATATAAACACCTGATAATTATCGCTGATAACAGCACTATTACAGCCACACCGCCTATCATACCCAATTCTTCACAAATTACAGAATATATAAAGTCCGTGTGCCGCTCCGGCAAAAGATTATTATAGCGGCTGGAACCGTTGTATAACCCCATGCCCGTAAGCTTGCCGCTGCCTGCGGCAATTTTTGACTGAATAACATGATAGCCGCTGCCTGTCGGGTCATTCTCCGGATTAAACAAGGTGATTATCCTATCCTTTTGATATTGTTTAAGCAGAAATATCCAAATCAGCGGACAGGCCGCCAACAGAGCCCCCAAAAAAGCTCCGGCTAAATACTTCCAGCTGATTTTTGCCATAAAACAGCATAGCCAGCGCCATCATCACAAATACTACAACCGTTCCGAAATCCGGCTGAATCAACATCAAAAATACACAGCGCTGCCGGATGCAGAGCTACTTTCCACATGTTTTTCGGTTCATTCAAACCACTTCCAACCTCACTCAAATGCTTGGAAAACGTTATCACCAATAATATGATACATGCCGCATAAATATACTTTGACAATCTCGCCAAATAATCATAATCCAGTATGCTTATTATGACAACCCCTATCAATCCTAAAACTAACGCCGCAGACTGCACTATAACGTATCTAACCGCTCCGTCACCACCGGCGCTTGAAATCATAACTATTCCGAAAACAGCCGTCAAAACAGTCAGTGCAATAAGGGTAAAATCAATATTCTTAATCGCGTCCCTAAACTTTCTTGTCTTTTCAAGCATCTATTAAACTCCATTCCAGCGTCATAAAAATAAGCGTAATTCCAATCAGCGTTTAATACTCAGCGCCACTCCGTCTCCCAGCGGCAGAACCGCTGTTTCGAGCCTCTCATGTTCACAAAGCATTTTTTATATATTCTCTGAGCCTTTTAACTATAGTACGCTTTCTATGCAAAACCAAATCATCGGTTGCAGTCATTCCCTTTGTACAGCACATTATCTGAAATTAACAGCCCCCATGTCTCAGCATACTGAAACATGGTTCAAAAAACGAATTATACTGGGCTTTTGCCGCGTCTATAAAAATCATATCGTATTTATTATTTTTTATTCTGCGCCAATTCCGGCAATATATCATTTGCGTCACCCTCAAACAACTTTATCCTGTCAGAAAATCCTGCTCTTGCAAAATTCTTTTCAGCAAATACCGCTGCTTCGTGATTGAGTTCTATAGTATCGACCTTCCCGGCTCCTGCGCCTATCATGCGTATGGCCGAATAGCCAATAGCACTGCCGACCTCAAGGACCTTTTCACAGCGCCCAAATTTTATCAAAACTTCTATCAGTTTTATGGTTTCGGGCTGTGAAATTGGCACCTGATTTTCAGCCGCAAATTCCTCCAGCTCTTTTAAAAAAACCGGTGCTCTCCGGAATAACACTCCTAATATATCTGATTATATAATCATAATTTACGCTATCGTCTATCATATCTATTCCCTTTTAAAAAGTCTAAACCATAATCAATTTTTAGCCTTTTCGGTAGGGCTTTGGTGTCGGCGTACTCTCGTCAACCGGCTTTCCCTCCTCAAGAAGCTTCATTTTTTCCTGATGTTCATCATAAGTCTGAGAGAAATAATTTTTTTTTTTCCGCTCGGGTCAGCAAGGAAATACATATAATTGGTATCAGCAGGCCTAAGCGCCGCCTTAATCGACGCAAGCCCCGGAGAAGCTATTGGACCTTCCGGCAAACCTTTATATTTATATGTATTATATGGAGAATCTATTTCTGTATCCTCAATACTCAACACAGTTTTTCTTTCATGGAGCAAATACTGCACAGTGGCACACGATTCCAGCTTTTTGCCCTCATACAGCCTATTGTTAAACACGGAGGCAACCAGCTTTTTTCTCCGTCATTTGCCGCCTCTCTCTCAATCACAGAAGCCATTGTCACAACCTGATCAATCGGGTCTCCGGAACCGCTCTGATTGTATACAGGCAGCACATTTGACTTAAACGCGTCCAGCATCATAATAATTATATCATGAGCCGAGGTGCCCGGATATATTTGATATGTCGCCGGATACAGATACCCTTCAAGGCGGTTCTCCGAGCGCGGAATCTCATTCACAAAGTCATAATCAAATTCTCCGTTATTTACTTCATCCATAAACTCTTCCTTATCCACCAGTCCATTCTGAGCCAATATATCAGCTATCTGTCCAAGCTCATAACCCTCCGGGATAACTATCTGAACCTGTTCGCCGACACCGCCCTCAGCGTAATTTCCAAATGTCTCCAAAAGTTCGTCATAAGTCATAGAAGAATTGACAGAATGTCTTCCTCTTTGAAAAATGTATTTATTTCCGGCATACATTTTAAACAGCGCCGGATATTTTATAACGCCGCGGTTTCCAAGCAGGCTAGCAACCTTAGCCGAACCGGCTCCTGCGGGTACATCAATAACATAATTCTTTCCATCGCCGTCTAGACCGTTTATATCACGGTATGCCAAATTACCTGCAGCGCCTATGACAACAGCAACTATGACTGCAGCAATACATAGGGCTATTATTCTTCTGACCCTTTTTCTCTTTTTTTGTTTTAACTGCTTCATTGCCTCTCTTGCCGCTCTTTTTTTGCTTCAAGCTCTTCAAGAGTTTTATATTCATGCTCCACTTGAATCACCCTCCGTTTATATGTATTTTTAAAATCCCGGCTGATTCATAAGCCGCTGTTTAACTGCACATTATATCACTGTCCGTGATAACTGTATCAACTTTTATATCAAACTCGTCACGGTATATTTTATCAAGCAGACACTCTTTAAAACAAAGACCAATAGTATCACCGGCAAAACCGTTTAAAAACCTGTCGTAATACCCTTTGCCGTATCCTATCCTATATCCGTATTTATCAAAACCCAGTCCCGGAACCACAACTAAATCTATTTCAGAACTTTGAACAGGTTTCAAAACACCGGATTCAATCAGCTCAGAGTCAGGTTCTAAAAATTCCATAACTGCCGGATTTCAGCTGGCTTAGACTGTCTGCTCCAAAAGCTGTTATTTCACAATTCACACTATCACACAATGGCACAGCCAGCTTCTTACCGTCTGAAATCACTCTGTCCAAAATGTCAAATGTATCAGGTTCACTTCCAAAAGATATGTAAAGACATAACCGTTTCTGCAGATATATATTTATCTGACTTTAAAAATTTTTCTGTTATATCAGAGCTCTTTAAAGTTCTTAATTCCTGTGGAATTTCATCTCTTATTTTTCTCAAAGTTCTTCTCTGCTCTTGCTTATTCATAATCTAAACCTGCATTTTTCTGCAAAATGCGCTCACCTTTGGAGGCTCTGAGAAATAATCCACAATAGCGGCTCCAAATTCCAGCGCTTTCCCTGCGCCTTTAGCTGTGATAAAATTTCCATCTCTCACTACTCCGTCTGATAATATGTTTGATTCTGTCAGACTATCCTCAAACCCCGGGAAGCAAACTGCATCTTTGCCGTCAAGATATCCAAGATCACCTAAAATAATTGGGGCAGCGCAGATAGCGGCAACCAGCTTTTCATTTTTCACACAGTACTCAATTGCATCGGTAACCATTTTATTTTTTCTGAAGATTTAGGGTTCCCGGCATTCCTCCAGGCAGAATTACACCTGAAATATCTGAATAATCCGGCTCAGAACAATCTGTTTTTATGGTAATATTATGAGCGCCGCAAACAAGTTCGCCGTCCACTCCAACGAACTTAACCTCCAGCCCTGTTCTTCTGATCACATCAACAGGAGCCACCGCTTCGGTCTCTTCAAATCCATCAGCTAAGAAAATATACAGCATCTTATCAACCTCTTTTTTATATATTTCTCCCTGTTCCCTCTATTTATTTTTTCTTTTTATCCTTCCTGACAGTCATAACAAACTTTGAAGTGTAGCAAATCTACCCAATCTGCTGGGATTCTTGCAAAATCTATACAGCCATTCAAGATTACACTTTATAAATAACTCAGGCGCTCTTTTGCAACGCCCGCAAATACGTCTAAAGCCCCGCCGACTCCCATACAAAGAGAGACATTAGTAAGCTTTTGACTTGTTTTCAAATATCCACTTTTCCTGCTTAGGAGCTCCCAGACAGACTAGAAGCAGCTTAGCGCCTGACTCGTTTATCTGTTTAACAATATCATCGGTTTCATTATCCGAAAATATCCATGATGAACACCAACTATATTCAAACCAACATATTCATCCAGAAGTTTAACAGCTGCAGCCTCAGCAACGCCCGGCTTAGCTCCGAATAAAAAAAACGCCTTCACCTGTCTTTCTGATATTGGACAAAAAGACCACAGACCAAATCAAAACCCGGCAACCCGTTCAGGCACAGGAGTTCCAAGCATTTTGGCCGCATAAACAACGCCTATACCGTCAGGGGTACACATATCAGCCGAGTTCAGGACTTCTCTAAATCCGGCGTCTTCATAAGCCGCCATAACTATCTCAGGATTGGGAGTAAAAATAGTTGAAACCCCATCGCTTCTTACCATTTGCTCAGCCTTCTTCAAAGCATAAGCCGATGTAATCCTATCAATTTTAACTCCTAATATATCAATTGTATCTCGCATTCAAAAAGCTCCTTACCGATATTTTTACATATTCTAATTTATTATAGCACAAAAAAACATATTTTATGCAAGATAGTAACGCATTTGTATATATGTTGTAATGATTTGCAAAATAAATTTATCTTTCACCGAGGGTCTATAGATTATATTTCACAAACTATTTTTGCTATTTGGCTTAATAATAATATTAGATTTAAATATACCTTTTAGACTTCACTGTATACAGGCTCGGTCTTCTATAAACTTTTACTCAACTAAAAATGTTATATAAATTATACCTTTTATATAGTGTTTATGCTATATTTTATTTTCATTAATCATAATACATAATATTAAAATTAATATATAAGAATAATTTTGGTTACAAACTGTATATTGAACAATAAGTGTTTATCTGCTGCTCATCTAACGAGATAAACAATATTTCTCAGGCCGGCTTTCACCGAAAACATATATTTTTATATAAAATTTTATAAATCTATAATTACTAAACACAGAAAGTCATCAAAAATTATTAAGCTTTTCACGCTCCGTATATTATACAAATATTATATACATATGATTATGAAACAATCAGAAAAAGATAATCGGATGTATTATTATACAGTTCAGATTATTTAAATAAATATTTTAAGTTCTTATCTATATCCATATATATTTCTTAAAAATTATAAAAAATTTTTTAAATTAATGTAATATTTCTGTTTTTAAAAATTTTTTTTATTAAATTATATTAAAAAGTCCGGCGCTATACAGCGCCGGACTTTTAGAAAATTATATTAATCTGAAATAACTATAGTTGCTACAAAGTATCCTGTTGAATCTGAACCTGTTGCTGTTATATTAGACCCTGCAACAATATCCTTTGCTGTAATACTCTTTCCGGTGGTTGATTTCAGGAATGTAGTTCCCTGACTCATAATATACCGTCTCTGTTCCGCCAGATGAATTGGTTACTGTTATAACCTTAAGCGTTGTGTTTATGCTTACAACTTTACCTGTCACTGTCGTCTTTCCGTTGATGAAGTCGCGCTGGACTCTATCTTGGAAATATTTGAACCATCTGTAACAACCGTTGCGGCATTTCCCGGACGCAGGTCGTATATAGTTGCGTCCACTCCGTTAACCCTTAACAGACGTTGAAGCAGTAAGGTTATATGTCTCACTCTTTCCTTTTACATCAAGAGTAATCTGCGGAGTTTCGCTCAGGATTATCTCCTTTATTGTACCTGATACGTTTTCAGTCTCACTTGTAGCCTTTATTGAAACAACCTTGCCGTATGTCAGTGATAAAACAACGCTGTCGTTCTTAGCCAAATCTCTAACTCCCGCAATATTGCCGTTTCTGGTAACCTCAACACCGTTTATAGAAACGTCAAATGTCTCCTGCTCATTATCACTGTTCTTAATTGTTATTGTTGTACGATTATCGTCTCCGGCATTAACCTTTACGAAAGTTCCGGACACATCTGAGGTTTTTGCTCTCTACTGAACATTCAGTTACCTTTGAACCTGACAGTACCAATCTTACAAAGTTGCCTGCCTTAACGTCTCCGTAAGAACCCTGGCTTCCTTTAATAGTATACTTACAGTTTGAAGCGAAAGTATATGTCGCCTTATTGTTCTCGTCCTCGGAATCTTTTTATAGTTATCTGCTGTCCGCCGGAATTATCACTTGTCTGAACAACTATTCCATATACAGAAAGATTTTCCTCAGGCGGAACTGTCTCTATCATTCTGACATCGCCGAATGTATAAGTGACCATAACTTCGCTCTGTGATTCTATTCTGCTGAACTTTGAATTTTCGCCATGAATCTTTTTACCTGTCATATCTCCGATAGTGCAGGTTGTATTCTTTCCGTCAGCGTTTACTATCATTTTTTTTATTGCCAGTATCTATTGAGCTGACTTTTCCCTGAATATAATTTCTGTCCATCTTCTCCATCATACGGTTAAGAAGAGTTGCCATCTGAGCTCTGGTAAGCGTTGTTTCCGGTGAGAAAAAATGCTTTGCCGTTCTCGTCGTTTCCCATACCGTTCATGAGCCCTAAATTTGTAGCATAAGCAACATAAGGACGCGCAGCTTCAGGGATAGAAGCATAATCTGAATATTCGTTTTCATCCAAAACAGCTGACTGTGCTTGGTCATCTTTTCCAGCCAGTTTAACCATCAAATACGCTGCCTGCCATCTGAGACGAGATGTGTTTGCATTTGCCGCTGACGCATAGTCGCGCAAGTCAGTAATATTCAAAACGTCAAAATACATTAAAAAGCTAAGCTCATCAACATATG